>Ga0209759_1000610_pt1 | contig 34569 bp, 31 predicted proteins | sample AraplaCL_Col_mMS_FD_184261 | JGI IMG/M metagenome (GOLD analysis project Ga0209759, IMG submission 184261) | Arabidopsis root microbial communities from the University of North Carolina, USA - plate scrape CL_Col_mMS (SPAdes) (version 2) | ecosystem: Host-associated > Plants > Roots >...
GGTGCAAGGGGTCGCGAGTTCGAATCCCGCCGCCCCGACCAAGAGATTCAAGGGTCAGTAGCAGAGTCGCTACTGACCCTTTCGTCTTTTTAGCGTCCGGGATACCGCTCGGGATACCAAGGAAGCGGCGCTGCTGCGGTTGCGACTATCGATCGCGATTGACCGTGCTACTCCGCCCTGGATCGTCCGACGCGACGACCAACGATGCCTTCCAACTCAGAGAGTTGGACTAGCTGAGACACTTGATCTTCGTTCGCAGGCACCTTGGCTGGCTGGCCGCCGCTTGCTTGCTCTTGAGCCTGGGACAGGGGGTGCGCGGGCCCGTCGATTTGGCAATGCTGCCAGTCCGCCGCCGCATTCGCAGCGTTGCTGTCGATCCATGCCGCCAAGGCTGTGGCCTGAATGAGATACGGTGCTCGCTCGCTGTCACGGAGCCTAAAGGTCGGCACCGGCAGCCCGTTGACGGCGGCTTGGCGGCACGCCTCCTTGTAGGTTTTGATGCCGAAGTAGAGGCTGGACACCAGCTCTAGCGGAATGACTGGCCCGTACTTAGCTACGAGGTGAGTTTCGGTGTTGGTCATCTCTCGGATGGGCAAATGGGGCATGGCCGTTCCGGCGGAGTCTTCAGCTACGCGGTAAGGCCGTCTGTGCGCGACGGGCCAGCCATTTGCTGCACTCGATACGCCAGATAGAGTGCGCGGGCCTTGTTCTCGTCCCCCATCGCCTCCGCGAACGAGCGAGCCCACAGTCCGGGCCGATGTCGCTTCTCGTCTAGCTCTGCGAGTGCCGCCGCCCATCGTTCCTCTTCTTGGTCGGCGTTCGGCGTTGGCGACGCTTGTGCTGCCTCCCCCGCATTGGTCGCCGAACCATCGTATTGAGCTGGAACCGGAGCCGGCGACACCGCGTCTTCGATAGCGCTGGCAGGCCCGCTAAGGCTTGTAGTTGCGCGTCGTGCGGGTTTTGTGAGCCAGTCAGGCGCTGGCGCGGATACGAGCGTGGAAGTAGGCAGGGTCGACTGAGACAGGCCTGTTCGAATGCTCGGAGCTGTTTCAGCTGATCTCGCTGGCGCGAAGATGCAGAACAACGTTGCGAGTAGACCGATTGCAGGCACCGCACAGGCAATCGACCAGTAGGGCGACTGACCTGCGTCCCGAAACCGCTTTGCGGCAGCGAGCACGACAAACGGAACTACAGGCAACGCGCCGAACAGCAGCCCTCGCGAAGCGTCCAGAGCTTCAGCCGAGATGCGCAAGACCGTGACCGTGGCCGCGCCTGCGACGCTGGCAACGACAAGGTATCCAAAGAACCTAGCGCGGCCGATGCGCCCATAGGGCGACAACAGGGGCGGAGGGTTGATGTCAGGCAGCTTGCCCTTTTCGCGCAGCTCGCGGTATCGATCCGCTATCACGAGACACCAGATCGCCAAGGCGGCGGAAACCGTGTTGCAGACCCAGAAGAAGCCGGAAGACTCGTCCATGCACCCTCGCAATGCAGGTTGTGGCTGCGAACCGCTCGGCAGCGGTAGTGGGGCCATGCTAGCGGCAGGGGTGCCACGCGCGCAATCGGGATTGCGCCGCACGGTGGCGGGCTGGCTAGTTGCGGAGCGCGCTGTCCGACGCGCCAAGGTGGTAGTGCCGAATAGCGGTCAATGCGGCCAGGGCGACGCGATCGTCCTGCAGGCGCGCCGCTAGCGCACACATCAGGGAGTCGATCGCGAAGGTGGGGCCGGCTGGGTCGTACTCGGCCGCGATTTCGAGGATTTCGTCGTCGGTCAGCATACCGACGTCTCTGGCGGCGCAGAGCTGGCTGACCCAGTCGTCGCGAGTCAGCGACGGCGCGCTGAGGATCAGGGCTAGTTCTTCGGCCGTGATTTGATGCGTGCAACTATTCATCGCGATATTCCAATTCAAATAAATAAATGGAATATCGATTGTTCCCTTGAAAATAGGATTGTCAAATTGGAATGACTTGACAAGGGCGCCCCATTTTGCATCGCTGCGGTGGTAGTCTGATATCAACTATCGAGACAAAGTAAATAGCTGGATTGGACTTAGGTAGGGGGTGGGACACGATATTGAGACCCCATGGCCCCGCTGAGGCTTGGCTCCCAAGTGTAGGTCAGCTTTTGTCTTGCCCTATCGTCAATTGTTGCGGCTCGCGGGCGCTTCCTTTGGAATTTTGCCCGGAGTATTGAATTCGAGTTCTCCGCCGGGAGTTTTGAGTTTTAACTTCGACGCGCTGCCAAGTAGCGCCGACGCGAGCTCATCGGCAGGGTGCAGCACTGGTTCTGACGATGATTGCGCCGAATCGAATAGCCCATTGGTAATTGCCTTCAAAAGCTCGACTGGAATTTGGCCTTCGCTGTCCTTTTTCCATTCAAGGCAGGTCTCTACCACCCAGCTGGCTCTGTTGAGATCAATTTGAAATTGACGCAAACTTAGCTCGGCTTCGGCGTGTTTCCGCGCCCAGCTGTCCTCCCATTTGATGTAATAAAGAAGGCCCGCAATAAGGCCCGCGGTGCTGAGACCTAGTCTCGCCCAAACAAGCCAATGTTCAGCAGAGCCAACCGTCCCAGCTGCCCCGCGATCAAGTTGAATGGCCGTCCAGTACGCTGATAGAAGCAGGAAAAAGATAAGAAACCACATCCCGATCATTACGGGCAAGCGCTTTTGCGAAGTGCTGCGAGACACGCCGAACGAATCAACTCGTTCCTTGATGTCCTGCAGCATCTTCTCCCGAATTCCTCGGCGGGCGTGTGTGTTGTCCTTATCATCAAGCTCCTGCCTGCGACGTTCAAGTTCATGCGCCCGATGGTCAAGCTCTTGGCTTCTTTGTTCGCCGAGTTGTTGAACCTTCTCCAGGCCGGACGCTAACTGCTCCTCAACGGACTTCAGCTTGGCTGCGTGATCCGCCTCAAGTTGCGATTTGTACTGCAGCCCCTGCTCAAAAAACCGTTCGGTTAGCTCAGTGAGTCGCTGCAGGCGACTTTGCTCGATGGCTCTCAGTTCGTCTTCTTCAAATGGCGGCGCATTTGTCGTTCTCAGCGCGACAGGTGGGAACTGTTCGTAAATCTTCTTCAACGAGGCGAGTCGCTGTTCGGGCGATGCGCCGTCCTGACTAACACTGAGCTGCACTTGATCGATCGTGGGCCAGTTCTGACCCTGGATACCCCCGCGTCCATATGCGACCTGGTAACCCGGTAGCAGGAATCGGATCTGTTGGATGGCAGTTCCATTGGCCGCGGCCAGGGTCTGCCAGACAACGTCATTGGCAAGATCGGAGAATGGGCATTGCGTAGTGCCGTTAGTTGGCCAGTCGTAGGTCACTTGCACTTGCGGCATATCGCTGAGAATCGACGCAACCGCCCGTGCGAGATCGCCGTCCGAACGGCGAGCAATAGCAATGAACTGATGTTCCACGCAGCCTCCCAATGCTCCTGTTTGAGGTGAAGAGCGTACGTCATGCTAGCGTCGAGGCCAGTCAGCGTTTGCGCGATGCCGCTGACTTCGAGCATGGGCAACCCAGTCGAAAATGACCGACGCACCAGTTGGTGGCGTGCAGTAGCCATCTGTTGAGTCAGGCGGCGATGGGCCAGTGGCGACTAGCGTCGCCGTGCGAGTCGATTGCGCAGGAAGCGCATCTGTGAGCTGCCGACCCCATATACCCACGTATGAGCCTGCTTGACCGTCTGGTCGTTTACGCGCTTGACCAAGTCGCCGATCCCCGTCTCTGCAACCTCCTTGGCAACTTCTGGCCCACTTGCGACCGCAAACAGGAGCCCAGGCGCGATTGGCAGCGCGAACAGATAATCGCCTTGCAGGTCGCCGCCCTGCAGCAACGGGCGATCGCCGATCAGCAGGCTGTGTTTCGCGCCCGATACTCCGCGCAACACCCAGGTCTTGCCCCCGATGAAGCGCTTGGTGAACAACTCCATTCGTATCAAGTCCGGCATCGTCTTGATGCCAAACGAATCTAAGAAGTTTGGCTCTCGGGCATTGAACCACTGCAATAGTGAACTCTCGGGTGCGCCACCGCGCACGGCATTGAAGTCTTCGGGGTCACGCTCCAACTGCTCGGTGAGACTAGCCCTTCCAACAGTTCGCAAGCGATCAACCATCTCCGGTGTTCTGATCAGCAGCGAAACCAAGAAGTACGTCCAGGCCCTGTGCTGTTCGTCTGTCAGCGGCTTGAGTCCTGTGGTTAACAGAAAGCGATGAACTTCAGCAGCTGGCTCGTCAATGTGCGGGCCCAGGAAGTCGCGTTCAATTCGTACGTCGTACTCCCCTTGCCGGTTCAGATATGAATAGAGGTGCGCCATTCGGGCGACTGACTTCGCCTTGTAGCGCTGTGCGTCCAGCTTCTTGTGGGCCCACCGCATGGAGCACAACTTCTGGTCGGCACCCGAGTGCCACTGCTCCAGCAAAAATCTGGGCACATAGTGCTGTTCGACATGCGTAGCCATAGCGAATAATAACTGCTCATTGCGCTGGACATTATCGCCAATTGGTCGTTAGCATCGCCGAGCCCCGTGGGCAGCGGTACAGTTGGGCCATGACCAACGTTGAGTTTGCGACTGTTGCTACTGCCGTCTATGCAGCTGTCGTCTCCACTGGTGTACTCGTGTGGGACATCGTGAAATGGTGGATGGCCGGCCCTAGACTCCGTGTTGTCCTTCAATCCAAGCTTCGATTGGTGGGAAATGGCCAACTTGACCCGGCCACCTACGTCGGAGTCCGAGTTATCAACTATGGGGATAGGCCGACGACGCTGCTGGGTTTCGGAGCGATGATCTACAAAAATGATTGGCTAGCCTTCGTCCAGCGTGATCTGCCAGACATGCGCTTGGGCTTTCCGGAAGGTCCTGGCGTGCCGCGTTTGCCGCTTGTACTGGAGCCTGGTCAGCAATGGGAAGGGTTGATCAACGAGGAGACCCTGCTGCCGATGGCGCAGAAGAAGTGCGTGATGGTGGCTATCCATCACTCGCACTCTACGAAGCCTGTTCTTCGGCGTCTAGTGAACTAGCCAAGGTCGCCAGGCTGGCCGATGACCGGTCTCCTCAGAATCACCTGAGGGGCGGAAGTGCCCTAAGGCCAGCCCACACGACGCGCATGTGCGCGTCATGAGTCTGCCGCCGGAGTTCCCTGAAGAATGCGGGGTCAGCCGCATCTGCGGGCGTATCCTCGGTGTGAGAGGCCATGTCGGCTACGAGCGCCGCCATCGGCGACACGATTGCCATCAAGACTTCGACTGTGCCGTGTCCCTTTCGCATTTGCTGCTGCTCGGCTAGCAGCGTTGCATCGCTAGCGCTCACCTCGTCCTGCTCGTCTTCTCCGAACCGAAGCGCGATGTCCATGAAACCGTCGATCGCTCTGGTGAACAGGCCGGTGTAGTCCGAGATCGTTCTGCGCCAGGACTCGCGCTCCGCTGCAGGCATCAGGGCGACGACGCCAATGACTGACGGGAGCCAGTGTTCGTTGAACGCGCTCATCGCAGCGTACGGGAACGAACCCGGATAGATGCCGGCCTCGACCATCGCCTCACGAGAGAGTTCATCGTGCGATCGCAGCGCGGCGACCCCGTCCCAGACTCCGCATATCCAGTCTGCAAACGCATCGGCGTGGCGGCCAACTTCATCGGGACGCAACGGCATCGTCGGGCCGTCCGAGATCAGCGAGTAGCCAAGCCCGCCTCTAACAGGGTATGGGCCGCAGGCGCGCTGTGCTCGCTGCCGGTGCGCCTGGATCAGCGTTTCCCCGGCGCTAGCCTTGCGGCGTTTGAAGACCCTGCCACTCCACCCGGCGTCGCTGTAAGGGCAAGGGATACGCAAGAGGTAGGCGAGCAGGGGGCCTGAACCCTTGACGTACTCAGCTAGCGCGGAGGGACTGAACTTGGGGCGGGTGCTGGTATTGGAACGTGTCATGTTGATCTTTCAATGGAAGATGGTTGTTGAAGTGCATGGTTTCAGTCAGTGAGTAAATTGGGTTGGCAACAGGCGGGGGCGGCCTGCTGGCTTCTTTTGGCTAGCGGCACCTGGCGGGAGCCAGATCGCGCGTTGCACGCCGCCGACCCGAACTTCCTCGCGTTGCCAGTCAAGCTCGCGGAGGACTGGGCCGAGAGATGCGGCGGGGAGATCGGTGAGATTGGCTAGGTGGGCAATGGAGTAGAACGGGCCGCGGCTAGGTTCGGGCAGCGCCTCCCACCAATCTAGAACTCTGCGCTGCATGCGTTCGGCATGGCGGCGCTGGGCGGCCGTCTGGGCCTGGGCGATGTCGATGGATTGAGTGGAGGGACGGGGCTTCATGGCTAGCGGTGAGCAATGTTGATGATGTCGCTGGGGCGGCTGGTTTTGTTCAGCCATTCGGGTGAGATGTCTTACTACTGCGTCCAGGCAGGTCCAAGCACTTCGGGCATGCTGCGCATGCCTGGACAGTCCGTAACCCGCATGAATGCTGGCTCCGTCCGGGGTGGCTCGGGTGCCCAGGCGTTTCAGCGCAGTTTTCTAAGGCAGCACGCGCGCACGGTCTGCTATAAAAACAGGCATACATCGTCAATATATTTCCACTGATTCATTAGTTGTGAGGACAACCCAGCCAACCCGGACGGAGCCAGCATTCATGCGGGTTACAGAGCGTCCAGGTAAGCTAGTTCCGCCAACGCCGGTCGTCCAACCTGGACGCCGTTCATGGACTATCGAACGTAATGCCGGTCGAGGCACTGAACGACGCTCGCAGGGCATCGAGAGGAGGGAATACACAGATGCGTTCGCGGGCTCCTCTGTGTGCCTCGCGAACTTGGTGCATGTCTGGCACCCACTCCTTGATCTTGCGCATTGCAGCCGCCCACTCACCGTCCCTTCGAGAGCCGGCATGCCGCTCGAAGGACTCTCGCAGAGCACTGCTCGCAATTCGCGTCGGTGCCACCTCATCGAACCCGGCCCGCTGCACTCCGCTGCCAGGTAGCCAGCCTTCGGATAGGGCGGTGTGCCACCACGCCGCAGCCGGACTCTTGAGTGCTGTAAGTTCGATCTGGCGGGCGAGAGCTGGGGTCTGCGGAATCACTCGGGGGTTGAAGCCTCGCACATCGACGCCCTGAAGATGACGCAGGAGATGTGCTGAGCCTCCCCCGTTGAGCCACGAGTAGTAGCGTGCCCAGTGCTGGGTGTTGCCTCTCAACGTGTCTGCCGACTCGACTACTACAGCCCGCCGTTCGTCGATCGTGGCCTGCCAGACGTGAGCGTGGTTTGATAGCGATACGTATGCGGCGCGGTTGACCCCCTGGACGGGGTCCAAGCCCTTCGACTCATACGTGCAATGTGTCGCAGTGACCCGCGCCTTGATGCGATCCGCCTGCCTTGGGTCACCTGCGAACAGGGCTTCGTCCAGAACGGCGAAAGCCACGCTCTGAAGATGGCCCGTGAACCGCCCCGCAACCTGCTCGGCGTCGTCGAACATCCGGCCATGGAGGCCGAACATTTCAACGATAGGTTCGAACAGCGAGTTCTTCCCCGTGCCCTTCGCGCCTGTAAAGACCAAGATAGTGCCTGGAACCCCGCCCGGGTGCTGAACCTTCCAGGCCAGCCAATTGAGCACAAATTTACGCGAGGCGTCATGCGTGACCGTTGCTGACAGTGTGTCTTGCCAAGGCGACACGTCACCGGCGACGGGCTCCACTCCAAATCCCTGGTAGGTATTGAGGATGTTTGGCGGCGTCGGCTCGCCAGGCGCAAACGTCACAGCGTCGTACTGCCTCCTCCGCGGGTGTGCCAGGTAGGCCGTCGCGACGGGAACCGGCTTGACGGGATCGTCCGTGAACACGTTGCTCCGCAGTGATCGATACGCAGACAGATCGAGCGGGGCCATGCTGTTCCTGAACCCACCGCGCATGACGACCGGAGTTTTGAAATCCATCATGCCAATCTTGCTGCCGTAGCGTACGACTGCGAACCGCTCGCTCTCATACTGAAGCCACTGCGGCAGAGACACTGGCGCAGGCTTCTGCTCAGGGGGCAGGGCCTCGACCGCTTCCACCGACAATTTTCCCAGCTGGCAGGGCGTGGTGATCTTGCCGTTGAACTCGCAGCTAGCGCACGCCTTGGGGTTGAACCGGGCGAACGACGCGCAGACGGTTGGGCCGGTGCCGGCGTAGTTGTCGAACTTGGCCTGCGTCTCGTCCGGGTCGTAGGAGTCGTGGCCGCGGCTCCACTCGTGGGCCAGGTCGACGCCCTCGACGCAGAACTTGACGACGCCGATCATGGCGCGCCACTCGGGCTCCGGCACGTCGCCGCCGGCCTGGGCCACGCGGCGCAGCGCGGCGCACTTCTCGGCGATCTTCAGGCCGGACACGGGGGTGGGCTCGTACTGCGGCGCGATCATCGCGTTAACGTCCAGCTTGGCCCGCGATGCGCCTGGCGCTCGCTGCAGCGCCGTCTCCGATGCGCTCAGAACTTCGCGCAGGTGTTCCGGCGAGTGAACTGGGCCGACTCGCAGGAGCGCGCGAACACGATTGCCATTCTTATGCAGTGAGCCGACGGGGCGCAAGACGCGAGCTGAGTCGGTTGTGCATGACGCGTCCACCCGGAGCCCTGCGGCTGCGGCCTTTGAGCCGAGCGCCTTGGCGAGCGGGTTCCACTCGGCGGGCGAGAGGTCGCGGTCCACAGCGTAGTAGACATGCAGGCCCGCCCCGCTAGAGACAATCAGGGTAGGGGACAGGCCGATGGTGTCGCGCGCCGCGATGACGGCGGCCAGGCCATCCTTGGCGGTGGGGTAGGTGTTGTCGGGGTCGCGCTTGTGCTTCTCGGGACCGCAGTCGATGTCCAGGTACAGGCATCGCTTGGCTGACACGTTAGCCTGCGTGCGCGATCCAGGCTGGACGAACGAAGCGGTTGCGAAATACCAGCTTTCCCAGCGATTCGTGATCTCGGTCTTCTTGATCAGGTCGTCGATAGACTTCGCCCACACGTGCCGCTTGGTGGGAACGTGGAAGAGCGCATACACGGGGTTCGGCTCGACGCGAGGCAACAGCAGCTGATAGAAGTCTTTCAGCGACAGAAATTCTGCGTCTCGCTTCGTCGCTTCGGCGACTGCAATGGCTTCAACAATTGCGCTCACACGCCTCCCCTTCGGCGCCTGCACGCTGTTGAACCGGGAGCAGTTCGAACACCAAGCCCGATTGTTGCAACTGCGGATCGTGCTCGCATGGGGCGCCCGCCTGACTTTCGTTGTCCGACTCGTCCACATCAGCCACGTCGACGACTTCAGCCGCCGGCATGACCTTCGCCGAGATCGCGCCGCCAACGCCGATGTTCCAGATGATCGTTGGCAACGGCTTCCCGCCATTGTTCAACTGCTCCATCTTGTCGTCGTGTTCACGCACGCGGTGAACCGGGGGCAGCAGCTTCATCGCGTCGTTGACGTCGAGCTCTCCGACGCGCGCGGCCCTCGCTACGATGTCGAACAGGTCGTGAGTGATCGCTGCGGCGCGTTCCCCGAGCTTCAGCCGCGCCCCAGCAGGCTGGGGCGCGCGCCCCGTCATTGCCGACGAGTTTGCGAGTACGGGGAGGTTTGCCGACTGAGACTGATCGTCGCCGGTCTCCCCGAGCTCCGCGAACATCTCTGCGAAGTCTGCTCGGCTGCCCTGATGTTCCGGCGCGCTCGGCGTCGGCGCGTGCGGATCGTATTCAATTTGCATTTCGGGTCCTCACGATTTATCCCATAGCGGCGAGGGCGGCGGCGCCGTCGCTACCCGCCCACATGCCACCCATCGCGCTTGCTCCGCCGCCGCCTGCAGCGGAGGGGGCTGCTGCCGTAGTTGCCGTGGTCGTGAAGGCGCTAGGGTTCACGTTGGGGCTGCCGCTCAGGGGGTTCGCGGCAGTGGCGGCGCTGCTGACGACCCCGCTCCAGATCGTGCCGTACATCGCGTTCTTCATGTGGTCGACGATTTGGTTGCGCTGGAGCGCCGTCTGCCAAGCGTTCATGCCGAGGTTGCCGAGGTTGGTCGAGATCGCGTCCTGTGTGCCTGCATAGCTGTTGTCGATGCCGGAGGCGGTGCCCACGGCACCCAGGCCGGTCGCGGCGGCACTGACGCCGTTGGCTCGCGATTGACCCGACATGCCAGACAGCGTGCCGGAGGCGTTTTCTAGGCCGCCACCGATGCCGGCTGCGTTGGCCGCCTGCTGCCAGCCCATCTGCCTAGCGGCCAGGCGCGTCTGGTTGGCAGCTTGTGCGCGGGCCAGGCCCTCGGAATCGCGCGAGCCAGCCATGGCGGCGATCGCGCTGCCAGAGCCGGGGTTGATGCCGCGGACCGCCAGGTCGCGCTGCAGGCCGGCATTCGTGCTGGCGTACTGCTGCCCTGCGGTCGTGGTCGCTTGATCGACGAGTCCTTGCTGGAAGGCTGAGCTGTCAGCGTCCATCGCGTCGGACGCGACCTTGTCGACCACCGGGCGGAAGTTCTGCTGGTAGTCGTCGTTCAGTTTCTTCGACATCCCCAGCTGGTAGTCGGCCAGGTTGGCGTCAGCCGTCGTCGCGGCGTCGGCGGCGTCGGTCGAATTCTTCATCTGCGCCAGCTCTTGCGGCGCGATGTTCTGCTCGTAGAAGTCCTCTTGCTGCTTCTGCAGAGCGATCTGCTGCTGCTCCGCCGTCCCGATGTTCGGGTCTTCCTTCGGCGGGTGTCCACCCCATCCCATGTCAGACCTCCGTCTCAAGCCGACGTGCGTCGCGCTCCGCGACGCGCGCGGCCAGCCAACCGTCGATCTCGGACGCGAGCCATGCGGACGCCTGGGCCCCAATCTTGATCGGGGCCGGGAACCGGCCCGCTTTGATGTCGGCGTAGATGGTTGCCCGTGACTTCCCAGTCAATCGCTCGACTGCGGGGCGGCGAAGAAGCAGCAAATTCTCTGCTCCATTGTGTATAGACATATTCAGCTCCGTATTGATCCGCCGAGAACACCTCGGCATCGGTGGCTGAACTGTGAATTGACGAGACCGAGAATCCGCCCTGTGATAAATCGCCTACCGTCCCAAAACATGCTGCGAGTACTACCGCCGTCGTCGCGAGAGGGCGTGCTCTATCCAGGAGCGTGGCTCTGATGGCAGCGAGTCAAGCTCTGCGCGCGCGTTCACAGCTGGATCGTCGAGCCGAGCCGCCATCAGACCAGCCTGAGCCGCGATGGCGCACAGCGCGAGCTCGCGTTGCTGATCGTCGAGTGGCTCGAACGTTCGTGCAGCGCGAGCCATTTCACCTTCGCCAACGCCTACTAGGGCTGAGACCGCCGATGCGGCTGCGCGCCAGGGCATGCCTTGGCGGAGGAGCTCTGCATGCAAATAGTGCGCATCAAGCCTCTTGCTGAACTCAAAAGGCCGGCCTCTTCGGCGCTCCACTCGCCCTGTCACGTTAGGGTGCAACTCCCGAACCTTTGGCGCAGCGCTCGATGCGGCTTCTGCGGCCGGCGCGCAGCGCTTAGCGTGCGATCGCGCTAGCGACTCGGCTAGTACGGGGTTCGCCCCGCCAGCGACCAGATGGGCTACTAGCGACTCATGCGTTACGCGCGGTGCGTCGTTCATGCCGCGATCGGGAGGCGAACAACATTCGACTTGCCTTCTCCGCTGATGAGGGCCGCGAGTCGCAAGCCGAGGGCGTCGAACGCCTTCGCCTGCTGAGGAAGGCGACGATCTCTGACGTAGGTCGCCCTGACCCTGCTCTCGATTACGTGGTTCAAGCACTCGTCGATCACGTCGCCTGAGACGCCCTGTTCGGCCATGACCGTTGCCGCTGTGCGTCGCAGATCATGTGCTGTCCATCTTCCTCCAGGCAGCGCCAGTGAACTCGTGTGCAGGCTGCGGTGCTTGAGGCGCCGGCTAGCCGGTCTCTGCCGATCTGCGAGTTGCTTGCCAAACGACTTCACGCACACGGGGCCGTCTCCGGCCATGTTCGGGAACACCCACGCGAGCGCCCGGCCATCGTTGCCCTTCTCGCGCAGCGCGGCAAGCGCCTCGAACTGGCGCGACGCGAACGCCGACAAATGAATGGTGTGCGTCCGCTCGTTCTTCGTTTCGGGCAGGTGCCAGGTACCGGCGACGAGGTCGACGTGCTCCCAGCGCGCGCCCATAGCCTCGCTAACTCGGCAGGCCGTCGCCAGGATCAACCAGACGGCCAGTGCGCTACGCTTGCCCATCCTCGCGAGTGGAACAGCCGTCGCGAGAGCGGTAATCTCGTCGGTAGACAGCACTCTATCGCGTCGGGTCTCGACGCCACCCACGTCGCGCTTCGAGACTGTGTCCAACGGGTTGCGGGTGACGATGTCGCGGGCCAGCGCGAATCGAAACATTTGCTTGAGGTCGGTCAGCAACATGTTCGCCGTCCGCATGCGTCCCTCGATCCGGGTCGCATCTAGTATTGCTAAGAGGTCTGCCTTCGTGATCGAGGCCGCGCCGCGCCCGCCGAGCGAGGGGAACACGCGCCGTTCAAACTGGGAGCGCACGAGGGCGCCGCCATCCTTGCGGCCGATCCGCCGACCGTCCGTCCCAGTCTGCGGAGCCAATTCCGTAGCAGCCCATCGTTCGAACAGCGCGCGCAGCGTAATGTTGCGTTGGGCTTCGATCTCGGCCGCCTGCACTCGCGCGCGCGCCTCGCTTCGCGCGGCCTGTCGATCTTGTACGACATTTGTTGGCCTGTTGGCTGCCTGGAGGCGAGCCTCTGCGGCCTTGCGCCGCGCCTCCGCTAGAGTTGCCGTGGGGTAGGGCACTCCTGGGAACAACGAGGCCCATGTGCGTGCGCCCGTTACTGGGTTGACCTGGCGCAGTGACCAATAGGCGCCGTCAGCGCGAGGGCGTAGATACAGTCCGTCGCCGTCGTGGAGTCCGCTCGTGGGCGCTTTGCGTAGCCAAGCCCTGATCTCTGCCTCGGTGAGGCGATTGCTTCCTTGAGTTCTTGCCATGTCGGGATACCGTGCGGGATACCAAATTCTATTGGCCCTGCCGAGTCTGGTCCAGACCTATTGGGACTAACAGGAACCGAGCATGGTCTTTAAGTGTATGAATTTAAACGGAAAAGTTCTGGACACGCTATCCGCCAAAGTCGTCTCAGGACGACCGCCGGATTGGATGGGGTGCAAGGGGTCGCGAGTTCGAATCCCGCCGCCCCGACCAAGAGATTCAAGGGTCAGTAGCAGAGTCGCTACTGACCTTTTCGTCTTTCTGGCGCCTGAGGCGCGACGGGTGTGTGCAAGCAACGGTGCCGTGTTCGGTCGCCCGCGTTCCGGGGCGCCGCCGTTCGTCGAGAACCGAACTTGGTCTCGAACTGGATGCGTCCGCCGCCCGCTGCGTCTTCACGTACTTCATGATGTTGATGAAGGTGTCCGTCCAGTAGACGTCGCGGTGCGCCGCGAGGTAGGCGAGCAATTCCTCGAGGGCCTGCCTCGAGGTGGTGATGTAGTCGCCGCCGATGCCGTGAAAGGTCAGGTTGATCATCGTGCCGGCCCGTGCGGCCTGCTGCACGAGCGCGATCAGCTGGGCGCCGGTGACGCCCTCGGGCGTGGTGACGCCGACTGCATACGCGTCGAGCGTGCCCATGTCGGCGATGACGGCCGCCGAGCCCGACTTGATCGCCACGAACTCGCTCCTGACGAGGTCGACGTAGTCGGTGCCCTGGGCCAGGCGGTCGCCACAGGGCACGGTGAAGGTGCGCTCGGTCTTGCCGTCGATCGCGTGCAGCATCGTGTTGGCGAGCTTGACCTGGGCCACCATGCGCGAGGCACTGATGGTGTCGAGGTCGAGTTCCGGCGTGACCCACTCGTGGCCGGGCGCCTTGGCCGAGCACAGATGGAACAGCGTGTGGTTGCCGAGTTCGTGGCCGTGCGCGGCGGCGGCGCGCCATTCGTCCAGGCGGGTCAGGACTGTCGGGTTGGCGAGGGTCAGGTAGAAAGTGCCCTTGAGCTGGACGCGGTCGAGCGCCGGAATGGCGTTGTCCAGCTGACTGGCGACGGCATCGTCGTAGGCGAGGCTCACGGCGGCCTTCTCGCCGTGGGGCCAAACGAAGTGCCCAGGGCTGTCGTGGGCCTGCGAGGCCGCTGTCAGGCACAGCGCGACAGAGGCGAGGATGAGGTTTGCAGGTTTCATGCAGCAGAGGATAGGCCAAGGCTGGCACGCCGATGCGGCGCTGTCCGACACCCTGCAGAGCGCGCGCGGCACACGCGTTGCTGCATGAGGGTTCGCACTCGCTTCGTCATCGAAGCGCCGCACCACCCCACAGGAGTCCACAACCATGAATCCCATCACCAAGAAGCTCGCGGTGGCCGCGACGGCCACGGCCCTGATCGGCGCGATCGGCGCGTCCGTTGCGCAAACCGACGTCGACTCGCAGACCGACCCGATGGCCACGCCCCAGCAGGTCGATGTGCCGGCCAATGCCTCCGGCCAGCAGATCTACTTCTTCCGTGACCAGGGCAATTCGCCCGAGACCGACCCGGCGGCCCACCTGCTGCTGATCAAGCACCACCAGATGGTGCCGGTGGCCGAGCGCACGACCACCACGACGGTGGCGCAGACGACCACCACGCCGATGGACAACACCACCACGTCCATGCCGGCCGCGGCCGATACCAGCAACACGGAGTCCACCGCGAGCACGAGCACGAGCGCCAACACGAACGTGGCGATGGCCGACGAGACGCCGGCGTTGCCGCCCAAGGCGGACCGCAACTGATCTGCCGGTTAGCCGGCAGCTCCAGGCGGCCTCGCGCCCCGGCGCGCGGCCGCCTTGCCGCGTCCTGCCGGCGCATGCGACGTCCGGCGTGAGGATCTGTCGTTCGGTCCGAGCGCCGGCGTCAGCTGCAACGTGGTCACCGTACTGGAAAAATTGCAGACCTCCATGGCGCGCGACCGCCGAACGTCCGCATCGCGTCGCCTTGGCCATTCCGGCCTGTTCGTCAGAATGGCTTCATGAGCGCCAGCCAGACGATGACGGCCGTCGCGACCAGCGCCAGCGCGGGCGTCACGCGCCACGCGCGCGCGGGCACCTCGGGCTTGCTCGCGCACGCGCGGCGCAGTCCGGCCGAAAGGCTGCCGTGCACCGCGCTCAGGGCGAGCACGAGCACCAGCTTGAATTGCAGCCAGTGGCTCGCGAACCAGCCCGCCTGCAACGCGAGCCAGGTGCCGCACACCCACGCCACGACCAGCGCCGGGCCCGTGACGATGCGGTTGAAGCGGCGCATGGCGTCGACCAGGCGGCGTTCCTTGACCAGGTCGGGCGCGGCCTGGAAGCTGAGCGCGGCCAGCGCCAGCGCGCCGGCGAGCAGTCCGGCGATGAAGACGATGTCGGCGCTGACGTGCAGCAGCCGCACCAGTTCGTAGCGGGTTGCCGGCGCCATTCGTCAGGGCAGCGCGAGCGCGAGCGTGGCCCGCGGCGTCCAGGCGTCGGTGGCCGGCGCGTGCAGGCTGGGCGCGGCGAGGAACAGCCGCTCGCTGGAGATGCCCTTGGCGATCAGTGCGTCGCGCACGGCGATCGCGCGCGCCAACGCCTGCTGTCGCATCGCCTCGTCGTTCAGGGGCACGTTCTGCATCAGCAGCGCCTCCATCTCGTCGTCGGGCAGGTCCTTGAGCAGGCCGAGCGCGTTGCGCGGCTTGTCGGGCAGGCGGGTCTGCTTGTAGAGCGTCTTGAGCAGCGCGGACCGCGTCGCCGGCGCGAGCGCGACGGGCGCGCTGGCGGGCGCAGCGGCGGGTGCGCCCGCGCGAAGCGCTTCGTCGCGCGCCATCGTGCGCAATTGCGACTCGATCGTCTCGCGCTGCCAGGCGGTGCCCTCGGCCTGCAGATCGGCGCTGCCCGTGATCGTGACCTGCAACGCGGGCCGCTCGGCGAGCGCGGCGGCGACCTTGTCGAGCGCCGCCGCGCTGGCATCTGTGAAGACTGCGGTGCCGGGCCTGAACTCGATGGCGCTCATGTCGTCCGGACCCGCTCCGCCGCCCATGGCCCCGGCCAGCAGCGAGAACGGCGACGTCACTGCCTTGACCAGCAGGTTGACGATCAGCTTGCCCACCACGCCGCCGACGCTGAATTGCGGATCGTTGAGGCTGCCGCTGATCGGCAGGTTGAGGTTGATGACGCCGTTGCGATCCTTCAACAGCGCGATGGCCAGCTTGACCGGCAGCTTGGTGGCCGAGGGCGACGCGATGGCCTGGCCGAAGGTCAGCTGGTTGAGGATCAATTGGTTGCTCGCCTCGAGGCGGCCGCTCGCGTCGATCTTGTAGGCCACGTCCATGCTCAGCTTGCCGCGCTCGATCGCATAGCCCGCGTACTTGCCGGCGTAGGGCGACAGCGGCGCGAGCTCGAGGTCGGTGGCCTTGGCACGGATGTCCAGCGCGATGGGGCGTGCCAGCGGATTGACCTGGCCCGAGATGTCGAGGATCGCGGTGCCTTCGGCGCGGCCATGCAGCTGCAGCGCGGCCATGTCGCGCGATGCCGAACTGAACGGCCCCAGCGAGCCATTGAGCTCCGTCAGCGCGGCACTGTAGTTGGGCCGCACGAAGTGGTCGCTGTAGTCGACGCGGCCGTTGACCAGCTTGACGCCGCCGACATTGATGACCATCGGCAGCGGGTTGGACGCCGCCGCCGCCGGTGCGGACGCCGCAGCCAGCGCCGGGCCGGAGGCGGCCTGGCTGGCGGCGCCGGCGGGCGCAGCGGCGCTGCCGCCGATGTCCTGCAGGTTCAGCCGCCCCTGTTCGGTGACGAGCACGCGCGCGAAGAGGTCGTCGAGCTCGGCCTGGCCGATGTCCAGCCGCGGCGTGGAACCCGGCTTGAGCGCGAGCTTCACTTCCTTGAGCGAGAGCGCCTGCCAGCCCAGCAGCTCGTCGGGCGCCGAGGCTGCGCTGGCCGCCGGCGCGGCGGCCAGCGTCGTCAGGTGCACGTCGCCCAGCAGCGCATCGCCCGAGGTGGTCAGGGCCAGTCCGGCTGGCGCCCATTGCAGGTCGACGTGGCCGGTGTAGCCGGCCTGCGCGCGCAGCAGGCTCACCGGCAGCTTGTCGGCGACCCACGGCGTAACGAGCGCGACCGGGAAGCGCACGATGCGCAGCTCGCCATGCGCGGCCAGCGGGTTCGCGCCCAGCGTGCCTTTCCAGTCCAGCTCGCCACCATGCGGCGTCTTGCTGCGGGCCGCCGAAGGCCGGCCGATGCGCGCGTTGAGCGTGACCTGGGCGGGCGGCGTCGCGCGGTCGCCGAACCAGCTGAAGTCGCGCACCTGCAGTTGCAGCTGGCGCAGTTCGGCGCGCAGCGGCGGCAGGTGCTGCTCGGGATGCAGCGAGGCATCGGAGAACTGCACCAGGCCGTCGTCGAGCGTCGCGCTGCGCACGCGCACATGCCAGGGCGTGACCGGGCCCTGCGCTGCCGGGGCCGCCGGCGCGGGCGCGCCGGTGCGCAGCCAGTGCGTGGCGTCGAACCGGCCGCTGGTGTCGCGCAGCACCTGCGCGTTCGGGCGCACCAGCCGGACGCTGCCGATGGCCGCGGTGCGGGCTCGCAGGTCGACCTGCAGCTCGCTCAACGCAAGGCGATCCCACCTCGCCGCCGAGGCATCGACGGCGGGCTGCACGCGCAGCGCGTCCAGCGTCGCTTCGCTGACCGCGAACTTGAGCGCCGGCGCGTCGGCCTTGCCCGACCAGGTGAACGAACCCTTGGCCGCGAGCCGCCCGTCGATGCGCGGCACCACGCTCTGCGCGATGTAGGGCGCGAGCGCTTGCAGCGGCAGGCCGGACAGCGTCATCGCGACCTGGGCGTCCTGCTCGCCGGCGCTGCCCTCGAAGGCGACGCGCGCCGCGGCGGAGGAGGCCGCCGCGCCGGGCGTCCTGGCACTGGCCGCCAGCGTGAAGGCCGCGGGCGCCGTCGCCGGCCACTGCAGCTTCTTCGCGTGCAGCGCGAGGCCTTCGAAGACGAGGGAGGCCGCGGGCTGGGTCGAGGCGTCGTTCCAGAAGAGCGTGCTGTCGACGATGTCCAGCGCGGCGACGCGCACCTGCCACGGCGGCGCGGGCGTGGACTCCGAGGCGCTGGCAGACGACGCGGGCGCAGGGGCGTGCGACGCCTCGCCCAGCGGCTGGACCGCGCCCCCGGCGTCGCGCTCGAGATGCCATTGCACGCCTTGCAGGCTGACGCCGTCGAGCGCCAGCTTGTGGGCCAGGGGTTGGGCGTCGGCCAGGCCCACGCGGCCCTGTTTCCAGGCCAGCAGCGGCCGTCCGGCGGCGCTGTCGACGGCGACGTCGCGGGCGGCGATCCAGCCCTTGAGCACCATGCTGGGCGAGCCTTGCGCCGCCTGCGTGAAGGCGAGCGCCAGATCCGCCGACAGGGCGCCGCCTGCGACGCGCACCGGCAGCGAGTCGGGCAGGTAGCCGAGGTAGGGCCGGACATCGAGATCGGACACCGCCAGCGTCAGCGTGGCGTGGTCGGTGGCGGCGAACGGCGTGGCCTGCGCGGCGCTGTCGAAGGGCGCGCCGTTGAGCCGGAACGCCAGGCGCGGCTGCACGGTGATGTCGACGTTGGCCGGCAGGTTCGACAGGAAGGGCAGTGACAGGTTGAAGTGGTCGACGACGTGGACGTGCCCCGCGGGCCGGTCGTCGAAGCGCAGGGCGAGGTCGCGCACCTGCAGGTTGTAGAGCGCGAAGCGTGCGGGCCCGGCCGGCGCGGAGTCCGGCTTCGGAGAGAACCGGCGGATCAGGTCGTCGATGTCGTAGTGGCCGGGCGCCGTTCGCGTGAGCGCCAGCTGCGCCTGGTCGAGGTCGATCGCCTCGATGACGGGCGCACGCCGGAAGATCGACGAGATCGCGACGTTGGCGCGGACGCGCGCGACGCGCAGCAGCGGTGGCCCGGAGGCGCCCGGCGCGGCACCGATGACGAGGTCGTGCAGGACGATCTCCAGCGCCCAGGGGTGGAATTCGACCGGGCCCAGCGCGACATCGCGGCCGAGCGCGGCCGACAGCCGCACCGGCGCCTGCCACTTGACCAGCGGCGGCACCACCAGCCAAGTCAACACCCACAACGCCGCCAGCGTCGCGATCGCCGCCGCGAGCCGCCGCTTCCACATGCCCAGCACCATCGTTCCCATGCTCCCGCGCCGCCGACATGGGCGCAAGCCGCCGAGTATGGTGGGAATTCGAGCAGCGTTGATGGACGCCCTTGCGGGCCGTCTGTCTTGTCGGGTCTTTCAGCGCTCCGGATACTGGTTGGGCAACACGTCGGGCTTCTGCGCCACCGGCTGGTGCTCGCCGCCCGGCATGCCCACGCCGGGGCCGGCCGGGAAGCCGTAGGCGCCGTCGCCGCGTTCGTTGGCCTGGTCGACCTTGGCCGTGCCGCTGTCGACGGCCGGGTGCGGGCTGCCCATGTAGCCGCCGCCTTGCCCCACGTAGGTGCCGTCGTCGGCGATGCCGCTGGCGCTCTGCATGGGTTCGTCGGCTTCGGGCGCGAGCGCCCGTTCGGACGGACTGGCAGTCTCGGTCTTGGCGCCGGCCACGTGGTTGCGGCCGAGGGCGGGATCGTGGGCGCTGGGATTTTCGAGGGGCATGGCGCGAGTCCTGTGAGGCGCCGACGGTCGGCGCGCTCATCCGGGGCAAACCGGATGCCTCGAAGTCAAGTCGCCGGGTGCCTGGCACGCCCGTCCTCACGAAGCCTTCACCTGGCTTGTGCATACTGCGGCACCCATCCGCGCAACGCCATGAATTTCAGCGACGCCCTTCAAACCGCCCAGGCGCTCGGCCTGACGCTGCCGACCCCCGCGTGGATCTTCGGCGCCATCCTGTTCAGCCTGCTGGGCATCGCCGCGTGGTACTTCGGCAAGGCCCGGGGCGAGCCGCGCATCCGCTGGCTGGGACTGGCCTTGATGCTTTATTCCTATGTGACGGCGCCCACCTGGCTGCTCTATGGCGTGGGCATCGCGCTGTGCGTGGCGATCTGGTGGTACTGGCCGCGCAAGGTCTGACAACGCGCTCGGCAGGACGCGCCGCGTGAACTATTTCTCGCGCCGGCGCCCGTCCACCGCTCATCCGTCCGGGCCGGCTGTCGATATGACAGCAAGCACTGCTCACCGGACTGGAGACGCGAATGAAGGCTTGCTGCATCCCCCACCGCCTGGCCCTGGCCACCGCCCTGGCGCTGTCGTCCTGCGCCGCCTTCGCGGCCTCGAGCGAGGCGCACGCACTGAGCGAGTCGGAGATGTCGGCGGTCTACGGCCGCGGGCTCGCCAATCCAGCGCTCGATGCGCTGGGCGTGCTCACGACGCAGGAACAAGGCGCCAGCGGCCTGTCCGCTGCCGACGCGCTCGCGGCGTTCAGTGCCTTGAGCGCCGACGGAATGCGATCCCTCGATCACCAGCTGACCCAGCAGCGCCTGCAGACCGGCGCCGACGGCGTGCAGACCACGGTCAAGCTGGCGCAGAGCCTGGTCGCGCTCGACAAGGCATTGGTGCCCATCGCCAGCACGGTGACGCTGCCGTTCATGATGGTGCCGATGTTCGGGCTGCCGGCGCTGGCGAGCCTGCCGGCGCTGCCGAACAAGCACTGACCGGCCGCCTGGCCGGCCGATCGCTCAGGGCAGCACCAGGCTGACGCCGGCCGTGGTCGTGGCCGACATGTTCGTCGGTGTGCCGGCGCGGCTCCAGCGCACGGTCGTCGCCTCCGAGGCGGCGGCCCAGGTGCGCAACGCCACGCCGTAGACCGCCGCGGCCGGGGCGTCCGCCGACTGGCCCGTGGGGACGCTGATGTCGGTCGTGCCGCCGTGCGACGCGATCTGCGCCGACACGTCCACCACGGCCACGATGCCGCCGTCATTGGAGACGATCAGCTCGGCGTGATCCGCCCCGTTGCTGGGGGTGCCGGACAGCGTCACGGTCAGCTTGCCGGTGGCCAGGCCGGCGCGCGGCACCGGATCGGCCACCGCGGCGGTCGACGCGCCGGCCGCCAGCGTCGTCATCGGGCTGGTCGTCGTGGCGAGCGTGCCCTGCGACCACACGGTCCACGCGCCGGCGCCTTCGGTGGGCGTGACCGTGGCAAAGGTGGGCGCGGCGCCGTTGCCGTCCTTGGCGGTGTCGAAGCTGGCGTACTGCAACGGGCCGCCGGGCAGCGTCACCGCCTGCAGCAAGCGGCCGCTGGCGGGATCGGTCGAGCCGGTGGCGATGGTGTACGGGATGTCCGCGCCGCCGCTGCCGCTGCCGGCCACGGTCTGGCCGAAGAACACCCGGCTGCCGGGCGGCTCGAGCGCGTTCGCGAGCGTGACCGCGCGCTCGCTGGTGTCGAGCACGGGCACCATCGGCGTGTCGGGGCTGCCGAGCGCCGTCGGAAAGGGGCGCAGCAGGCCCGTCGGGTCGACGATCACGTTGTGCACGATCATCGTGCGCATGTTGCCGCCGTGGATCACCACGTCGTAGGCCGGATCGCTCGGCAAGGGATAGAGCAGGAATGCGCCCGTCGCACTCACGTTGACGCTGCGCACCTCGCGGTGGAAGCGCCCGTCCGGCGAGAGGCTGGTGGCGCTGGCGACGACGTCGTGGATGCAGCCGACATGGCTCGTGCCGGTGCAGAAGTTGGTGGTGGCCAGCTGGCCGGAGATCGAGTCGAGGAAGCTGCCGTCGATGCTGTCGCCCAGCGTGGTCAGCAGCTGCTGGTTGTAGCCCTGGAGCTCGTTGCGCAGCGTGAAGCGATCGTCTGCGCCGGCGCCGGCGCGCCGAACGAGCGAGTCGGCGTTCCATTCGATGGCCAGCGGGGTGGTGGTGTCGGAGCTGAGGTTGAACGGCGTCAGCACGCGCAGGCCGGCCTGGGCGTCGGGCAGTTCCAGCGGCACCACGTGAACGCCCGCTGCATCCGTGTACTGCACCTGGTCGTTGAACTGCAGCCCCTTGGCGCTGGCCGAGGACGCCAGGGTGGCCGCGGGGTCCGACGGCGCGACCAGCAACCTCAGCTGCGCGAAGCTGCCGAGGGTGCTGACGCTCTGCTTGAACAGCGAGACGGCGCTGCCGTTGGTCGACGACGTGTCGGCGAGGTCCACCGTGACCGGCGTCGACAGGGTCTGCACGATCCAGCCCGGATCGCCGTCGCCGAAGACGCGCGCCGCATCGGCATGCATCGCCAGGCCGGTCACCGTCACCCAAAGGTGGTCGATGCCGGGACTGGCGCCGCCGGACAGCGACACGCTCAGCACCGCGTCCGCCGCCGTGCTGGGCGGCGGCGCCGCGGTGCCGCCACCGCCGCCGCCGCACGCGACCAGCGCGAACAGGGCCGCGAGCGACGCGAGCGAACGGCCGTGCGCCATCGTCACTGCACCGTGGCCGCAACCCGCAGCTTGGTGCCGACGGCCTCGGTCATCGTCTTGACGTTCTGGTTGACCTGCGCAGCGATCTCCGCCTGCACCTTCTTGCCGACCGCGGTCTCCATCTCGGGCACCAGCTTCTCGAACTTGGCCTTCAGCGGCGATTCCAGCATCGCCTCGAGCTGGCGCAGTTCCTCGACGGTGAAGTTCTTCGCGAGGATGGGACCGACCGCCGGATTCGTCTCCTTCTTGGCGCTCGCGACCGCGATGGGCGTGGTCGTGTCGATGTATTTCTGGACGTCGGTGCTGATGTCCTTGAGGGCCTTTTCCTTCTTGTCCGGCGGCACGTGCGCCGTCTGCAGGGCGATGTTGGACTGTTGCATGGCGTCCACGGCCGGGCGCTGGACCGCCTGCAGCACGCCGATCTCCGGATGGAACACCAGCAGGATGCGATCGATGATCTTCTGTTTTTCGGCGTCCGGCGGGGGCAGAGGCGTCTGCGCTGCCGCGGAGGCGGCGGGGGCGGTCTGCGCCTGGGCGCTGAGGCTCGCAGCCAGTACGGCGGCGAGGGCGATTTGCGTGAAGGAAAGGCGGAGAGCGGTCATCGTCGTGTCAGCGGGTGAGGTCAGAAGGGTTGCGTGATCTTCAGGCCGAAGTAGCGCAGGACGAGCGTCCCCGAGACGTCCAGGCCCGCGTACGGGTTATAGATCACGTTGAAGAAGTTGGTGCAGTTCAGGTTGCAGTCGGTGTTGGCCGGCACGTTGAAGCGGCCGCGGGCGTAGCTGAAGCCTGCCTCGAGCTTCATGCCGTCCTTGGTCTCGTAGCTCCCGCCGATGCTCTTGACGGGCAGGTCGGGCATCGGTGCGATCAGGTCGATCTTGTTGGTGGGCACCGAGCTCTTGCGCGGTTCGTAGCCCAGGCGCAGCTTGACGCCGTCCCAGACGTCGAACTGGGCACCGTAGCCGAAGCTCCAGACGCTGTGGTAACCGCGCGGAATGATCAGCTTGCTGGAATCGGCCTGGCCGAACAGGCGCGCCATCTCGAGCAGGTTGACGTTGCGGTCGAACTGGAAGGTGAGCTGGTTCCACTTGGACCAGTCCGTCCAGCCGGCGTCGACGTTGAACTGCATGCCGGTCACCGGGATCGCCTTGAGGCCGAACTGCCAGTGGGCCGGGTAGGGCATCACCAGCGTGAAGTTGCCGCCCTGGTCGGTCGGGATCGAGGTCGGGAAGCCGAACATCGACGCCACGATCGGCCCGAACAGCGAGCTGTACATGTGGCGCACGAACTCGGGCAGCATCGGGTTGGCGTGGAAGTTGTAGTCGCCCGTGATGACCGTCTTGGATCCCGACTGGTACACCGCGCCGAAGCCCACGTACTCGCTGGGCTGCCACAGTGCGCCGACGTTGAACGTCACGTCGGCCGGCGAGGTGCCGGAAAAGCGCATCTCGCCGATGCTCTCGAACGGGCGCAGTCGGCCGCTCTGCTTGCCGGTCGCGTCGGTGCCGCACAGGCCGAAGCCCAGCGTGTCGAGCGGATTGCCGTTGTTGCCGCACCAGGCGTCCTGCAGCTTGCCGATGATGCCCAGCAGCTTGTTCGGGAAGCGCATCTCGGTGTCGAGAGCGAAGCCCTGGTGCGCGATGGGGATCCCGAAGCCGAGCTGGAACTGGTCGTTGACCTTGTAGCCGACCGACGGCGACAGGTACACGAGGCGCTGGATGACCACCTTCTTGCCGTCGAAGCGCGCCGGGTCGTCCGGATTCTTCGTGCGGTCGATGCCGACGGCCTGCGGAACGTAGGTGGCGGTGGCGAAGGTCCACGGCGAGCCTTCGTTGTGCCAGGACAGCGCCAGGCCCGCCGCGACCGCCAACGGCAGGCGCGGGCTGGGCACGCCGGCGATCGGGATGAAGATGGCCTGCTTGTTGTGGTCCGAATGGGTGCCCGCGAGCGGGTCTTGCTTGAAGCCGCCGACGTCGAAGCCGGCCGGTTGATTGAATTCGGCCGTGGTGCGAAGCACGGCGCCGAAGATCGTGTCCGAGCGCGTGTCGGCCTTGATCTTGGCCAGGCCGGCCGGATTGAAGTGGATGGCGTCCAGGCCCGGCGGATCGGCGGTGACCGCGTTGCCCATCGACATCGCGACGGGGCTCACGGCCAGGTTCTCGGTGAGTGCGGCGCGCGCGGGCAGCGCACCCAGCGCGCCGGCGGCCACGAGTGCTGACAGCGCCGTGAGCGGCGGGCGGGCGTGGCGCGGCGGCCGGTGGCGCGGGGAGCGCGTCGTCGGGAGCACGGTCATGGGGGTTTCAGAACGGCGAGAAGGTGAGCGGCACGTTCAGGCCGAGGCTGAAGTCGGGCGAGTCCGTCGTCAGGCCGATGCCGGCGGTCAGGTTGACGGTGGTCTTCGGGTTCAGGCGGATGCCCAGACCGAAGTTCAGGATCGCCCCGACCTGCATGGCCGTGGCCCGCGAGGGCTGGGCGACGTTGCTGGAATTGACGACGCTGATGTGCGACGGCGTCGTGACGGTCTCCTGGAACGACACGCTCGTCGACACGTTGTACGACAGCGCATAGGTGAAGCCGGCGCCGAAGCCGATGCTCTTTCCCGGCTGCACACCGGTCAGCGTGCTCAGGTCGGTCGTGTTGAACTGGTGCAGATTGCTGACGCTCTTGCCGGCCGTGAAGCTGAGCGATCCGAACAGCGCCACCGGATCGAACACCTGCGATGCGTTGACGCCCACGCTGGCCGAGGCATAACCGCTGCCGGTGGAGGTGTTCTGGCCGATCCGCTCGTCGAACGGGCTGCGGCCGGTGGGCAGCGACAGCGAGCTGGTGATGGTGTAGGTCGGCCCCGTGCCACTCTGGACGAAGGGCTGATAGCGTGCACCGAAGACCAGATCTCCGATGTCGTAAGCCGTTCCGCTGAACTCCGTGCTCTGGGTGAACTTGCTGACGAACGGGAAGGTTCCGCTGATGGTCAGGTTGTCCAGCAGCCCGTAGTCTACGGACAAGGTGTTGGTGATGGTGTGGGCGCGCGTGGTCTCGATGCGGAACAGGTCGATCGTGCTCGTGGAGTCGGTGAAACCCACATCGATCTGCTGGTTGCCGACATAGCTGTAGTTGAGGTCGTAATTCGCGGCCAGGCGCCCGGCGCGCAGCAGCGAGTACTGCCGATCGGTCTTTGTCAGTGTGTCTTTCAGCAGCGTGGCCTGGTCGACGTCGCCGGCCTGCTTCTTCAGTGCGTCGGCCGCGGAGCTCGCCGCAGGCGCGGGTGGCACGGGCAACGTGGCGGTCGTCTGCCCCGGCGTGTCCGGTGCGGCGGGGCCCGGCATGGCCGGCTGGTTGTCGGGTTGCGCGTGTGCGGCCACGCAGGTGAACAGGCCGCATGCGAGCGTCAGCGCCGTGCCCTTCCAGTTTGCCGATGTCATTTTCATTGATGCTTGAAATTGAGGGTGCCGAGGCCGGACTGTACGGCTTGCCGTAGAGCGTCGCGATTGTCGACGGGACGCAGCGCGATGTCCTCGCGCACGAGGTCGGGCGAGATGATGCCCAGTTCCTGGTCGGTGAGGGCCAGGCTCGACTCCACGTTGGCGTGCGTCTTGGATGGGTAGATGACGAACATCGTGCCCTTGTCCCACAAGCCCGAGAACTCCTGCACCGAGAAAGCGATGTTGCCCGCGGACGGGTCGGCGATGAACACCTTGCCGTCGCGAATGCCCTTGACCACCACGAAGTGCTTGAAGCCCGCGTAGTCGATCGGCACGATGGCCGGCTGGTCGAGCTTGGCCAGGTCGTTCATGTCGCCGCGAAAGCCGCCGCTGTCGCTGCCCAGCGTGGCGACGTAGCGCTTCATGTCCAGGAGCGAAAAACCGCGGCGCGCGATGATCTTTTCCTGCTCGCCGTGCTCGAGCATGCCCTTCATCGCGTCCTGCTCGGTCACCGGCAACCCGAGGTGGAACTGAAGCACCGTCGTCAGTGCCGCGGAGCCGCAGCTGTAGTCGTAGGCTTGGTGCACGATGTGGCGGTACTTGAAATACTCATTCGGGAACACCTGCACGGACTCGGGAGCGATGCCGCCATTCATCTTCGAGACGTTGATCTCGTAGTCCAGGGGCGGCCGGTTCAGTGGCGTGTTGCGAGAGCCGACGCCTGCGCCGATGATGGCGGCGGCGACGACGCCGAGAAGGATCAGGAGCATGGGAGTCCTTGTTCGGAGGGGATCACTTCGCCCAGACGTTCAGCTGGCCCGTCATCGCCGCGGTGCCATTGAGCGTCAGCGATCCGAGGCTCGAAGTCAGCGGTGCGTTCAGGTCAGTCTGCACGCCGAGCGCGTGGATGCCGAAGTCCTGCGCGGCGAGGTAGGCGGGCAGGCCGATCGCCAGATATCCCGTGCCATCCGGCCTGGCGGACGGGTCCAGCGTGATCGCGAACATCTGCAGCCCGCCGCCGAAGTTCTGCACGATGGCGTAGGTGGCCGTACCGGCCACGACGAATCCTGCCGAGATGTTGCTCGGCGCCGCAGTGCCAGCGATGGAGCCGGCATTGAGTTGAAGGTTCACGGCGATGGAGATGCCCTTGGCAGAGACCGACCTCAGTTGCTCGTCGTCCAGTGGCTTCTTGTCCGCGAAGGCGCACGAGGCGGCCAAGGCCAGCGCGCCGGCGAAGGCGAGGCGAGGAAGCATGACGAATGCCTTGGGTTGAACGAAGCGGGGAGTCAGCCGGGTCATGGGCCCGTCCTGAACTTCACGTCGAGGTAGTTGATCTGGAGCGATGCGATGCTGGCGGCGCCCAGATTGGTCACCGTTGCCGCGGCGCCGTTGAGACCGGCCGTGGTGAAGGCGATGTTGTCGACGCGCAGCGCTCCTGCGGGCACGGCGTCGGACGTGGATGGCCAGCCGATCTGGACGTGCAAGTAGGAGCCTGTCGCGTCCGTGGCCGCGTTGATCAGGCCGGGATGCTTGTCCAGATCGGCCAGCGACCACGCGCCGCCGGTCGTGGCATCGGCCAGATGGATGCCTTGCAGGACGAGCTTGTCGCCGCTGTCGATGACGCCGGCGGCGTCGCGGCCGCGCGGGTAGACGGACAGGCTGCCGATGTCCAGTTGCGTGCCGAGTCCGAAAGCGATGCCCTGGGTGTCGGCGATCGTCGACGGCGAGACGTACAGGCCGCCGCCCTTCATCGTCAGGTCCTGCACCTGCAATGTGCCGCCCTGGAAAAGCGAGCCGGTGCAGGCGCCGGCAGTGACGGCGTCGCAGTGCGCGAAATCCGCGGTCAGCTGCCACTTCTGGTTGCCGGCCGCGTTGATCGGAAAGTCGAGCGCGATGACGTCCGGCAATCCGCCGGTGCGCGAACGCAGGGACAACAGGTAGGGGTCTGCGAACGGGTCCGCGTCATCGCTGCGCGACAGATCGAGCCCGCCAAGTGTCAGCGAGCTGCCGCCCGGAGACAGGTAAGTCAGCGTGAGCGGGCGGGCCAGGCTGCTCGTGAGGGAAAAATTCTGCAGGTTGAACGCAATGGCATCCGCGCCGCGGACGCCGGACAACTCGTCGTCGTCCAGCGCGCGCAGCGCCGGCTTGCCGGTTTGGGCCGGGGTGTCCGCCAGTGCGCTGGCCGGCGCCGACGAGGCGAGGAACACGAGCGCCAGGACACCGGCTGCGCGCTTGGCCACGGCGGTCGCGTGCGCGCGGGCCTCGCGCCGGGGCGTGAGGACGCGCAGCATCAAGCGGGCCGCCGGCGGTCGCATCATGGGCCGATCTTGGGCACGTTGGGCGGGACCGTGCCGGTGGTGTTGAGCGCGTTGAGACGATCGGTCCAGTTCATCCAGAATCCGGCCTGGGCGGCCGCGGGTGCGGGGAGTCCGGACGTCGTCGGGTACGTGAGGGCGGATTTCAGGATCGACAGAAAGAAGTCGCGGCTCGGCCCGTCGGCCGTTCCCGCGGTCACGCCGCCGATCTGGTTCAGAGCAGTCGTGCAGGCGCCGGAGCAGCCCGTCAGCGCGGTCGACTGCGAACCGACCGAGCTCATCGCGCCCGAGGGGGTGTTGATCGTCAAGGCGCCGCTGACGGTGTTCATCATCAGGCCGACGTCGCCCGAGATGCCGCCGAAGCCGAGGCGCATGCCCACCACCTGGCGATCGCCGCCCGTCGCGGTGCCGGCATAGACCCATTCGAAATAGGGGTTGGCGATGGCGACGGTGCGCTGCGCCTCGCTCGCATCGCTGCGGCCGAAGTTCAGCGTGGAGATGTTGATGTCCGGCGTGCCGTCGGCATGCAGGCCATTCGCGCCCAGCACCAGGCCCTTGAGCGACGCCGACATCGTGATGTCGGCATTGAGCGTGATGCGGGAGAAGTCGTAGCCGCCCTGCGAGGTGTTGGTCAGATCGAGCAGGGCCTGGCCCCAGACGCCCGCGAGTTCGGCGTCGTCCATGGGCGCGAGCGCGGGCTGGGAAGCCCTGGCGGGCGTTGGGTCCGACTTCGCCGGGGCCTCGGCCTGCGCCGAGCCGACGAGCGCCATGCAGGCGGTCATCAAGGCAGCGGAGAGGGCGTGCTGTGGCATCGGTGGATTGTCCCTTGTAAAGGGGGCCGGCTGGCAGGCGACGGTGCGGCGAAATGCGCGCTGGTCGCAAGGACGGAGAACAAAGGCCCCGTGACGGTGATCACGGGGCCTTTCGAAGAGATCAAGCGGCCTCAGGCACTGCCGGGCCGATCGTTCTCGTCAGATCAGTGAGCCCACATCCACACTTGCGTGCCTTGCAGGTCGAAGTTCTTCAGCGCGACTTGGCCGAAGGACGCGCTGGAGCCCGACATCGTGATGCTGCCGACGGTGATGGTCGGCGAGAAGCCGTGAGCGACCTTGCCGTCGCCGATGGTCGGGAAGGCGAACTGGACGACGTCGGTGCCGGCGGCGGCCATGCCGTAGCCCGCGGTCGAGTTGACGGCGGCCAGCAGGGCCTGGCCAGCGGTCACGCCGGGGGCGATGACGGTGCTGCTGGAGTTGGCGATGTCAGCCTGGAACGTGGCGTTGCTGATGACGTCGACGGTCATCGCGATCAGGCCCTTGACCGAGATGTTGTTGAAGTTGACGGTCGCGTTCGCGTCGGTCGTGTTCGTGTAGCTGAACGAGCCGATGTTGATGTTCAGGTTGGCGGCGATCGAGACGCCGTCCTGGCCCGACACCGAGCTCAGTTCTTCGTCGTTGATCGTGGTCATGGCCGAGGCCGACAGGGAAGCGGCGACGAGGGCGGCGGCGGCGGTAAGCTTGAGCATGTTCATTGATGTCTCTCCAGAATTGATGTCTACGAATTGGATAACTTGAAAACCCCTCGCGAACAATTCAAGTTTCGGCGCCTGGGGTTTTGCCCCTGGATCGTCGACCGCCTTGTTGGGTGGCCTGCCGCCGCTGAAACCGTTATTTGTAGCGCGTGCCGCAACTATCGGTGGGATCGTCCTCGGCCGCACTGACTTGCGGAGCCAAGGCCATGGCTTGCGAAACCATCGTCGGAGAGTATCTTCCCTAGTTCTTGGGGGTGCCGGGCGGGGTTTTCCGGCACCGTCAAATTCGCCGGTCTTCCTCTGGAAAGTGAAGCCTGACAAGCCCTTACGTAGTTACCCCTGTGGGATCCGCGGGACGCTGGCTTGCGAAGCCATGCCGGCGGGAAATCGTATTATCGTGGAAATAAAAATGGAGCCGATCGGCTCCATTTCATAAAATGGTTGGAAGATATTTCAGGACAAGGCGTCTCGAAAATCATCCAGGCAATATCAAGCGGCGCAGCGAAGAGTATTCGGCGTGCGGCCGAACCAGCGTTTGCAGGCGCGGTAGAAATTGCTGGGATCGGAGAATCCCAGGGCGAAGCTCATCTCGGTGGGGCTGTAGGCGCCATTGACGAAATAGCGCTGCGCCAGCTCGCGCCGGGTGTCGTCCACCAGTTCGATGAAGCTGGTTCCTTCCTCGGTCAGGCGGCGTTGCAGCGTGCGCTCGCTCATGCAAAGCGTGGCGGCCACCAGCTCGCGGCGCGGGTCGCCCTTGGAGATCAGCTGCATCAGCGCCTGACGCACGCGCGCCGTGATGCAGCCGCCTTGTTCGGCGGCCAACTGCGCCACCATGCGCTCGCACATCTCGCCCACCGTCGGATCGCAGGTGGGGAAGGGCTGGTCGAGCGCGGCCAGCGGCAGGTCGATGACGAAGGCGGCGGCGCCGAAGTGCACCGGGCAGCCGAAGGCGGTTTCCCACGGCGTCGGATCGGCGGGCGCCGCGTAGGGATGGTGCACGCGCAGCGGCGTCACCTTCTCGCCGATCAGCCAGAACATGCCCTTGAGGAAGGTGGCCGCCATGAAGTCGTAGCGCTGCTGCGGCACGGCCAGCTTGCCGGCGGAGATGCGCAGCGTGATGCGGCAGGCGTCCTGGTCGACGTGCAGGCCGACGCTGGTGGTGGGCACGTCCATGCCGATCGACGTGGTCGGCGAGATCAGGCTCGTGTAGCGGGCCATGCGCTGCAGGCCGGTGCGCAGGTCGGGCGCCGACAGGATCAGGCTGGACAGCGACCCCAGGCCGATCAGCGGCTGGCGCGGGCACAGCGCCAGGCCGATGGCCGGATCGCCGGTCTTGGCGACGGCGGCGCCCCAGGCGACGCTGAACAGATCGGCCAGATGTTCGGCGTCGACGGTTTCGTTCGGGTCGGGGTTGAGACCGGCCTCGGCGAGGATGCCGGACAGGTCGAGACCGCGCTGCGCGAAGCCGTCCTTCATCGCCTTGAATGCGCTGAGCTGGGACAGGGGAACGACGACCACGGGGTACTCCGATTCGCTGCGAGAAGCGGCAACGATGCAGGTCGCCGGCTCTCTTCCAAAAATAGAACGACCGTTCTATTTATTGAATGAAATATTAGCCACCGGGGTTGTGCACCGACATAGGAATGAACCCGAACTTTGCGCCAGGACGGTGCCATCCAGGCTTCAAATTGGGGATGTTCTCCCCAAAGGCGGTGAAGGGTAAGTACCGCTTTTCCGCGCGCGGACGACAGCCCGCTTGCCGGGCGTCAGGCGGTTGCCATGCGATTGCGCAGGGCGCCGCCAGGGACGCGTGGGGCGACGCCCCGAGGCACGCCGCCTCGCGACGCTGGGCCAGTGGTGCCCGCAAGGCCAGGGCACCACGAAGGGACTGCGAACGACCGTGCGTAAAGCGCCTCAGCCGGGCGGCCTGCGGCTGTTGCCGCGCGCGGTCTCGACCGGATATTTCGCCGCGTTCAACGCCATCTTGCGATCGGCCGCGTCCGCCAGGTCGATCCCGAGCTGGTCGGCCAGCTGGATCAGGTACAGCAGCACGTCGGCCGCCTCGTGCGCGATCTCGGCGCGTTGCGCCTGGTCGGGCGAGCGGCTCTGTTCCTCCGTCATCCACTGGAAATGCTCCAGCAGTTCGGCGGCCTCCACCGACAGCGCGCAGGCGAGGTTCTTGGGAGAGTGGAACTGGCCCCAGTCGCGTGCGAGCGCGAAGGCCCGCAGGCGATCGCGCAGGGAGTGCAGATCGGTGTTCATGCGGCAGAGCATACCGTCGGCAGGCGGTGCGCCGTGACATAGTGCAGGGCTTGATTGGCCCGAGGATCCGCTCATGCAGCTCGCTCTTGTCCGCCTGGTCGTGGCGGCACTCGTCTCGTCCGCGGTGGCCGCTTCGGCCGTGGCCGCCGCCACGCCGCCGCCCGCTGGGCCGCACGGCTACGGCAGGCCGGCGCCTGCCATTCTCGATGTGCTGCATGCGCCCGCACCGCCCGTGGCCTATCTGAGTCCGACGCGCCAGGCCATGCTGCTCGTTGCCTGGCAGGAGTTCCCGCCGATGTCGCGCGTGGCCAAGCCCTACCTGAAGCTGGCGGGCACCCGCATCGAGATCGCCAACCACAGCAAGCACGACACGCCCGGCGGCTACGGCGTGGCACCGTGCGCGAGCACGTTCGAGCTCGTGGCCGTGCCGGGCGGGGCGTCGACCAAGGTGACGCTGCCGGCCGGGGCCCGCCCGGCGCGGCCGTACTGGTCGGCGGACGGCCGGCGCTTCGCGTTCGCCAACACCGCCAAGGACGCCGTCGAACTGTGGATCGGCGACGCCACCACCGGCGCACTGCGCAAGGTGCCGGGCGTGCGCCTGAATCCGATGCTCGATGGCGAGCTGCAGTGGATGCCCGACAGCCGCGCGCTGCTGGTCAAGCTGGTGCCCGACCACCTTGGCGCGCCGCCGGAGCAGCCGCTCGCGGCGATGGGTCCGAGCATCCAGGAGACCGGCTCGGGCAAGGGCGTGAGCAGCACCTACGAGCGGCGCGACACGCTCAAGGACAAGCACGACGAGGACCTGTTCGACCACTACGCCAACTCGCAGGTCGCCTTCATCGACGCCGCCACGCTGGCGGTCACCCGCGTGGGCAAGCCCGGCAACATCGAGAACCTCGACCCGGCGCCCGATGGCCGGCACCTGCTGGTCGCGACGATCCACCGTCCCTACTCGTACGTCACGACGGCCGAGCGCTTCCCGCGCGAAGTCGAGGTCTGGAACGTGGCGCGCCCATCGGCGGTGACATCGACCACGATCGCCTCGATCCCGCTGACCGACCGCGTGCCCGTCAAGGGCGTGCCCACCGGCCCGCGCGAATTCGCCTGGCGCGCGACCGATCCGGCCACGCTGGTCTGGGCCGAGGCGCTGGACGGCGGCGACTGGAAGGTGAACGTGCCGCAGCGCGACAAGGTGATGCTGCAGAAGGCGCCGTTCACTTCGCCGCCGGTGGAGATCGCCCGCACCGGGCAGCGTTTCGTCGGCTTCGCGTGGACCGAAAGGCGCGACGTCGCGCTGCTGGAGGAATACGACGAGAACCGCCACTGGCGCCATGTCTCGCTGTTGGACGTCGACCATCCAGAGGCAGCGCCGCGCACGTTGTGGGATCTGTCCAGCGACGAGAAGTACGCCGATCCGGGCAACCCGGTCTATCGCGTGCAGCCGAGCGGCCAGTACCTGGTGCGCATGCAGGGCGATGCGATCTACCTGTCCGGCAATGGCGCCTCGCCCGATGGCGACCGGCCCTTTCTCGATCGCCTCGACCTGCGCACGCGCGAGTCGGCGCGGCTGTTTCGCAGCGAGCGCTCGTCGCTGCAGCGCTTCATGGCCTTCACCGGCAGCGGCGACGACAGGTTCCTGACCTGGGAGCAGTCGCCCGCGGCGCCGCCCAACGCCTTCCTGCGCACGCGCACGGGTGCGGCGCCCGCGGGCGCGCCGGCGGGCGAGGCGGCGTTCCTGTCCGATCGCGTGGCCGTCACGCACATCGCCGATCCGACGCCCGCGGTGCGCGCGATCAAGAAGCGGCTGGTGACGTACCAGCGCGCCGATGGCGTGGCCCTGTCGTTCACGCTGTACACCCCACCGGGGTATGTCGAGGGCACGCGCGTGCCCACCATCCTGTACGCCTACCCGCTCGATTTTGCCGACCCCTCCAAGGCCGGCCAAGTCAGCGGATCGCAGGCCACCTTCACGCGGCTTCACGAGTACCAGCTGCTCCTGCTGGCGGGCTACGCCATCATCGACAAGGCGTCGTTTCCCATCGTCGGCGATCCGAGCAAGGCCTACGACACCTATCTCGACCAACTGGTGGCCGACGCCAAGGCCGCCGTCGACGAGGCCGTGCGCCTGGGCGTGGCCGATCCGGACCGCATCGGCGTCACCGGCCACAGCCACGGCGCGCTGATGACGGCCAACCTGCTGGCGCACTCCGACCTGTTTCGCGCCGGCGTGGCCACCAGCGGTTCGTACAACAAGACGCTCACGCCGTTCGGCTTCCAGAACGAGCGCCGCTCGGTCTGGGAGGCCCCGGACGTCTACGCCAAGGTGTCGCCGTTCTTCTCGGCGGACAAGATGAAGCTGCCGATCCTGATCATGCACGGCGAGGAAGATGCCAACCCCGGCACGACGCCGCTGCAGTCGGTCGAACTGTACGAAGCGATCCGCGGCAACGGCGGCACCGCGCGCCTGGTGATGCTGCCGCACGAGCCGCACTGGTACTCGGCGATGGAGTCTCAGGAGCAGCTGATCTACGAGATGGTTCGCTGGTTCGACCTGTACGTCAGGAACGCGGCGCCGAAGGCGGCGCCGGCGACCGCGTCGGCGGCGGCCCGCTAGCTTCCTGCAGCCGCGAGCGATCGCCAGGCGGCTGTCGCGAAGCGCTTCGCATAGGTGGAGGGCGCCGCTTGGCGGCGCCCGGCCAGCCAGCCGCGCGCGTAGAACTCGGTGGCCCCCAGGACCAGCGCCGGAACCAGATCGGCCGGCAGCGGCGGGAGGCGG
>Ga0209759_1000614_pt1 | contig 34330 bp, 29 predicted proteins | sample AraplaCL_Col_mMS_FD_184261 | JGI IMG/M metagenome (GOLD analysis project Ga0209759, IMG submission 184261) | Arabidopsis root microbial communities from the University of North Carolina, USA - plate scrape CL_Col_mMS (SPAdes) (version 2) | ecosystem: Host-associated > Plants > Roots >...
GCGCCGCGGCATTGCGCAACCACGTCAACCGCGTCTTGCGGCTGATGCCGTCGAAAGCGTGGAAATGGAAGTGGTGGTGACCGGTGCCAACGAGTGCCATGGAGAGTCTCCTTGTGCGTGCCGCTTGATAGCGTTGAGTCACTATACCGAGACCTGCGACAGTTTGGCGCACTTCGCGCCGCTAGGTATACCCTAAGCTGCGGCGCGTCAAGAGGCTTGGGTATATTTTTTGTCTCCGCGACACTTCGCCACAGATCGGCGGCGGATGCGGCAAAGACGGAGATGAGCGCGCATCCGAACGGGCGCGCAGAAATGAAAAAAGACCTCGCGAGGAGGTCTTTTTTGTTGCTCCGCAAAATCGATTGACCTTGCGGAACGAAGAATTTTGGTGGCCTGGGGCGGAATCGAACCACCGACACGCGGATTTTCAAAACGTGCTGCTGATCCGAAGGCCGCTCTAGATAAGGCTTTGCGGCCAATCAAAAAGCGCAAAGCGGCCTGACTGTCGGTACATCTTGGCACACTACCGGCACATCTCGAACTGTTCCCGGCACACCCCGGCGGAAGGCCATGGAAGCGTAGCATCACGCTCCAAAATGTTGCAATGCGGGAATTTTCGTTCGATGCATCCATGCAATTGCATAGCCAGACTGCATAAAAACGCACAACGCCTTGGCACCCACACTCCGCCCGTCGCGCCCGGCCGCAAGCCGTTTCCGGGCTTCCATGCACCTGCATAAAAACCACTCGATAAAGCGCGCAGGTGAGGCGGGGTCCCAACCGCCCGCGCTGGGTGGCCGAGGCCGGCCGGCACCCCACCTTCGGGGCGGCAGCGGGCCGCCAAGTGGCGTAGGAGGCTCATAGCGGGCCGCAGCGCGGCCAGCATGGCGCAGGCATGTCTCGGGGGAGTGAAACGAACAGCGGCCCGTTACGGGCCGCCTGAAGGGATGCCGCCGGCGAGCGCCAGAGGGCGTGGGTCAGGTGTGAGCAGCGGGGACCAGTTAGTCGACACCGCCCAGCGTATAGGGCGTGAAGCGGATCACCTCCTCCCCCATCCAGTCATTGATCTCCAGCAGCCGATCCTGCAGCGGCTTCACCTCATTGCGCGCAAACACCATCGCCGCTTTCTCCGCATCACCGAACCCGCCCGTATTTGCTGGAATGATCCCCATGAGCTGAGGTGGCACGCGGTGCGCACTGAGTTGATCGTCGCGCGTCACGTTCTTGATGTTCCAGAACTCGTCCTTGGCGGCCACCTCCGACACGGGCAGCAACTGGATGCCGTCTTTCTTACCGTTGGGTGCATACATGAACAGGTTGCGGAAGTTGCCCGGCCCCTTGGCGCGCTTCATCGCGTCGCGCAGCGCATCGACGTCTTCTTGCTTCTGCGCCGCGTCGGTCATGTACAGGATGAATCCTGCGTGGCTGCCGTTCAAGTAGTACTTGCGCCGGAACAGCGTCGCCGATTCGTTCAGCCAGGTGGCGTTCAAGGCTGAGAGATATTCCGGCAACCCATACACCTCCTGGTTGATGTCGGGCTCCAGCAGATGCAGCACGCTGCCCGCCTTGAAGGCGTGCGCATCGACACCGTTCTGCAGGAAGAAGTAGGTACGCAGGTCTGTGCCGCGTCGGGTGTACTTGGCCAGCGACGGCTCCAGCGCGAGGGTGCCGCCCAGTACATTGCCCCGCCGCTCCAGGTAGGCGTTGCCGAAGACCAGATAGTCCTGCACCAGGCGCGTGAAAGCCGAGCGCGAGAGCAGCCGGTGTGGCACAAACGTGCTGACCAGGATGTTGCGCTTCACGTAGATCGGCGAGCTGTGGTGTACGGCTGCCCGAAACGAGCGCGCCAGGCCATCCCACGGCAGTGGCGGTTCGTACCACTTCCCAGCATTCAGACATTCGACATAGTCGAGCAGCTCGCGCCGGTCGAGCACCGCCACCGGCTCGCCGAAGCTGAATACCTCCGCGCGCGCTTGGGCCAATGGTTGCGCCGACTCACCGGCAGGAAGATTTGGGTTCATGACAGCTCCAGGATGGCGGTATTGGTCGTGGTGACGCCTTCGATCGGTTCGTGGGCCAGCGCATGCATGCAGGCCCACGCCAGATCGGCATGGCTGGTGTCCTCCGAGCGGCCGGCCTGGTACGTGACCCGGCCGCCCGAGGCGGTGACGGTTTTCTTGATGGACATGAAGGACGCGGCAAAGTCGGTCCAGCCTGCGTCGAATTCGAGGCGGCCTTTGCTGATGACATCGTGGGCCTTAAGCACCAGGGCGGTCTTCACATCCACCGAGTACGTGAAGCCCTTGGCATCGGGCCGGAACTTGCTGACCAGCTGGAACACCGCGTCACCGATGCCGGTGCGATCGATGCCGATGTAGGCGACCTCATAGCGTTCGCACACGCGGCGAATGGCGGCGGCCTGCTCTTCGTAGTCGATGCCCCGGAACTGGTGCTTCTCCAGCACGCGGAACTTGCCGCCGGGCACCATGGGCGGCGCCACCACGACGAGCGCGGCACTGTCGCCACCGCCACCGTTCGGGTCATAGCCGACCCACACGGGCCGGTTGCCGAACGGACGCGGCGACCAATGGCGGAAGTCCTCCCACGCCTCCCAGCTATCCACCATGCCGCGCATGAGCATGGAGAGCGGAAACACCGACGTGTTGTCGTCGATGAAGGCGCACATCAACAGGTTCTCGAACTCCAGCGCGCTGTATTCAAGGCGAAGCTGATCCAGGTCGAACAGGTTGCAGCCGCCGCGCAGCGCGTCTTCGACCGTCACGATCTGGCGCCACTGTCCGTCCGCGCAGCGCAGGCCACGGGCCAACGCCGCGTGGCTCACGTCGACCTTGATCTGGTCCTCTTTCTTGCGCCCGCGATTGAAGAGCGTGCCAGACCAGAACGGGTACGCTTCGTGCGCCAGGCTCGACGGCGTCGAAAAGTACGTCTGCCGCCAGTGCTTGTGGATCGCCATGCCGGAGGCGACCTTGCGCAGCTCCTGGAAGCGCGGCACCCAGAAGTACTCATCGAAATACAGGTTGCCGTGGTAGCTCTGCGCGGTGCGCGCGTTGGTGCCGAGGAAATACAGCGTCGCGCCGTTGGACAACACCATCGGGTCGCCCTTCAGCTCCACGCCGGCGGCATCCTTGGCGAACTGCACGATGTACTGCTTGAAGACGTGCGCCTGCGCCTTGCTGGCCGACAGAAAAATCTGGTTGCGCCCCGTGGTCAGCGCATCGATCAGCGCCTCCCGAGCGAAGTACCACGTCGCCCCGATCTGCCGGCTCTTGAGCAGATTGCGGATGCGCTCGGTGAGGCCCGCCTCGTACCACACGCGCTGGTAGTCGAACATCGCGTCGTGGAAGGCTGCGACCAGCGTCTTCATCTCCGGCTCGCTGATCGCGTTGCGCTCCGGCTGTTTGCGCGGTCCCTTGTTACGGTTCGCCACCTTCGGATTCAGGTCCGCCTCGTTGCCACCGTTGCGATAGCGCTCGCGGCGCGCGACACGATCAAGCTGGCGGCCCAGCAGGTCGATTTCCTTGTAGTCGCGTCCTTCCTTGTTTTCCTTGGCGACGAGTTGGATCAACCGCTCTTCGAGCGTGATGGCGACCTTTTCGTGGGGCTCGATCGCATCCCACGCGTCGCGGCGCTTCCAGCTATAGACGGTCGCGGCCGTCACGCCGAGCTGCTCGGCAATGCGCGCAATGCGGTGGCCCTGCCAGTACAGGGCGCGGGCACGGCGGCGTGGGTCCAGATCGAGGTTCGCAGTGGGTGGTGTTGCAGGCATGTCGCCATGCTGCCGGTCGCGCGCGCGCGCGCCACGCGGGTGCTGTTGTGGCATCGGAAACCACAACATGGTTGCGTTGCTGGGGTCGGCTGCGGTGCCCAAGATGGATGCACTCATCCACACCGAGGACACCATGGCAGGCAAGAGCACCAAATTCTTTCGCATCGCTACCGAGGGCGCGACCAGCGACGGCCGCGTCATCGATCGCGCGACGCTTGAACAGATGGCCGCCGCCTACGACCCGAAGGTCTATGGCGCACGTATCAACCTGGAGCACATCCGGGGCTATGACCCGGCCGGCCCCTTCCGCGCCTATGGCGACGTGACGGCGCTCAAGACCGAAGAGGTCGACGGCAAGCTGGGCCTGTACGCCCAGCTCGATCCGACGCCGGAGCTCGTGGCCTTGAGCAAGGCGCGCCAGAAGATCTACTGCTCGATGGAGGTGCAGCCGAACTTTGCCGACACCGAGGGCGCGTACCTGGTGGGTCTCGCCGTGACCGACAACCCCGCAAGCCTGGGTTGCGAGGTGCTGAAGTTCAGCGCGAGCGCCAAGGTCAACCCGCTCGCCTCGCGCAAACAGCAGCCGGAGAACCTCTTCACGGAAGCCGTGGAGGTGGAGATGGATTTCGAGCCGCAGATCAACTACTCGGCCACGAGCGTGCCGGCGGGCTTCGCCGACAGCATCAAGCGCCTGTTCAGTCGCCAGGGCAAGACGAACGCCGAGCACGAAGCGCGCGTCACCGACGTGCAGGAGGCCGTGCAAACGGTTGCCGAACAACTGCAAACGTTCAGCGTGCAGCTCACCAAATCGTTCGAGGACTTCGTCGCCGAGTTCTCCGAGCTCAAGCGCGCCCAGGACGCCGACCGTGCAGCCTTCAGCGCCCTCAAGGGCACGCTTGAACAGACCCCGGCCAGTCCCGCGCGGCCGCCGGCGACGGGCGGCAATGGCGCGAGCGCCATCACCACCGACTGCTGACCCCTTTACGTAGAACCCGGAGCACCTTCATGCAGAACGAAACTCGCCGCCTGTTTGCGGCTTACAAGGCGGAAGTCGCCAAACTCAACGGCGTTGATCGCGTGGACGAGAAGTTCACCGTCACGCCCACCATTCAGCAGAAGCTGGAGAACAAGGTCCAGGAATCGAGCGAGTTCCTCAAGCGCATCAACATCTATGGCGTGGCCGAACAGGAAGGCGCCAAGATCGGCCTGGGCATCTCGGGGCCGGTCTCCAGTACGACGGACACCACGCAGCAGGATCGTCAGACCAGCGACCTGTCCACGATGGACGAGCGCGCGTACCGTTGCGAGCAGACCAACGCGGACACGCACATCACCTACAAGCAACTGGATGCGTGGGCCAAGTTCCCCGACTTCCAGACCCGCATCCGCGACGCCATCATTCGGCGCCAGGCGCTGGATCGCATCATGATCGGTCTGAATGGCGTCAAGCGTGTGGCGACCTCGGACCGCGCGGCCAACCCGCTGCTGCAGGACGTGAACAAGGGGTGGCTGCAACACCTGCGCGAGCAGGCGCCGCAGCGTGTCATGTCGCACGACGACAAGAACGCCGACAAGATCGTGATCGACCCCGCCAAGAAGCTGGGCAACTTCGCCAACCTGGACGCCGTGGTGTACGACATGGTCAACCACCTGATCGAGCCGTGGTATGCCGAAGACACAGATCTGGTGGTGATCTGCGGCCGGCAGTTGCTCTCGGACAAGTACTTCCCGATCGTGAATGTGAACCACGCGCCCACGGAAACGCTCGCGGCAGACATCGTCATGAGCCAGAAGCGGATCGGCGGCCTGCCAGCGATGCGCGTGCCGTTCTTCCCGGCCCACGGCCTGCTGGTGACGCGCCTGGACAACCTGTCGATCTATTGGCAGGAAGGGACGCGCCGCCGCACCATCGTGGACAACGCCCGCCGCGACCGCATCGAGAACTACGAGTCGAGCAACGACGCGTATGTGATCGAGGACCTGGGGTGCGCGGCCATGGCGGAGAACATCCAGTTCGCGGAGGCCGCGTGACGAGCCCCGCACGCAATCACTTCCTGCGCGCGTCCGCCAAGCTCCAGGCCGCCGCGCAGGCCGGCAACCCGCTGCGCCACGCCAATGGCTACGAGCTCATGCTGGCCCAACTGGCCGAGCACCGCCGCTCGCTCAAGCAGGTGCAGTCCATCGAGCGCAAGGCCGAGCTCAAACGCAAACTGCTGCCTGCCTATGACGCCTGGATTGACGGCGTATTGGCGGCGGACGCCGGCGTGCAGGACGAGGTCTTCATGACGGTGATGGTGTGGCGCATCGACGTGGGGGACGTGGTGGGCGCGCTGCCCCTGGCGGCCTATGCGATTCAGCACGGCCTATCGATGCCCGACCAGTACCAGCGCACCACCGCATGCCTGATCGCCGAAGAGTTCGCCAGCCTGGCCATGAAGGCGGCGGAGGCCGGCACGCCCGTCTATCCCGACGCGTTGCTGCAGGTCGCTGACCTGGTGCAGGACCAGGACATGCCGGACGAGGTGCGCGCGAAGCTCTGCAAGGCCATCGGCTACGCGCAGCTCGCGCACATCGAGCGGGAGCCGGCGGAGGTCGACGCCCGGCGCGCCGCCGCGCTGGAATACCTGAAACGCGCGCTGGCCCTGCACGATAAGTGCGGCGTCAAAAAAGACATTGAGCGCATCGAGCGCGACATCAAGAACGCAGCCAAGGGCACCCCCCAAAGCTGACACCGAGCGTGACCCCGCGCATCAGGCGGCACGGGGCAGGCTTGCGGCGTGCCGCGAAGCCTTGCCCCGTCCACCGCCTCCCAGTCCACGGAACCCATGTCATTCATCGCAGCAGCACCCGTACCGGCCCCGGCGGCCAGCAAGCCCATCGCCAACGACGGCTTCTTTCCCGATATCGACGTTGACCAAGCCTATGCCGCTATGCGGCTGGACGGCACAGTGACGCCGGAGCGCCTGCGCGCCTCGCTGGTGGAAGCGGTGCTGTCGGTCAATGCGGAGCTGCAGGCCTGGAAGGCGGCGCAGATGGCGTTCGGGCGCGAGACGCTGGCCAACGTGCCGGCGGCCAGGATCGACGGCCAGAGCGCGCACCTGCACCGCTACCAGCGCGCCGTTCACTGCCTGGCTGCCGCGTGGCTGATTGAGCGGTACCGGACCATCGACGCGACGGCCACCGGCGACCGCAAGGCCGAAGCGGAGAACTTGGGCGTGGACGATCTGCGCCGTGATGCGCGCTGGGCCATCAGCGACCTGACCGGTGTGGGCCGCACGACCGTGGAGCTCATTTGATGCGCGTGCGCGCGATCCAGGGCGACACCGTCGACGCCATCTGCCAGCGGGTCTATGGCCGCACGGCAGGTGTTACCGAAGCGGTACTCGCCGCCAATCCCGGCCTGGCTGATCTTGGTGCCGTGCTGCCGCACGGCACCGAGGTGGACGTGCCGGACATTTCTCCGCAGGCGACCGTGCAGACGGTGCAACTGTGGGACTGAGGACATTCCAATGGCTGAACCCATCTCTACCAGCACTTCCGCCGTCGTCGCTGTGACAGGCGTTGGCGCGATTTCCCTGCTGCCTGGTGTCGATCCCGGCACCGTGCTCGGCGCCTTTGCCGGTGCGGCCGTGTTCGTGCTCAACAGCGGCGAGCTGGGCACCTTCAAGAAGCTCGCCTTCCTGGGGCTGTCCATCCTGGCGGGCGTGCTGTCCGCGCCGCTAGCCGCTGTGCTCATTGCCAAGACGTTGCCGGCCAACACCGAAGTCAGTCACGCCGTCGGGGCGCTGGTGGCCTCCACCGTGGTGGTGAAACTGCTGCTGGCGCTGATCCGCCTGGCCGACAACAGCGACCGCCTGTTCGCCTTGCTCAAGGGCAGTAGCGACAAGGGAGGCAACCAACCATGAAAATCCTGTTCATCGTGCAGGCGCTGCTGTGTGCGCTGATCGCGCTGCGCCTGTTGCTCTTCAAGCGTGAGGGGGCGGCGCACCGCCCGTGGGCGTCTCGCCTGGCCTATGCGCTGATCGTGCTGTCGGGCGCCGTACCGATCGGCGTCCTTTTCGGGCGCAACGATTGGGCGCTGATTGCGCTGACCGGCATCGTGGCACTGCTGTGCCTGGCGGTGTTCGCGGTGCGCGGCAATGTGGTGGAGCTGTTCCGCATGGGTGGTACCGACTCGTCCTGTGTCGTGCGCTTTCTGCGGAGGCAGCCATGACGATCCTCAAACACGGCAGCCTCGGCGCCGAGGTGCGCGAGCTGCAGCGCATGTTGGGCGTCAAGGGCTTCAATGCGCCGGACACCGGGGAATATGACGCCGACACGGCCGCTGCCGTGCGCGCCGCGCAAGTGCGCTTCGGCCTGGTGGTGGACGGTATTGCCGGCCCCAAGACCCTGCAGGCGCTGCAGGACGGCGTGCGTGGCCCGCGTCTGCTGACGGCAGCCGACCTGGCGGCCGCGGCACAGACGTTGGGCGTGCCGCTGGCGGCCATTCGTGCGGTGAATGAGGTGGAGAGCCGTGGCAGTGGTTTCATGGCCGATGGCCGGCCGGTGATCCTGTTCGAGCGGCACATCATGTATCGCCAGTTGAAGGCCGCCGGCCGCGATGCCGATGCACTGGCGCGACAGTTCCCGAATGTCGTCAACGAGAAGCGTGGCGGCTACGTGGGCAAGGCTGGCGAGCACATGCGTCTGGCCCAGGCCATCGCCATTGATGAGGCCTGCGCGCTGGCGTCCGCGAGCTGGGGACTGTTCCAGGTCATGGGCTATCACTGGCAGCGGCTGGAATACCGCAGCGTGCAGGACTTCGTGGCCAGCATGCGCACAAGCGAAGCGGCGCAACTGGAAGCCTTCGTGCGGTTCGTCAAAGCCGACCCCACGCTGCTCAAGGCGCTGCGCGGCCGCAAGTGGGCCACGTTTGCGGAGCTCTTCAACGGCCCCGACTACAAGGCGAACCTGTACGACGTGAAGCTGGATCGCGCTTTCGATCGCTACCAGGCGGAAGACGAGGTGGCCGCATGAGCCGCGCTGCCGTCATTGCGGCATTGCTGGCCGCCGTTGCCGGGCTCGCCTGGTGGGCGACCGATCGCTACCACGCCACGGTCAATCGTGCGGACACCGCCGAGAAGACCGCCGCAGGCCTGCGCGAGCAGCTCAAGAACGCCCAGGGTGCCACGGTCACCGTCACGCAGTACGTGGACCGTGAGCGCGTCATCCGCCTCAAAGGCGACACGATCATCAAGGAGGTGCCTCGCTATGTCTCTGCTCAAGCTGACGCTGCCTGCGTCATTCCTGGCGGCTTTGTGCGGTTGCACGACGCCGCCGCTGCCGGCACAGTGCCAGATTCAAGTGCCGGAGATGTTGATGCGGCCCCCTCGGGCGTTGCGCTCTCTACCGTCGCCGGCACCGTCACAGCCAACTACACCGACAGCCTCGCCAACAGCGAGCAGTTGAGCACGCTGCAGCAGGTGCTGCGCGACCAGGGCGTGACGATCATCGGTGATGAGGTCGCGCCATGATGAAGCCGGCCAGCCTGCGCGAAGCGCTGACGGCGGCGGTGCCGTACCTGGCGGCGAAGCCGGACACCTTGCATGTGTTCGTGGATGAGGGGCACGTCGAGGCCTCGGCCGCGCGCTCGCTCTCTTTCGAGTACCAGTACACGCTGACGCTCATCGTGACGGACTATCCGGGCAGTGCCGACAGCATCGTGGTCCCGGTGCTGGCCTGGTTGCGGGTCAACCAGGCGGAGCTCTTTGCGAACCCTGACAAGCGCGCGGACGGCTTCAAGTTCGAGGCGGAGATCATCAACCACGAGACGGTGGACCTTGCCATCAAACTCAAGCTCTCCGAGCGCGTGACGGTCAAGGTAGATGGCAGCGGCTACCAGGTGGAGCACCAGCCGGAGCCCGTCAACGAGTACGACGACCCGGTGAGCTGGAGGCCGGCGTGAACGGCGCGCACGAGCTCGATGCGTGGCTGGTCGGTATCCTCACGCGGCTCGATGCGCCGGCGCGGCGTGTGCTGGCCCGCGCGGTGGCCGTCGAGCTGCGCCGGCGCCAGGCAGCCCGCATTGCCGCCCAGCGCAACCCGGACGGCAGCGCTTACGTGCCGCGCAAGCCGCAGTTGCGGCACAAGCGCGGCAGCATCCGCCGCGCGATGTTCATGCGCCTGCGTCTTGTACGTTATCTGAAAGACCAGGCCGACGACAATGCGGCCGTGGTGACGTTTGCAGGGACGGCGCAGCGCATTGCCCAGGTGCATCACTTCGGGCTGCGCGATCGCGTCAACAAGCGTGGGCTGACGGCGCAATACGCTGCCCGGCAATTGCTGGGCTTCGATGCCGCCGATATCGAGGCCGTCGCGGACCTCGTGATAAACGCCGTGAGGTAGTCGAAAAAGAGCCAAGAACTAAAACGGTGCTCGGTGTGTTGGGTCCGCTCGACATCCCACTCCATCCTGCCAGGGCGCTCCAGCGGGATTGCCGCGTGAATTAAATGAATTGAATATCAGATATTAGTGCGCTTGATTTTGGCAACAATCTTTGACCATTGGTAACGTAAATTCACGCTATCATCCGCGCGAAATATCAAAGGCAATCGCTCGCCGTCAGAGTTGAGTGAGGCCAGACCGGGGCTCGTTTAAATCAATCGGGGCGGGAGTGCTTTCCCAATGAGACGACTTTCGGCGCGCGTTTGCGCTTTTCCTCCACGCTGGCCATTGGCCACAGCGTTCTCTGCGTCGGCGCCACGCGCTGACAGCCCCCATCGACTGACCGACTACGGATAGCGCGCCGGCTCTTCAGCGCCGCTGCTGCACCGTCTCGTCTTTCGTTTCCCACCGCTTCGCGGACAACCGCTGTCCGCGTGTAGGCCGTTGCCTTCTGCATCTTCAGTCAGAGCACCACCATGAACGCCAAGTGTTACCGAACCGTCTATAACGCCGTCCGCAATATGCTGATCGCTGTCGAGGAATGCGCCTCCAGCACAGGCAAGGGCCGCAACGCCGGCTCGCGGGCCGGTGGTGCCGTTGCGGTAGCGGCCGCAAGCGTTGCACGCTTCACCGTTCTGCCAGTGGTGTTTGGCGCGTGGTGTGCGTTGGGATTGCCCAGCGCGTTGCACGCGCAGGTGGTTGCCGCGCCGGGTTCGGCCGCGCAGGTCGTGCAGACACAGAACGGTTTGCAGCAGGTCAACGTGGGCCGTCCGAACGGCGCTGGTGTTTCGCTCAATACGTACACGCAGTTCAACGTACCGACCGCAGGCACGATCCTCAATAACGCGCCCACCATCACGCAGACCCAGCAGGCGGGCTACATCAACGGCAACCCGAACCTGCTGCCGGGCGGCTCAGCTCGCATCATCGTCAACCAGGTCACCAGCACCAACGTCAGCACGTTGAATGGCTACCTGGAGGTGGCCGGCCCGCGCACGGAAGTGGTGATCTCGAACCCAAATGGGATTTTGGTCAACGGTGGCGGCTTCATCAACACCAGTCGCGCGACGTTGACCACCGGATTGCCGGTCTTCGGCGGCAGCGGCAGCCTGGATGCGTACCGCGTCACGGGTGGGCAAATCTCGATCCAGGGCGCGGGCCTGAACGCGGCCAATGTCGACCAGGTGGACTTAATTGCCCGCGCGGTGCAGGCCAATGCAGCGGTCTATGCCAACACCCTGAACGTGATTGCCGGCGCCGCCCAGGTCGACCGCAACACGCTTGCGGCCACGCCGATCGCCGGTGACGGCGCAGCACCCGCGCTGGGCATTGACGTGAGCCAGTTGGGCGGGATGTATGCCAACAAGATTTTGCTCGCATCCACCGAGAACGGCGTTGGTGTGTCCCTCAAGGGCGTCACGGCCGCACAAGCTGGCGACCTGACCCTGACTTCGCAGGGCAAGCTGATCCTGGCCGGCCAGACCAATGCGACCGGCAACCTGTCGGTGTCCTCTGCGGGCGGCATCGACAACACCGGCACGACCTACGGCCAGCAATCCGTCTCGGTCAGCACCTCGGGCGATCTGACCAACAGCGGGACGCTGGCCGCGCAGCAAGGCCTCTCGGTGAACGCTGGCAACGTTGCCTCAACTGGCACGCTCGGGGCCGGCATCAATAGCGACGGCTCGATCGCACACAGCGGCGATCTGTCGGTGGTGGCAAGCGGTGCCTTGTCGGCGACGGGGCAGAATGCGGCGGGTGGCAACGCGACCCTGCAGGGCGCCAGCGTCAACCTCGCTGGCAGCCAGACCACTGCCAACGGCAATCTGGGCCTCGCAGCCACGGCGGGCAACCTGAACCTGACCGGTGCGACCACCAGCGCAGGCGCGGCGTTGAACGCCACCGCCCAGGGCGCCCTGATCAACGACGGTGGCCATCTGTCCAGCCAAGGAGCGGCAACGCTCACCGCTGGCAGCCTGTCCAACCAGGGCGGCCAGATCGTCTCGCAAAGCACGCTGTCGACCAATGTGGCGGGCTCGGCGGCAAACCAGAATGGCGTCATGCAGGCGGCCGGTGCGCTAACAGCCAATGCTGGCAGTCTGGACAACACGGGCGGCCACATCGCCTCGCTCAACGCCGACGGCCTCAACCTCACGACGAGTGGTCTGCTCAACAACGGTGCTGGCGGTGCCATTGGCGGTAACGGCAATGTGACGCTCCAAGCGGGGCAATTGAGCAATGCCGGCAACGTCAGCGCTGTACAGAACCTGGGTGTCAACGCCACCCAGGCCCTGACCAATACCGGCACGCTCGCTGCCAACGGCAACGCGAACGTAGTTGGGGGCAGCGTGGACAACTCCGGCGGCACGGTTGCCGCAGGCGGCACAACCACGGTTCAGTCGGGCAGCACGTTCACCAATGCGGCCGGACTGGTGCAAGGCAATAGCGGCGTGACGGTGACGGCAACGGGCGCTGTCTCGAATGCCGGTGGTCAGATCGAAGCCGATGGCGCGAACGCCACGCTGCAGGTCTCTGGTGCGTCGCTCGACAACACCAATGGCCGGATTGCCAATATCGGTACAGGTGCGACCACGATCAACGCAGCCTCCATCACCAACGCCAACCCAGGCGGCGCTGCCGGCGCCGGCACCATCGGCGGCAACGGCGATGTCACCCTGACCGGCCAGACGCTGTCGAACACGCAAGGCGCGCAGATCGTTGCCGGGCACGACCTGAACCTCAACGTATCGCAGTCCGTGGACAACTCGGGCGGCACGCTCTCCGGCGCCAACAACCTGACGATGAACCAGTCGGGTGCGGCGCTCACCAACCAGAACGGCTCGATTCACGGCAACGGCGCGATTACGCTGAATGTTGCATCGCTGGACAACACAGCGGGCAAGATCGGCAACGACACAGGCAGTGGCGGCAGCGTTGCTATCACCTCGGGCACGTTGTCGAATCAGGGCGGTGCGATTGGCAGTGACCAGAACCTGAGTATCACCACCAATCAACTGTCGGGCGACGGTAAGATCATCGCGGGTAACGACGGCACGGTGACCGTCAATGGGGATTACACCAACACGGCAGCCAACCAGATTCAGGGCAACCACAACCTCACGCTGACGACGACCGGCAATTTCACGAACCAGGGAACGTTGACAGCCGTCAACGCCCTCAACGTCAATGCAGCAAATGTCGATAATCAGGCCGGCGCCGACCTGAACTCCGCCAGCACGACCGTTCACGCCAGCAACGCCATCACGAACGCGGGTCGGCTCGAAGGCGATACGGTTACCACACAAAGCGCGACGCTCGCCAACACCGGCACGGTAGTGGGCAACGTCGTGACGCTCAACGCAGGCTCGATCAGCAACACCGGGGCTTCGGCTGCCATTGCGGCCGCCACGCAACTGAACCTGTACGCGTCGAACAGCCTGTCGAACACGGACGGCGCAGAAATCTACAGCGTAGGCGACATCAACATCGCCGCCGATGGCACCCGCGACGCCAATGGTCTGCTGGCCAACCGTACCGGTGTGGTCAACAACGACCAGTCGACCATTGCGGCGGAAGGCAACCTGGAAGTGGCGGCGCAGACGCTGAATAACACACGGCCAACCCCCACTGTCCAGACCGTGACCACCGATGTCAGTACGGTGCACGAGACCAAGCGCGGTGCGTACATCGGTTGCGCGACCATGAACGCCGACCCGCATGTGGGTTGCACACAGGCGGTCTGGACCAACGAATATAAGAACCCGACCACGTCGACCTACGCGTCGTCGCAAATCGTCTCGCAGAGCTCGGGCGCGAACCCCGTCGACAACGTCATCGTGGTCAACATCAACGGCCAAAATCAGGCGATTTATTACAACGGCGTCACGAACAACGGCGACGGCACCGTCACCGTGACGTATTGGGCCAACTACGATCCGCACACGAACTACGTCCCGTCCAGCGAGTACACCACGCGCAGCGATGCCCACAATGGCTACCAGCGTGTCGAGATCGCGCGCGACACAACGACCACCACCCAGCAGGATCAGGTCACCAGCAGCGCACCGCAGGCCCGTTTGCTGGCGGGCCGCAACATGATCCTGGCCAACGTCGGCACGATCAACAACAGCTACAGCGCCATTGCGGCTGGCGGCTCGATTCAGATCGGTAGCAGCAGCCAAAGCGGCGCAGTGGGCAGCGGCAGCTATGGCGGCACGACCGTCAACAACACCGGCCAGACCCTGTACCAGTACCAAAACCAGAACATCGTCTCGACCTACGCCTGGAACGAGAACCCGAGCCAGGACGTTGGCACGATCGTGCAGGCCCCCGTTGTGTTGTCGCCGGTAGCCATCGGTGGCACGGGTGGCACCATCATTGCCAACAACGCCGTCAGCATTAGCGGGGCGAGCGTGAACAACACCAATGTGGCCGCTGCGAGTTCAGCCACGGGCGCGACGGGCGGCACGCTTGGGGCGGGGGGCACGCAGCGGACTGTGAACGCACCTCAATCGGTAGCTGGCAGCAATGGCGCGCTCAATATCACCGTGCCGAGCAGCGGTCTGTACTCGCTGCACCCCGCGCCGGGCCAGCCGTACCTGATCGTCTCTGATCCGCGCCTGACGAGCTACACGAAGTTCATCTCCAGCGACTACATGCTGGGTCAGCTCGGCTTGAACCCGGCTGCCGTGCAGAAGCGCTTGGGCGACGGCTTCTATGAAGAGAAGCTGGTGCGTGACCAGGTCACCCAGCTCACCGGCCGGGTCTACCTGCAGGGCTACAACAACAACGAAGATGAGTACCGCGCGCTGATGGCGTCGGGCGTCAACGCGGCCAAGCAGTTCAGCCTGGTGCCGGGCATTGCCCTTACGCCTGCACAGATGGATGCACTCACCAGCGACATCGTATGGTTGGTCAGCCAGACGGTGACGCTGCCGGATGGCTCGAAGCAGCAGGTGCTGGCGCCGGTGGTCTACCTGGCGCACACCCACGCGAACGATTTGCAGCCCACGGGCGCCCTCATTGCCGCTGACAACGTGGAAATTCACACGGTCGGCAGCACGGTCAACTCGGGCGTCATCAAGGGTGGCACACAAACCGTTGTGACGGCCACCGACATCGTGAACCGGGCCGGTTCCATCGGCAGCGACAAGACCAACGGCACCACGTTGGTCCAGGCGACCCACGACATCGTCAACGCTTCGGGCGAGATCACCGGCAACCGGGTTGCGGTGCTGGCCGGCCACGACCTCATCAACACAACGCTGGTCGACGCCAAGGGCGCGAGCGCGACTTCTGGTGATAGCAAGGTCAGCACGAGCCTGCTCGGCCGCCAGGGCACGATTGCGTCGACAGGCGACATGCTGGTGCAAGCCGGTAACGACTTGACTGTCCACGGTGCGAACATCTCTGCCGGCGGCAACGCGCAGATCACTGCCGGCCATGACATCCTCGTCGACACGGTGCAGTCCACTACGTCGCAGTCGGTTACCAAGAACGATCAACATCACTGGGAAGCCGAGAATACGATCCACCAGACCAGTGCCATCTCTGCCGGCGGCAACCTCGCCATGCAAAGCGGCAACGACGCGACCTTCAAGGGGGCGCAGGTCAGCGCTGGGCAGGACTTGAGCGTGGTGGCGGGTGGCAACCTGACCGCGACGACGGTGACCAATTCGGCCAAGTACGACAACGTGGCGGCTGACAGCAAGACCCGCCAGGAAGCCGATCACACCTACGACGAGATGGCGGTCGGATCGGCTTTCTCGTCCGGCCGCAACGCAACGCTCGCGGCGGTCAATACAGGCGCGGGTGGTGGCAACCGGACCGACGGCAAAGGCAACGTCACGCTGACGGGTTCTTCGGTAACGTCTGGCACCAATGCCGCAACGCCAGGCGCGGTCACGATTGCCGGCAACGGCAATGTCACGATCAACGAGGGGCGTGAAGAGCATGACGACGCACAGGCCGTCACATCCAAGCGCGGCAGCATCGTCAGCGGCTCGACCACCAGCACGGTACAAAGCACACAGAGCAACATTGGAGTGGCTAGCACCGTGTCGGGCGATTCTGTGGTGATCCGTTCCGGCAAGGACTTGACGATCCAAGGCAGCAACGTGGTCGGCACGAACGATGTGACGCTGGGCGCGGCGGGCAATGTGAAGATCACTGCCTCGGAGAACACTCAGCGCTCTCAGAGCGATTACAAGAAGCGCGAATATGGCTTCCTGTCAGGCCTGAATCTCCTGAACCAGCTCGATGGTGGCCTGCAGGGCTACGTGGTCGGCACGCGCACGACGACCGACACACAGCAGGCAACGCAGACGACGCACAACGGCAGCATGGTCGGCTCGCTTAACGGCAACCTGACCATCACGTCCGGCAACGATCTGCACATCAGTGGCAGCACCGTACATGCGGGCAATGATCTCGCCCTGGCGGGCAAGACGGTTAAGATCGATGCGGTTCAAGATACGGCGACGCAGGACGAGCAACAAACGTTCCGGCAAACGGCGATCTCAGCGGGGCTGAGTAATCCAGTGCTGTCGGCTGTGCAGACCGGTCGACAGATGGCGAGCGCCGCGCAGCGTGTGAATGGCGATGCCCGTCTGAGTGCGCTGGCTGCTGCGACAACAGCGTTGGCTGCCAAGAATCTGTACGATCTGGCGACCACGAGTCCGCAACAGGCCGCCAGCATCGGTGTCAATGTCTCGATTGGCGCGAGCAAGAGCGACAGCCAGTCGCACGCGGAGTCGAGCATGGCAGTTGGCAGCACTGTTTCGGCCGGCCACAATGTGACCATCGCTGCCGCCGGTGCCGGTAAGGACAGCAACATCGACGTGATTGGCAGCACCATCTCCGCAGGCAACAATGCGCTGCTGACGGCGGAGGGTGATGTCAATCTGCAGGCTGCACAGAACACCAGCAGTCAGCACAGCACCAACAGCAGCATGAGTGGTGGGATCGGTGTAACGATCGGCGTCGGTTCGCAAACCGGCATTGCCTTCACGGCGGGTGCGTCAGGCAGTCGCGGCCATGCGGACGGCGATTCGTCCACCTGGACCAATACACACGTAGCCGCTGGCAACACGTTGACGGTCCAGTCGGGTGGCGACACAAACCTGAACGGCGCCGTGGCATCCGGCAAGCAGGTCGTGGCGGATGTGGGCGGGAACCTAAACATCGGGAGCCTGCAGGACACCGACCACTACGATTCCAAGCAGCAAAGCGCGGGCGTGTCCGTGAGCATCTGCGTGCCGCCGATCTGCTATGGCGCGTCCAGCGTGTCCGGCAACGTTAGCCAGAACAAGCTCAACAGTGACTATGTGGCCGTGGGCGAGCAGTCCGGCATCAAGGCCGGCGACGGCGGCTTCCAGGTCAACGTCAAGGGCAATACCGATCTGAAGGGCGGTGTCATTTCCAGCAGCGACAAGGCGGTGCAGGACGGTGTCAACAGCCTGACAACCGCGACGCTCACGACCAGCGACATCCAGAACCATGCCAACTACAGCGGCTCGCAGGTCGGCATCAGCGGCGGCTATGGTTTTGGTGGGAACGCAGACAAGACCGGTGTCGGTAAGGACCAGCAAGGTAAGACCGATAGCGTAAATCCGATCCCCGGTACGGAGCAGCCGAGCCACAACGGTATCTCTGTTTCCCCGCCTGTGGCACTGAGCGCGTCCGGCGACGCAAGCTCGACCACGCGCAGCGGGATCAGTAGCGGCACCATCACGATCACCGACGAAGCCAAGCAGCAGCAACTGACCGGCAAGACGGCTGCCGAGACGGTGGCCAGCATCAACCGTGACACGTCAAACACGGGCGGCGCGCTCGCACCGATCTTTGATAAGGACAAGATTCAGGCAGGCTTTGAGATCACGAGCCAGTTCATCAACCAGGTCGGCACCTTCATTGACAATAAGTCGAAGCAAATTGATGCTGCCAGGGCTGCCGCCAAAAACCCGAATCTCTCCCCTGAACAACGTGAACAGGCAAGACAAGAGGCCGCCCAGTTGGCTGCGGACTGGGGGCCAGGCGGGAACTACCGACAGGTGCTGACGGCGTTGACTGTTGCCGCCGGCGGCAACGTCACAGGCGGTGTGGGCAATTTCGCTCAGACGGGACTCGTGAACTTCCTCCAACAGCAAGGCGCCGCGTATATCGGCAAGCTGGTGGAAAACGGCACGCTCACTGAAGGTAGCCCCCTGCATGCAGCATTGCATGCGATTGTGGCGTGTGCCGGAGCTGCGGCCAGCAGTCAGAACTGCGGAGCCGGCGCAATGGGTGCCGCAACCGCGAGCCTGCTGACCAACCTGTTTGCGCCTCCCGGCGCCGATATGACGGAGCAGGATAAGCAGGCGAAGGAGCGCATCGTCGCTTCCCTTGTTGCCGGCGTCGCAGCAGTGACGGGCGTTGGCGGCTCAACCGGAGCAGTTGCCGCGACGAACGCCGCGACTACCTCTTTGGATAACAACTGGCTGGCCAGTGAGCAAGTGGTTCAGCAGCGCAAGGAACGAGCTGCGTGTAACGGCCAACCGCTTTGCTTGTTGCAGAACGAAGCCAAGTGGATCTGGGTGAGCCAAAAGCAGGACGCGCTGACCACCAGTGGCCTTTACAAAGGTCTACGCGACGGCTTGGGCGGCGATATCACCGGCCTCGCACAGTTCCTGGCGCATCCGGTCGATGGCGTCAACGGTATTAGGGCGCTGATTTCTGACCCAAATATGCGGGCGAAGTTGGGGGATGAGGTCTTCGCTTCGTTGACGACCCAGCTCAACCAGATCGACACAGCGCTCAAGGTAGGCGGTGATGCGAACGCGGAGCAGCTTGGGCGCAATCTTGGAAACCTGATCTGGCAGGTCGGCTCGGTGTTGACGGCTGCGGAAGGCGCAGCCAAAGCCGGTGTCGCAATGGGTCGGGTCGGCGTAGATATGACTGCCGGCGCGCTCGAAACGTTGGCCCGTCGGGCTCCCCCGCTGCTGACGGGCACCGTGGCGGATTCGGCCGCCACGTACAAGTTCACGGCGGACCAGTTGCCGACGCTGGCGAACATCGCGCGCAATGATGGCAAACTTGGTGAGCAAGTGGCGGCGCAGTTGATGCATGACGCCACTGGCGAGCGTTTCGTGCCGATCCAGAACGCGTCAGGGAACGGTATTGACTTGGTGTACGTTGACCAGCAGACCAAGACCATCTACCACGTTGAGGTGAAGAGTAACCTGGATGGCTTGCCGGGCAACACACCGCAAGGGAATCTTCCCAAGCAATTCGGCGATTGGATTGAGAGTGCCTCTGACGGGAAACTGAATAACCAAGTGGTCTCATCCGACACGAAGGCGCTCGCCAAGAGCATCAAAGACGCCATGGAATCAGGCTATACCGTTAACCATAACGTGATGCAGGTGCAGATTCCGCGCCCCGGCGCAACGGGGCAGGTGAGTGCGAGCTTGCGCCCGTGGCCGCCGTCGAATTGAGGAGCAAACCATGCATCGGCTTGGTGTTTACAAGCGCTGGATGTCCGAAGCCGAGCTTTTGGCGAGGAATGACAACGTCCCCGACGATTGGGGTCAGAGTTGGCTCGATTCCCTTTCCGAGCTGCAGGACTACGCGCGTGGCCTCAATCCATTTGAACAACGCATAGCCGCCCTCGACCTACCTCTCGAAAATCAAAAGCTCGCTAGTTTCGCTGGCCGCGCATTGGATAAAAATCGACTTGATCTTGCAGAGGCCGCGCATGCGATGTTCTCCCATGAGCCTGTGGAAATATGGCAGCCGGCACTAACGCGGTATTGGGGGTATGAATACTGGCGGACCCGCATTGCTCACGGTGTACGGATAAGGGGTATCGCAGCAGGTAAGGCCAACTTCAACAATGCTGTAGCCACTCTCGCTGCATGTTTGTGCGCAGGCTGGATAGAACAGGCCAAGTTTCTGACAGAAGAGATTTTGGTGCTCTATCAGAGCAAACGCTTCTACAACATCGGAGGCATGTTCGGACAGCCCTTGTATCACTGGCTATTCCGTGTTGGTCTCAACCATTGGGGGTGGGAGTTTGAAGACTGGGGCGACGAGGATGACGCCGGGGAACCAGTTGCCCTCAGCGAACCAGTGCTGAATGATCTTGTTGTCCATTGGCACGATGCCGACCTGACACCCATGCATGACCACATCAGGTGGCTGTGTGATTACTACACGCACCGGACCCGGCCCGCTGACGGATATGAGTTTGCGAACGACTTTCTTCTCGTTCGCTACCCCGCAGTCATCCTCGCATGGCAGAGGCTTCGACAGGAACGTGGCCTCGACAATCCCCCAATCGATCATCCGTTGATGAAACCCGACTATGCACGGTTACGCGAGCCCGTGCCGATGTACTCCGATCCGTTACTCGATGCAGTCATCGCGCGCCTGCGCCGAGAAGAGATGCCTGACCTGGGTGCTGTGCTTCGCCCGCCGGCAACTTCAACTGAAAAGAAGCCGAGTCTGCTGGCTCGACTATTTGGGCGCTCCTAGGCATCTCGCTACGCACGACTTCCCACTCGCAAGTCCATTCAATCGACCGTATTTGGCCATGACGAAATTTTCTGGACTCGTTGTCTCAATCTGCGCGCTATTGGCGGCATGCGCACATCAGAAAACACAGCCGGACGTGCAGTTCGATCCAGCAACGGACGCTCGTGTCCGCGTCTACTTTGGCGTGGCGACTAAGTTTTTCTTCAACACAACGTGCTATCCCAAGCATGGTGGCAAGGCCGTCACGAAGCCACGTGTATTCAACCTCGCCAACACCACAATCGGCATGCCGGTGCCTGCCGACGCGGAGCGCTACTACGACGAGTACGTTGTGAAAGGCGGCCAGCCGCTGACAACTTCGTTCTCCGTTGGTGGGCGCCAAGAGGTAGGGGCGGTCGTATTGAGCACTGCTTACGACAGTCGTGCGTGGACATTCGTGCCACAAGCCGGGGCCGATTACGAGATTGTTCCCGTACAGGAAAAATTGAGGATTCGATTCCTCGTGCGCCGCCTCAGTTTGAAGGACGGCATTGTTTCGACCGAGCCTGAACCCTTCACCAGCGCACCGCGTTGTGAATGACCCATCAAACAGCACGAACGCCCGTCTGCGCCTGTATAGCGAATGAATAACAAGAAAGCACTCTGGCCGGCTACGCTCGGCATCGTCGGTACGCTGCTGCCGTGCCTCGTCCTGGCTCAGTCCACGCCTGGTCAATCGGCCGCAGCAGCGAATGCCGAACAGGAACAACGCCTGCGCCAGCAACAGGAAGCCCGCGAGCGCGAACAAGCCCTGCAGGCACCCGCCGTGCGCGCGCAGCAAGTCGAGCCGGTCGAGTTCCCGACGCTGCCTTCTGAAACCCCGTGCTTCCGTATCGAGCGCTTCGTACTTGAGGCGTCCCCCGAGTTGCCGGAAGCCATGCGCGCAAAGGGAGCCTCCTCTTTGCCGCAAGACCCGTTCGCCTTCGCCCGCGCCTGGCTCGATCATTACAGTGGGCAATGCGTTGGCAAACAAGGCGTGGAGTTGCTCAGCAAAGGCGTTTCGCAGGCCGTTCTGAGCCGTGGGTACGTCACCACCCGCGTGCTGGTGCCGCAGCAAGACCTCTCCAGCGGCACGCTGCGTTTCGCGCTCATCCCCGGCACCATTGGTCAACTGCGCTTTACCGACCCGGATGTGCGCGGCACATGGAAATCTGCTTTCCCTGCCCGTTCAGGTGATCTGCTGAACCTGCGCGATCTAGAGCAGGGTCTGGAGCAGATGAAGCGTGTCGTTAGCCAGGATGTCGACATGCAAATCGAGCCGACATCGATGCCAGGCGTGAGCGACGTCGTCATCTCGGTCAAACGCGGAAAACCGTGGAGCGTGGTTGCCTCGGTCGACAATTCGGGCACGCGCGCCACCGGCAAGGTGCAGGGCAACGTAAGCCTGTCCATCGACAACCCCACGGGTCTGAACGACTTGTTTAACGTTGGCTACACCAAGGACCTGGACTACAGCAACGACAGGCACGGCACACGCGGCTGGAATGCGTTCTACTCGGTGCCGTGGGGCTACTGGACCGGCACGCTGTCCGCGAATGCCAGCGATTACTTCCAGCAGATTGCGGGGGTGAACCAGACCTTCGTCTCCGCCGGCAAATCGGAAACCATCGACTTCAAGCTGCAGCGCGTCATCGAGCGCAGCCAGAACGATGTGCTTGGCGTGCAGTTTCGCCTCTCCAGGCGCTTCGGCAAGAGCTTCATCGAGGACACGGAGATTCCCCAGCAGCGGCGCAACAACACCCTCGCTGAAGTGGGCCTGACAGATCGCCACTACTTCGGTGCCGCGCAGCTCGATGCGAACCTGGCTTATCGCCAAGGCATCGGCGCGCTGGGCGCGCAGGACGACACCCTTGCGGATGGTGGCGGCCCGACCTGGCGCTATCACATGGCCGTGGCCGACGCGAATCTCGCCGTTCCATTCAAGGTCGCTTCGCAAGCGCTGCGCTACGTCACCACGTTCCGTGGCCAGTTCACGCGCGATCATCTGTATTCGCTTGATGCCATGACGATCGGCAGCCGCTACACGGTGCGTGGCTTTGATGGTGAGAACCTGCTCGCGGGTGACTACGGCTTCTACTGGCGCAACGAGCTGCAAGCGCCGATCGGCAACACGGGCCTGTCGCTCTATGGCGGTGTGGACTACGGCCACGTCTATGGTCCGTCTACGGCGGGTCTGGTCGGCCGACAGTTGGCCGGCGGCGTGATTGGCCTGCGCGGTGGCTGGGCCACACGCTTTGGTTCGTTGTCCTACGATCTCTTTGCCGGCACGCCGATCTACAAGCCGGCAGGCTTTAACACGGCGCGTATCACCACGGGATTTCAGTTGACCTATCAGTACTGATGACATGGTGAGGGCGCACAGGGTCCAGAGGAAAGCCCAACTGATCGTGAGTGACGCTCTATGGGCGCAAATCGAACCGTTGCTACCGCAGTCGAAGCCACGGCGGTTTCTGTATCCGGGGCGCAAGCCGTTGCACGATCGCGCTGTGCTGACAGGCATCCTGTTTGTGCTGCAGTCGGGCATTTCCTGGCAGCGGTTGCCCCAGGAATTGGACTGTGGCTCCGGTATGAGTTGTTGGCGCCGACTGCGCGACTGGCAGGCGGCTGGCGTCTGGGACCAGATGAAAGCCGTCCTGCTGACCGAGTTGCCCGATGCGGACCACATCGAATGGTCGCGCGCCAGCGTCGCGGCCTTCCCCATTCGGGCCGAGGAATCTGGTCCCGTAGTGCGCGCCCCGTTGTAGCAAGCGTCACGACAACATGCGCCGCGTGACCAGCCCGCGCGCGCACGGCACGCTGCGGGCATGGATACCGCAGAACTCGCCCGTCTTCTAGAAAACCTCATTCGCCTCGGCACCGTCGCCGAGGTGCGGCACACCGCGCCGCCCGCCGTGCGCGTGCGCACAGGCGGCCTCACCACGAGGTGGCGCCCGTGGATCGAGCAGCGCGCCGGCAAAACCCGCACCTGGAATCCGCCTAGCTTGGGCGAACAGGTGGTGCTCTTCTGCCCGAGCGGCGACCTGGCCAACGCCGTGATCCTGTGCGGCGTCCCAACGGACGCTGCCGACGTTCCCAGCCACGACCCGAATCAGACCGTCACGCTGTACCCGGATGGCGCGCAGGTGACGTACGACCACGGCGCCGGCCTGCTCTCGGTCAAGGGCGTGCAGACCGTCTTCGTGGAGGCCTCCACGAGCGTGCTGGTGAAGTGCCCCGACACAATGTTTGACGGCAACGTCACCGTGAAGGGGCTGCTCTCGTTCATGAACGGCCTGGCTGGCCAGGGCGGCGAGAACGGCAACGTCATCCAGGGCGACCTGACGCACCAGGGCGGCAAGCTGTCGTCCAACGGCGTCGTGGTGCATGACCACGGCCACGGTGGTATCAAGCCGGGCGACGCCTGGACCGAGGGCACGAAATGACCGGCATGAGCGCCACCACGGGCCGCGCGCTGGAGAGTGCCGCGCACATCGCGCAGTCCATGCGCGACATCCTGTCGACACCCATCGGTTCGCGCGTCATGCGCCGCGATTACGGCTCGCAGGTGCCGGAGCTGATCGACCAGCCGATGAACCCCGCCACGCGGCTGCGCACCATGTCGGCAGCCGTCACCGCCCTCGTGCGGTGGGAACCGCGCATCCGTATCGCATCGGTGCGCTTCTGGATCGACGCCGAGGGCAAGCCTGTGCTCGATGTCGAGGCCGATCGTGTCGACGGCCCACGCCGCGAGCCGCTAGGCGCGCTCAACATTGCGCTGCGAGGTTGACCATGGGGGCGCTCATCGACCTGTCGCAACTGCCGCCGCCCAACGTGGTGGAGGTGCTGGACTACGAGACCATCCTGGCGCAGCGCAAGGCTGCGCTCATCGCGCGCTACCCGGCAGACAAGCAAGCCGATGTGGCTGCGGTTCTTGCGCTCGAATCCGAACCGATGACCAAGTTCCTGGAGGAATCGACCTACCGTGAGCTGCTGCTGCGCCAGCGCATCAACGAAGCCGCGCGCGCGGTGATGCTTGCCTACGCCGAGGGCGCAGACCTGGAACACATTGCGGCGCTTTTCAAGGTGCGCCGCCTGGTCATCAAGCCGGAAGACCCCATTGCCGGCACACCGGCGGAGATGGAGAACGACACCGACCTGCGCCTGCGCGTGCAGCTCGCGCCGCAGTCGTTCTCGGTCGCAGGACCCGAAGGCGCGTACCGGTCGCATGCACGAGACGTGGATGGCCGGGTGCTGGATGCATCCGCGACCAGCCCGAGCGATGGCGAGGTCCGCATTACCATCCTCTCGCGCGAAGGCGACGGCACCGCCGCGCCCGAGCTGCTCGCCAAGGTCGAAGCCGCCTTACGCTCGGAAGACATCCGCCCGCTGACCGATTACGTGACCGTGCAATCGGCCGCGATCCTGCGTTACGAGGTTTCCGCCACGCTGCACCTGTTTCCCGGCCCGGACGCCACTGTGGTGGTGACCGAGGCCCGCAAGCGCCTGGCGGCGTATGTGGAGGCCTGCCACCGTCTGGGACGCGTGGTGGCCCGCTCCGGCCTGGACGCCGCTCTGCACGTCGCCGGGGTCGAGGAAGTGGATCTGCATGCGCCGGTCGGCGACATCCGTGCCGACCTGACGCAGGCGCCGTACTGCACCGGTATGGAAGTCAAAACAGGAGCCCAGCGTGCGTAGCCTGCTGCCACCGAACGCCACCGAGCTGGAGCGCAACGCCACCGCTGTTGCTGGCGTCATCAGCGATTTGCCGGTCCCGCTGCGCTCGCTGATCGATCCGGATGCGATTCCCGCGCACCTGCTGCCTTGGCTTGCCTGGCACCTGGGCATCGACACCTGGAAGGACTACTGGCCCGAGCAGGTCAAACGCGCCCGCGTGCGTTCTGCCATCTCGATCGCCCGCAAGAAGGGCACGGCCGCTGCGGTGCGCGAAGTCGTGGCCTCGTTCGGCGCCAACATCGCGCTGCGCGAGTGGTGGCAGATGGAGCCCAAGGGACCGCCGTACACCTTCGAGCTGGTGATGACGGTCAGCGAGCGCGACGACATTCCATCGACGGCGGATTTCGTGGCGGACATCGTGGCCGAGATCGACCGCACCAAGCCCGTGCGCGCGCACTACACCTTCACCCAGGGCTTTAACCGGCGGGGTGGCGTCGGCGTCGCCGCAGCGATTCGCCCCGCGCTCTTTGTTCGCCTCTCACTCACGGACGCCTGACATGGCAGGAACGACCCTCAACATCACCGACGCCGGCCGCGCGGCGCTCATTGCTAGCGACCACACCGGCACCACCGCGCGCAAGGTCCTGCAGGTGGGCTTTGCAACCGCACCGTTCGACTTCACCCCAACCCTGACAGCGCTACCGAACGAGCTCAAGCGCGTCGGCACCATCGCCGGCGAGAACATCGCCCCGGACACCATCCACGTCACGATCCGCGATGATGGTGCCGACCAGTTCAAGCTCTACGGCTTCGGGCTGTACCTCGACAACGGCGTGCTGCTCGGCACGTATTGCCAGGCAGTACCCATCATGGAGAAATCTCCCGTGGCCATCCTGTTGCTGGCCGTCGACGTGGTGTTCAAGTCGCTGGACGTGTCGGCGCTGACCTTTGGCGAGACGAATTTCACGAACCCGCCCGCGACCACCGAGCGCCAGGGCGTAGTGGAGTTGGCCACCGATCAGGAAACGCAGGATGGCACCGACAAGCTGCGCGCGGTCACGCCTGCAGCCCTGTCGGCCCGTACCGCCACGGAAGCACGCACGGGGCTGCTTCGCATTGCCACGGATGCCGAGACCAAGGCGGGCCGTGCAGACGATCGCATCGTGACGCCCAAGAAGCTGGTGGTCCTGCTCGACCTGAAGGCAGACCTGGCCGGATCGAGCAAGCAGGCCTTTGCGGTCGCACTGGCCGTTGCGCCCGAGCACGCCGTGCCGCTTGGCCAGGCCGACGAGCGCTATGCCGCGCCGGAATCGGTCAAGAAGGCCCTGGACACCGCCACCACCGCCCTGGACACGGCGAAGGCTGCATTGCCGCGCAGCGGCGGCGACATATCAGGTCCCATCAACCTCAATGGAAAGGCGATCGAACTCCAGCTCACGGACACCCAGCAATCCCTCACGCAGGGGCGCTTTCGGATGGTGTCGTCTGGCGGACAACTCGTCGTTGACCGCAACACGGCGGCCGACGGCACGTTCTCCACGTTCTTGCGGGTGTGCGCCATCGAGGGCAACGGCAACGTCACGACGCCTGGCACCGTCACCGGCGGTGGTATCAAGAGCCTGGCGAACCTGAACCTGCCGGCCTACAAGAACGATGGCCGGGGGTTCATCGAGTTCGGCGGCGATACGGTGGCCTGGCGCCTCTACAGCATTGCCGCATCGGGCGACCTGGTGTTCGGCTCCTACAACACCAACGGCACCAGCAAGGCCCAGCCCCTGACCATCAACTGGGAGACGGGCCAGGCCGCGTTCTCAGCACGGCCCACCTTTGCAGGCGCGACGCCGTGGGATTCGAGCAACCTGAAGGTGCCGCTCACCGCCGAAGGCGGGCCACTCAGCGCGCACAAGGGGCTCAACTTCTCCGTTGGCTTTGGACGCACCGCGCTCACGGTGTCGCCCGTGGGTGGCGACAACATCGGTGGCACACACGCCGATTGGGCCGGCAATCGCACACCCGCCCTGCAGGTGGACTGTCCAAACAATCAGGCGGCCTACATGGGCATCCGCTGGACACAGTGGGGCGCGCGGCACCTGGCCGCCATTGACGCCTACGCAGGCGGCAGCAATGGGTCTGCGCCCATCGTGTCGATTCACGTAGGCGGTCGAGCCAATGCGTTCACTTTCAACGGCGACGGCAACCTGGGAATCCAAGGCGCTGTCACCACAGGTGGCGGCGGCGTCCTCGCGGCCGATGGCAACGTCTACATGCCTTGGGCCGGGCAATGGCTGTCCACCTATCTGACGAACCTGAACAACGGCAAGGCCGGTGCAGGCGCGCAATGCCAGCGCGCCGGCGCCACCCAATCGTTCGGCGTCATTTCCGGCAATCCGGTGCTGCCGCACCCGTGGGTGGTCGTGGGCCTCACTGGCCCCGGCAACGGCACTGCCAATGCCATCACCGTCTACGGTGACTGGATGCGCAATCAATAAGGAGCCCATTTCATGATGACTGTGGAACACCTGGCATACGTGCTCGCGCAGGCCTACCCAACACTGACGCGCTGGAAGGACTACTGGGTCTCCCACCCGGTGGACAGCACGACCCTGGAGCAGATTGGTCCCGCCTGGATTCCAGCGTGGTTGCCCACCGATCCACCGAAACCGACTGATGACGACATCGCCCGCCTGTGGGCCATCCACGGCGAGGCGGCCACCAAGCACGTGCTGGGTGCCGAGATGCGCGCCAAGCGTGACGCGTTGCTGGCCGACGCCGACGTGCTGGTGATGAAGGCAGAGGACGCTGAGGACTCCGAGCTGATCGTTGCGGCACGCCGCTATCGCAAAGCCCTGCGCGACGTGCCGCTGCAGGCAGGTTTCCCGGATGCCGTGCAGTGGCCTGAGATGCCGGCGTCCCTCATCGGATAGCCATCGCACGGGCGGTTGTTGTGGCCGCCCGCTGCACAACACCCCTCGCAAGACTTCCACACGCGCGCGCCGCATCCTCCAAGCAGACCCATCGACCTGCTGGAGACTGCATGCCATCCAACTACCACCACGGCGTCCGCGTCGTTGAAATCAACGAGGGCACGCGCCCCATTCGGACCATCGAGACCGCCGTGCTCGGTCTCGTGTGCACCGCCGATGACGCGGACATCGCCACCTTCCCGCTCGATACGCCCGTGCTGCTCACCAACGTGCAGGGCGCCGTCGGCCGCGCTGGCGACAAGGGGACACTGGCCCGCACGCTGCAGGCCGTCGCCGATCAGACCAGCCCCATGGCTGTCGTGGTGCGCGTCGCCGAGGGCAAGGGCGAAGCCGAGACCAACAGCAACCTGATCGGCACCACCAACGCGCAAGGCCGCTACACCGGCATGAAAGCGCTGCTGGCCGCGCGCAACCGCTTTGGCGTGACACCGCGCGTGCTGGCCGTGCCGGGGCTCGATACGCTGCCCGTGGCCACGGAATTGGCCGCCACCGCGCAGAAGTTGCGTGCGTTTGCCTACGTAAACGCCGCCGGCTGCGCGACTAAGGAAGAAGCCACCACGTACCGCCAGAACTTTGGTCAGCGCGAGCTGATGGTGCTGTGGCCCGAGTTCGTCGGCTGGGACACCCGGACCAATGCCGAGCACACGCTGTGGGCCACCGCCCGTGCCGCAGGCCTGCGCGCCAAGATCGACAACGAGACCGGCTGGCACAAGACGCTCTCCAACGTCGCCGTCAATGGCGTGACCGGCCTCTCGCGCGACGTGTACTGGGACCTGCAGAACCCGGACACCGACGCGGGCTACCTGAACGCGCACGAGGTGACCACGCTGATTCACCAGGACGGCTTCCGCTTCTGGGGCTCGCGCACCTGCAGCGCTGATCCGCTCTTCGCCTTCGAGAACTACACCCGCACCGCGCAGGTGCTGGCCGACACGATGGCCGAGGCCCACATGTGGGCCAACGACCTGCCGATGACGCCGTCGCTCGTGCGCGACATCCTGGAGGGCATCAACGCGAAGCTGCGCAGCCTCGTGCGCAATGGCTACCTGCTGGGTGGTCAGGCCTGGTTCGACGCGTCGATCAACGTCAAAGACACGCTCAAGGCCGGCAAGTTGTGGATCGACTACGACTACACGCCCGTGCCGCCGCTGGAAGACCTCACGTTCCGCCAGCGCATCACCGACCGCTACCTCATGCAGTTCGCCGAAGCCGTGAAGGCTTGACGCGGTCTCCTCACTGAATCCAAGGAAAGAACATGGCACTGCCCAGCAAACTCAAGCACTTCAACGTCTTCCTGGACGGAAAGAGCCACGCCGGCGAAGTCGAGGAATTCACGCTGCCCAAGCTCACGCGCAAGGTGGAGGAATACCGCGCCGGCGGCATGAACGGCCCCGTCGAGCTGGACCTTGGCAACGAGAAATTGGAAATCGAAGCCACCTATGGCGGCCTCATGCGCGCCGTGCTCAAGCAATACGGCACTACCACCGTGGACGGGGCGCTCGTCCGCTTCGCGGGCGCCTACCAGCGCGACGACACCGGCGAGGTGGATGCGGTGGAGGTCGTGGTGCGCGGCCGCCACAAGGAGGTCGACTTCGGCAACGCCAAGGCCGGCGACAAGGACCCGTTCAAGGTCAAGTCGGCGCTCTCGTACTACAAGCTCAGCGTCAACGGCGAGGACTGGATCGAGATCGACCACGTCAACTTCATCGAGCGCGTCTTTGGTGTCGATCGCCTGGCCGAGCAGCGCCGGGCCATCGGTCTCTGATGTTTGACCGCTCATAACACATGTGCCCGGCCGCGCGCGGCCGGGCATGTCTCTCTCATCTCAACGTACCCACCACCATGGACAACCAAACCGTCACCGTCACTCTGGACACGCCCATCAAGCGCGGCGAACAGGTCATCTCCGATATCACCCTGCGCAAGCCCGGTGCGGGCGAGCTGCGCGGCGTCAGTCTCATGGACCTCATGCGCATGGAAGTGGCGGCCCTGCATACGGTGCTGCCGCGCATCACCACACCGACGCTGACCACCGCCGATGTCAGCAAGATGGACCCGGCCGACCTCACGCAACTCGCCTCGGAGGTGAGCGGTTTTTTGCTGCCGAAGCGGCTCAAGGAGGACAGCTACCCGAGCGCACCGACGACGCCGTCGCCGACGTTGCAGTGATCTTTGGTGGCTTTGGTCTGGGGGAGCTGTACGCGATGAGCGTGGCCGAGTTGATGCAGTGGCGCGAGCGCGCCCGTGAGCGTAGCGGGGTTGACGAATGAGCGACGCCCGCCGCCTGCGCCTGGAGGTGATCCTGTCGGCCGTCGACAAAGCGACGCGTCCGATCCGCCAGCTCATGTCGAGCAACAACGACCTGACCAGGTCGATCAAGGCCACGCGTGCCCAGCTCAAGGACCTGGAGCGCGTGCAAGGCAACATCGATGCGTTCCGCAAGCTCTCCAAGGACGCGGCCATCACCGGCAACCAGTTGAGCGCGGTGCGCGGCCGTGCGGCCGAACTCGCGCGGCAGATGCGCGCAACCAGTGAGCCGTCTGCGGCGCTGGTGAAGCAGTTTCAGGCGGCCACGCGCGAAGCGCAGGCCCTCAAGGGCCGCCAGGCGGAGTTGGCCGAGCGGCTGCAGCAGGTGCGCACGCGGTTGACGGATGCCGGCATCGGCACGCAGAACCTCGCGCAGCATCAGCGCGACCTCAAATCACGCATTGCAGCCACCAACCAGCAGCTTGAAGCCCAGACACAGCGCATGGGTGCCGTGACGGCGCAACAGCGCCGCATGGCGGCTGCCCAGCAGCAAGCCGACAAGGTGCGCGCGCGGGCCGGCAACCTGGCCGCTGCCGGCGCGGGTGCCACCGCCGCCGGCATGGCCACCGGCGCTCCCATCTGGAAGGGCCTCGGCGAATCGAAGCACTACGAGCTGGAGAAGGCCCGCATGGGCGCGCTGGGCCTGGGCGATGCCGCGACCAAGGAATCCATCGAGTTCGCCAAGCAGATGAAGGCATACGGCGTGAGCCAGGTCGAGAAGGCCGAGCTCATGCGCGACGCGCTCTCGGTGTTTGCCGATGCGCACCACGCTGAGATGGTGCTGCCCACACTCGCGAAGATGAAATTCGCCAACAAGGCCGTGTTCGGCCAGGCACAGGGCGAAGACAACGAGCGCATGTTCCTGGACCTGCTCAAGGTCGTGGAGTTGCGTGGCGGCCTCTCCAGCCCCGAGGAGTTCAAGAAGCAGGCGGACATGATCCAGCGTGTCATCACCGCCACCGGCGGCCGCGTGCAATCCGATCAGTGGTTGCAGGTCATCAAGCGCGGTGGCCTGGCCGCCAAGGGCATGGACAGCGAAGCGTTCTTCTACGCGCTCGAGCCAGTCGTGCAGGAAATGGGCGGCAACACGGTCGGTACCGCCATGATGAGTGCCTACCAGAACCTGTACCAGGGCAAGACGACCAAGCGCACGCTGGGCAACCTGGACCGGCTCGGCCTCATTGCCGACCGCAGCAAGGTCAAGGAAGACAAGGCCGGCCAAATCTCGTTTATGGACCCCGGCGCGCTCAAGGGCGCGGACGTGTTCCGCAAAAGTCAGTTCGAGTGGATGGAAACGGTGCTGCTGCCCACGCTGGCCGAGAAAGGCATCACCGGCAAAGACCAGGTGCTCGACGCCATCGGCGGCATCTTCTCCAACCGGACGGCTTCCGGCCTGATGTCGCAGATGTACCTGCAGCGCGACCAGATTCACAAGAACATGCGCCTCAACCAGGGCGCCGACAGCATCGACCAGCTCGATGCGCGCGCAAAGGGACTGCCGCAAGGCAAAGAAGCGGAAACGCTCGCCAAAATCCGCGACCTGCAGAAGGAGATCGGCGAGAAGGTATTGCCGCTGTACGCCGGCGCCCTGGAGTGGGTCGCGAAGGCGGCCGACCGCGTGACGAAGTTCATGCAGGAGAACCCCGGCATCGCCAAGGCCATGGCTATCGGCGTCGGTGTGTTGGCCGCTGCCCTGCTGATTCTCGGTCCCATCATGCTCGCCATCGCCTCCGTGCTGGGGCCATTCGCAATGCTATCCCTCGTGATGGGAGGCGTGGGTGGCGCAGGCGGCATGCTGTCGGGCGTTCTGCAGGGCCTGGGGACCGCCTTCACGTGGGTCATGCGCGCGGTGGGCTTGCTGGGCCGCGCCTTGCTGATGAATCCCATCGGCCTAGCGGTGACGGCCATTGCCGTGGCGGCCTACCTGATCTACGAGTACTGGGAGCCGATCAAGGGGTTCTTCCTGGGCCTGTGGGGCCAGGTGAAGGAGGCGTTCAACGGCGGCATCCTCGGCGTGGGCGCGCTGTTGCTTAACTGGTCACCGCTGGGGCTCTTCCACGCCGCGTTTGCCACGGTGCTGCAGTGGTTCGGGATCGACATGCCGACCAAGTTCACCGAGTTCGGCACGAACATGATTCAGGGCCTGGCCAACGGCATTACAGGCGCCATCGGCTGGGTTGTGGATGCTGTGAGCGGCGTGGCTGATCGCACCATCGGGCTCTTCAAGGAAAAGCTCGGCATTCACTCGCCAAGCCGTGTGTTTGCCGAGCTGGGCGGCTTCACCATGGCCGGCCTGCAGGAAGGTCTCGCCGATAGCCAGGACGGCCCGCTGGGCACGGTGCAGCGCATGGCATCGAAGCTCACCGGCATCGGTGCTGGCATCGCCATTGGTACGGCGCCGGCTTTTGCTGCCCCGGTGCAATTCGACACTCGCGCGCCGCTGGTCGCCGGCGCAGGCAGTACAGCCACAGCAGCGGCGCCCGCCGCTGCCCCCATCGTTATCAACATCCACCCGCCGGCGGGCGCCGATGAACGGTTGATCGCCCGCCTGGTGGAAGAGCGGCTGCGCCTGGCGGAAAGCCAGCGTGCGGCGCGCAGCCGCTCGCGCTTCACAGACGGAGACTGACCATGATGATGGCCTTGGGGCTCTTCGTGTTCAGCCTGGACACCGCCCCTTACCAGGAATTCCAGCGCCAGGTCGGCTGGCGCCACCCATCCAACAACCGTGTCGGCCGCCGGCCGGCGCACCAGTACGCGGGACCGGACGACGAGACCATTACGCTGTCCGGGCGCCTCATGCCCGAGCTCACCGGCGGCGAGTGGACGCTGGCGGTGCTGGAGCTGATGGGCGACACCGGCAGCGCCTATACGCTGATCGAAGGCACGGGGCGCTACTACGGCCAGTTCGTCATCGAGAGCCTGGACACGAAGCGCTCCTACTTCTTCCAGGATGGCGCCGCGCGCGTGGCGGACTTCACCCTCAAACTGACACGCATCGATGATGGCCTGCTGTCCAAGATCGTGTCCGCTGCGACCAAGGTGCTGCTGTGAGCAGTGACTTGCTCGCCGGCATGAAGGAGCCGCGACCGGTCTATCGCATCACGGCCAACAGAAAAGACATCACCGAGCGCATCAAGGGGCGCCTGATCGAACTCACGCTCACGGATAACCGCGGCTTCGAGGCGGACCAGCTCGACATCACGCTCAACGACAGCGACGGGAAGCTGGCGATGCCCGAGAAAGGGGTGCATCTGGGGTTGTACATCGGCTGGGCGGACACCGGCATGGTCCACAAAGGCATGTTCAAGGTGGACGAGCTGGAGCACACCGGGCCGCCCGATCGGCTCACCATCCGCGCACGCAGTGCGGAGTTCGATGGTGGCCTCACCACGCGCCGAGAAAACTCCTATGCCGGCAAGACACTCGGGCACATCGTGCAGAGCATTGCGCTGCGCAACAAGCTCACGCACATGGTCGGGCGAACGCTGGCCGGCCAAGTCATCGAGCACGTGGACCAGACCGGCGAGTCGGATGCGAACTTCCTCACGCGCCTGGCGCGCGAGTTCGACGCGATCGCTACCGTCAAGAACGGCACGCTGCTCTTCATTCCGGCAGGGGTGCCCAC
>Ga0209759_1000615_pt1 | contig 34132 bp, 21 predicted proteins | sample AraplaCL_Col_mMS_FD_184261 | JGI IMG/M metagenome (GOLD analysis project Ga0209759, IMG submission 184261) | Arabidopsis root microbial communities from the University of North Carolina, USA - plate scrape CL_Col_mMS (SPAdes) (version 2) | ecosystem: Host-associated > Plants > Roots >...
CCCGCCGCTGCCGGCCCGCACGGCCGTGCTGCTGCAACGCAAGGATGCGTATCGGACGGCGGCGAGCAAGGCCTTCGTCCAGGTGTTGAGGGAATTGACGGAGAACTTCCAACGCTGATGGGTCCGCGTTCGTGCCGGTCTCTTCGCTTGGCGCGTCGCGCGCGGTGATCTTCAGCTGACGCAGCGCGCTCTTTCTCCCCTGCCCTAACCACTATGGCATCCCCGCCCGTCACGGGAATGCGTCAATCTGTTGTTATTGGCTGTAGCCTCGCCGCTCTATGGCAGCTAATACATCCCACGTCTGCGGATCGACATCGCGTCCCCCGAGCGACATCAAAACATACGCGTCAATCGCGTCCACAAAGCCTTTGATGAAGGCCGGTGGGAATGCATGTGCGGACAGGTGTTGGAGCTGCTCGCGCAGCATGCCCGGGCGGCATTGGCCGTGCGTGCACATGGCGGTGCGTGTGCGCTTGAGATACGCCTGCGCTGCAATTGCGCCGTTCAGGTAGGTGCGGTTTTTGGTGAGCCTGCCTGCGTCGGACGACGTGGGCCGTGGGCTGGGAGATGCGGGTGGAGATGGATACGACGCTGGTCGCGTCTCGTCTGCAATAGGCATAGGCGCCTCCGTGAGTATTGACGGGAGGTCCGCCTTCTCGTCGCCAGACGAAGGTGGCGGGCCTGACGGCGGGGCTGGCGAACCGGTACTCACGGCAACCGGCAGACCCGAAGGTCTCCCCACCCGGCCCGCCATAGGAGGCATGCGCGAGTGTGCGCGAGCGTATCCGCCAAGCGGACGCTCGTTGTGAGTATGTCGAATCGCCAGACCCGACTGCCGTTGGTGCGGCAGCGGAGTGGATTATAGCGATGGGGGCAGCGGCGAAAGTTGGATTCTTGATTCGTCGGGAGCGACGGTCGGAAGGTCACGCTCCAGCCTCAAACAGCGGCGCTTCACCCTCAGAGAGTGGAACGCGAGGGTCAAACCCTGGCGCTTCACTGTTTGAGGGTCGAGCGTCAGTGTCAAACGGTCGAATTCGACCCTTTGAGGGTCGCGTTTGAGCCTCAAACACTCGAACTTCACTGTCTGAGGGTCACGTTCCACCGTCTGAAGCTCGAGCGTCAGTGTCAGAGCGTCGAATTCGACAGTCCGAGGCTCGCGCTTCACGCTCCAACATTCGAGCGGCGTGAGCGGGCTTGCTCGCCCCATGTGCGGGCGCTTTCCGTCAAAAGTTGTGTACAGCATTGCGATACGCCGCAGCGGTAGCCAACCTCACCGCGTTGTGCCAATCGGCATGACGTTGATATCCGATTTAGAAGGAACGCAATGTCTCAGAACTTGATCTCGTTTCAACCCAGCGCCACCGACCTGACCGCCATTGACGGTGCGCTGAAGACACTGGAAGAAAAGCTCGTCGGCCTGATTGGCCTGTCAGTCGAGCAGCGCAGCACGCTCATGAAGATGGGCGACAAGTCCGAAGCGTTCTGCCGCCAGGCAGTGGAACTGCTGAGCAACAACCCCGGCGTGCTTCCTGCCAATTTCAACCTGCAGGAAATGCGACGTGACTTGGTGGGCTTTGACACCCTGCGCCCTCGCCTCGCCCGCGTGGAGAAGTTGCTGGAACGGATGCAGGATTCGCAACTGGCGATGGGCAGTGATCTGATGACAGCCGCGCTGGAGGGTTACACGTACCTGAAGGTTGCGGGCAAAGGGGAAGGGCTGGAATCGGCGCGACGGACGTTGTCGGCGCGGTTTAGCCGGGGGCCGCGGAAGAAGGAGGAGGAGGTGGCTGGGGAGTGAGGTGAGGGGCTGCTGATGGTGGCTTAGATTTGGAAAAGCCCGCGATGCTGAGAGGCTCGCGGGCTTTTCAAATCTATTTTGCCCGCCTCGTTCATTTTTCAAATTTCCCCTGCTTGATATCCGGCCAATATTTTCGGCAAGTTTTATAGTCCGATTTACAGAAGCCTCGCAAGATTACCGCGACCGAAAAATTCTTTTTTAGAATTTGCTCAGTCTTTATCTCCTGTGGATAAATCTCAATCAACGGAGGGTGACCCAAATTTTCCTCATAGAGCTTCCTAACCGTGTTGGCACGAACACGGGCGAGCGCCCATTGGGTATCTCGGTTTTCATCCGAAGCCACCTCATCGCCCATGGTAATCACTATGAGGACCGGGTCCGCCATGTCGTCCAGATGCTCAACAAGTCGCAGCAGCTTGACTCTGGACACATCATCGAAATTGGCCTCACCTTTCTGCAGATCGAACGCCACAACTGCTATATACGTTGACGGCGTAAGCGCCTTGGCAGCCTCCGAAAACGCCAAAGCAATCAGGAGCGTGCAACAAGCTATTAGAAATCTATTTCTCATCGCTCTTATCTCCTATGAAGGCAATCGTCTGCCAAAGACGGTCAGCAATGCAACTCATTCATCCGCTTCCGGATGTAGTTCAAGTTATCCCGCCACGGCGACATCTGCTGCGTAGTCACAGACAGCCGCAAAATCCCATCTCGATCCGCCTTAAGCCGCGCGCACTCCGCATTAACACTGCTGACCTGCTGCTGAACAGCAACCTGCTCAGCCGCCAAGTCCCGATCCCGCTGCGCCATGCGCTGATCCCACTGCCGCGCAAGCTGCTCTTCCGCGCGCTTCGCTGCTGCCGCAGCCTCTTCCATCTCGCGTTGACGAGCATTGACCGGCGCATCGGTGGGCGCATTGCCCACGAGCGCGCGCATCGCCTGCCCGCACGGTGCTTCCGTGTAGACCGTCTGCCCGTTGATCACGCATTTGTTCACGCCTGCCGGAGGCGTGGTGGCCCGTGCGGTGGGTTGCTGCACCGGTGGCATGGGCTGACGCTGTGGCGGCGCCGTGGTGGGTGCCGGCTGCGTTGAAGCGGCCTGCTGGCTAGGCACGGCTGCGCCATTGCCAGTGAGCCGCAATTGCTTCGCGGCGATGTAGACGACCAGAAGAACGGCCACCCACACCATCAAGGAAACGATCCAGTGCACGCCTTGCTTGGCGCCCTGGGGTGGCTTGCCATACCAGCGGGCGTATTCCTTCTGCCAGTCTGGATTGCGCAGCTGCGGCGCTCGACGGTCTCTGAACCAATCGCGATCTTGTACTCCCACGACCCTCACCCCTTTCTATGGCGGCTTGTTTGTTATTTGCTGGAACCGCGCCAGACATAATCCGCTGGCCGGATATAAGTGGTGCCCCTGCTCCCGGCGACGATCTACGCTACAACGAATTTATCCGGCGCGAAATGCCACAAATTGGGGTATCGAACACACGCCTTGCCAAGGCTCAAAAATACATAACGCCTTGCAACTGGCAAACGCCACCACCGGCTATTCGCCTGCTTTGATATTTCTCTTTGATTTTTAGTAGGAAAGCGCCGAGTACCTATGCGACGAGAACCGCGAGCCTCCCCGCTGGCGTTAGTCTCGTCGTAAATCAAATGGGTTAGGCAGCTTGTGACTGTGCGTAGAACTTAGGCCTTCAGTCGCCCGACCTTGGCTCTCAGCCCAGCATCGAAAAACGAAAGACACCGTGCTCTGCGGGAATGGTGGCCTGCGCGAGCGGAGCGGCCAATGGCATTCCGTCCGCGCTATTGGTAAAGAGGACGAATCCGTTTCGCGATGACAGCGACACCATGGCAAATGCGCGATACCCAGGGTTGTTTCCCCAATGCCAGAGGTAGGCGTCGTGGTTGGTCGTCTCGATGCCCCATCCGTATCCCCATGTCAGGCCCAATGCAGGGTCAACGGCGATGGGCTTGGCGAGGGTCTGGTCCAGCAAGGCGGTGTCGGCCAGCAGTGCAGAGATGAGCTTCGCGTAGTCCTCCGCCGTGGTGTAGAGCGACGCAGCCGCGTTGGCCTCGCTGAACACCAACTGGGAGCGTGAACTGCCGATCACCAGGCGCTCCCGAATGTTGTCCGTCAGATGCAGTGCGGAATGCCGCATGCCGATCGGCTGGAAAACAGACTTCGACACGCAGGTTTCATATGCCTCGCCAGTGACGGCACTGATGACTGCCTGCAAGAGCGCATAGCCCTCGCCCGAGTATTGCCACCGCGTGCCCGGCTCAAACGCAGGAACGAGCTTGCCGCTTGTCCAGTTTGGTAGACCCGAGCTGTGATTCAGCAGCGTCGCTACAGGAATCTGCGCCAATGTGCTCGCAGGGACGAGATCGACCAGGGCGGCCTTTTGGGGGTTAAAGGGGTGCTGACGGTGTTTGTAGCCATCGGGCAGACAGCGCGAAACCGGCGCCTGCAGATCGAGCCGCCCCTCGCGCACCAGATTCAGCGCAACAAACGCGGTCACGGGCTTGGTCAGAGAGGCCGCTTGATATACCGCTCCAGGCCGAATCGGGGGCTCTTGCGAGCAACTTGACACCACCGTGGCGGTGCTGGGCTTTCCAGCCGCGAGGATGGCGTAGCTTGCCGCGCAAACGCGGAGCCGACGAGCGAGAGCGGGAAAGGGTTCGCCGCCGAACCTGGAAAGGTCGGTTGCGCAAGACGCCAGGAACGGCGCCAGCGCTCCGGCTGCAATGAATGCTCGACGCGGAATTGCCATCTATCGCCTTCTCGTTGATCGTTGATCGTTGCCCGCCTATCTAACCCACGCCACGCCGGCAACAAAAAAACCCGCGACGCTGAACGCTTCGCGGGTTTTTTTGGGGCATCGCTCATCAAACGCTGCCAGTAACTTGGTGGACCGAAGGAGGATCGAACTCCCGACCTCCGCATTGCGAACGCAAATACACCCCCATTAAATACAACGTTCCTAGCGTTTTTATGGATTATTTGCCACAATATTGCCACACTCTGTTCGAGCGAGCATCGAGAAATGCCGACCATCAGAAAGCGCGGGCAATACCAGTGGGAGGCGCAGGTACGCCGGCGCGGCTACCCTGCGCAAAGCAAGACCTTCACGACTAAGGCTCAGGCAGAAGCTTGGGCCAACACGATCGAATCGGAAATGTCGCGCGGCGTATGGGTCAGCCGCAGTGAGGCCGAAGCGACAACGCTCTATGAGGCGCTGAAACGCTATGAGGAAGAAGTCTCGCTATCTAAGAAGGGAGCAGCACAAGAGTCCTCCGTCCTGAGAATCTGCAAGGCAGTCGACCTTGCGAAGCGGCCACTAGCAACGATCCGCAGCGCAGACATAGTGAAGCTGCGCGACGAATGGCTGAAGCTTTGTAAGCCCGCGACTGTGCTGCGCCGCTTGGCGGTCCTGTCCCACGTGTTCAGCATTGCCCGCAAAGAATGGGGCATGGAAAGCCTGTCGAATCCGGTTGAGCTAGTGCGAAAGCCACAGCCGAACAACGCTCGCACTCGTCGACTTGCTGCCAGCGGTACGCCTGCGGCCGCCCAAGGCAAGGACGAAACCGTGTCCGAACGCGGCTCGCAAGACGGAGAGCTTGAACTCGTGGTGAAGGCTAGCGGTTCGACGCTACTCCCGTCCATCATCTGGCTAGCTGTCGAAACAGCGATGCGACGAGGCGAGATTGTGTCCCTACTATGGACGCACGTGGATCTCAATCGGCGTGTGGTGCATCTGCCATCAACGAAGAACGGGGCGGCCCGCGACGTGCCTCTGTCCTCGCGCGCTGTTGCAGTGCTTCAGGCATTGAAAGACGCACGGGACGCCAAGGGCGACCCGGCCGAACGCGAGGGAAACGACGCCGACCGAGTGTTCGACATTCGCAACGATGCCGTTACCAGGGCATTCGAGCGCGCAGTGGCACGTGCGCGGAAGAATTACGTCGATGAGTGCAAGACCGCCAAGCTGAAGCCGGATAGCAAACTCTTGACGGACCTTCGCTTCCACGACTTGCGGCACGAGGCAACTTCCCGCTTAGCGTCGATCTTCCCCATGCATGAGCTGACAAAGATAACGGGCCACAAAGATCCGCGTATGTTGATGCGCTACTACCACCCGAGAGCCGAGGACCTAGCAAAGAAGTTGCGATGACCCCACCCGGAGCTTGCGGGGCGTCATGCCCCCAAAAATGCCCCCAGGCCCCCTCTCCTGCCGCGGTCGGCCGACGACAAAGCCAGTCGTCGTGAAACCGGACGATTCCCACTTGATTGTCGAAGGACTCGAACATCTCACCGCCCAGCCATTGACATTCATGTGCGATATTGATCCCCCACTACTCGAAGCCGAATCTTTTGCGATGGTGTGCCATTTGTATGCGGTGCGGAGCTTCAAGATGAAGGGGCTGCACGCTGGAAAGGCTCAGAACTGTTTGCGCCTTGTGGCTGAGGTCCGGCTTGGCTATCGCCGTGCCATCATCGGCAAAACTCACCAGCCCCGCGTCAAAGGCGGCATCCCAGTGGGCGCACAGGAGCAGACCGTTGAACACGTTGAGCCGCTCGGCATCGCTTGCGCATTCGGCCCAGGGGACGATGTGGCTGGCACGCAAGAGCGCCGGATCAGTGACACCGGTGAGCGGACAACCGCCCCAGTAGTCGATCAGTGCGGCGCGGAACAAGCCCTGTCCCACGCGCTGGCGTACGATGCGGTCGACCTCAGTATCCCCAAGCCCCGCGACTTCGGCCTCAAACTGGGTGAAGGGGAAGGTCGGCAAGCTGCGGGCGAGATGAAAGGCGCGGCTCAGCGCGCGGCGCATCTCTTCTTGCCGGGCGAAAGCAAAGACGCCCTTGCACGTCGAGGGGGCGGGGCCAGAAACTGTCTCGGGCAGTTCGGAGGCGAGGACTTGCGCCACCCCGGCGTGCTCCACCGCGAGGAACCAGGGCGCACCGTCGTCACCCGCTCCGCAGGAGAGCGCCACCTCGCCAGGCACGCCGTCGTCCGAACGGAACCACAACCACCCATCCGCCTCGCCGTTGGAACGGCGATAGCCGTGGTTCCATGCGGCCTGCTCCAGTTCGGTACGCAGGATTGGGTGCACCTTGAGACGGCGAAGGCTGGTAGACGTCACTGATAGCCCTCCAGGCGCAGGCGTACCCCTTGCGCGGTGAGGTCATCGTAGGCCGCCAGAACAAGGCGGCGGGCGCGGTATTCGCCGAACTTGCGCTCCTCGTTAGACTTTAGTACGCGGAAAGTCTCGCTGGGGTAGTCCGGCCCCATGACATCGGCGGGATCGAGCAAGTAGCGCAAATCGTCGCGGGTCAGGCCATAGGCGAGGGCGCACCAGGCGTCGAGCTCGGCGCGAAACTGCGCGCGGCGGCTCTCCCACGTGAAAGAGGTGCCCTCATAGCGGCGATCGCGCGCGAAGGTGGCCATGGAATGGCTGGATACCGTGAGATCAGCGAGGGACATCAAGCCCATCCCAGGCCTCCATGATTAGGTCGAAGGAGGTGAAGGGCTGCCCGTTACGCGTTTCTGCACGTTTGAGCGCGCCGAACGTTTCAATGCCGCAATCAGACCCGAGGACCGATGAGGGGTCGAGCAGATAGCGCACCTCGTCACGGGTCAAACCAAAGAAGTCGCGAGCGACCAGGACGTCGAGTTCTGCACGCAACAATCGCCGTGTTTCCGGATCTTCTGCAGGAGGCAAATTGAACAAGGAACCAGGAAGTCGTGCCCAGAGCGCCTCCATCTCCCTGCCGCTACAGCTCAATCTAGCCGCCCGAGCAACAATAGCCTGCTCGACTGCCGAGTCTGTGTAACGACGCGGCAGTGGCAAGCTGTCCAGGAGCGTCAGCGTCATGTGCAATGCGCCTTTCTGACGCGCGAGGAAATCGAGACAGAAAGAGTTGGCCAGACCAAGCCAGAACAGTTGCAACCTGTCATCATTTGGTTCGAACATGATCGTTGGCACGGAGTGACCGCACAGGCTGCCCGGCGGGATCATGGCAGCCATCAGGAAGCGCTGATTGGTTACGCCACCAACGTCACAGAAGCCGATGCGATAGGACTTTGTTCGATCAACGGTCTTCTCCGGTACCTCGACCAACGGGATGTGCCATTGCGGCGCTATTCGTTTCCCTGGCTCGCCGAATGGCAGTTCCTTCCATACCGCCTGGCGCCCTCGCCCGCTGACATACTCCTTCGCACGATAGTCGAATGCCTCAACCATCCTCCCTTCAAACAGAGGCAAACCGTCGGCGTCTTCACCGAAGAAGTCGCGGTCGTTGCCCATATCGATTTCGCGCATGTAAATGCGATCGTTGGCGCCTGTGATCGCAGCACCAAACGAGGGTAGGCGCGCGTGCATCTTCCGCGCGATCGCTACGTCGCGGGGATCGGCAAACTCGGGGACGGCAAGAGCCGCAGGGCTAAGCTCGTGAACTAGCGACAGCGGTATCTGGAACGGCAATGGCTCAGTCAAGTCTGCCAGCTTGGCCTCGCTGTTAATGCCGAACGCCGCCGGGATAGTCGTGGTCGCTCCACCCGACGCTGCTGCATACAGGCAAAACTTCTGACGGCTATCGATATCGAACCAAACCTGCCGGGTGTTCTCAAACGTCACCAGCGCCAGAAGGTTCATTCGGTCAAATACGAACTGTCGCAGCGCTGCGGCATTGGCACCGTTGTAGAAATTTTCAGGCACGATTTGCGCAGCTACGCCGCCGGGTCTAACACCGCGGAATGCCAACTCGACAAACATACGGTATACGTTGAAGTCGCCCTTGCCGAGGTTGCCCTCTGCGAAGAGGGTGAACCGTTCACCTTTGCGCAGGAAGTTGGCCGTTCGATACAGACGACTCTTTTCTTCCTCCCACGCAGTCGCAAGCTCTTCGTTTTCCAGCAACTCATCGAGGCGCTGCTTCTGATCGTTGGGTGACATGAAGCGGATCTCGGGTTCATAGGCCGAGAAGAACTCCTTCACATCGGGGCTCATCGTGTCCCACGGCGGATTGCCCAGCACCACGTCGAAGCCGCCTCGCTCGATCATTACGTCCGGAAACGCGAGCGGCCAGTGCAGCAGGCGCGCGGCTTCCGACACCTCCTGCGTGGCGGCGTAGAGTTGCCTGTTGATCTGCTGGCCTGCCAGTTGCCGCCGCACGTCGGCCGTCGTGGGCACCAGCCCTTCGCCATAGCTAGCGGGCACTTCGGTCTTGGGCAACAGGAAGGCGGCGACATAGAGGTCGCAGGCGGCATGAGTGGCGTGGCGCGCCGGGTCGTGGCGCCATGCCGCGTAGGCTTCGCGCTTCTTCTCCACCTGGCCCACGGTGTCCTCAGGCATCCTGCGGATCACGCTTAGGTTAGCTGCCAACCTCGCCGGAGGCATCGCCCCACCGCCACTCGAGAAGTCGAACGCACCCTGCCCGGCCTTGGCATCACGGTTGACCTTGAGGTAATACTTGGCCGCGTCCTGGCTGTCTCCTGTCAGCGGCTTGTATGCCTCGTCAGGGATTCCTTGTTCCAATGCATCAAGGTCGAACACGCCCAGTAGCGCGTCGCCGCATCGGATATTGCCGTCGAGGAAGCCGAGCGGCTTGCCAGGCGAAACGCTCTCAATCCACAGCGCTACTTTGGCGAGCTCCACCGCCATCGGATTGCGATCAACGCCGTGGATGCAGCGGCTGACGACATCACGCAGGGCCGCCTGCGTCTCTTCCTTACCCGCGTCCTCGTTGCGCAACTTCGCCACGCGGTCGGCCATGCGGCGGGCGGCACCGAGTAAGAAGTGACCCGATCCGCAGGCCGGGTCGATCACCTTGAGGTCGAGGATCGCGGCGATCTTGCGCTCGGGCGTGTCGGCCTCGTCCTCGGCCTTCTGGAGCACCGGATCGAGCGCGCTGTCGAGCAGTGTCTCCACCAGACTGTCGGGTGTGTAATAGCTCCCGCTGGTCTTGCGGGCATTGCCGCGCGCGCTGTCGTTGAGGTCGAAGACGTCGTTGGCGCCCAGCTGCGGCGTGATCTCCAGCAGGCCCTCATAGACGCTGCCCAGTTCCTCCGTCTTGAGATCGCGCCAGTTGATGCGGTGCGTCGCGCCATTGCGCATGATGAAACCGAGCTGGAATAGCGCGGTCAGAAAGCGCCGGTTGCTGATCTTTGCGCCGTTCATCATCGGTGTCGCTTCGGTGGCGAACAGGCCGCCGAGCGCGGGAAGGCCGAGCAGCTCCTGCCCGTGTTCCAGACTAGCGATGGTTATCTTCATCGCCTCCCAAGCATCGTAATGAGTATCGCGCGCTACGCGGCGGCGCGCGCGTTCGCGCCAGAAACCAAAGGAATAGCCGTCGCGATAGAGCGTGCGCGCCTCCTGGCTGACGCGCCCCGGGTGGAGCAGGTCGCGGTCTTCGGCAACAGCGAGGAAGATCAGCCGGTAGGCGGTGCGCAGCAGTTCCTCGAAGAACGCGGTGAGCGCTGCTTGATCGACCAGCCTCTTGCCCAATGCGGGGTTCGCCTCGACCGCGCCTTGCCCGAGTTCGGCGAGAGCCTGCCTGACATTCTTATAGAGGTCGGCGCGGGCGGTCTCGCCCTGCTTCAGCCCTTCCGCACGCCATTCTTCCAGCGCGCAGTCCGACGTCGGCGCTCCTGCCGCGCCGAAACGGGTGGCGTGGGTGAGCAGCCACCAGGCGGTGAAATCCGCAAACATCTCCTCACGGAAGATAGCGCCGAGGTCCACCTCGATCCATGCGGGGCGGGTGAGACTAGCGTTGTCGCGCATCAGGCGCACCTTGTCGCCCGCGAAGACGAGTCCCCACAGTGCCTGGTCGGCACTGTTGAGCCAGTCCTGCAGCAACGAGACAGGGCTACGTTTGAGGCGGCCACCACCCACACCGTCGCCGAACTCGGGTGCGGACAGGTTGAACGCCTCACTGCCCACGGCAGGCGCTGCCACAACGATGGGGACGCGGCCCTCTCTCGCCTCCCAGGCAAGGCGGTAGCGACGGTTGCCCTCGGCGTGATCCACCGGGCCGGCGAGGTCGTCAAAGCCAAAGCACTGCGAAAGCAGGTCGTACACAAAACGAGCGGTGTGCGTGACAGTCTTGTGCTCGATGCGTTCGTAGTCTGACCAGAGCGCCTGGCCGATGCGGAAGTAGCGCGCGATCTCGTCGTTCAAGCTGGTGCCGCGGGGACAATCATAGCTGGCGGCCAACTTGGGTGTGGCGGGGGCAGCGGCGAGCTTCTGCACCTGCTCGGGGGCTATCAAACCGCCTTCGATGGTGACGGCGTCGAGGCCAAGCTCGGCAGCGCGGGAAAGTCGAGCCATCAGTTCGCCTCCGGCACGAGGACGTAGAGGCCGATGACGTCGGCAGGCAGCACGGGCTCCACTTCGGTAGTGGCGCCTTCGCCACGGGTTGCAGCCTTCACGCGGTCGTGATCCTCGGACAATTGGGCTGCACGCGTCCTGGCGTAGGCAGCGATGGCGGACTGGTAACCATCAAGACGGGCAAGCGCCGAATCGATCTGGCGGGCGATGACAGAAGGCTCGATATTGCCGCTGGCGTCGGCCTCCAGCAGCGCGAGCGCGTCCGCGCCCAGCACGAAGGCCTCGGTAACGGCGGGGCCGAAGGCGAGCGCGGTGGCTTCCTCAGCCAATAGGGTGCGGCGGCCGCTGGTGGTCAGCTTGAAGCGCAAGCGCAGCAGCAGGAGGGTGGTTAGCGTATCCACCGCGCGCGTGCGCCAGGCCCCGGCGCGGCCGAGCGCGGCCTTGCCCTCCACCGAGGCGGGATCCAGCGCGCCCTCAGCCATCGTCTCAGCCAGCAGCGCGACGAGTGGGTGGGTGCGACCTACATGAGCAACCCCGGGCGGCAGGCCATCCTCGAAGCCGATCGCGCGGCTGCCGGTGAGCCTGCGCGCCGCGAGCCGCTCGCGCAACTGCTGGGGCATGTCGTCGTAGTGGACGCGCCAGTGTGCGCCCTGCTGGCCGAGCGGCTTGTCAATGCGCCACAGCGCGCGGCGGGTGAAGCGGCTCACTTCCTCTGGGCCGCCGAGCAGGGCGCGCAGTCGATGCCATTCGGGGAGAACTTCCTCGGGCTTAAGCGAGGACTGAGCGTAGCGCGTCTGGCTGCGACGGGCGTCCTCCTCCGCGTTCTTCCATTGGTCGTCGAGCTTAGCGGCAGCATCGCCGAAGTCGAACATGCCTTGTGCGCGGGGCCTGCTGGAATGGAGAAGCATGGCCTGCATCAGCGCGTTGGAGACACTGGCGGAATCCTCAGGCACCGGGACGACGACGCCCGTTTCCTTCTGGATGCGCTCCATCTTATCCTTGATGACCTTGATGACGGCGCCGTCAATGATCGAGTTCTCGCCGAACATCATCAGCGACCAGACTTCCGTCGCCTGCTGGCCGAAGCGGTCGACGCGCCCGTCGCGCTGCTGGTGTCGGGTGGGATTCCAGTTGAGGTCGTAGTGGACCACGGCGTTGAACAGCCGCTGCAGGTTGATGCCCTCGGATAGGCAGTCGGTAGCGACGAGTATGCGGTCGGGATAGTCTTCCAGTGCCTCGACGCGTAGGCGGCGTTCCTCGGGAGTGAGGCGGCCGGTTACGACTTCAACCTTGTGCTTCTTGAACACCGCCTGCAGCGCCGCGCCGACGGCCTCGGCGGTGTTGATGAAGCGACAGAAGACGACTGGGCGTGCGCCCTTCTCCTTCGTGAGGTAGGTAACCCAGCGGGTCAGCTCGCGCAGCTTGGGGTCCTTGTCGAAGCTGGCGACCAGTCTTTCCGCCTTGGCGATTAGGGCTCGCAGTTCGGCGGCTTCCTCCGTATCTAGGGCGGTAGCGGGTTCGAGGTCAGTGTCGGCAAAATCGCCCTCATCGCTGTCGAACAGGATGGGTTCGAGCGCGTCCTGCTCGGCCATGCCACCGAGTCGGTTGCGCAGCGCGCTGAGCGCGGCGGCGGGTGAGGAGCCAACGCAGCGCATCAGCGCCAGCGTGCCCCAGAAGGCCAGGCGGCGCGCCTTCTCGCCATCGACGCGAGTAGCGACTCCGACACAGTAATCCAAGACGTCCTCCTGGAAGTTCTGGAAGTCGCCAGTGAGCGCATAGGGCGCGTCCTTCTTCATCGGAGTGGCGAAAGCGCGAGTCTCCCCCCACTTGTCCGCGATGTCGGGGCGCCGGCGCTGAACGAAGTGCTGGGCGAGGCGGCGGCGGTAGCGCTCAAGTGCGTTGGCGTCGGGCGCGTCGGGACCGTCGTTAAGATCGGAATGCAGCAGGCCGAGCAGGCGCGCATAGGCATCCTGGTTGCCGTTGTGTGGGGTAGCGGTGAGCAACAGCAGATGCCGCCCCGTCTTCTCGGCCAGCGTTTCGAGCAAGGCGAAGCGCTGGTGCGTGCCGATCTCGTTGCCACCCACGCAGGTATGCGCCTCGTCGACGATGACGAATTCGGGGCAGGTGTGGGCGAAGCTGGCCCGGCGACTGTCGGCCTTGATGTAGTCGAGGCTGACGACGGTGAAGGGATGCACTGCGAAAATCGTGTCGCCTGGCGCAAGGCCACGCTCCAGCGAGCGAGCGCGGCCGGAAGTGACAGCAACGGCGTCTATGTCGAACTTCTCGGCTAGTTCACCCACCCACTGGTCGACGAGGTGCGGCGGACACAGGACGGTAAAGCGTTCGATCTCGCTACGGTCGAGCATCTCGCGCAGGATCATGCCTGCCTCGATGGTCTTACCAATGCCTACGTCGTCGGCTATCAGCAGACGCTTCACCTCGAGGCGCATCGCCATGAGCAGCGGAACCAACTGATAAGCACGCGGCTCGACGCCGAGATGCGCCGCGCTCCGGAATGGCCCCGCCCCGCGCCGCAGCGAAAGGCGAAGCGCGTCGGCGAGCATTCGCGCCGCGTCCTGCGTGTCGAGCTGGTCGGACCTCGGCGGGCCGAAGGTCGCGGGCTGGACCGGGGGCCGCTCCAGCTCGGTGGCGATGGTGATGGCATCCTCCTCCGAACCGGACAGCGGGCGCACCCGAATCAGTCCCTCCCCCGGCTTACCGAGCACGATCCATTCACGGTCGCGGGCCTTAACGAGGTCGCCGGTCTGAAACTGGCCGGTCGACAGCGGGACATTCATGCGGGCACTCCAAGCGCAGCCGCCAACGCGGGCGGCATGGTTTCGCCGGGCAGTTCCGGCAGTTCGATGAGGTGGCGCCCGATCGCCGCGCAGCGGGCGACAAGCTCAGGCGGCGGGGTTCCGGCGACAGCCATGACCAGCAGATCCGGCCAGCACAGCGGCCAGGCGGCGCCGGCGACGATCTCGAATCGTGGCGCGGGCGCGCTCCAGAGAGCAAGCGCCGCCAGCCACGGATCGTCGCCGGTCGCAGCAACGTCGGCTGGACGGTCACGCTCGCAGCGCGCCATGCGCTCGAGCACCTCACGCACCTTCTCGTCCTCACGGTTGATCATCTCGTGGTCGGGCTGGTTGTAGTAGGACAACAGGCAGCGGTAGCACCCAGCGACGCAGGCATCTTCGGTATCGTGCAGGTGACCATCCTCACCCCGCTCAAGATGCATTAGATCCATCGCGACTTCGGCGATGCGCTTCCAGCGTTCAGGGCCATCCATCAGCCGCTTTAGCACGCCCGCGCCACCCTCGGTCGCCTCGTAGAGCAGGATCGCCTTGCGGTCCTCGCGCGTGGGCAGCGGCTCGCCAAGCAATTCGCCGGTCTCCAGCACATGCTCGGCCTCGATGGCGCGTATCAGAGCGTGCTGGAGTGTCGCCATCTGCGCGGTGGAGAGGCCAAGGCCCTGGTCGAAGCGCAACAGCAGGGCATTCTTGGTGTCCTCTACCACGGGCACAATAGACTGGCGACGGGCGGCCCTGGGATCTTCGCCCTGATCGTCGTCCGCCTCGGGATCCTTGAGCCAGCGACCGGTCAGCGTATCGATGTCGAAGCCAGTGTGCGTCTTTTCCTTGCGCCGCCGCAGGCCCAGATTCACCCGCGAGAGCTTCGTCTGCGGGCCGTAGCACAGCACCGCCAGCGGGCTTGCGTCGGCCTTGAGCAGCAGGTCTTCCTGCCGCCGGGGATCCCACTCGAAGATTGTGCGCAAATCGAAGCCGCGCCGCTGGCGGTCCTCGTCGTTGGCGGTGATCCTCGCCCCCGGCACCGCATCGACGTTCTCGATGCGGTAGAGCTTCGAAAGCCTCCCCTCGTCGGTCAGTGCATCGCCGCAGACCACGCAGCGTTCCTGAGTCTCGCTCTCATGCGCAGCACCGCAGGACTGGCAGCACTTCATGGTGCGCGTGACCAGCATGTTTCCCTCGCTGCGCGATCCGGCAGGCAGCTTGGCGCGGTTGCAACGATAGGCCTTGCCCTCGTGGTAGACGAGGCTGTTAGGCCCAAACTCCGCGATCGCTAGGAAGCGCGGACGCTGCAGCACGGTGGAGGACTTGTCAGCGTCGACGAAGGCGTAAAGCGGCAAGCGCGGGAAATTGTAGCCCGGTAGGAAACCTTCGGTCGCCAGATAGCGGTAGACGTAGAAATCCGAGCTTTGCGAGGACACGCCCGTCGCTAGCAATTCCACTTGTTTGTCCGCGCCCACATAACGCGCCCGCGCTTCGCGCCGTTCCTGTGCGCCGAGGCCGGTACGCTGGCCGATGCGATGCGCTTCGTCTCGATCCTGGCAGGCGGAACGATAGAGTTCGCGCCAGCGTCGGAAAGCTGCGTCGAACTCTTTTGCGCCCTTGCTCCACAGGCCGGCGACAAACTCGACGGGATCACCGATCTGCGGTGCCCCCCCGACAGGCAGGGCTGAGGCGACGATGCGCCCTGCGCGCGCTTCCACCGCCGTGTCCGCCGTCGCTGTCGCAAGGGCGGCGAGGATGGCGGGTTTCAACGGTAGGCCCTCGGCGTCCATGTCGAGGTTGTCGGGGATCGATTTGCCTAGCGACTCCCTCGCCGCCGCTAGCCACTCCGCATGGACGTGAGCAGAAAGGAGGTCGGCGTTAACGAGGTCGATCGCCGGCGCCTTGACGATCCCGGCGACGAGGTCGATCCGCCGCTCGAAATAATATTGATCATGGGGGCTCTGGGCTGCGCAATAAGTGACGACAAGCGCCGCTTGCCCGCTGCGCCCGGCGCGGCCCGCACGCTGAGCGTAATTGGCGGGCGTCGGCGGCGCATTGCGCATATATACGACGTTGAGCTGCGAGATGTCGACGCCCAACTCCATCGTCGGCGAGCAATAGAGTAGCGGTAGAAAATCACGCTTCTCGTTGATGACGCGCGGCTCGCCCGCCATCTCGGCGATGCGGTCCTTGTCGCTCGCGCCGAAGCGGAAGCGGCATTCACGCAGTTCGCGCAGCAGCGCGTCGACCTGCGCGGTATGTTCGCGCGCCTCGAAGGCCATGGGCAGGTCGCCGGGCGTACCAAGCCGCGCTGCGACGTCGGAGTAAAGGCCCACAAAGAAGGCGTTGCCTCTGCCCTCGCCCGGCCTGAGCCGCACCGCACCCGGCGCGAGCCGCCAACCAGCCAATGGCCCCACCGAGAACTGGCGCACCACCTGATGCTTCGCTGCCGCCGCCAGCATCGCCTCCAACAACGGCTCGCGGTCGGCAAGGGGAATGTTCATGCCTGCGGCCTTGGCCAGCCTGCGCGCCAGGCCGCTCCGGCCGGAGACGCGCACCACGCGGTCATGTTTGCCGGCCTGCACGCCAACGACCAGCGTGGTCAGGAAATTGAGGTCCTTGTCCTGCTCCTCGGCGCTGATCGCCCAAGGATCTTTGAGCACGCTTCGCGACTTTTGACCGACCTGCTCCAGCTCGACAGGATCAAGCGCATCGACAGCCACCGCCAATCCCTGGCGCATGGTGTCGAACAGGTCACGGAACATCGCCCGGCGAGTCTCGGCCGGGATCACCGAGAGAATTGCAAAGCCCCGGCGCTGCACGTCGGTCAGGCTCTCCTGATCCTTACCGCCGCAGCTCTCCTCATCCTCCGCCAATAGCGTGACGCCGGGATAGTCGACGCGGATGAGGTCGAGTTGGTCGAGGTTGGGATTGGTGAAGCGCCAGCCCCGCCGCAGGTCATTCCACAGGCGATGAGCGAGGACGCGGTTGATCGAGGTCTTCGCCTCATCGAGCGCGGCGAAGCCCTTGGGATTCTCGTCGAGCATCCAGGCCGAGCGACGGCCCTTGTCCTCGGGATCGAACCCGAGCGCTCGGCGTAGCGCGTCGCCGAACTGCTCGTGCCCCAGCCCCTGGTCCCCGGCGGCGCGCACCGCGCGCAGCATCGCCCCGCGCAGCAGGGTGACGAAGATGAAGTCGTTGAAATGGCCCGACTGCAGCGCCGCGTCCTGCCGGTTGTCGGTAAATCCGAGCAGCTTGCGCCGCACTTTGTCCGCCGGAACCAGCCCCCGCTCCATCCAGTCAAGCGCGGCGGCTGTGATAAGGGTCGTCGCCGAACTGCGCCCTTCTGCCGAGAGACCCGCCAGCTTGTTGATGTCGCGCGCCTGCGGCGGAGGCTGGTTGCGACAATGCGGGCAGAAGCGGAACTTGCCCGAAAAGAACCAGGCCCGCACCCCGTTCATGTCGCCACGTCCATCAGCGCCGAGAAGCATCATCCGCCCGTCGTGCTTGCCGCGATGACTGGACTTGAGACGCGGATCGCCGGACTTGGTTGGCTCCAGCCAGTCGTCCGGATAATCTTCTGTATTGCCGGTGAAGGCCAGCGCGCCATCGGCGTCGGGCACCAAGAAGCCGTGTTGCCATCCCTTGCTGTCGACGCCGTCGCTCGCGGTCTGGTCGATCGGGCGGGCGACTACCGTGCCCTCGTCGTTGATCGAGACAGAGTGCACCTCGTGCCCGCATTCGCGGCAGAAGAAGACCGGGTAGAGCCGTGCCTCGCGATCCTCTCGGTCGTACTTCTCGGCCCCCAGCGCGACGCGGCGCGTTCCTGCGGGCTGAAGCGTGGCATGGGCATGCCCTGCGCCGGAGAAGAAGCGGTGCAGCTTGAAGGCCATGAACGCCTGGTCACGCTCGTCCTTGCACTCGCTCATAGCGACGAGTCGCACTTCGAGCGCCTTACGGCAGAGCGCGGCGTCGAGGCCGGTGTGGCCCGCCAACGTCGCCGCCGCATCAGTCAGCGTCTGCGGCTTGCGACGACGGCGGGTTTCCCCTTCGTCGAGGCCGATGTGCAACTCGATCCAAACTGCCAGCGGATCGCGGCGAAACACTTCGTAGTCGGTCGGGACCGGTTCGGGCTGGAGCACCGCCGCCTTGAGCGCCTCGGGCCGCCACACCCCCTCGGTGCAGCGCGACAGACTCTCGGTAATTACGTCATCTTCGTGCACTGGACTGCCGAACAGCGTGGTGCCTACCTTCGCCACCGCCCTGCGCCCGGCATCCTCGTCGCCCGAGGCCATCGTCGCCGACGTGCCGATGCACAGCATGTCGTGCGAGCCTAGACGTTCGCGCACGCGCCGCACCAGCATTGCGACGTCGGCCCCCTGCCGGCCGCGATAGGTATGCAGTTCGTCCAGCACGAGGAACTCCAGCCCCTCCATGTTGGCGACAACTTCCTGATCGAGGCTGTCCTGCCGCGTCATCAGCAGTTCGAGCATCATGAAGTTGGTCAGGATAATGTCAGGCTTGGTCGCCGCGATGCGCTTGCGTTCGGCGTCGCTCTCCTGGCCGGTGTAGCGCTCGAAGGTCGGCTTTAGATGCGGATCGATGCCGCAGCCTTCGATGAATTTCTCCAGTTCCTCGCGCTGGGAATTGGCCAGCGCGTTCATCGGGTAGATCACGATCGCGCGGGTGCGTTGTACCGCCCCGGCGCGCTTGGCCTTAAGAATACGATCGATGATCGGTACGAAGAAGCACAGCGACTTGCCCGAGCCGGTGCCGGTGGTGACGATGTAGTTACGCCCCTGCAGCGCCTTCGACAGCGACTGGTCCTGGTGGCGGTGTAGGCTGATCGCCGAGCGACTCGCGCCGAACGCAAAGATCTTAGGCAAGTCCGGGTCGACCACGCCTTCCTCTGCCAGATCCACCAGCGCGCGGCCACGCTCGAAATGCGGATTCACCCCAATCAACGGCTCGGGCCAGAACCGGCCGCTGCGATAGATCGCCTCGACCTGCGTGCGAATATCCTGCGCCCGGATCGTAGTGAACGAACGAGCGAAAGCCTCGTAACGGCTCAGTAGGTCCGCATCAAGGTCAAAAACATTCATCTCCCTTCCCCTGGTCATGGCATCCCATGACATGTTGCGCTAGTTAGAGTGCCGCTGGTCAGTGTGGAACACCTAGCGTTCAGTCCACCAAGAGCGGACGCCCGCCTCGCATTCGACAGGAGCCCAGGTGGATGTCGCCATGCCAGCCCACCCGCTCCTGAGTGAGCCTAAAACGCCTGGCTCGAAGTCGGGCGCAACAAACGACGTCCGGGTTCACTCGTTCACCTGTATCGCCTCGTAGCTGGCGGAGCGAATTGGCCGCCAGGGCCTTCAAAGGCCTGCAGTGTATGCAAATTCAGGAAGGTGAATCGACCAGGCCGCTGCCAACCGCCCGTGTCAATGAAGTAGGCATTTCCAAGCATTGCCATCGCCGGCAAGGTAATGTGCCCATGGACAACGGCTCGGACGTTCTTTACGACGCCTGTATAGCCGCGTGCATAGCGTGCTATCGACCAAAGACACTGCCCAGCAGCGCTCTCCATTCGTCCGAGCGAGCGCACATCGACATCGTGCATATCTTGCCAATCGTCAAATGGGCAATCGGCGTGCACAAGGCCTACCAAGCCTGTCGGCGTTTCGACTTCCAATGCGAGGGGTAACGCAGCTAGGCGTGAGCCAATGTGCTCGCGCTTATCTGCCGGCAGTTGGTCAAGCCATTCGCCCCCGTGCGATCTGTGCTCGACGTCGGCAAACGGATCCCCGAGGGCGCTGCGCCAAGCCATGAAGTCATGATTGCCGCATATCGCGTGGAACCATGGCTTGTCGAGCCACGTCCCCGCCTCGTAGGATTCCGGGCCGCGATCAACTAAATCACCGACCGAAAACAGGCGATCCCTATCAGGATCGAAATGGATCCACTCAAGGGCCTGCTCCAGGGCGGTGAACGCGCCGTGTATATCGCCGACAGCGTAGTCCAGGCCCCGGGTGTTGACGCACACTCGGGAGACGACGGAGGAGAGTTCAGTGGTGGGACGCAATGTGTTCGGACGATGGGACAAAAGACTACGCCTTGCTACCACGAAAGTCGCCATTGGCTGGCGACTGCTGCTGGCTATCGCGGAAGCACACAGTTGATACCAAACGCAGCGAAATACCCAGGCAATATTTTACAGGCACCGTGGCGAGAGTCGTAGGAAAAGCGAGCCCAAGGGCCTGTAATACAAAGAGTATCCCTTAAGCCTTCCCGCCCTTACCTCGGCGGCACTCTGCTGAGATGTAATACAAAAGCGGCTCGAAAGCCTATCCTGCCCTAGATTTGGCCTTCTTGGTTGGGCTCTCGTTTTGGTGATGGTTTTGGCATTTCTAGGGCAAAAATTCAGCACGTACGTGCATGTGTTTTGCGTTGGTGCGGCAAGAATGAGGCATTTTTGAGGCAGTCCCATAGCAGGGATGATGCGAGCCCAATGCGTTTCTTGTGCAAAGTACGTTTGGCTTGATGTTGCTTTCGCGCTGCCGTTGAACGCGACTGGACAAGAATTGCCCAGAGTTCGCGATATCTTTCGGTAGGCTTGACCGAAGCAGCGCGCAACGCATTTGTCCTGTGGTTCGGACGGCATGAATATCGACGGGAGACTGGATGAGCAGTATCGGATGGATCGATTTTTCTTCGACGGACCGCAAGCGCGTGCATGAAGTGCTCGCGCTGATGAAAGAACCGGGCACACTGGATGAACTGGGCGTCGGACAGCTCCGCGATGCATACGCTGACACGCTCTTTCCCGGCTTCACCACGATTCAAACGCGCGCACGGTATTTCCTCGCTGTGCCGAAGATCATGCTGGACTGGGCGGGATTGCCCGACGCGAAGCGCCGCCGTCGACCGCTCGACGAATATCTGAAGATTGCGGAGAACGAACTCGCTAGGACGCTCAAGACGAACTACGATGCGGTGGACCTGGAACCCGAAGGCGTGATCGGTCACACCGTGGTGGAGCAGGGCGGCGTTGCGCGACGCCCGTCCTCGACTTACTGGAACGGCCTGCGCGTGTTTGAAATCGTACGCACGCAAAGTTCGCTCGCGGAGTTTTGCCGCTACTGGCGTCGCGATGGGGACGCGCAGGAAGCCGTAAGCTCCGGCGAAGGTAGCGATGACGCCGCGCAACGCTTCGAGTCCGCCGTGCGTCGGCCGCCCGGATCGCGAGGCGACTGGCCGGCCGGTCTCACCTTGAAACTTGACGTGGACGAAGCGCGTTTCCTGCGCGAGCGCTTCACTACGGCGCGTGACCTTGACGACACGGTTTGCGCCCAGTTGCTTTCCAACGACCTGGCGGTCAGTGCGCTGAGCGACGACCACGGCAGCTTTGCAGCGTTCAGCGCGTGGGCAGCCGGACAACTCTCGCTCAGCCAGACATGCCGCAACAACATCGCGGCGGCGCAGCGCTTCAGCCTCGCAGTCGAGGGAGCGCATATCGTTTTCAACCGGCTGATTGCGGAAGGCATTGACGATGACCGTCTGCACGAGCTCTGCGCCGAGCTCTACGCCGATTGGCGCAGAACAGTCGAACTTGCCGGTATCTTCCATCCGGGTGCGGATCTGGAGTGGCTGAGCGTCGCCGAAGCGGGCGGCACGCGCGTGAAGCGGCGGACCATCGATTTCCTTGAGCGATGGAATGCGCTGAATCAGGCTGACGCGCCGAAGCAGGCCGATCTCGATGCCCTTGTCCGTACTCAGGCCGTCGACAACAAGCCCGCGCGTTCGTTATTGATCAAACTGCCGCGCGAGCGTGCCAACTGGTATGGCATGAGTGCGCTCGACTATCGCTGGCAGACCGTGCGGCGCATGTTGAACGATATCGTCGAGGTGCTGCCTTGCTGACGCTCGAAAACGATCGTCTTGACTACGGCGGTCAACTGCGCGCGCCACCGGGCTATGCGTTGCACTCAGCCATCGCGACCACCTTCTCGCTCGATCTCGAAACGCTCGCCGCCGCTTCGCTCGCGCTCACGCTGGATCAGACGCTGGAAGAAGAGGAGGATGGCGAACTGTCGGGCGAGCGTGTGGCGTTGCTCGAATCCATCGATCAGCTTCAGAAGCGCCTGATAGTGTTTTATCAGCGCGGCAACATCAAGGTGCCGGGCAAATTCAATCGCCTCTTTACGTTGCTCGAGTCGCTGCTCGTGCCGGTCGTGGCGCTCGAAGGCGCAGACGGTGCGTTCGCGTCGTTCCATCCGAAAGTGTGGCTGTTGCGCTTCACCGCGCCGGAGGAGGATGGTGCGGATCGCTGGCGCTTGCTGGTGTTGTCGCGCAACCTCACGTTCGATCGTAGTTGGGATCTCGCCGTGTCGATCGACGGCGAAACGGCACGCAGCGGCAACGGCGATCCGCGTCTCCTCGCGTTTCTGCGCTCGTTGGCGCAGGACCCTCGCCACGTTGCGGAGATCGAGGTCTGGTGCGATGCCCTCAGGCACGTCGCCTGGACGGCGCCCGATCAGTTCGATCCGGCGTTTGAGGTGCTGCCGGGCTTTCGCGGCGATGGGAAGAACGCTGGCGTGCCGCTGGATCTGCCGGACAAGCTCGGCGATCTGCTGGTCGTGTCACCTTTCCTCGATGCCGATGGACAAAGCATGCTCGCCGAACTGGCCAGCCGTACGCGCGATGACGCGAGACGCACACTCATCAGCCGGGGTGACACGCTCGACAAGATTGGCAGAGACGCGCTGGACAACTGGGATTGCCTGTCGCTGTCGGAGCGCGTGGTCGACGGCGAGGAGCGGCTCGAAATCCGCACGCCAGAACAACAGAATCTTCACGCCAAGCTCATCGTCGCGAAGCACGGCGCGCAGGCCATCTGGCATGTCGGTTCGGCCAATATGACGAACGCCGCGTTCGGGCAACCGGGCAAGCTGGCGCCACCCCGCAATCGCGAACTTATGCTGCGACTGACGGGCAGGAACAGCAAGATCGGTCCCGACGCCTTGCTGGAAGCATGGAAGACGTCGAACGTGTTCCATAAGCACGAGTTTTGCGAGGCCGGGCCGGCCAGCCCCGAGGAAGACAGCGCGATGCGCCGTGTCGTGCATGCACTCGGTTCCGCGGGGTGGCTGCTCCATGTGAAGGAAGATCAGAGCGAGCTCGGCCGGTTCGACCTGAGGCTCGAAATGCAGCCGGACGGCGCGGTCGTACGATTGCCGGCGGGCTATGAGGCCACCGTGCGCTTGCTCTGCCGCGACGATCCACGCGCGCTCGGCGCTTCGATGGCGTGGACCGGCGTTAGCCTGACGGATATCAGCGCGTTCCTGCCGGTCGAGATCGTGTCGCCGAAAGGCGTGCGCAAGCGATTCGTCGTGCAGGCGGCGTTGTCCGTCGACCTGCTCGAGCGGCGCAAGGGTGCGCTGTTCCGGGATATTGTCGGCGACGGCAGAAAGCTCCTGCGTTACCTCGCATTGATTCTGGACCTGGATCCGTCGCGTACCGACTGGTCGCGCGCCGACGGCAACGGGCAGGACGCAGACGTGTTCGGGCTCGACGGCAAGGGCGCGCTCTACGAGCAACTCCTGCGGGCGGCCTCGCGCGCGCCGCGCCGGATGAGCCGTGCCATCGATATTTACCGGCGCATTCGCGCCGAGGTCGAGACTTTGCCGGAAGGGCTGGATGTGCTCTTCGACAGTTTTGTCGCCTACCATCAGGAACGAAACGCATGAAGCATGAAGCGCAACAGCGCATCCAGGACGCGCTCGGTGACTTGAGGGACTTTCAGTACGCAACAGTTACGCAAGCGTGCATGCGTCTCGACGGCCCGAACGGACTGCACGGCCGGCTGCTGGTCGGCGATGAAGTCGGACTCGGCAAGACGCTGGTGGCGCGCGGGGTCGTGGCTTCGCTTTTGAGCCGCCGCCTGGAAGACAATCGCGCGGCGCAACCGCTCAGAGTGGTCTATATCTGCTCGAATCAGGCGCTTGCGCACGAGAACGCGGGCAAGCTCGCAGTGTTCAGCGGCAGTGAACAAGAGAAGTGGGTCAGTTCGCTGAAATTCGGCCGTCTCGCGGAACTCGGTCTCAAGCAGGACGACCCGGAACCCGGCACGCTGATGGAATCGTGCTCGCTCACGCCAGCGACGTCGTTTTCGCTGAGCCGGGGTGGCGGGAATGCGCTGGAGCGCTACATCCTCTGGCTCGCCGTGAAGAGTGCACGACAGATCGATGACACCGAGCAACTGGAAGAATTCTTTCGCAACGGCGTGAAGGGCGCATGGGAGTGCGCCGCGTGGCACTGCGATAACCGGGAACTCGAGCCTCAGGCGCTCGCGGAGTTCATCGGGCGTCTCAAGGAGCGGCCGAAGCTCGACGCGTCTGCGCGAGCCGCGGCGAAAGCGTTGCAACTGAATCTGCATTCGTGGGCCACTCTGATCCAGAGCCTCTCCAATGCGGCAGCGGAAGATGTCAGGGTGATCAAGCACGGCACGCATCTGATGACCTGCGTGCGCGGCGGCATCCGGCAGATGTTCGTCGAAGCCTGCGCGCGCAATCTGAAGGCGGATATCTTCATCCTCGATGAATTCCAGCGGTTTTCGGCACTGCTGCACGCTGGCTCCGTATCGCCGGATGCGGCTTCCGGCGAGGACACCGTTTCGGAGGAGCAGATCATTGCGCGGCGGGTGCTGCATGAAGGCTCCGGCTATGCAACGCTTCTGCTGTCGGCGACGCCGTTCAAGGCGCTGACGCATCTCGACGAAGATCAGGAAGGCCAAGCGCACGAGAAGCAACTCAACGATCTGCTCGGCTATTTGTGCCGGGACGACCCGGACGTGCTCGGTCGTTACGCAACGGCGCGCAATGCCCTGCTGCGTCAATTGCTGACGCTGCCGGCAGCACCACTCGTGCCGGGCACGCTCAGCACGGCCGAGCGCGACCGCGTCGAGGACGCGCTGCGTCCTTATATCTGCCGCTCCGAGCGGGGCGCAATCGAGCCGGACATCGACAAGATCTTCGTGACCGTGCGGGCGGACGAACTGGATGCGCGCCCGCAAACGGCGGAGATCGATGGTTTCGTCGCGCTCGACCGGCTCGCTCAGGCGCTCAAGTCGGTTAGCCGTGGTCACACCGTGAGCGATATCATGCAGTTTCACAAAGCCGCGCCCTGGAGCCTGTCTTTCCTGAGCGGCTATCAGCTTCGCGAGACGCTGCGCCTGCATGCCAGAGAGACGCCTGTCAAGGAGGCGCTGAAGGAAGCCGGAGCGGGCTGGATTCCGTACCAGAGCTTCCGTAACTACAGTCTGGATCTGACGCACGAGGCGCCTAGCGGACGCTTCGCGCAAATGTTGCGTGCGGCCGCGCCCGAGGGCGCCGAACGATTGCTCTGGGTGCCGCCGAGCCTGTCCAACTATGCGGGCTGCGGCCCCTTCAAGGGCAAGGAAGGCTTCAGCAAGACACTGCTGTTTTCCTCGCTCGTACTGGCTCCGCGTGCGCTGAGCAGCTACGTTTCGTACGAGTGCGAACGGCGTCTGCTGCCCAAGAGGCGCAAGCGTCACGATTATCTCGACAACCGCGACGCGTACAAAGGCACGTTGCTGTTCGATGGATCGAAGATCGGTCCGGCGTGGGGGCTGATTTATCCGTCCGCGCGTCTGGCGGGCGTGTCTGTGTGCCATCCCGGCGCCTCGCTCGACGGGGTCAGGCAGCGCGTGCGTGATGAACTGGCGGCGGATTTCCATCTGCTGTGCGAGCGCTACGGGCACGGCACGCAGCGTTACAGCGCGCGCTGGTACGCGCTGGCGCCGTTCCTGCTCGACATGATTCGCGATGGCGACAACATGCAGGCAAGCGTGACGCGCTGGGCGCGCGCATTTGAGCGATTCTCGGTGGCCAGTCAGACTCGTAAGGCGCACGTGCCGCGCGTTCTGGACGCGCTTGCCCGTGCCGATGGCGGGCTAGGCGAGCCGCCAGCCGACCTGCTCGGCTGGCTCGTGGATCTTGCCATCGCCGGGCCGGCGGTGTGCATGCGGCGCACACTCGGCACGGTCTGGGAGACCGGCGCAGCTGACGACTCCGACGACAAACAGCTCGCACATGCGACGGACTGCGCATCGTCGTTCATCGACAAGATGAACCGCATGGAATCGCAGCGTGTGCTGCGGGCCGTGCTGCCAGGTGCCAAGCCTTGGCTAGCCGTCTCATCTTACGCCGCGATGGGCAATTTGCAGGCCGTGTTCGACGAGTTCCTGCATCTGCTCAAATCGGTTCATCGCGGCATGGACGAGTCGGTCGGGGCGTTTCACGCGGCCATTGCGCCAGGTGCGGTGTCGCTCACGGCGCAGACTGCGCTTCCGCCGCTGAAAGGCCAGGTGAAGCGGTACGACGTGACGTTTCACTGCCACTATGCCGTGCCGTTCGGTAACCAGAGCAGCACCGAGGAAGAGGGCATCAAGCGGATCACCAACGTGCGCGCGTCGTTTAATTCGCCGTTCTGGCCGTTCATGCTCAATTCGACGTCCATCGGTCAGGAAGGACTCGATTTTCACTGGTATTGCCGGCGCGTCGTGCACTGGAGCCTGCCTGCCAATCCGATCGATCTCGAGCAGCGTGAAGGACGCATCAACCGCTATAAATCGCTGGTGGTGCGCCAGCGTGTCGCGCAGGCTTATGGCGACGCGTTGACTTCGCCCGCGCCGTCGCAGTCACACGACGTCTGGACGCGCCTATTCGATCTCGCAAGCAAGGACGAGCGCAGCACGGATCTCGTGCCGTACTGGTACGTCCCGCGCGGCTACGCGTGCCTCGAACGGATCGTGCCGGTGGCACCGTTCAGCAGCGAAATCGACCGGCTTGACGAGATTCTGCGGATTCTTTCTCTTTATCGATTGTCGTTCGGCCAGCCGAGACAGCAGGAGCTCATCGAGAACCTGCTTAGGCGGAACTACAAGGACGCCGATCTGCGAGAGATCCGCGATGCGCTTCTAGTCGATCTCGCGCCGATCAATCGTGTTCTGAAAGCGGCAGGCGAAGACCGCGCAGACGCGGCTTGAGGAAGCGAGCCGGACGTTGCCATCCGGCCGTCGCTGTGCCGTTTCGCTATCTCGGCATTGAGGTAGACGATGCCCTTGAGATGGCGGAGCAGCCCGAAATTTGATGGCGCGGCGGCCGGCGAGCGGTCGCCTGCCGGCCAGGAGGAGCCCGTCGCGAACGCACGCTCCGTGGCCATCCAGTTGTCCACCGGGACGAGTCCATGGCCCTGGCATCCGGCCGGTCCCGCTGCGTAGCCGCCGTGGTTATCAAGGTCTTCGCGAACCTCCGCGGCTCTGATCACCTCTGAATCTGTATCGTATCTGCCAAGAGCCAGCCGAGTAACGATCCAGTTGCGCCGACTTCCGCCACGTGGACGGCCGTAAGGCGCATGGGCGGATGCTGCTGGATAATCCTTCCCCCTTTTCATATCGTCGGGAGAACGCATGGCCGGCACATGGCATGTTCCATTCAAAGGGCGCGGTATCTCTGGTCATGAAACCCAGAATTTCTTGTGGCAGGACGGCTCGGTCTACATCATGGACAACCACCGGGCCGCTTGGTGGTGCTGGCTCAGGCATCTACCTGCGGACGAGTCCATCGATGTCTTTCACATCGATCGGCATACCGACACACTAGGTTCCAATCTGCCTTTGTGGCTCGCGGCTCTGCCATCGCAGATGCGCGGCGTCTCCATTCAGTCCTATCTAGCCTTTAAAACCAAGGTCAACGGTTTTCTCGGAGCTACCATCCGATGGGACAACTATCTGAGCCTCTTCTTCGAGCATGAGCGGGGCAACCTGGGCCGCGTGTATTTTGCGACCCATCATGACGGTGACGCGCCAAACCTTGCTGAAGGATCTTGGGTTGACGTTGTCCCTTGGAACTTGCCGGCGAACCTGGACTTCTGGCTTGAACAGGGCGATAACTGGCTTTTTAACATCGATTTGGATTATTTTTTCTGCGACATGGCTAATGGCGATTGCCGTCGCTTTCTCGACTCTGCCTACGTCAAGGACATGTGCGCTACGATCAAGAAGCATCTTGACAGTGGACGCATCAAGGTACTTACGATCTGTCTCACGCCTGACGAGAATGGATTTAGTGGTGGTTGGGCATCCTCTGAAGCGATTTGCTCGGAAATTTGCGGGCACCTCGGTGTCGCGTTTTCGTTGCCGTGACGGCATCTAATCGTCGGCGCGAGGACGTGGTCGCGGCCGATTTGCCCGGGAGGTCGGCATTCCTGCGGAAACCGAGGTTCGCGTGCACCTGCTCCGAACGTCAGCCTTCAGGCCACCTGTGTGGAGCGCCGACCGGCCGCAACGGGTCGATTGCCGCCGGTGGTCAGATCAAGCATGTCGGTCAACTCGGAGCGGAATGCTGGCCAAGGATGACCGGGCCCCGCAGTCTGGCGTGACTGTCAAAACCACGCATACAAGTTGAGGCGGAGGTCACCACCCCGAAGAACCATTTTCGCGTCCGCGAAAACAATGAGTATGCGGCGCCGCGAAAGGCAGCCATACCTTTGCCGGGCTACGGGGTGCCGCTGTGCGGCAGGGCTACCGCCCCGGCCCCTACCGGCAAACCGCGCCCTACGGGCGTGGCTCCGGGCACATGGCTGCCTGGGTCGTCTGAGGTGCTTAACCGCCGTGCTTGGCTTCCAGAGGTTCGGGTTCGCTACTTCAACCGTCGGTATTGAATGTTGCCCGCCCAGACGCCTGCGAGGCTACACAGGCCGGTAGTGGCGACACGTTTCTGATTAGCCGAATGTTGTGCCGGTCGTGCGGGGTGGGCGCACACGATTAGAAAAAGATTAAGAATTGATTAGTGCAAACGGCGGTCTACCAAAAATCAAAAAAAAATCAAAGAGTTGTGTCCGTTGCACCTGTGGATAGTTCGGGACCTATCCCCCCTTTTCTCGGGCTCTATCCCCTCCGTTCCTCGTGCGCTATCCCCCTCGCATCGGGATCTGTCCCCCCCGCTTTTCGGGTTCTGTCCCCCCCCCGGAGCGATTTCCCGTTCGTCCCGCGGGGGGTTACGGCGGAGCCAGGTATCCCGGTTCAAGCGTCTGCCTCTACGGCGAGACTCAGGGAAAAAAGCAGTCCGCTGCAAATCAACATCGTCGCACCGTCCTTCCTCGTAGGGGTGCAGCCTTTGACTTCCGGTGCTTAAGTTGGGATGCCGACGGCGTATGGCTCACGCTTACCAACCAATCGCCACTAATTTCCCATGAGAATCGCTGCCCCACGTGGTTGCAGGTCTGCTCCAGAGCTTCAAGGGCCGGAATTAGGCTGTCACCTATCCAGTCAAAGAGAGCCTTGTGGCGCTCTGCGCTGGTTCGTGCGCCTCTTCCCGCTTCACTGCCGCATAGAAAATGCAGTGTCTCCGCCTTGTAGGGCATCGGCGAAGCGTGTGTCGAGTAGAACCCGTGCAACCACTGTGCAAGTGGATGTCCGATGAGCGCATGGCGAATGCTCCAGTCGATCCGCGTCCAGCCGTCGTGATTGAAGATTACTTTGATGTGCGGATTTAGCGTCACCACATAGCGGCCGCTGGAGCTGTCGCGAGAATACTCATCAATCAGTGATCCACAGTAGGTGTATGGACCCTGAGTTATTTCGATGGCCGTTGCCGTCAATCTAACGAGCACCTTGCGCAACCATTCGCGATCACTCTTGCCGATGCTGGCGCCGCTCGGCCCGCCTCTTCCTATAAGGCGGAGAAAGCCTTTCTCCGTGAACTCAACGCGATTGCCAAGCTTGACCGAGCGTGCCAGATGCAATGCACCTTCCCATACATCAAGATCGGATTGATCGAGTCGTGGACCGGTGTAGGTAATAGAAATCCCTCTAACGGATGCGACTAGTTCCCTCTCCATGTACCGACGTCGGCCGCGCTTGATTGCTCCAAACAATGCCGAACGGAGAACCGCATTTGGCACGCCTCGCGTCGGTTCCGGCCAAAGCGGCAATTGCGGGTCAGCCATCGCACGTTCGATGCATCCGCGCTGAATATTCGCAAGGAGATCAGCGGCAGTAGAGGTTTGGCGCGGCTTGGCCACGCCCAATACCAACGTTTGTTCCTCCATCGCTCAAGCCTCACCGGGCTTGCCAACACTGGACGCGCCTGTTGCTTGAGCGCGCTGGCGTTGCCGTGCGATCTGTTCGGTTTTGGTTGGTCTTCCGCGTTTCGGCTTGGCATCATCGCCGCTCGACGAGACCGGCATCGTCGCAGAGCCGCCGTGGATATGCCTAGCGATCCAGGCTTCGACATCCTCGACACGCCAAAGAAGCCGCTTCGTGCCTGGCAGCCGACAAATTGGCGGCAACGAAGACGGATTACGGGTGGCATCGCTTCGAACGCTAGCGACTGACTTGTGGATGTATGTGGAGAGTTCTTCTACCGTGAGCAGAGCTTTCATGGGGCGTGAGTCGTCCGTGCCGGCCCGATAAAAACCGGACTGGCCCGGATGAGTCCGCGGAAGTCATGGCGTTTCTCAACTCTGGAAATTTCACCGGCTCTGCCAAGCGGTGAAGAACCCACCATGACGGGGTTGTGCCCCATTTTGTCGTTCACTCTCCCCGGAGCGTGGCACATTGACCCGGCCTCATCCTGACCGGCGGCTCACTCGCAAAGGCGATTGCCCTTCGGCATCCTTTCTAGCACTCAGCTACATCCGCTTGTCGCTTCGTGGTTCCTGGACGGCGCGCGCCCTCGGCTATGGTGGTCGCACCCGGTTGCCACCGGACCTGACCGTTTCTTATGCTGCCGAGGATCTTCTTACGGTTCCCCAGTGTGTGAACTGAGCATACCCGCAAAACGCTGCAATGTGGGGCACTCGCAGGCCGTTATCGCTGCCACGCTCGCCACAAATTTGCCACACGCACAGTGCAAAAATGTGCCCCAGAATGCAAAACAACGCACTACATCGCAAGAGGTAGCACGTTGTTTTTAAAGGAACTTTTGGTGGACCGAAGGAGGATCGAACTCCCGACCTCCGCATTGCGAACGCGGCGCTCTCCCAGCTGAGCTATCGGCCCGTGGAAAATGAGTCTACCCGAACTCCCGGGGCGCTTTCAATCGGGGGTTTAACCCGCGTTTTCCATGCCGGGATTGCCTTCCATGCCCACAATGCGCGGCGTGTTCAGCGGCCTTGCGGTCACTTCGCGCTGGTCGCGCAGCCAGTCGGCCAGCACGTCCCACACGGGGCGCCCGCCCGCCTTGCGGGCTTCGGGCGACACGGCGGCCCAGCCGGCCACCTTGTAGCGGCGGTCGGCGTCGATGGGCTTGCCGTCACCCGGCCCCAGGCGCATGTCGGTAATGCGCTGGCCCATGGGCTTCATCGGGTCGATGGTGTAGCGCAGGCCGCCGGTGCGCACCATGTCGCCGCCCTGCTGGTAGTACGGGTCTGGGTTGAACAGGTTGTCGGCCACGTCTTCCAGCACGGTCTTGATGGTGGCACCCGTCATCTCGGTGAGCGTGGTGGCCGGGTAGGTGATGGCGGTCTGGGCCATCAGCGCTTCCATGGTCAGGGCCTCGCCGGGCAGCAGCGTGGTGCCCCAGCGGAAGCCGGGCGAGAAGGCAATCTCGGCGCCCTGCGCGTGCATCAGGCCATCAACGATGAGTTGGTCGAACGTGCCGTTGAAGTTGCCGCGCCGGTACAGCAGGCCGCGGTTGGTGGCCAGCGTTTCGCCCAGCTTGTCTTGGTATGGCGCGCGCACGCGGTCAATCAGCGCCGTCATGGCCGGATCGGCCGGCAGCAGGTCGGCAAACACGGGCAGCAACGTATAGCGGATGTCGCGCACGGTGCCGCCGCGCACGTCCAGATCGAGCACGCCGACAAACTTGCCGTTGGCGCCCGCGTTGGTGACGAGCGTCACGCCGCCCGGGTTGCTGACCTTGACGGGCGCGGGCACGGCGTCGTGCGTATGCCCGCCCAGGATGGCGTCCAACCCGCGCACGCGCGAGGCGAGCTTCAGGTCGACATCCATGCCGTTGTGCGAGAGCAGCACGACCACCTTGGCGCCCTTGCCGCGCGCCTCGTCAATCATCTTCTGCAGCCGTTCTTCCTGGATGCCGAAGGTCCAGTCGGGCGTGAAATCGGCCGGGTGCGCGATCGGCGTGTACGGAAACGCCTGCCCGATGATGGCGACCGGCACGCCGTTCAGCTCGCGCAGCACGTACGGGTCGAACACCGGATCACCAAAGTCGGCGGTCTGGATGTTCTGCGCGACAAAGGCGACCTTGTTCTTGAAGTCGTGATCGACCACGTGGCGCACGCGGTCGGCGCCGTAGGTCATCTCCCAGTGCGGGGTCATGACGTCCACGCCCAGCGCCAGGGCGGCGTCGACCATGTCCTGGCCGTTGGTCCACAGCGCGGTGGCGGAGCCCTGCCATGTGTCGCCGCCGTCCAGCAGCAGTGCATTGGGGCGCGTGGCGCGCAGGCGCTTGATGAGCGTGGCCAGATGCGCGAAGCCGCCCATGCGGCCGTAGCGGCGCGCGGCCTCGGTAAAGTCGAGCGACGTAAGCGCGTGTGCGGCGCGCGAGCCCGGCGCAACGCCGTAACGCTGGAGCAGCGCGTGCCCCACCAGATGCGGCGGCTGGCCGGCCCATTGCGCCACGCCCAGGTTGACGCTGGGTTCGCGGTATTCGATGGGCAGCAACTGCGCGTGGCAGTCGGTGAAGTGCAGCAGGTGGACGTTGCCGAAGCGCGGCACGTCATAGCTGAACGTATCTGCGTGTGCGTCGGTCAGGCGCAGGCCGGCGGCTGCGGCAATCGCCAGGGCTTGAACGAATTCGCGGCGGTTCATTGCTTGGGGCTGTGTGCGTAGCGGGCCAGGTCGGCCACGTCGTCTTCCAGCATCTCGCCGACTTCCTTGCGCACCACACGCCCCTTGGCGTCGAGCACGAGCAGTTCGGGCAGGCCCTTGCGTGGGCCGGTGGCGGCGCACAGCGCGTCGGTTTCCATCGTCACCGGAAAGGTGAAGGCGCGCTTGGCGACGTAATCCTTCGCGAGCTGCGGGTTGGCGTCGATGCTGATGGTGAGGATGCGCAGGTCAGTACCGCGCGTGGCGTCGTAGAGCTTTTGCAGGCGCGGGTTCTGCAGCGCGCAGAACGGGCACCACGACGCCCACGTGGCGATGATGACGGGGTGCCCGCGCCACGCATCGCCCGGCACGCGCGTGCCGTCGAGCAATTGCAGGTCGGGCAGCGCAACCATATCGCCCACTTCGACAGCCTGCGCATGATTGGCAAACTGCGTGGCGGCAAACACCATCGCCGCTGCCGCCCACATCAGGAACCGTCGAGTGGCTTGCATGGCGTTATTGGTTCACGGGCGATGTCGGGTCGAACAACAACGCCATCACGTCGCGGATCTGCTGTTCGGTCAGGATGCCCTTGTGCCCAAAGCGCGGCATGTTGGAGCACGCCGCATACGCGTTGGAGTTGTAGATCTTGCCCCACGTGTAGCGCAGGATCGCCTCGGAATCGCCGCGCAGCTTGCCGTACTGGTACAGCGAGGGGCCGATGGTGCCGTACGACACCTCGTCTTTCGAGAGGCGGTGGCAGGCGTAGCAGTTGGCGCCGTTTGCGCCGCCGGCCGGGTCGGAGAACTGCATGCCGCGGCCGCTCTGCGCGGTCTTCTCGCCTTCCTTCCAGTCGCCCAGCCACTTGTTGTCAGCCGGGTAATGGATGGTCTTGAGCTGCGCATCTTCCAGCTTCTTGGCCACGGCGGCGGGCACGGCGTTGCGGTCTGCAAACTGGCTGCAGACCTTCTGCACGTCGTCGCGCTCGGTCACGCCTTCCACGGTGGCGGGGCCCTTGGAGACAAAGCTCTCTTGGATGACCTTGGCGAGGGCCGCGTCGGCCTTTGCATCGGGCTTGGGCGCGGTGACGGCCTTGGAGGTGGCGTCCGCTGCGTGCGCGGTGCCGGCAGCCAGCGCCAATGTGAGCGCCGTCAGAACGATGGGGGTCAGTCGGGTCATACGTGGCCTCATCGTGTCATCGTTTGATGGACGGCGCGTCCATCTTGCCGCCGTTGGCGTTGCGGGCGAGGAACATCTCCAGCGCGGTAATCACCTCGCTGCCGTAGAGCGGTTCCGGAAAGCGCTGCTGGCGCAGGCAGTCGTACAGGCGGTGCTGCATCGTGCGTACCTCGCCCTGCGA
>Ga0209759_1000618_pt1 | contig 33996 bp, 31 predicted proteins | sample AraplaCL_Col_mMS_FD_184261 | JGI IMG/M metagenome (GOLD analysis project Ga0209759, IMG submission 184261) | Arabidopsis root microbial communities from the University of North Carolina, USA - plate scrape CL_Col_mMS (SPAdes) (version 2) | ecosystem: Host-associated > Plants > Roots >...
GCGTGCCCACGGCCATGTTCACGCCGCTCTTCGTGATCGCTCGCACGGCGGGTTGGAGCGCGCACATCATCGAGCAGCGCATCGACAACAAGATCATCCGTCCGAGCGCGAATTACACCGGACCCGATGATCTGCCGTTCGTGCCGCTCGCCAAGCGTGTTTGAGAGTGCGATGAAGACGCCTTCAGTGGCGTCTTCATCGCCGTCGATTGCGTGAGCGTGTAGCCACGCGCAGGCAAGCGTTTCTCCTCCATTGCGTCTAAAGAGCGCGGCGCAATGAAGTTGGGCCTTGGCCCGCTGAAACCCCGGGCCAAGGCCGTTTTTTGCGGCGCATTCGCGCGGCCGCCCGCAAACCCGACCGGCTCGGCGCCGCGCGCTAAACTACACGTACTGCCCGACTGGCCCGCCAGGGAAGCGCTATATAAAAGGGGCCGCCGATCGTGATCGGCCGCCACCGTCGTCCCCGGATCATTACTGTTTTGTCCCCTACGCCATGAATACTGCCAACCGCAAACGCCTTCCCGGCACCCAGCTCGATTTCTTCGACACGCGCGCCGCGGTCGACGCGATCCAGCCCGGCGCTTACGACAAACTGCCGTACACGTCGCGCGTGCTCGCCGAAAACCTCGTGCGCCGTTGCGATCCGGTCACGTTGACTGCGTCGCTCAGGCAGATCATCGAACGCAAGCGCGAGCTGGATTTTCCGTGGTTCCCGGCGCGCGTGGTGTGTCATGACATTCTCGGCCAGACGGCGCTCGTCGACCTCGCCGGCCTGCGCGACGCGATTGCCGCGCAAGGCGGCGATCCGGCGCTGGTCAATCCGGTGGTGCCGACGCAACTCGTGGTCGACCATTCGCTTGCTGTCGAGTGCGGCGGCTTCGATCCGGATGCGTTCGCGAAGAACCGCGCAATCGAAGACCGTCGTAACGAAGACCGCTTCGACTTCATCAACTGGACCAAGCGCGCGTTCAGGAACGTCGACGTCATTCCACCGGGCAACGGCATCCTGCATCAGATCAACCTTGAGCGCATGAGCCCGGTGGTGCAGGTGAAAGACGGCGTGGCCTTCCCCGATACGCTGGTCGGCACCGACTCGCATACGCCGATGGTGGATGCGCTCGGCGTGATCGCGATCGGCGTGGGCGGGCTCGAAGCGGAAAGCGTGATGCTGGGCCGCGCGTCGTATATGCGCCTGCCGGACATCGTCGGCGTGGAACTGACGGGCAAGCCGGCCGAAGGCATCACGGCGACCGACGTAGTGCTCTCGCTGACCGAATTCCTGCGCAAGGAAAAGGTGGTCGGCGCGTACCTCGAATTCTACGGCGCGGGCACGGCCAAGCTGACGCTGGGCGACCGCGCGACCATCGCCAATATGGCGCCCGAATTCGGCGCCACGGCCGCGATGTTCTCGATCGACGAACAGACCATCAAGTATCTGAAGCTCACCGGCCGCGACGACGAACTCGTCAAGCTGGTGGAAACTTACGCGAAGGAAACCGGCCTGTGGGCTGACAGCCTCGTGAACGCCGAATACGAACGCGTGCTGAAGTTCGATCTGTCGACGGTGGTGCGCACGCTCGCCGGGCCGTCCAATCCGCATCGCCGGTTGCCGGTGTCGGAGCTGGCGGCGCGCGGCATCAGCGGCAAGGTGGAGAACGAGCCGGGTTTGATGCCGGACGGCGCGGTGATCATCGCCGCGATCACGAGTTGCACGAACACCAACAATCCGCGCAACATGATCGCTGCGGGTTTGCTGGCGCGTAACGCAAACCGGCGTGGACTGACTCGCAAGCCGTGGGCGAAGACCTCGCTCGCGCCGGGATCGAAGGCTGTCACGCTGTATCTGGAAGAGGCCGGGCTGTTGCCGGAGTTGGAGCAATTGGGCTTCGGCGTGGTCGCGTATGCGTGCACGTCGTGCAACGGCATGTCCGGTGCGCTGGATCCGGTGATCCAGAAAGAGATCGTCGAGCGCGATCTGTATGCGACCGCCGTGCTGTCGGGCAATCGCAACTTCGACGGCCGCATTCATCCGTACGCGAAGCAGGCATTTCTGGCGTCGCCGCCGCTGGTGGTGGCGTATGCGATTGCGGGCACGATCCGTTTCGACATCGAGAAAGATGTGCTCGGTATCGATGCCGACGGCCAAGCCGTCGCGCTGAAGGACATCTGGCCGACGGATGCGGAGATCGACGCGATCGTCGCGTCGAGCGTGAAGCCGGAGCAATTCCGCAAGGTGTATGAGCCAATGTTCGCGGTTTCCGTCGATACCGGCGAGAAAGCCGATCCGCTTTACAACTGGCGCCCGATGAGCACCTACATTCGCCGTCCGCCGTATTGGGAAGGCGCGCTTGCCGGCGAGCGCACTTTGAAAGGCATGCGTCCGCTCGCCGTGCTTGGCGATAACATCACGACCGATCACCTGTCGCCGTCCAACGCGATTCTGGCGGACAGCGCCTCGGGCGAATATCTGGCGAAAATGGGCTTGCCGGAAGAAGACTTCAATTCGTATGCGACGCATCGCGGCGATCACCTCACGGCGCAACGCGCGACCTTTGCCAACCCGACGCTGAAGAACGAGATGGTGCTCGAAGACGGCAAGGTGAAGGCGGGATCGCTCGCGCGCATCGAACCCGAGGGCAAGGTCACGCGCATGTGGGAGGCGATCGAAACCTACATGGAACGCAAGCAGCCGCTGATCGTGATTGCCGGCGCGGACTACGGTCAGGGTTCGTCGCGTGACTGGGCGGCGAAGGGCGTGCGTCTGGCCGGCGCGGAAGCGATCGTCGCCGAAGGATTCGAGCGCATTCACCGCACGAATCTGGTGGGTATGGGTGTGCTGCCGCTGGAGTTCAAACCGGGCGTGAACCGGCTCACGCTGGCAATCGACGGCACGGAAACCTTCGACGTGGTCGGCGAACGCAAACCGCGTGCGGACCTTACGCTGGTGATTCATCGCAAGAACGGCGAGCGGGTCGAGGTGCCGGTGACGTGCCGGCTCGATACGGCCGAAGAGGTTTCCATCTACGAGGCCGGCGGCGTGTTGCAACGCTTTGCGCAAGACTTTCTCGAGTCGTCGAAGAAGGCGGCTTGAGGAGGCTCGAGACACCTTGAGGCAGCTTGAGGCGGCGAACGTTTTAACGCGGCAACGGGTGGCATGGCACGCTTTGCCATATCACCCGTCCACATCAGGATACGATTTTCATGGCCCACCAACCCCAGATCAAGATTCCGGCCACCTACATGCGTGGCGGCACCAGCAAAGGCGTGTTCTTCCGCCTGCAAGATTTGCCCGAAGCGGCGCAGGTGCCCGGCGCCGCGCGCGACGCGCTGCTGATGCGCGTGATCGGCAGCCCCGATCCGTACGGCAAGCAGATCGACGGCATGGGCGGCGCGACGTCCAGCACCAGCAAGACGGTGATCATCGCCAGAAGCAGCCGGCCGGATCACGACGTGGACTATCTGTTCGGGCAGGTCTCGATCGATAAGGCGTTCATCGACTGGACCGGCAATTGCGGCAATCTCTCGGCCGCCGTGGGGCCGTTTGCGATCAGCGCGGGTCTCGTCGACCCGAGCCGGATTCCGCGCGACGGCGTGGCCGTTGTGCGCATCTGGCAGGCGAATATTGGCAAGACGATCATCGGACACGTGCCGATGACCGACGGTGCCGTGCAGGAAACCGGCGATTTCGAACTCGACGGCGTCACGTTTCCGGCGGCGGAAGTGCAGCTCGAATTCATGGATCCGGCTGCGGAAGAAGAGGGTGCGGGCGGCTCGATGTTCCCCACCGGCAACCTGGTGGACGATCTGGAAGTGCCGGGCGTCGGCACGCTGAAGGCGACCATGATCAACGCGGGCATTCCGACCATCTTCGTCGACGCCGAGTCGATCGGCTACAAGGGCACGGAGTTGCAGGACGCCATCAATAGCGACGACAAGGCGCTCGCGATGTTCGAGACGATCCGCGCGCATGGGGCGTTGCGCATGGGGCTCATCAAGAACCTCGACGAGATCGCAACGCGCCAGCATACGCCGAAGGTGGCGTTCGTCGCGAAGCCGGCCGCGTACGTGGCGTCGAGCGGCAAGCAGATCGGTGCGGGCGACGTCGATCTGCTGGTGCGCGCGATGTCGATGGGCAAGCTGCATCACGCGATGATGGGTACAGCCGCAGTGGCGATCGGCACGGCGGCGGCGATTGCCGGCACGCTGGTGAATCTCGCGGCGGGCGGCGGCGCGAAAGAATCGGTGCGCTTCGGTCATCCTTCCGGCACGTTGCGGGTCGGCGCCGAGGCGAGTGAAAGCGGCGGCGAGTGGACGGTGACCAAGGCCATCATGAGCCGCAGCGCGCGGGTGCTGATGGAAGGCTGGGTGCGGGTGCCGCAGGAGCGGTGAGCGAACGTCCGGCTTCGTCCGCAAGGGACGAAGCCGGGGAACGGGTTTTGATGCAACGGCGGGTTTTGATGCAACGGCGAAGCCTAGGACGTCAACCCGATGCTGGCGAGAACGAACCGAAGACCGAAGAAACAAACGGACGAAAACAGCGGCAGGCCGAAAGCTAGCGACATACACCGCAAGCCGACGGCGCTGGCCTGTGGCCATCGATCGAAAAAATAGACAGCCGCGCCGGCCAGTACGCGGCCGACCCCGTTCATTGCCGCACCATCACGATCTCGAGATACTCGCTGGGCAGCACGAGTGTCCCGTCGCCTGACCGGTTGCGGCTTTCCATCAGCGTCATCAGATCGCGCTGGAAGGCCGCTTGCCGTTCGCCGTCCATTGCGGCGAATGCCTTGTTGATCGGGCCGTAGTAAGTCCGGAACACCTCAAGCCAATGCGCCGGCGAGTGGTAACGGAACATGAATTCGCGGCTCGTCACGGCAACACTGCGCACACTGCCGTCAAACAACTCGTCGAGCCGCGCCCGGGTGCCCCACAGCGCCGGCGATTTGAGGCCTGGCGGCGGAGGCAGATACTTACCGATCGTCTTGAACACCTGGCCGATGAAGCTTTCGGGCGTCCAGTTCGCGAGGCCGATCTTGCCACCGGGTCTGCATACGCGCGCCAGTTCGCTTGCCGCTTTCTCCTGATTCGGCGTGAACATGACGCCGAAAGTCGACATGACGACATCGAACGAGGCGTCTGCGTAGGGTAGCGCTTCGGCGTCGGCTTCGCGGAACTGCACCGCTGTCAGACCTTCCGCTTGCGCGCGAGCCTTCCCTGCGTCGAGCAGCGAGGCCACATAGTCGGTCGAGGTGACGTCGCACCAGCGGCGCGCGGCGGCGAGCGTGCCGTTGCCGTTTCCCGCTGCGACATCGAGCACGCGGCTGCCGGCGCGCAGATCGAGTGCTTCGCACAGGTTTTCTCCGACGATCTGTAGCGTTGTGCCGACGACGGCGTAATTGCCCGTCTCCCACGCGGCGTGCTGGCGCGCTTTGACGTCAGCGAATTCGGAGGTTGGTGAAGAAGAATGGACTTCAGACATGGAGATGCTCCAGAGAAAAAAGTTGTGTAAGGCACGCTAGTGTTAGTACGCCAGGGTTTATGAATTCATGTGGTGCCTCCTTAATTGTGGTTAAGTATTCGATTCATTCAAGAATCCTTAGCATTGTTGTAAGGGATTCGCATGGATGCTAGTATCAGTGCGACTGTTGAATCGATGAATGACCAGGCGTCCAGATCTTTTGCGCAGGACGCCGAAGTTCCTGGACAACGATGGACGCTCTCTCCGACGTGCTCCGCCTGGTTCGCCTCGGTGGCGCGGTGTATTTAAATGGCGACTTCACCGCACCCTGGTGTTTGTACGGCCAGGCTGACGCAGGGTTGTGCGGCAGCTTTCTTCCTCCGGCCGAACGTATCGTCTCCTACCATCTGATCACCGAGGGGGGCTGCTGGGCTTCGCTCGCTGACGACCCCGAGTCCGCTATTTACGTGGCTGCCGGCGAACTGCTTGTCGTGCCGCAAGGCGAGGCGCATCTGCTTGGCAGTTCGCTCGACGTCACGCCCGGACCCACTGGCGAACTGCTTGAGAGTCAGTTGCGCAATGCACCGGGTCAGGTGATGGCGCTTTGCTACGGCGGTGGTGGCGACCGTACGCGTCTAGTGTGCGGCTTTCTCGCGTGCGACGATACTTTGAGCAACCCGGTGCTGTCCGCGCTGCCTCGCATCTTCAAAGTCGATATGCGCAACGACCCGCAGTCCGCGTGGCTCGAATCGTCGCTAAGGTTCGCGGCGGCAGAGGCCGCGGAATGGCGCGTGGGCAGCGCGATCGTTCTCGCGCGGCTATCGGAGCTGCTTTTTGTGGAGGCCGTGCGGCGTTGTATCGATGCGCTGCCGTCCGACCGGAAGGGCTGGCTCGCGGGCGTGGGCGATCGCTTCGTCGGTCGAGCGCTCGCGTTGATGCATGCGCAGCCTGCGCACGGGTGGACGGTCGATGAGCTGGCGCGCAAAGCCGGCTTGTCCCGCTCGGCGCTGGCGCAGCGATTTACGCAGTTGCTCGGTCAGCCGCCTATGCAGTATCTCGCGCATTGGCGTTTGCAGATCGCCGCGCAGGAGTTGCGTGGCGGCACGAAGTCGCTGGCGGCGGTGGCCGACCAGGTGGGATATGAGTCGGAGGCGGCGTTTAATCGGGCTTTCAAGCGCGAGTTCGGAATGCCGCCGGCAGGGTGGCGGAGGAGCCGCGGCGAGATGACGGGTATTGCCGCGGGCTCTGGCGGCGCGGCTGCCGCCGCCATAGATGGATCGTTCGACGATCGAGGTGGCTAGACCGCTGGCCACGCGATCCAGCGCGCCGCCGTCACTTCACCCCATGCTTCGCCTGCCAGCTCTTCATGAACGCGATCTCGTCGTGCTGCGCCTTGATGATGTTTCTGGCCAGCCGCTTCAACTCCGGGTCCTTCCCGTACTTCAACTCGACCTGCGCCATTTCGATCGCCCCTTGATGATGCGGAATCATGTGCGCGACGAAGTCCTTGTCGGCGTTGCCCGTATAGTCGGCGCTCATGTCCTGCATCATTTTATCGTCGGCGGCCTTGAAGGCTTGCGTCGCATCGCCGGCGCCGGTATCCGCCGACTTCGACATGTCCATGCCGGGCATAGCGGCCGGTTGCTGGGCGTGGACGGGCACGGTCGCGACAGCAAACGCAAAGCCGCTGAACAGGCAAAGGGCACGAAAGGTACGAGAGGCACGAAGTTTTTTCATAGTGAATGTCCGTTGGGAAGAGGTGTCCGTCAGGCTCGCAGCGACGGATGAAAACCCGCCGTCTCGATGGCCTCGATGAGTTGTCCGGCCGCCAGCGTCGACGTAACCTTGACGATTTTAACGGGGACATCGACTTCGAGCTTCGCCGCAGGGTCGACACTCGTGACCGCACGCGTGATGGCGCTGGCGCAACCGCCGCAGGACATATCCGGCACGTCGAATTCCATTTCCTACCTCCAATGAGAAGTCATGGCTCAAGCATGGACCTTCCCACGGCGGTAAGGTCAAGCAGGTTTTCGTCGGCGGCTGAAATCGTGTCGGCGCACTGCGAGCCACCATGCGCGGCATCGTTCCAGCCTTACGATTCTGCAAACCTGCATGCTAGACTTCGTACCCATGTCTTACTGGCGCAAACTCTTCATCGTCGTGCTGCTCGTGCTGAGCCTTCCGGTTCAGTCGTTCGCGGCCGTCTCCATGAAATGCGGGTCCTCGCATTCCGTGGGCGATGCGGCGCCGGCGCATGAGGATGCTGCTCGTGCAATGGCCCATCATCACGACCATGCCGCGATGATGGCCGGGTCAGCCGGCAATGACGCGAGTGCCCACCTTCAGCATCACGGCCCGGCAGGCGGCGAGCATCATGCGCATGCGTGCTCCGCTTGCGCATCCTGCTGTTTCGGCGGCGCGCTGCCGGTCTCGCCGCTCGCGTCCCTGTCCGCCAACGCGGCTCATTTCGCTGTTCCCCTGCCTCCCGCTGTCCGCGTCACGTCGTTTCTGACCGGCGGCGTCGAACGGCCTCCCCGCATCTCTCTCGTCTAGTTCTTTCGCAGCCTCGCGCTGCGTTGTTCCTGTTTCCATTCTGCCTCGATGGACGGCCGCGCGCCATCCGTCGTGGCCGCACATGACGAGATGATTCATGCGAACGTTCATTGCGGCGCTGCTCGGCGCGACGGCATGTCTGCCGGCGCTCGCGCACGCCACATCCAAACTTCCTGACCCGGCCGATCCGGCGGCGTCCGTGCCGGTGCTCGATACGCCGTCCGTAATGGCCGACTATCGGCCGTACCGTGATCAGCAAGCGCCGAGCTGGCCGTCGCTCAATCGCGCGGTGACGCATCCAGCGGGCCGCGCGGGAGCGAGCCACGGCTCGCTGCATTCGAGCAGCGTTGATGACATCAAAGAAGACGCCCACGCTTCCCATCGCGAAGGGGCGGCGAAATGAGGCCGTACGTGTTTCCTGTCAGCCGCATCATGGCAATTGCCATCGCGGTGACGTTACTCGCCGGCTGCACGACGTTTTCGAAGGACGGCGGTTTCAGTACCGTGTCGAGCGCCGCATCCGAACGACTCGGTAAAGACGCCGTGCTGATCAAGACGGACGACGACCGAAGCGCCATCGCCAAACGCACGCAGGAACTCCTTTCCGCGCCGCTCGGCATGGACGACGCCGTCCAGATCGCGCTCCTGAACAATCGCGGTTTGCAGGCCTCGTACGGCGAGTTGGGCATTGCCGAAGCGGACCTCGTTCAGGCGGGGCGTTTGCCGAATCCCGGATTTTCGTTTAGCCGCACGCATGGTGGGGATGACCTGAGCATCAGCCGCACGTTCACGCTCGGCATGTTGCGCGTATTGACGATGCCGTTGACGACGCGCATCGAAAGCCGTCGCTTCGCGCAGACCCGCTTGCTTGCCGCCAACACCATGCTCGAGGTCGCCGCCGATGCGCGGCGCGCCTACATCCGCGCAGTCGCTGCCAAGCAATCGGCCGCCTACGCGGAGCAGGTGAAGGACTCGGCCGAGGCCAGCGCCGAACTCGCTCGGCGCATGCAGCAGGCCGGCAACTTCAGCAAGCTCGATTACGCACGAGAGCAGGCCTTCTACGCGGATGCGATGGCGCAACTGGCAAGAGCGCGTCAACAGTCGGTGTCCGCGCAGGAAAAGCTCACTCGCGTGATGGGTCTCTGGGGTTCGCAAGCGCACTACGCGTTGCCCGAGCGTCTGCCGGATCTGCCTGCCACACGCCTCGAACTGCACGATCTGGAAACCTTCGCGATGCAAAACAGGCTCGATATCCAGGCCGCGAAATTGCAAACGCAAAGTGTCGCCAGTTCACTGGGTTTGAGTCAGGCAACGCGTTTCGTCAACGTGCTGGACGTCGGCTATCAGAACAATTTCACGACTTCCGACGGACGTGAGCAGGGCTATGAAATCAGCGTGGAGATTCCGCTTTTCGACTGGGGCAGCGCCAAGGTGGCGCGCGCTGAAGCGATCTATATGCAGTCGGTGAATCGCGTCGCCGGGACGGCGATCAACGCGCGCTCCGAAGTGCGTGAAGCGTATTCGACCTACGTGTCCGGCTACGACATCGCGAAGCACTATCGCGACGAAGTCGTGCCGCTGCGCAAAACCATCTCCGATGAACTGCTGCTTCGCTATAACGGCATGCTCGCAAGCGTGTTCGAACTGCTCGCGGATTCACGCGACCAGATCGGCGCGGTGAATAGCGCGATCGACGCGCTGAAGGACTACTGGCTCGCGCAGACCGATTTGCAACAGGCGCTCGGCGGCCGTCTGCCGGCCGGCACAAGCGCGGCGCCGCTCGCATCCGCGACGACGCAAGCGGTGTCTTCCACTGAATCCAAAGAATCCAAAGAATCCGAAGGTCAATGACATGGTGTCACGTCGACATTTTATGGGCGGCTCGGGCGCCGCTTTGCTGGGAGCCGCGCTGGTGAGCAAGGCCGGCGCCGCGTCGCTGCCCGAAGCGCCCACGATGATCGCAGTCTCGATGCAGCCGCCGCGCGCGCCGTCGAACGGCCGGCCGTACACGCCGGTCGCCACGCTCAACGGATGGTCGCTGCCGTGGCGCATGAAGAACGGGTGGAAGGAATTTCATCTGATCGCCGAACCGGTGGTGCGCGAACTCGCGCCGGGCATGCGCGCGAATCTGTGGGGCTACAACGGCCAGGCGCCGGGGCCGACCATCGAGGCCGTTGAAGGCGACAAGGTGCGCATCTTCGTGACCAACCGGTTGCCGGAGCACACCACGGTCCACTGGCACGGCATGCTGCTGCCGTGCGGCATGGACGGCGTAGGCGGTCTCACGCAGCCGCACATTCCGCCGGGCAAGACCTTCGTCTACGAATTCCAGCTCGAAAAGCACGGCACCTTCATGTATCACCCGCACGCCGACGAGATGGTGCAGATGGCGATGGGCATGATGGGCACGTTCATCGTCCATCCGAAAGATCCGGGCGTGATGCACGTGGACCGCGACTTCGTGTTCATCATGTCCGCGTACGACATCGACCCGGGCAGCTTCACGCCGCGTGTCAACGAGATGACCGACTTCAACATGTGGACGTGGAATGCGCGCGTGTTTCCGGGCATCGATTCATTGCCGGTGCGCGCCGGCGATCGCGTGCGGATCCGCGTCGGCAATCTGACCATGACCAATCATCCGATTCATCTGCACGGCTACCACTTCGAAGTGGTGGGCACGGACGGCGGCTGGATTCCGCCGTCCGCGCGCTGGCCCGAGGTGACCGCCGATATCGCGGTCGGGCAGATGCGCGCCATCGAGTTCACCGCGAATCGTCCTGGCGATTGGGCATTCCATTGCCACAAGTCTCATCACACGATGAACGCGATGGGGCATCAGGTCCCGAACATGATCGGCGTGCCGCAAAAAGACCTCGCCAAACGCATCAACCAGCTGGTGCCCGACTACATGGCGATGGGCAGCACGGGCGGTTCGATGGGCGCGATGGAGATGCCGCTGCCCGACAACACGCTGCCGATGATGACCGGCACCGGCCCATTCGGCGCGCTCGAAATGGGCGGCATGTTTTCGGTGGTCAAAGTGCGCGAAGGGCTGGGTCGCAACGACTACCGCGACCCGGGCTGGTTCAGGCATCCGAAGGGAACGGTGGCTTATGAATATACCGGCGAGTTGCCGGATGGTTGACGTCGGCGGTCGCGGGTTGGCCGTGTAGATCGTATTTAACGTGGAGCGTGTGAGATGAAGAATGGATTAATTTCAATGGCGATGGGTTGCATGGTGATGATTTCCGCATCGGCGTACGCGGCGGGCGGGGCGAGTGAAGCGAGTGAAGTGCAGGCCAATGCGAGCGTCGATGCGCAAGCGGCGATGTCGCATGGCGAAGTCAAAAAAGTGGATGTGGCTGCCGGCAAGCTGACCATCAAACATGGTCCGCTAGACAACCTCGGCATGGATGCCATGACGATGGTGTTCAAGGTCAAGGACCCGGCGATGCTCTCGCAGGTCAAGCCCGGCGACACGATCGACTTCATTGCCGACGAGGTGGCCGGAGCGTTGACGGTGGTCAAGCTGGAGAAACGCTAGCGCGCCTGGCGAGAGGGGCGATTCGGAGCGGTCCTACAGACTGGCCGATGAGCGGCAAGGATAATCCGCGCACACCGTTCGCGGGCAGGCAGCATCGCCCGCGACATGTCACCGCGTCCTCTCATTGCGCCGAATATGCCGACCGATTCTGCTTTGCCATTCGAAGAAACCCTTAACGCCTGGTTCAGTCAAGCCGAGGAGGCGCGTCTCGCAAGCGAGTTCGACATAGCCCGAACGCTGCTCGACCGGATCATCGGGCAAGACCCCGGACATGCGGACGCGTTGTACACGCATGGGCTAGTTGCGCTCGCATCGAATCAACTCGAGTCGGCCCGAAGCTGGGTCGAGCGCGCGCTCGAAGTGCGTTCGGATCCGGCGTATTACGGCACGTTGTGTATTGTCCAGATCAAACTGCGTGACTATGCACGCGCGTTGCAAACGGCCGAGTGCGGGCTCGCGCTCGAACCGGCGTCGCTGCCGCTTAACTTCTTCATGGCCGTCATCCTGCAAGTGCAGGGACGTTCCGAGGATGCCGCCGTCGTCTACCGTCGCTTGCTCGAACTCCGGCCGGATCATCCACAAGCGCTTGTTAATCTGGGCGTGGTCGTGAAGGATCTCGGCTCGCTGAGTGAGGCCGAGCGGTATCTCAGGCAAGCCATCGCGCTAGCGCCGTCTTACCTCGGCGCGCGCGCAAGCCTCAGTCAGGTCCTGTTGGCCGCCGGCCGTTATGAAGAAGCCTGGCCGTATTTCGAAGACCGTTGGGCCAATTTCGTGGATGCCGACGGGCGGCCGGCATCGGTGCGCCCGACATTGCCGCTGCCTCAATGGAAAGGCGAGCGCCTCGACATCGCGAGCGCCAGCCAGGGAATGCCCGAATACGGCGCGCGTCTGCTTGTCATTCCAGAGCAGGGTCATGGCGACAGCCTGCAGTTCGTGCGCTATCTGCCGATGGCGCTCGAACGTTTTGCGCGCGTCGGCTATATATGCCCGCCATCGCTGCGACGCTTGTACGAAGAGTCTTTCGCGCATTTGCCGGGCCTCGTGATGCTCGACGACGGCTTATCCGACCTGAGCGACTGGGACTGGCATTGCCCTTTGATGTCACTGCCGATGGCGTTCGGCACGCGGCTCGACAACATTCCCGCCACCACGTACCTGCATGCGGATGCCGCCCGCTCCGCCTCATGGCGCGCGCGGCTTGCCATGTTGCCCGATGCCGGCGTGCCGCGGGTCGGTCTGGTGTGGGCCGGTGGCCATTCAGGTCTGACCGAAGACCGGGCGCGTAGTTTGAATCCCGCGCAAATCGCGCCATTGCTCGCGTTACCCAATGTGCGCTGGATCAGCCTGCAAAAGACGGATGACCCCGCGAAGCGCGCCGATGCCGCAACAAACGCGGGTTTGACGGACTGGATGGACGACGCGACGGACTTCGCTGATACCGCCGCGCTGATCGACAACCTCGATCTCGTGATCTCCGTCGACACGTCGGTTGCACATCTGGCCGCGGCAATGGGCAAGCCGGTGTGGCTGCTCAACCGCTTCGCCGGGTGCTGGCGCTGGTTGCGCGATCGCGACGACAGCCCATGGTATCCCAGCGTGCGGCTCTTCACGCAGTTGCAACGCGGCGACTGGGACGGCGTGCTCGAGCGAGTCGCCGAGGCTTTGCTCCACGCGACCGGTGCAACCTATAGGAAGTCTTACCGATCCTTTGTGCGTTAGCTCACGAAGACAAGAGGATCTTACTCGCCCCGCGCTTTTTCGATGTTATGCTCGGTCGTCGTGAACTTCTTCATGCATAGACGCGTGCGAATTAAAAATACCTAGATTCCATTAGGAGCCGGGCATGCTGAGAAAAGTAGTCGATCGGGCAAAACAGATCCGACGCAGTGAGGGGTTCAAGCATTCCGTTGCCACGCCACGTCGCATCTCGCTTCATGCCACACAGCGATTGAACAGGGGAATCTTTGCCATTGAAATTCAGGAGAACTCGGGTTTCTTCTCCGTGATGCAAATGGTCCTGTTTATTCTGATGTATTGCGACGAGAAGTGTCTGACGCCGTCCATCAGCGCGCGCGGCGGGCTCTACGGAGACGCCGCGGGAACGATCGACTGGTTCTCGTCCTTCTTCGAGCACGTGAATGGCAAGGCCACGGCACCACTCACACACAAGGTGAGAAAGTCGACGGTTCGCGACCTGGTCCAGCTAGGGTTTCGTCAACGCTACGAGGCGCAGCTTCAACTCAAGAGCGCCAGCAAACTATTCTTTGCACATTACCGGCCAGCCGGCCATATCGTCGATGAAGTCGAGACGATTTGTGGCAAGCTCGAGATCGGCGCGTCCACGCTCGGTGCGCATTTCAGAGGCACAGACAAATCGCTGGAGGCCATCCCGGTTTCATGGGGCGATTTCTGCCGACATATAGAAACGACACTTGCGGAAAACCCGCACCTGAGCAACGTTTTCGTTTCGAGCGACGAACAGGCATTTCTCGATTTCTTCGTCGCGTGGCCGTTTTCCAGGCCGGTCAACGTGGCGCCCGCCAAACTCCTCGCGTATGGCAATACGCCGATCCATTTCAGCGGTTATCCGGGACTCGAAATCGGCCGTGAAGCGCTGGTCTCCAGTCTGCTGTTGTCCCGTTGCGGCTATCTCGTGAAAACGCCGTCGTATCTGTCGGCATGGTCGAGAATATTCAATCCGTCGCTGCCCGTGAAACTCGTGTCGCCGCCGCGGCCGGACGCATTCTGGTTTCCCGACAGCCGGCTATGGCTCGAACAGGTGGCGCAGGACAAAGCGGCCTGAACGCAAGCGCGTTCGTGTCGCTTGTGTGTATCGCGGTCGTGGCATCGGCAGGAAGAATGGCACGCATATAATGAAAGGCCGCCTGACCGGTTGGCCGGAACAAGTCGTTCGAGTCCGGTAATCCGCCAGATACATCGTGACTGCAAAGAGGCCTTCAGCATGTACATTGCCATGAACCGTTTCAAAGTGACGCCCGGATCCGAAGCTGCTTTCGAACATCTGTGGACCACGCGCGATACGCATCTGAAAGAGGTGCCGGGTTTCGTGGAATTTCATCTGCTGAAGGGGCCGCAGAAGGACGATCACGTTCTCTATTCGAGCCATACGATCTGGAAGGACTACGCGTCCTTCGAGGCGTGGACGAAGTCCGACGCCTTTCGTGCCGCGCATCGCAACGCAGGCGGTGACAATCGCGTGCTCTATCTCGGGCATCCGGAATTCGAAGGCTTCGAAGTCATTCAGACCGTCAAGTGAAGGCATGACCCTCGCGACCCCTCCGCGTCGTTCCCGGGCGTCGCGAAGGGACTTCCACAGGTGACAATGCGCTTTCAGCGAGCATTTCGCCCGCGTCGGCCCCTGCGCGCCACGACAACGCGCTGAGCAGGCTTGCGGTATTCTTTTGCGAGCATTTCGCCGCGACGCGTCACGCGCCGGCGCAACTCACAGAGGAACGAAAAAATGAAAGCCGTCAAAATCGGTTCGCCCGCCATCGTCGCCAATCTCCAGGTCGTCGACATTGCCGATCCCGGTCAGCCCGGGGCGGGCCAGATTCGCGTGCGCATTCACGCGAACTCCTTGAACTTTCACGACTATGGCGTGGTGAGCGGCAATTTGCCTGCTGAACCAGGGCGGATTCCGATGGCGGACGGCGCGGGTGTCGTGGAGGCGGTCGGCGCGGGCGTGTCGGAATTCAAAGCGGGCGATCACGTGGTGTCGTGCTTTTTTCCGTTCTGGGAAAACGGGCCGCCTGCCATCGCCGATTTCACGACCACACCCGGCGACGGTATCGACGGGTACGCGCGCGAAGCGGTCGTGCTGCCGAGCCACTACTTCACGCATGCGCCGCGCGGCTATAGCCATGCCGAGTCCGCAACGTTGACTACAGCGGGGCTGACCGCATGGCGCGCGCTCGTCGTGGACGGCCAGTTGAAGGCCGGCAATACGGTGCTCGTGCTCGGCACCGGCGGCGTGTCTATTTTCGCCTTGCAGATCGCTAAAGCGATGGGCGCTTCGGTGATCGCGACATCGTCATCGGACGCGAAGCTCGCCAGACTTCGCGAACTCGGAGCCGACCATACGATCAACTATCGCGAGAATCCGGAATGGGGCAAGCAGGTTCGCTCGCTGACCGGCGGGCGCGGTGTCGATCATGTGATCGAAGTGGGCGGCCCGGGGACTTTGCCGCAGTCGATCACCGCGTGTCGGATCGGCGGTCATATTGCGCTGATCGGCGTGTTGACGGGACGGGCAGGGCCGGTGCCGACCGCGGCGCTGATGGCGAGGCAGCAGCGCTTGCAAGGCTTGATCGTCGGCAGCCGTCAGGATCAGCGTGAGATGATTCGTGCACTCGAAGTGACCGGCATCAAGCCGGTGATCGACAGCACGTTCGAACTGGCGAAACTCGCCGACGCGTTCGCGCACGAGGAATCCGGCGCTCACTTTGGGAAGATTTGCGTGGCGGTTTAAGGGCGGCTCGCGTGCGCGAGTGAACGCCGGCTTGCCAGTTTCACTCGCGCTTTCCCAAGTCGGCGAAGTCGACGCTGCGCGCTTCGCACGCATTCGTGAAGACCTCGTCGTAGCTCGAGAAAAACACCGTGCGTGTTTGCGCCAGTGTCTTGAACAGATCGACCAGCACGGCGCGTGCGGCGGCGTCGAGGCCGCCGACGGGTTCATCCGCGATCAGCACCTGAGTGTCGCCGAGCACGGCCGACGTCAGAAAAAACTTCTTGCGCGTACCGAACGACATCTGCTCGAAACGTTTGTCGAGATGCGGCGTGAGGCCGAAGCGGTCCGCGAGCGCCAGCGTGTCGGCGGTGACCGCGGTGTTTCTCGCCGATGCCACCGTGTTCAGATACTCGCGACCGGTCTGGTCCGAATAAGGCATGCAGTCTTCGGGGACATACGTGAGCACGGATTGCGCGGCCAGTGGCGCGCTGCGCAGCGAATGGCCGCCAAGCCACACCTCGCCGGTATCGGGTTCGATCGTGCCCGCGAGGATGCCGAGCAACGTCGACTTGCCGCTGCCGGATTCGTCGTTCAGCGCGACGCATCCTGATGCCGTGTCGTAATGCAGTGCCTGAAAGATGAGGCGTTCGCCGTAGCGCTTGCTGAGGTTTTCGAATCGAAGCATGGTTGGAGCGTGAGTCGGGAGAAGACGCGCCGCGTCGAATTGCGGGGCACGTATCTTCTACAGGTTGGCGTCGCGCAAGTGTAGCAGCGCGAGCCGTCGACGCTCTCGCGTCCCACACTTCACTTACCGCTCGGCATCCAGCAGGAAAGCCACCATCCGGTCGCACACGCGGCCGAACATTTGCGTGCCCGTCACCGTCGGGCATCCGCGCGCGCGGGCGGCTTCGATCAACGGCGTGAGCGGCGGCTTCGTCACCACATCGCCGACGAACGTCGTGGCCGGCAAACGCGATACGTCGAGAGGCAGCGGGTCGTCCGCACGCATGCCGAGCGGTGATGCATTAATCACGACATCGTAAGTACTGGCGTCCACGGAAGCAGCCGCGCTGCGCACTTCACCTTGTCGTAGCGCATTCAACCGGCCGATCAGCGACGCCGTGCGTTCGGCGTCGTTATCGCGCACGTCGAGCGACGCCACGCCGCCTTGCACCAGCGCATGGCCGATCGCGCAACCCGCGCCGCCCGCGCCGACCAGCAGCGCACGTTCGCCGCGCAGATCGCAACCTGCATCGACGAGCGCCGCGACAAAACCGGTGCCGTCGAACATGCCACCGTGCCAGCTGCCTTCCGCCGTGCGCCGCAAGGTGTTGACCGCACCGAGAAAGCTGGCCTGCTCGGTGAGCGAGCCGCAATACTTGATGGCGCTGAACTTGTGGGGCACGGTGACGATCACGCCGTCGACATTGCGCATGGGCGTCACGCCTGCAAAAAACGCGGGCAAATCGGCGGGCGCCACGTGCGCGGGGACCACCAGCGCATCGCGTCCGGCTGCGCGCAAAGCCGCGGTCACGCCGGACGGCGAACGGACCTGCGCAATGGGATCGCCGACGATGAAAACCAATCGCGTGGCGCCGCTGAGGCCTTCATCCAGCGAGGTGGAAAAAGAAGAGGCGTCGGATTGCGTCATGTCGAGTGTCTCCAATGTTGCCCGGCTCTCATCTTGCGCGATGCCCGGCAATCTTGCTTGAATGTGCGCGGCGCCGGAGTATCTGCGCGAAATGACACCGCCCACGGCGAGCAATCCCGCTTCGACAAAATCACTCGCTCGAGCTGCACCACCACTGACACGCTTTGCAGCGCCACGCGTGGTTCATAAATTTTTGAACACACTGCTCGCCAGCGTGCGCAGTTCGTCGAACTGCGTAACGAGTTCGAGGCACAGAAGAAAGGCCAGCATCCCTGATGGCCCCGGGTAGCGATCGATCCATCGCAGCGCCGGCCTCGCGTAACGCACGCGGATGGCATCTCGAGTCATGACGTAGGTAATTCCGATTCCCACGGCGGCGCCCACCAGCAAATCGGTTGGGTAGTGAAAGCCGAGATAGGCGCGCGGCACGCAAATGACCAGCACGGTATAGAGAATCGCCAGCACGCCGATGCTACGCCACACGAGGAAGATGCCGGTGGCGACCGCCATCCATAGCATTGCGTGATCGCTTGGGAAGGAGCTCCAATTTGTCAGCAGTGCGTCCTTGATATTGTTACCCGCAAAGCGCAGATGCAGTTCGGCGCTATAGATAGGCCGCACCCTGAACGGCAACCAGTGAGTCAGCAGTCTTCCGACGAAGAGCGCCACGAGGCCACTGAGAAGCGTCGCGAGAACCATTTCTCGCCGCCATTCGCTGCGCTCGTCCTGCTGAAACCACATCCACCAAAGCACGGGAATGAGTACGAGGCCTTTGAACGTGTAGAGGTCGGTGATACGTTCAATGGATCGGGTCGCGAAATAGCCGAGATGTACATTTGACAGGTATGTTTCGATAGCTAGATCGAAGCTGTTCATTATTTTGAAATGAAGTTGAGCTAGTCGCCGGAGGTTAGCATAGCCGACTGCATGCGCTGCATTTTTTGGTGCTTACTTTGTTGGGTGAGCCACTCGCACTTCAGCCGGGAATCCTCCGACGATCCTGTCACGAGAGAATGCCGTGTGACTCGGGTGGCTAGGGCACTTATGCAGCGGTAGCAAATCTTGCAATGGTGTCTAACCGATCTTGCAGCAGCGCCAATCTACGACGCTGATCGCGCATCGCTGGCAGAAGCTTGAGCACCTCAAGCCGGGCGAACCAGTAGGACACAGGAAGGGGGCCTTTCGCAATGTAAGGGAACACCTGTTCGAGGTGTAAAAGTTCTCCTTCGATGTATCGATGGTTCATAGTTGTGCGCCCCCGCGCTGCGTCAGTGGAAGGACCGGTGCAATCCGGTCGCAAAGAAAAGCTGCTCCAGCAAACGTCGTGCCCGACTGCGAGTTGGCTCGGTGTTCATATCGGCGGCAAATCCAAACGGCGAGGCTCACCACGGCCGGATCGCTGGCCCCACGGTGGATTACCAGTGGAATAAAACGTGCTTATCGTTGGGTCGCGCGTTGTGTCGCGAGGGAAACTCCAGATGGATTCGAAAACTGTTGCGCTGGTCGCGTGCGTTCTCGGAGTGCTGCATTACACTCATTGCCCATCGGGATAATGTGTTGCGACCGCCGAAACGACCTCGCGCAATTTCCTGGGCCACTTCGACTTAACGCTGCGGACTGTCACGACAATGAAGCGAATCTCCTTCGCAACGCAGCTGGCTTTGCTGTGGGCGCTTGTTGCAGTCGTCTGCATGCTGCTCGCTGGAATTATCTGGCTGCTATTCCAGACAGACCAGAGCCGGCAGATTTCCACCGCCAGCCAACAGTCCATCGCCGCGTGCCAACACGTGGCTGCACGCTATACGCTTTCCCGGCAGATCGGCACAGACTCACCTGCCACCGACCTGATGCATGCAGTCCTCGACACGGTTCTGATCCAGACGCCGAAAATCGAAGGTGGCTTCTGGGGAAGCAGTGACGACACCCCAAGCAGCCGGACTCCAGCGCCTCCTCCCATGCCCGGTCCGGCCGGCGGTGCGGCCCCGCCGAGAGCGCCTGATGGATTTCTCGCGTATTCATTCCCGACGTACGAAGGCAGCGGCGTCAAGCGGGACATTCCTCAGGCCGAGACGCCCCTGATACTCCGCACGCTGCGCCTCGCAGTGTCCAGACACGCTTCGGTTTATGACTCGGTGCCCGGCGGCGAGGGCGCTACGGTTGCCGCTGCCTGCCCGGTCGCCGGAAGTACAACGCTTTATGCATGGACGCTGACCAGGGCACAAGCTCCGCTTGGGCAATACGGCCATATCCTCGTGCTGTCTCTCGCCGTCATCCTGACGGGTATTCTGGTCATTGCCCTGATTCTTGGCATTGCGCTGCGACGGTGGAGGAAAAACCTGTCGGCACTCGAGCGGGGCCTATCGCCAGAAACAGCGGACTCCCTGACTGAGCTTCCACTGGTCGGGGAAGCCGACCTCGACAAAATCATCAACGCCGTGAACGCCTTCGCTGCGCGGTCCAAGGCTTCACAAGCCCGTGCCTCCGCTTTGAGCGAGAAATTACTGCAAGCCGAGCGCTTCGCCTCGCTTGGTAAGCTCGCTGCACAGGTAGCACATGAAATCCGTAATCCGTTGGGTGCCGTCAGGTTGAAACTGGAGAACGTCCTTGCGCATGACGGCGACGCGCCGAATCAATCGCTCACGTCGGCCCTCGGCCAGGTGGAACGTATCGAGACGCAGGTAACGAGTCTGCTCGCGTTGACGCAGCCCGTCACACTCGTCATGAATACAGTTGATGTAGCGCAATGGGTAACGGCGAGCGCGGGTACGCATCAGGAACGGGCGGCGCAGAAGGCTGTCGACCTGACAGTCGATGTCGACCATCTGACGCCGGCGCAACCGGCGCTCGACGGTCAAGCGGCGAGGTTCGACCCGGTACAGATGGCAAGGGCTCTCGACAACCTCATACTCAATGCGATCAGGCATGCCCCGCCCGGGGGCAAAGTCGCGGTACGCGCACAGCACACCGGCACCGGCAACCTGTTGCGTATTGCCGTCGTGGATAATGGACCAGGGATACCGGTCGCCGACCGGGAACGTATTTTCGAGCCGTTCGTCACCGGACGGCCGGATGGCTCGGGGCTGGGCCTCGCCGTTGTCCGCGAAGTCGCGGCGGCGCACGGTGGCCGCGCGCACGTGGCCGACACGGACAGCGGCGCTTGTTTCGTCATTGAGATTCCATGGCACACATACTCGTAGTCGACGATGACGATGGCTTTCGTGAGGGGCTCGTCGAAACGCTGGTTGACCTTGGGCACTCGGTCGATGAGGCGAGCTCCGGCGAACAGGCGCTGGGAATCCTGACGAATGCCGCGGTTCCGTTCACCTGCATGTTTCTCGACTTCCGCCTGCCCGGCATGGACGGGCTCGCTGTACTCGAAGCATTGCAGACAACCGTCCACGGCCCGATGCTGCCGGTTGTCATGCTGACCGGGTTTGCCTCGAGCGACAACACGATAGGGGCGATGACGTTAGGGGCCTTCGACCATCTGACGAAGCCGGTCGGAAGACAGGCGATACAGTCGTTGCTCGAGCGTATCGTCTCCTCGACAGCGGCAGGCGCGACGTCCGACGAGCCGCTGCCTCAGTTCACCGCTGAGCCGGCGAGTACAAAGCCCCGGCTGCTGGGTGTCAGCGAGACGTTGCGCGAGGTGCAGAAGCAGATCGGGCGCGCGGCATCATCCGATGCAACGGTCCTCTTGAGCGGCGAAACCGGTACAGGAAAAGAGGTGGCGGCACACGTGCTTCACGATGCGTCGAAGCGCCGGGATAAGCCGTTCGTCGCGGTCAACTGCGCCGCCATTCCTTCTGAACTGCTCGAGAGCGAACTGTTCGGGCATGTTAAAGGCGCCTTCACAGGGGCTTCAGCAGACCGCGCCGGATGTTTCGCCGCTGCCGACGGCGGCACGCTGCTGCTCGACGAGATCGGCGACATGCCGCTGCCGATGCAGGCCAAGCTGTTGAGGGTCATCCAGGAACGGCAAATTACGCCGCTAGGCTCGAGTCGCGTGATTCCTGTCGATATCAGGCTCGTCGCGGCAACTCATCGCGACCTGAAGGCGATGGTCGACGCAGGCGAGTTCCGTGAGGATCTGCTTTACCGGCTCAACATTATCCCCATCGAACTACCCCCTCTGCGCGAGCGGCTTGCCGACATCCTTCCGCTCGCCGAGCACTTTCTCGCCGAAGTCGCCATTCGCCGGTCTCGCGGCATGCGGCTGTCCTCGCCGGCGCAACGCCTGCTGCTCGATTACGCGTGGCCGGGAAATGTCCGTGAACTCAGAAACGCAATCGAGCGCGCGGGCGCACTGGCTCCGGGACCTTCGATTACGGCAGAAGACCTCGGGTTTCTGAACGCGAAACCGAGCGACGGCCAGCCGCTTCTGAACGCAAGCTTCTTCGACATGTCATTGCCGGGCGCCGTGGAAGCAGTCGAGCGGGCGATGATTAGCCACGCGCTGAGACTCGCTGACAACAATCGCGCCGACGCGGCGCGCCGGTTGGGCATTAGCCGCCAGACGCTTTACGCGAAGCTGGCGGCGCTCAAGCTCGAATAAGGTGTCAAGCAATCCGACGCGCTCTGTCGGGTTGCCTGACACTGGTCTGGCTAAATCGCCCGCAAAGCCCTGTGGAGAAGGGATAGTCGTTATGGCATAGGCCTTGCAATTAACTCCGTGTCGTTCAACGGAGAGCATCATGGCCTCAGATCGTTTCAACCCGACGGGCAGCCGGCACACGCTGGCGAGCCGTACCGCTCCAACCACAAAGGTCGCCCGCGCCGCAGCCCTGGCACTGTGCCTTGTGACATTCGCGTGCGCCGCGCAGACCCCGCCTCTTCAGGGACCCGGCACGCCTGTTCCTCCACCGCTCGCCGGTGCACCCGCTGGCGCGATGCCTGCCGTGGCGCCGCCACCTCCGCCGCCGCCCGCCCCGTTAGCGATGCAGCAGCCGGTTGTCGCAACCGGGACGGTGAGCCGCTTCGTCATCAACCCGGAAGGCGATGTCGACGGTTTCCTTCTGAGTGACGGTTCGCTGGTCCACTTTCCGCCGCATATGAGCGCCCAACTGGTCAGCGTTGTCCATGCCGGCGACACGGTGCAGATCGCAGGGTTTCGTGGCAGCGCGGGCAACGTCACCGCGCAGCAAATCACCAATCAACGAACGTCGCAGCAGGTCGTCGACCAGCCTCCGCCAGTCAACGCAATGCGCCTTCCGCCGACCTTGCGCGGAGCCGGTCTCGTCAAACTCAGTGTCAAGGGCACGGTGGCACGTGTCACGACGGCACCGGGCGGAGAGCCTGATGGCGTGATGCTCAGCAATGGAACGGTCATCAAGATGCCGCCGCCGCAAGCACAGCAGTTTGCCAGCCTGATGCGACCAGATGCAGTGGTGGCCGCCAGCGGATACGGAACGCGCAATCAATTCGGCGAGGCACTGCAGGCAACCGCGTTCGGCACGCCTGGCAATGTCACGCAGTTGTACAACGATATGCCCAACTAACTTTTTCATTCTTACTGGAGTGACACCATGCATTGGATCGACCCGGAGTGCTTGCAGGAAACGCGCGGCACCGTTACCCGCTTTCTCCTGAATCCCCACGGGGAACTGGACGGTTTGATTCTCGACAACGAGAGGCAGGTGCATTTCCCGCCGCATCTTTCCAAACTGGTCGCGAAACATGTCAGCGTGGGCGACAAGGTTCGCGTGAGAGGCGTCAAACCGCGTGCCGCCGATATCGTCGCAGCCGTCCAGCTGCTATCGGCAACCGGTGTCGTGATTCTCGACGAAGGTCCGCATCATCATGGTGAGAGGCATGAGAAGCCTCATGCCGACAAGCGCGCAATGGAGGTCACGGGCGAAGTGGAACTCTCACTGTATGGGCCCAAGGGCGAACTGCGCGGTGCCTTGCTGACCGATGGAACCTCGATTCGCATGCCTCCTCATGCCGCGGAGAATCTGTCCAGTTACCTCGCACCCGGTGCCCACATCCAGGTCTGGGGCCATGGCGTGAAGAACCGGCACGGCAAAACGATCGATGTCGACGACATCGCCGAACTGGTCGATGCGGAGGATCTCCCGGCGACTGCGGAGTAGTCGCACGAACCGAACCTTATCCAGCCACTTTCTTTGAAGAAGAACGCGAAATGGTACAAAGGCAAAACACGTTTCCGCCATCGAGGCTTTCGCACTGCGGCGAGCCGCTTGTATGGATGCATATCGGCGACCTTCATCTGACGGAGGCCGAACTGCCCAACCATCTCGCGCTTCGCGACATTATCGCGCAGGCGAATGCGCATCTCGCAGGGCAAATCGACTTTGCCGTGCTACCCGGCGACAATGCCGACGACGGTACGCCTGCGCAATACGACATTCTTCGCGCCGAGCTCGACGATCTCGAGCTTCCGGTTCACATCATCCCCGGTGACCACGACTTCAAGTCTCGAAATCTGGACGCATTTCACACTGTGCTTCGCGCCGAACATCTTCCGAAAGCCATCCCGGTTAGAGACTATCGCTGCTTCTTTCTGGACTACGTTTCTGCCGGAACCGGTGGTCCGGATTTCAGACTAGGGCAATCTCAAATGGATTGGCTAAAGGCAGAGCTTCAAAACGCCGCTGCAGCAGGTAAAGAAACGGTGGTTTTCGCCCATGGCTATCCGGCAGACCTTGCAGACGCTAACGAAGCCGTTGCGTTCCATCGCTTGCTCCGGGAGTTCCGCGTCGCGGCCGTCGATATGGGGCATACCCACTACAACGAACTCGCGAACGACGGCAGGACCATCTATGCATCGACACGCTCGACCGGTCAGATAGAGGAGGGACCGGCGGGCTTCTCTCTTCTGGCGGTGGATAGCGGTGTGGTGAGCTGGCGTTTCAAACCTCTCGATGAAGCATGGCCCGTGGCGATGATTACCTCGCCGGCGGACAGGCGACTGGTGACTCGACCGTATCTGCTCAATCAGGTGCCCTCCGGTCAAGCCTGCATCAGAGTGAAAGCGTGGAGCGCGTCAGGCATAAGAAGCGTGGACTGCCGGATCGGCGACGGCGAATGGCAGCCCATGGTGTTCGCCGAATCCGAGCGGCTCTGGACGCTCAATTGTGCAATCCCCGACGGAGCATGTCCGATTGTTGTACGTGCGACGGATCGTGCCGGGTCAACTGGCTTCGACAGCATCGAAGCCACCTCGACATTCGATGAAGGCGGGGAGCGGCACGCGGATGGAAGCGATCGCGACACGATTGGCGCGTGGGAAGAAAAACACCTGATGGGCACGCAGCTCGGACCGAACCGTAACGGGAGAAAGTGGTGAGCCCGCGGTCAGAGCAGCCGCCGGCTGACGACGAAGCGCCGAAGTCCCCGTCGTCACGCAGCCTGCGCGGGCTCGACGGGTTAAATTTCCTGATGGCCGACGTGCGGGACGGCCTCGGCCCCTTCCTGTCCGTCTATCTGAAAGGCACCCAACACTGGGGCTCGGGCAACATCGGTCTGGTCATGGCGGCCAGCGGTGTTGCCGCGGCTATCTGCCAGATTCCGGCGGGATTGCTGGTGGACGCGGTCCGAGTCAAGCGCCTGCTCATTGCGATTTCAGGTCTGCTGGTCGGCGCGGGATGTCTTCTGATTGCCTTCTTCCCGAAACTGCCGACCGTGCTTGCCGCGCAAATTACGCTCGGCGCAGCTTCGGCCATCATTCCGCCTTGTCTCGCGGCTTTGAGTCTCGGCGTGGTGGGACACCGGCTGCTGCCTGCCCGGATAAGCCGCAACGAAGGGTTCAATCACGCCGGAAATTTCACGGCGGCTGTTCTGGCGGGCGCTCTGGGACAGTACGTCGGGGTTATCTGGCTGTTCTATCTTATCTGCGGATTTGCAGTAGCAAGTGCGCTCGTGGTTCTGCTGATCAAGCCGAAGGAAATCGATCACGAACTCGCCCGTGGCGCCGAAAAGCCGTCGGAGACGAAGGGGCACACCAGCCCCATGACGTTTTCGGCGCTATGGAAAAAGCGCGACCTCAAGGTGTTCATCATCTCGGTCGTCCTCTTTCACTTCGGCAATGCCGCGATGCTCCCGCTCGCGGGCCAGGTCATTGCAAAGGTTCATCCAGGAATGGACGTCATCGCGCTAAGCGCCTGCGTTATCGCTGCACAACTCGTGATGGTCGCGGTCGCCGCGGCCGTGGGCCATGCCCTGCACAAAGGGGTTGGGCGCAAGAAGATTTTCCTGGTCGCACTGGCTGTACTGCCGGTCCGGGGTGTGCTGTTCTCGATGACGAGCAGTCCCTATGCCGTGGTGGCGATTCAGTTACTCGACGGCGTCGCTGCCGGCATCTTTGGTGTTATCGGGGTCGTCATAGCGTCTGACCTGATGCGCGGCACCGGACGGTTCAATCTCGCTCAAGGCCTCATGGCGCTTGCGGTGGGAATCGGCGCTGCGCTCAGTAACGTCACCGGGGGATATGTCGTCGAGAAATTTGGTTTTACGGCAGGATTTCTGACCCTGGCTGCTATCAGCGCGCTGGCACTCGTATTCTTCGCGGCGTTCATGCCGGAAACGCGACCGGACGAAGAGGGTAAGGCGGCGCCGGGCGAGCAGCGCCGAGACTTCATTCCAACATCGAACTGACTGGAAAAAATGAATGCATTGCTGAGTTCCCCTGTGTCCGTCTGGGCTATCGCCGCGCTCTCAACGCTCGGCGTCATCACCCGGCCATTCAGGCTTCCTGAAGCAGTATGGGCGGTGCTTGGCGCACTTGCCCTATGCGGGCTCGGGATGTTGTCATGGTCCGACGCACTCGCGGCGGTCGGCAAGGGTCTCGACGTCTACCTGTTTCTGACCGGCATGATGGTAGCGTCCGAGCTTGCCCGCAAGGAGGGGCTGTTCGACTACCTGGCTGCACTTGCTGCGAAACGCGCTGCAGGCTCGGCGAAGAAGCTGTTCTTTCTGATGTACTGCGTCGGTACGATCGTGACCGTCTTCATGTCCAACGACGCGACCGCAGTCGTGCTGACACCGGCAGTGCTCGCGGTTGCCCACGTCGTCAAGGCAGAGAAGCCTCTGCCGTATCTCTACATCTGCGCCTTCATCGCGAACGCCGCGAGTTTCGTCTTGCCCATCTCAAACCCTGCGAATCTGGTCATCTTTCAGGACCGTATGCCGACACTGCTGAGCTGGCTCGGTCGTTTCGCCGTACCGTCGGTGTTGAGCATTGTCGCCACCTATGTGGCGCTGCGTTTCATGCAGCGGCAGGAACTCACGCAGCAGATTGAATCCGAGGTCGAGGTTCCCAGGCTGTCGGCAGCAGGCAAAGCGACGGGCCTCGGCATCGCCGTGATGGCCATCGTGATGCTGGGCGCGTCGGCGCTCGATGTATCCCTTGGCCTGCCGACTTTCTGCGCCGGGCTGGTGCTCTTTTTCGCCATCTGCATCCTCAAGGGGAAGTTTCTCGGCGCGCATCTTGGCGAGATTTCCTGGGCGGTCCTCCCACTGGTCGCCGGACTTTTCGTTCTGGTCGAGGGTTTTCAGCGCACAGGCGTGATAGCAAATCTGGCCGCTGTCGTCAGGACCGCTTCGACAACTATCCCCACTCACGCGGGCTGGATTTCCGGTGCCGTCATGGCTGTCGCCTGCAATCTCATCAATAACCTGCCGGCGGGCCTGATAGCCGGCTCAGCGCTCACGGCCGCTCATGCACCCACGCCTGTCGCGAGTGCGGTCCTGATAGGCGTCGACCTCGGTCCGAACTTCTCTGTCACGGGCTCGCTCGCCACCATTCTCTGGCTGACGGCTCTGCGCCGCGACGGTATCGAAGTGACTGCTTGGTCTTTTCTCAAGCTGGGTGTCGTCGTGACGCTGCCTGCGTTGGTGACTGCATTAGGCGCTGTTGCCTTGGGAGCGACCTGGTAGCCGTGTTGTCCCCAGGCAGTCTGACGCGGCTTGAGTAACGCGAAGGACGTATTCCGCCGGGCGAATGCGTGAAGCGGACTTGTCGGCGTCGCGTTCAGGGGATCGACCGAGGCTCTGCGCGAGCCTGAGAGAGCAACCGGTGACGATGCGAACGGGCCCGAAGAGGCCCGTCGCACCTCCCCAACGCTTGACTGTCAGTGCGCACTTGCGGCGCGGACCCGCGCCGCCGCGTCCGCCGCCTCGTTCATGAGCCGGGCGATAACTTCCGCCGCCGGTGCGCACCGCTCGACCAGCGCCGACGATTCCCCCGCGAACAATGCCATTTTTTCCATATCGCCCACCGTATCGCGTAGCGGGGAGATCGTGCTGAATTTGTAGATCGGCCCCTGGTCGTCGTGCGCGATTTCTTCGCGCGGCAACACGTGGGGATGATTGCCGAACAGATGGTCGCCGGCCTCGCGCGTCACGCTGTTCGCCAGCACGCGCACTGGCGAGCCCGGCGGCCAGTTGATCGCGTAGACGTCGGTATGCACGGTGTCGCCCGCGCGGGCATCGACGATCCGTTGCTTGTGATAGTCGTGCGCGAAAGACTCATGCGTCGCGACGAATAGCGTGCCGCAGTGAATGCCCGCCGCGCCGAGCGCGAGTGCGGCAATCAGCCCGCCACCGGTCGCGAAGCCGCCGGAGGCCACCACTGGCACATGCAAACGCTGCGTGAGTTCCGGCAGCAGCGCCATGATGCCGATGCGCCCGCGCACATGGCCGCCGGCTTCCACACCTTGCGCGATGACGGCGTCCACACCGGCCTGCTGCGCGGCGAGCGCCTCGTCGAGCGAGCCGACTTGCCAGAGGACGAGCGCGCCGGCGTCTTTAGCGCGTTTCACCACGTCCGGCATGACGTTCCAGAAGAAGCACATGGCCGGCACCTGCGCCGCGCGGCACACGTCGAGTTGCGCATCGAGCAGCGCGGGGTCCGTCCGGAAAGGAATGAGGTTGACGCCGAACGGCTGGCTCGTCGTCGCGCGCACGGCGGCGATCTCGCACTCGATCACCTCCGGTGCTTCGCCAACCATGCCGAGCAGGCCGAAGCCGCCGGCTTCAGAAACGGCGACCGCCAACTCGGCGCGCGCCGGGCCGCCCATGCCCGCTGAAATGACGGGATGCCGACAACCGAGCAAACGGGTCAGCGCTGTATCGAATACCGGCGTGTTGTCGTGCATGGAGGTCCTCCCATCGTGTCGAGCGGCGGTGGTGCACAGGATTGTGCGACTCGCCGCATCGAACCTGCATCCGCGGCGGTCTTTTTAGAGTAGATGCAGATGAGCGCGATCGCAGCGGCTATTTTTTCGTCGGAGGATAGGCAGGCGCGACAAGTCGATATTCAGTCATTCTGACCGCTTTTAAATAGGGAGCGGTTAATAGTAGATATGTCGGATACGCAATGAATTTAGCGCTGATAAACTGTGCGCCGGAGCACGGTCGTAGCGCGCTGCGCACAGCGCTCGCTCCCCAAAATCCGGCGGCTCGAAAACACCGGATAGACGGTAGAACTAGGCCTTTTCTGCGATTTGGAAGAAGCGGCTGCACGGCATACTGGCCGTGGGCACGTTGCTAAAAGGGACGTATGGTTGGCTGTCCTGTCTTCCGGTTATGCATTGGTGTCGCATTAGTCGATTCCCCTCCGCCAACCTCTGCCCATCTGAACTTTGACAAGTATCGGGGCTCGCTTTGAGCCCGTTTTTGGAAGTGACTCATGAAGCCGGGAAACAATTCGCTTGGTAAAAGACGCACGCGCAAGATCGCCATCTCGGTGGCGGCCGCGCTGATCGCAGTGCTGCTCGCATTCGGCGTGTGGCATTACCAGCAGCGCGCCGCGCAGGTCGCGCCTGCGCTGACCGGTGTCGCGAGCCAGATGCGCCACGATTCCTCGGCATGGACGCACGAAGAAAAAGACGCCTCGCAAATGCTGCGCGATATTCACGACGCGAAGGTTGCCGCGATCGGCGTCAGTCCCAACGCGATTTTGATCTCGAAGCGCGACGGCACGAAATACTTTGTCACCGACCATAACGCGACGTTCTCGCATGCGCTGCTGCTCGGCGAGCCGAAGGCCGACGAAGCCGCCGCGTATCAACTCGTCTGGCTTCCCGATGCGGATATTCAAACCGGCGGCTCGCGCTGGGTGCAGGTGTTCGATCAGGTGCGCGACGCCATCAGCGTGCTGCTGCCGCTGCTGCTGGTTGGCGGCATGGTGTGGTTCATGCGCCGCGAAATGCGCGGCGGCGCGACGCTGCTCGCGAGGGCGCCCGCATTGCGTTTCGACGACGTGATCGGTGCTGGCGAAGCGAAGGCGGCGCTCGCGGACATTCGCGGCTATCTGTCCGACCCGAAACAATTCACGTCGATGGGCGTGCGCGCGCCGTGCGGCATTCTGATGGTAGGCGGTCCGGGCGTCGGCAAGACGCGGCTTGCGCAGGCGCTGGCCGGCGAGTGCGGCGCGAACTTCATCTCGATCACGGGCAGCTATTTCAGCGCGAAGTATTACGGCGTCGGCATCCAGAAGGTCAAGCATCTGTTCGAACTGGCGCGCAAGAATGCGCCCACCGTGATCTTCATCGACGAAGCCGACGGGCTCGCCAAGCGCACGGATACGGGCAGCGGTCCGGTCGAAGCCGAGAGCAACCGCATCATCAATCAACTGCTGGCGGAAATGGATGGCTTCGCTTCGAACGAAGGCGTGATCATCGTCGCGGCGACCAATCACCCCGACAATCTGGACGAGGCATTGCGCCGCCCGGGCCGCTTCGATCGCACCGTGCAGGTCCGTTTGCCCGATCGCGAAGACCGCGCGAAGATTTTCCGTTTCTACGCGGAGAAACTGAAGTCGAAAGCCGCCGACATCGACTACGATCAACTGGCGCGGCTGACCACGGGTTTGTCGCCGGCAACGGTCGCGATGGTGGTGAATCAGGCGGGGCTCGTCGCGCGTAAGTCGGGCGACACCGAAATCACCTCGAAGCATTTCATGGAAGCGATCAAGATTGCGCGGATCGGCGACGTGAGCGGCGCCGAGCGCGCATTGAGCGAAGACGAACGCACGCGTATCGCGGTGCACGAAGCGGGGCACGGTCTCGTCGCCGCACTGCTCGGCACGGGCGTGCTGGAAGAGGTCACGATTTTGCCGCGCGGCGGTGCGCTCGGTGTGGCGCTGATCACGAAAGCGCAGGACAAGCACCTGTACCGCGAGACCGAGATCCGCAACGAAATCCAGGTTTTGCTCGGCGGCCGCAACGCGGAAATTCTAACGTTCTCCGAAGCATCGAGCGGCGCCGCTTCGGATCTGCAGGAAGCGTCGCGCATCAGCCTCGACATGGTGTCGAAATTCGGTTTCAACAGCGACGGCGATCTGTTCAGCCTCGCGGCGCTGCCGTCGCAATACGCGGGTCTGCAAATGAAGAGCGCCATCGAGCACGCGAACGTGCTGCTCAAGGAATTGAACGAACTGTGTTACGGCTTGCTGCATGCGTACGAGCCGGTGCTGCGTGCAATTGCGGACGAATTGCTGGAGCAGGAAACCGTGCCCGGCGAAACCGTGTACCGGTTGATCAAGGAGCACAAGAGCGCGCTGAAGATCGTTCACGAGCCGGAAGCGGCTTGAACGGATGATCGACGGATTGCCTCGATCGCAAACAATGGGCGGCGCCAGTTATGGCGCCGCTTTTTTATTGGCCGCACCAGCTACGCGAAATCCGATGGGCCGGGCTCCGGGACGCCCGGAGGCGTCTCGGTGTCGCCCAGTGCCTCGCCGTCGTCGTCGTCAGCGGGCGGCGGTGTTTCGCCTTTTTTTGGCAGCGGTTGATCGAGACCCGGTTCGACCGGCGTGGGGATCGCATCGCCGATCGGTTTGGAAACCTCGGTGGGCGGCCTGCCGGGATCTTCCTCGGGCTTTCGCGCGGGCTCGTGCTCTTGCTCGTTCGGGGAATTGGCCATGGTTGCCACGACGGGCTCTCCGGTTGGTTGGGGTACACCGTTGTGCAGCAATGCGCGTACCACGGCCCACTTCAAACGAGCGCTAGCGGTGCGCTGCTTATAAGACGCCGGATTTCCAGATCATCTGCGCGGCGGCGGCCACCACGAACACCAGCACCAGAATCCGGAATGCGGAGGGCGGCAAGCGATCGCGCAAGGGCCGCACCAGCAGCATGCCCGCGATCACCGGCACGCTCGCGCAGGCGGAGATGGCCAGGTCCGTCCAACTGGCATGCGCTCCACCGCTGAATGTCGCGACGAGCGTGATGATCGACACCACCAGAATGATGGCGATCTGCTTCGTGAATGCTTTGCCCGTCGCGCCCGTGGAGATCAGATACATTGCGAGCAAGGGGCCGGGCACCGAAGCAATGCTTTCCATCAACGCCGCGCCGAATCCAAGTACGAACCCGGCCGGCTTGGCCCACGTCGGCGAGAGCGTCAGCCGCGGCGAGGCGAGCAACAGCAGTGCTGCGATCATCAGCAAGGCGCCGGCGGCCGCTTGCGCGCGATGCGGCGCCAGCGAAATCAATACGGTCACACCGACGATGTTGCCGATCACCGTGCCGATCAGTGGCGCGGCGATGCGCCTGACGGTCGGCAGGAGTTCGCCGCCTTCGAGCGCCTGCGGGATATTGCCGAGGATGATCGGCATCGACAGCAGAAGAACGGCTTCCTTGATCGGCAGGAAGTGGCTCAGGATCGGCATGGCCACGAGCGGCACGCCGATGCTGACCACGCCCTTGACCATTCCGCCCAGCAGGAGCGCGGCAACGATGCCGAGCAACGCATAGAGGTTGAGCGCCTGCAGGCCCGCGCCAAGCACGCCGCCGGCGAAAGTGAAATGAGACATGGTTGGACAGCGCGTGTTGGAAACCGCGAGCCGGCCGCGCGGTTCGGATGGACCGGACAGCGCGCGGGCGGTGGCTTGTTGTTATCGTTCGGCCAGTTCGATGTCCGCGGGTGACGCAAGATCGGAAGCAGCCGGCTCAGTGAGGCCGCATGATACCGTGCTCTCGCTTGCGCCGCATGCAGGCAAAACGTAATGAGCGCGTGGCGTCAGACCGCGTCCGATGCGGCGTTCTCGTTCCTCGACGAATGCTCCGCCCGTTCACGACGCGAGGGCGGCGGCGCCGGCGTGTACGCGGAAGTGGGCGTCGTGGCCGCCGCCGACGCAGGCCGCGTCTTCAAACGAAGGATCGGCTCTTCGATCAACCGCCACGACAGCATCGCCATGCCGAGCGAAATGACAAACGACCCGGCGATGCCAACAACGTGCGCCCACACCGGCACCGTGCCGCCGAAGAGCGCCGCGGCGTGATGGTTGCGAGTCAGGTCGGGGATCAGGTTGTGATAGAGGTAAAAGCCATAGCTGATTCGCCCGAAGCTCACCAGCCAACCTGTTTCGAGCAGGCCGATCACGACGGCGTTGCGGCAGCAGGCAATCGAACACACCAGCGCCGCGATGCACACGCCGTACGAGGCATTGACCAAGGTGAATAGCAGCGCACTGTCCACCTCGCTCCACATCGGTTCGGTCGCGCAGAAGCCAACCAGCGCGAGACTCAGCGTAAAGAGCGTCACGCCGTGCCCAAGCCAGCCTCGCAAGCGGCTCGCTTGTCCCGCGATCATCAAGCCGCCAATGCCACCCAAGGCCAGCAACCAGAAGTTCGTCAGCGGGTGCGTGTAAATGGTGATTTCCTGCCAATGCGCCGCGCGCATGGCGAGCAGCGAACCGAGGCCGGTAGCGACGATCGCGAGACACATCGCGCGATGCCGGCGTGCGGCAAGCAACAACAGGAGCGGCGCGAACAGGAGATAAAACTGCTCTTCGATCGCGAGGCTCCACAAATGCGAGTAGCGCCCTGGCCAATAGTGCAGCACGGAGCCGATCCAGATGTTGGACAGATAGGCGAAATGAAACGGCATGCCGCTCGCCAGTTCCGGACTCGCGATGCCGAACGCCATCGGCACACACATGACCGCCAGCATCAGGTAGTAAATCGGAAAAATGCGCAGGGTACGGCGAAACAGAAAGCGCTTTAATTCAGCGCCGAATCGACTGGCGCCGCTTTCAATGCGCGCGCGTTGCGCGGCAAGAATGCCGATGATCAGAAAACCGCTTAGCGCGAAAAAGATCCATACGCCGAGATGACCGATCTCGCCGATGTCGCCGAACAGGCGGTGCTGAAAAAATACCATCAGGACTGCGATCGCGCGCAATCCGTCGAAGCCGGCAATTCTGTGGTTCATGTGGTCGTCTTCCAGTGCGAAGGCGGCGCGCGCAGCGCAGCCGTTCTGGGCGGTAGTGGAAGGACCGGCGCGCATCGGTGACGCTCGGGTCGGCCGTGGCGAATAGAAGGCGTCGCAATGACGCTCGGCGTGCCTGCC
>Ga0209759_1000621_pt1 | contig 33854 bp, 32 predicted proteins | sample AraplaCL_Col_mMS_FD_184261 | JGI IMG/M metagenome (GOLD analysis project Ga0209759, IMG submission 184261) | Arabidopsis root microbial communities from the University of North Carolina, USA - plate scrape CL_Col_mMS (SPAdes) (version 2) | ecosystem: Host-associated > Plants > Roots >...
GGCTTCGTCTACCGCGGCCTCAAGCCGGTGTACTGGTGCTTCGACTGCGGCTCGTCGCTGGCCGAGTTCGAGATCGAATACGCCGACAAGAAGAGCTTCACCATCGACGTCGGCTTCAAGTGCGCCGAGCCGGCCAAGCTGGCGGCCGCCTTCGGCCTGCCGTCGCTGGCCAAGGACGCCTTCGTCGTGATCTGGACGACCACGCCCTGGACGATCCCCGCCAACCAGGCGCTCAACCTCAACCCGCAGCTCGAATACAGCCTGGTCGACACCGAGCGCGGCCTGCTGCTGCTGGCGTCGGCGCTGGTCGACAAGTGCCTGGAGCGCTACGGCCTGGCCGGCAAGGTGGTCGCCACGACCCTTGGCCAGAACCTGGACGAGATCCGCTTCCGCCACCCGCTTGCCGAAGTCGACCCGGGCTACGACCGTCTGGCGCCGATCTACCTGGCCGACTACGCCACCGCCGACGACGGCACCGGCATCGTGCACTCGTCGCCGGCCTACGGCGTCGACGACTTCAATTCCTGCGTCAGCCACGGCATGAAGATCGACGAGATCCTCAACCCGGTGCAGGGTTCGGGCGTCTACGCGCCGGAGCTGCCGCTGTTCGGCGGCCAGTTCATCTGGAAGGCGCAGCAGGCCATCGTCGATGCGCTGCGCGACGCCGGGCGCCTGTTCCACACCTCGCAGATCACGCACAGCTACCCGCACTGCTGGCGCCACAAGACGCCGGTGATCTACCGCGCCGCGGCGCAGTGGTTCGTGCGCATGGACGAGGGCGAAGGCGTGTTCACCAAGGACAAGGCGCCCGCCACGCTGCGCCAGCTCGCGCTCGCGGCCATCGACCAGACCACGTTCTATCCCGAAAACGGCAAGGTGCGGCTGCGCGACATGATCGCCGGCCGGCCCGACTGGTGCATCTCGCGCCAGCGCAGCTGGGGCGTGCCCATCCCGTTCTTCCTGCACAAGGACTCGGGCGAGCTGCATCCGCGCACGATGGAGATCCTCGACCAGGCCGCCGACATCGTCGAGCGCGGCGGCATCGAGGCCTGGAGCCGCGTGACGGTCGAGGAGATGCTGGGCGCCGAGGACGCGCCCGACTACACCAAGAGCACCGACATCCTGGAGGTCTGGTTCGACTCCGGCTCGACCTTCTTCCACGTGCTGCGCGGCACGCACGCGGGCACGCCGGAGCACCCGGGCTTCCACTCGGACGGCCCCGAGGCCGACCTGTACCTGGAAGGCCACGACCAGCATCGCGGGTGGTTCCACTCGGCGCTGCTGCTGGCCTGCGCGCTGTATGGCCGCGCGCCCTACAAGGGCCTGCTGACCCACGGCTTCACCGTGGACAGCAAGGGCATCAAGATGAGCAAGTCGCTCAAGAACGGCATCGAACCACAGGCCGTCAGCGACAAGCTGGGCGCCGAGATCATCCGCCTGTGGGTGGCCGCGTCCGACTACTCGGGCGACATCGCCGGCGACGACAAGATCCTCGCGCGCGTCGTCGATTCGTACCGCCGCATCCGCAACACGCTGCGCTTCCTGCTGGCCAACACGAGCGACTTCAACCCCGAGACGGACGCGGTGCCGCTGGCCGACCTGCTCGAGATCGACCGCTACGCGCTCGCGCGCGCGGCGCAACTGCAGGCCGAGATCCTGCAGCACTTCCAGGTCTACGAATTCCACCCGGTGGTCTCCAAGCTGCAGATCTACTGCTCGGAAGACCTGGGCGCGTTCTACCTGGACGTGCTGAAGGACCGCCTCTACACGACGGCGCCCAAGTCGTTCGCGCGCCGCTCGGCGCAGACCGCGCTGTGGCACATCACGCACGCGATGCTGCGCTGGATGGCGCCGATGCTCAGCTTCACGGCGGAAGAGGCGTTTCCGGTGTTCGCGCCGGGCGCGTCGTTCTCGATCTTCACGGAGACCTTCTGGCATCTCGAATCGGGTGACGCGGCGCTGCTGGCCAAGTGGGATCGCGTGCATGCCATCCGCGAGGCGGCCAACAAGGCCATCGAGGAGGTGCGCAAGGAAGGCGGCGTCGGTTCGTCGCTGCAGGCCGAGCTGACCATCGCGGCCAACGCCGAGGATCGCGCGCTGCTGGCCTCGCTCGGCGACGACCTGAAGTTCGTCACCATCACGTCGGCCGTCACCGTGGTCGAAGGCGACGAGCTGGTGGTCAGCGTGACGCCGTCGACGGCGCCCAAGTGCGAGCGCTGCTGGCACTGGCGCCGCGACGTCGGCGTCGACCCCGCCCATCCGACGATCTGCGGGCGGTGCACGAGCAACCTGTTCGGCACGGGCGAAGTGCGCAGCGTGGCCTGACGGCAGCCCCCCGCAGTGGGGCGCGAGCGCCCGGCGGCGGAACGGGGTCGGGCCTTGCCTCCATCCGCGCCCGGCGCCACCCGGTCGCCTGCCGCGTGGCGCGAATGGAGGAGAGGCCAGACCCCTTTGCTCTTGCGGGCGACCTGCGTCCAAGGGGTCTGGCCTCTCCTCGAATCGCCCCGCGACGTTGCGGCAAGCAAACGAGGCCGGACGCGGCTCGAGGCAAAGATCCGGCGAGATACCGGAAACCCGGTATGGCGCCCCAGCCGCGCCCAGAAGCGCGAAGCCGACGGCGCCGGTCTCCACCGGTGGCCCTGTCCCCGGGCGTTCGTCGCACCGACCGGCGCGGGCACGCCGCTTGGCTCATACTTTTGCTAACACTCTGGAATCGCTCGACAACGGCTAAAGTATCTGCTTTTGCGCCGTCAATCCCGCGCATGGCGCGCCGCCTGCTTTTCTTTCCTCCAGCGTCTCCATGGCCACCCGTTCCCTTCCCCGTCCCGCCGGCAACGGCCCTTCCCTGTGGCTGTGGCTGGGCCTGGCCGTCATCGTCGTCTTGCTGGATCAATTCGCCAAGGCGCTGATCGTCGGCGACTTCCGCCTCGGCGAGAGCCGCACGGTGACCTCCTTCTTCGACGTCGTGCGGTTCGAGAACACCGGCATGGCCTGGTCGCTGCTCGAGAACGCCGGCGGCTGGCAGCGCTGGTTCTTCATCGCGTTGGCGCTGACGGCCAGCGGCTTCATGTTGTGGCTGCTGGCGCGCAACCATTCGCAAAGGCTGTTCTCGTTCGCGATCGCGATGATCATGGGCGGCGCCATCGGCAACGTCATCGACCGCATCATGCGCGGCGCGGTGGTCGACTTCATCTCCGTGCATTGGCACCGCGCCTACACCTTCCCGGCCTTCAACCTCGCCGACAGCGCGATCACGCTGGGCGCGATCTGCATCGTGCTCGACGAGCTGCGGCGCGTACGCCAAGGGTGAGCGCCGTGAGCAAACGTTCCGTCCTCGCGAGCGCTGCCACCGTCCTGATTGCCCTGTCCGCGTCCGCCGCCCAGGCGTCGCTGCCGGCCGGCCTGGCGGCCAACGACCTGGAGGCGCTGACCAGCGTGGAGCTGCGCGATCGCATCGCGCACGGCAGCACCACCGTGATCGTGCCGATCGGCGGCACGGAGCAGAACGGCGCCCACATGGTGCTGGGCAAGCACAACGTGCGTGCGCATGTCCTGGCCGACCGCATCGCCGACGCGCTGGGCAACGCCATCGTCGCGCCGACGATCGCCTACGTGCCCGAAGGCAGCATCCATCCGCCCGCGGCCCACATGAAGTACACCGGCACGATCTCGGTGCCCGACAGCGTCTTCGAAGCCTTGCTGGCAGCCACGGCGCGCAGCTTCAAGCAGCATGGCTTCAAGGACGTGGTGTTCCTCGGCGACCATGGCGGCTACCAGTCGGATCTCACGCACGTGGCCGACACGCTCAATCGCGAATGGGCCAAGGACCCGGCCTGCCGCGCGCATGCGCCGCTCGAGTATTACCGCATCACGCAGACGGCCTACCTCGCCGCGCTGAAGGCCCATGGCATCAGCGAGGCCGAGCTGGGCTCGCACGCCGGCCTGGCCGACACGGCGCTGGCGCTGGCCGTCGACCCCGCGCTCGTGCGTGAAGACAAGCTGGGCGGCCCCTATCCGGCCGGCGTCACCGGCAATCCCAAGCGCGCCACCGCCCAACTGGGCGAGCTGGGCACGAAACTGGTCGTGGAGACCACCGTCGCCGCGATCCGCCACGCCACCCAGGCGCCTCGCTGACCCATTGAACGCCGCCTACCGCCCCATGCCCGTCGCCGTCGACTATCCGATGCTGCCGCTGCTGGACATGACGCTCTTTCCGGGGAGCGAGACCTCGCTTTTCGTGGGCCGGGCGTTGTCGCGCGCCTCGGTCGAGGCCGCGGTCGCAAGCAACGGCGAGCTGGTGGTGGTGCGCCAGCGCGAGTTCGGCACGCTGGAGTTCACGGCCACCGACCTGCACACCGTGGGCACGCTCGCCACGATCACGTCCCTGACGCGCCTGCCGGACGGCACGCTCAAGATCACGGTTTCGGCCACCGACCGCGTCTCCATCGACAGCGTGCGGCGTGCCGACCATTTCCGCGTCTTCGCCACCAAGCTGCCCACGCCCGCGTGCCCGCCCGCGCGTTCGGCCCGGCTGCGCGCGGCGCTGCTGCGCCGCGTCGGCACCGCGCTGACGCCCGAGCAGCTGGCCATCCTGCGCGACATCCCCGAGGCCGGCCGACTGGTCGACGCCATCATGCCGCTGCTGGCCGCGCCGAGCGCGCGCAGCATCCATCCGCACCACTCGCTGCACCAAGGCTTGCTGGAAAAGCTCGATGGCGAACAGCGCCTGCTCAAGCTGATGAAGATGCTGCCGCCCAACCGCCGCGCCGAGGTGCCCGGCAACGGCGACTTCGCGCAGGCGCTGCCGCTGCCCGGCTTCGATCCGGCCGGCGAGCCGCAGGCGCGCACGACCGTCGACGGCGGCCTGTGGCTCGTCTTCAGCGCGATGCCGCCCTCGTGGTTCCAGCCCACCGACGCCACTGGCCCGCTGGGCCCGTGCACCGACCTCGATCGGCTGCTCGAACGCGCCACCGGCTGCCCCGTCTTCTGGGACAGCATGAAGCTGCTGCAGATCGACAATCCCAAGCCGGATACGGTCGCGCGTATCGAGCGCGTGCTGCGCGGCGTGCGCCAGAGCTGGGCCGCCACGACCTGAGCGGCGCTGGACGCCTGTCCAGTCGCGAGAACTTGTGCACGCTCGCCTCCGATATGGGTCGGCTGCGCACCCTGCGTAAGTAATTGCAACAAGAGAATGGGACGAGTGCCGGCCGCGGGGGCCTGCACGTGACAAGGACCTGGGCGCCGCGTGCCTCCTGTGCCTCACCGGACGTCACGCCATGCTCTTCTCGCGCTACGTACCGCGTTGGCTGTATGCCGCGCTGCCAGCCGTCTACCTGGCGGTGGGCATCGCGGCCATTGCGCTGCTGCGCAGTCCGCTGGGGCGCGCCAGTGGCCTGCTGATGCTCGCCGCGGCGGCCGCCGTCCTGCGTTCGCGCAAGCTGGGCGCCCAGCGCCGGCGCGAGGCGCAGGTCAGCCGCCACTCATCGATCCTCGCGCCGCCAAGCCGGCTGGCGTCGACCACCGAGTTCGTCAGCGCCATCCTGCCGCCCAAGCTGGGGCATCGCGACATCGATCGCCAGCACCGCAGCCTGGCCTCCAAGGCGGCCACCCTGCGCGTCGCCTTCGCCCACAACGATCACCCGGCCGACCTCGAGTTGCTCGTCCATGAACTGGTCGACGCCGTGGCGCAGCATCTGCAAGCCGAGATCGATGCGATGGCGCGGCTGGGCGTGGTGCGCCCGGCGGGCGACGTTTCCGCCGACCGCCTGCTGCTGGCGGCGGCGCAGCGCGACCTGGACGTCTACCAGGCCCGCGGCATGACCCTCGAGACGCTGATCGAGCGCATCGCCGGGCCGCTGGTCGCCGGCCACCTGGCGCGGCCGCATCCGCCGCTTCCTTCGATGGAAGGCGCGCTGCAGCAACTGCGCGACGGCGCCGGCCCGTCGAGCTGAAGGCGGGCCGTCGCGGGTCAAATCCCGGCGAGAATCGCAGCGACACGACGCCGGCGCGCGGGGAACGTTCTCCGCCACGCCGCCTCGAACGACCTCCGAACCCAAGCCACCCGCAATGAACGCCCTTCCCCGCCACGCCGCACCGCTGCTTGCCACCCTGACGCTGGCCGCCCTGGCGCCCGCCGCCGGCGCCAACGATCCCGCCGCGTCGCAACCCGTCGCCACCGTCGCCGGCATGCCGCCGGTCGTCGATCCGAACAACCTCTACAGCGAAACCAGCGGCCCGGAGCACGTGAGCCCGGCGCTGAAGGACGACCTGGCGCGCGTGTACGTGCCCAACCTGCGCGGCAACTCGGTCAGCGTGATCGACCCCGCGACGATGAAGGTGGTCGACACGCTCAAGGTCGGCCTGAGCCCGCAGCACGTGGTCGTCGGCTACGACCTGCGCACGCTGTGGGCCGCCAACAATGCCGAGCGCAGCAACAACGGCAGCCTGACGCCCATCGATCCGCGCACCGGCAAGACCGGCAAGGCGATCCCCGTCGACGATCCGTACAACATGTACTTCACGCCGGACGGCAAGTCCGCCATCGTCGTCGCCGAGGCGCGCCATCGCCTCGACTTCCGCGATCCCAAGACCATGGCCCTGCAGTACCAGATCGACGCCCCCAAGTGCGGCGGCATCAATCACGCCGACTTCTCGATCGACGGCAAGACCGCCTTCTTCACCTGCGAGTTCGAGGGCTCGATCGCCAAGATCGACCTGGTCGGCCGCAAGGTCGAGGCCTACCTGGTGCTGCCGATGCCCCGCACGCGCCTGAAGGACAAGTTCGTTCCCGCCGGCGGCCCCACCACCGAGGTCTGCAGCTCGCGCAAGGGCATGCCGCAGGACATCCGCTTCTCGCCCGACGGCAGGAAGCTCTACGTGGCCGACATGGAGGCCGACGGCGTGCACGTGGTCGACGCCGCCAGCTTCAAGGAGACGGCGTTCATCACCACCGGCGTCGCCGCGCACGGCCTGTACCCCAGCCGCGACGGCAAGAAGCTCTACATCGCCAACCGCGGCTCGCACAGGATCCACGGGCCGCGCAAGGGTCCGGGCAGCGTCACGGTGCTGGACTTCGCCACCGACAAGATCGTCGCCAACTGGGCGGTGCCTGGCGGCGGCAGCCCCGACATGGGCAACGTCACCGCCGACGGCAAGTACCTGTGGCTGTCCGGCCGCTACGACGACGTCGTCTACCGCTTCGACACCGCCACGGGCGCGGTGCAGCAGATCGCCGTGGGCCAGGAACCGCACGGCCTGACCGTGTGGCCGCAGCCGGGACGTTACTCGCTGGGGCACACGGGCAACCTGCGCTGACGGACGGCCGCGACCGGAGGTGTCTGGCACCGCCGATCGCGACAAGCCTGGCAGCCTCGAACCAGGTTCCAGCGTGATTCCCGGCGATGGCAGGCACCTCGCTACCCTGCCCGCGGGGCTGTGGTCATTCGTCCAGGAACGTCCACGTGTCTGCGCCGTCGAACCGGCGCACCCGCACCGACGCGATCAGCGCGGGGTCGAAGTTGCCGAGGTTGATGCCGTGCCGGGCGCCGGGCGTGGGCGGGATCGGTTCCCAGTGCGTGACGCAGCCGCACGTGCGGCAATGGATCGTGCTCAGCGTCCGATCCCCCTGCACATAAGCCGCGGTGTGCTCGGGATGGCCTTCGATCTGCACGCTGCCGAACTCGAAGTAGACCCAGGGCCCGCCGATGCGCCGGCACAGCGAGCAGTTGCACTTGGTCGCGACGGTGGGCGTGGAAGGAAGGCGCAGGCGCACGGCGCCGCAGTGGCAGGATCCCTGGTGCATGGCGAGCGGGAAGGTGATGCGTGAACCCGCATCTTGGATCGGGTGGGCGCACAGGGCAAGCGACAACTACAGGCCCGCGATCGAGTCGCCTCGCGCCAGGCGATGGGCCGAGCGGACGATCCGTACAGACCTCCCTACAGCGCAATCACATACCCCCTACACGTATCAGCCGCGCCCACCCTCGCACGCCAGCTCGAGCGGGAAATTCGTCACGCGGCCGTGCGCCGGCGCGGTTGAAGTTGCTCCGCGGCACGCCGATAAGACCCTCGCGAGGTGACGCCACGAGCGCCTCCTCCAATGGCAAACCCGACCGAAAGGCGGGGACGCAAAGCTTCCGGTCTAACGCCCGCGCTGTCACGCGGGCCACGACAGCGGGGTTGCCGCAGCCGGTGGGGCCTCGTGCCCGGACCGGCCGATGGATGCGCCTTCACGGGCGCCGGCTGCCTCTTTCGGACGCTCTCGCGCTCCTGCTGCCTCGGCATCAGACGACAGGGATACGACAAGATGGGCTCCAACGACCAATTCCCCTCGCGCGCCGCCGCCGAGCTGATCGACCGGCTTGGCCGCAGCGCGGGGCGACCCGGCTTGCGCTGGACACCCGCCGAGGCCACGCGCCTGCTGGAGCGCCTGCTGCCGCCCAGCAGCGGCAAGATCGGCGACCAGGCGCGCGAGCGCGGCCAGATCGCCGCCGCCTACCTGGCCGGCATCGCGCAGGCGCATGAAGAAGCCCATGGCGGTCCGGCGACTTCTGTCGCCGCGCAGGCGATGCAGGCCGCGCGCACGCTGCTGAAGAATCGGGCCGCCACGCAAGCCGACCGCGCTTCTCACGCCTTCCTCAGCGGCCTGCGCACGGGCCGCGGAGCGGCCGCGCCGGCCGAGCCGAGCGAGACCGGCCTGCGCCTGTTCGTGCGCCAGCCCTTCACCGAGTCGGGCCAGACGCAGCAAGGCATCGTCGCCGCCGTGCTCGACCGCATCCGGGCCTGCGACGGACACCCCCACGGATTCCGCTACCTGACCGGCTGCAAGGCCGAGAGCGCGGACACCTTCCGCACCGCGTTCGAGCAGGAGACCGGCCGCGTCTTCTCGCCGGAGACCTTCCGCGCGCACCGGCTGCAGCAGCTGGACCAGGCCGATGTGTTCGTCAACATCCGCGCCGGCATGAGCGAGAGCAGCGCCTTCGAGCTGTCGTACCACGTCTTTCGCGGCGCCTGCACGCCCATCCTGTTCCTGATCTGGAAGCAGGCGCCGATCAAGACGACCTTGCTGAAGGACCTCGGTTCGCTGTGCGACGTCACCTACCTCGAGTTCGACGATCCCGCCGAGCTCGACGCGCCGCTCGCCGCCTTCTTCGCCAGTTGCGAGCGTGGACGCCGCAGCGCCCGGCCCGCGCTCGCGCGCGCCGGCGCCTGACCTGCAAAACGGCCCGCATCGCCGCAACCAACGAGAAGCCAGACATCATGCTTGCCAACATCAAGATCCGCACCCTCATCATCGCCGTCCTCGGCTTGCTCATGGCGGCCGTCGTCGCCATCGGCGGCCTGGGCCTGTACAGCAGCTGGCGCACGCGCGAGGCGTTCCGCGAGGTCGCGCTGCGCGACCGCGAGACCGAGACCGCGTTCACCAAGATCCGTCTCCTGATGGAACTCAATCGCAGCCAGGTGCTGCAGGCGCTGCAGCACAACCCCGAGTTCGGCTGGTCCAAGCTGCACGACCATCCACTGGACATCCACTGGGGCGCGGTCGACAAGGCTTCGCAAGACATCGACGCGCTGTGGAAGGCCTACTACGCGGGCGTCGTCTCGGAAGAGGAAAAGAAGCTCGCCGACGCGTGGTACGACAAGAGCGGCGGCCTGGGCATCGCCGGCGTGCGCGCGGCCGTGTCCAACATCCGTGACAACCATTGGGACGACGCCGAGCAGGTGCTGATCAAGACGATCAACCCGACGTACCGCGTCGGCACGGCCGCGTCCTCCGAACTGTCCGCCTTCCTGGTCAAGCGCGGGCAGGCCAACGACGCGACGGTCGAAGCCGACACCGCGCGCCTGCGCTGGCTGCTGGCCGGCTCGGTGCTGGCGTCCTTCCTGCTGGCGGCCGTGGCGATGCGCGCGCTGGTGCGCGGCATCACCCAGCCGCTGCAGCAGGCGATCACGATCGCCCGCCGCGTCGCCGACGGCGACCTCGGTTCGCGCATCGACGTCAGCCACGGCAACGAACTGGGCGACCTGCTGCGCTCGCTCAAGCTCATGAACGAGAGCCTGGTCACCATCGTGGGCAGCGTGCGTGACAGCAGCGACTCGATCGCCATCGGCGCCGGCCAGATCGCGACCGGCAATGCCGACCTGTCGCAGCGCACCGAGCAGCAGGCCGGCAGCCTGCAGCAGACCGCCTCGTCGATGGAGGAACTGTCGACGACGGTTCGTGCCAACGCCGACGCCGCGCTGGCCGCCGAGAAGCTGGCCAAGTCGGCCAGCGAGGTGGCCGCGCGCGGCGGCGCCACGGTGATGACCGCGGTCGCGACGATGGACGAGATCAACACCTCCTCCAAGAAGATCGCCGACATCATCGGCGTGATCGACGGCATCGCTTTCCAGACCAACATCCTGGCGCTCAACGCCGCGGTCGAGGCCGCGCGGGCCGGCGAGAACGGGCGCGGCTTCGCGGTCGTCGCGGGCGAGGTGCGCAGCCTGGCGCAGCGCAGCGCGCAGGCCGCGCGCGAGATCAAGACGCTGATCGCCGCGAGCGTCGAGCGCGTCGAGGTCGGCAGCCGCCAGGTCGGCGAAGCCGGCCGCACGATGGAGGACATCGTCGGCCAGGTCAAGCGCGTGAGCGACCTGATCGCCGAGATCAGCTCGGCCACCAGCGAGCAGTCGGGTGGCCTGGGCCAGGTCGGCGAGGCCGTGAGCCAGCTCGATCGCGTGACGCAGCAGAACGCGGCGCTGGTCGAGGAGTCGGCGGCGGCGGCCGAGAGCCTGAAGCAGCAGGCGGCGCGGCTGGTCGGCGCGGTTGCTGCGTTCAAGGTGGCCTGATTCGTAGGGCGGGTTAGCCGCAGGCGTAACCCGCCATATCTGCGCACCGGCATAGCGGCGAACGGCGCATCGACAACGCCAGCGAACGGCGGGTTACGCCTGCGGCTAACCCGCCCTACGCCAGCAGGACGCTGCAGCCCGTGGTCTTGCGCGACTCGAGATCGCGATGCGCCTGCGCCGCTTCGGCCAGCGGGTAGCGCTGGTCGATGCGGATCTTGACGCTGCCGTCGCGCACCACGCGGAACAGCTCGTCGGCCATGGCCTGCGTGCGCTCGCGCGTGGACAGGTGCGTGAACAGCGTCGGCCGCGTCAGGTACAGCGAGCCCTTGGCGGCCAGCGTGTTGGGCGCGATCGGCGCGGGCGCGCCCGAGGCGTTGCCGAACACCGCCAGCAGGCCGAACGGGCGCAGGCACGACAGCGAGCCGTCGAACGTGTCCTTGCCCACCGAGTCGTACACCACCTTGACGCCCTTGCCGCCGGTGATCTCCTTGACGCGGTCGACGAAGTTCTCGCGCCGGTAGTTGATCATGTGCGCAGCTCCGTACTCGGTCGCCAGCGCGCACTTCTCGTCGGAGCCCGCGGTGCCGATCAGCTCGAAGCCCAGCGCCCTGGCCCATTGGCAGGCGATCAGTCCGACCCCGCCCGCGGCCGCGTGCCACAGGATCATGTCGCCCGGCGCCAGGCCTTCGACCGGCAGCGTGCGCCGCAGCAGGTACTCGACGGTCAGGCCCTTGAGCATCATCGCGGCGCCGGTCTCGCAGTCGATCTCGTCGGGCAGCCTGCACACGTGAAGCGCGTCCAGCACGCGCTGCTGGCAATAGCTGCCGGGCTTGGGCGCGGCATAGGCGACGCGGTCCCCCACGGCCAGGTGCGTGACGCCCTCGCCCACCGCCTCGACCACGCCGGAGCCCTCGCCGCCCGGTGTCAGCGGCAACGGGTTCGCGTAAAGGCCGGTGCGCTGGTAGATGTCGATGAAGTTGATGCCGCAGGCGTGGTGGCGCACGCGCACCTGGCCCGGGCCGGGGTCGCCCACCGTCACGTCCACGAGACGCAAGACCTCCGGGCCGCCGTATTCGCTGATCTGGATCGCCTGGCTCACGAGAGCTCTCCTCACCGTTGGGATGCGAGCGGTTTTAGCATGCGCGGCTTGACCTCGTGGACGAGTCAGAAGCCGACGGCCTGGCCGTCGCGCCGCGAGTCGCTGGCCGCGACGTAGCCGTCCGCAGGATCGTCCGACAGGCGCCAGATGAACTGGCCCGAGCCGAAGTCCATGTACGGATCGACGCCGACCTCCGAACGGTGGCCCAGCGCGCGCAGGCCCGCGACCAGCGAGGGCGCCATCGTCGACTCGAAGTCGATCGCCAGGCCGGTGGCCACCTTCCAGCGCGGCGCGTCGCAGGCGGCCTGCGGCTGCTGGGCGTGGCGCAGCATGCGCACCAGCGTCTGCACGTGGCCTTGCGGCTGCATGTTGCCGCCCATCACGCCGAAGCTCATCCGGGGCCGGCCATCCCGGCACAGGAAGCCGGGGATGATGGTGTGGAACGGCCGCTTGCCGCCGGCCACGACGTTGGGATGCGTCGCGTCCAGCGTGAAGCCCTGGCCGCGGTTCTGCAGGCTCACGCCGGTGCCCGGCACGACGACGCCGCTGCCGAAGCCCATGTAGTTCGACTGGATCAGGCTGACCATGCGGCCGCCCTCGTCGGCCGCCGTGAGGTAGACCGTGCCGCCGGACGGCGGCGTGCCGTGCGCGAAGGCCTGCGCGCGGCCAGGCGCGATCAGGCGCGCGCGTTGGGCGAGGTAGTCGTCCGACAGCAGGTGGGCCGGCGTCAGCGCGGTCATCGCGCGCGCATCGGCCACCCAGCGGTAGGTGTCCGCGAACGCCAGCTTCATCGCCTCGATCTGCAGGTGCTGCGCCTGGACGCTGTCGACGGGAAAGCGCCCGACGTCCAGCTTGTCGAGCATGCCCAGCGCCATCAAGGCCGCGATGCCCTGGCCGTTGGGCGGGATCTGGTGCACCGTGTGGCCGGCGAACGCCAGCGAGATCGGCGTCACCCATTCGGGCTGCCAGCGGGCCAGGTCCGCGGCCGTCATCGAGCCTCCGTGGGCCGCCGAGTGGGCGACGAGTGCAGCGGCGATCTCGCCGCGGTAGAACGCCTCGCCGCGGGTCTCGGCGATCGCGCGCAGCGTGCGCCCGGCGGCCTCGAACACGAAGCGCTCGCCCGGCACGGGCGCGCGGCCGCGCGGCATGAAGGCCTCGGCAAAGCCGGGCTGCGCCGCCAGCTGCGGCAGCTGGCGCGCCCACTTGTCGGCCACGATGCAGGCCACGCCGTGCCCGCGCTCGGCCAGCTCCACCGCCGGTTCCAGCAGGTCGGCGAAGGGCAGCCGGCCGCAGCGCTGGGACAGCGCCGCCCAGCCGGCGACGGCGCCGGGCACGGTGACGCTGTCCCAGCCGCGCACCGGCAATGCATCGCCGTGGCGCCGCGCGAAGTAGGCCGGGTCCCAGGCCGCCGGTGCGACGCCCGATGCGTTCAGTCCCTGCAGCCGCTCGCCGTCCCACAGGATCGCGAACAGGTCACTGCCCAGGCCGTTGGACACCGGCTCGACGATGGTCAACGCCGCCGCCGCGGCGATCGCCGCGTCGATCGCGTTGCCGCCCTTGGCGAGCATGCGCAGGCCGGCCTGCGATGCGAGCGGGTGCGAGGTCGAGACCACGTTGCGCGCGAACACGGGGCTGCGCACGGTGGGATACGGGTTGTGCCAGTCGAAGCTCATGTCGTCCTCGCGTTGACGGCTTGTTCAGGTGGCCGGGCGGGCCTTGGCCAGCAGCCAGATGCCCGACAGCACGAACACCGTGCCCGCGCCGATCCACACCGTTAACGGCTCGCCCAGGATCAGCACGCCCATCAGGATGGTGCTGACAGGCCCCACCATGCCGGTCTGAGCGGCGACGGTGGCGCCGACGCGTTCGATGGCCATCATCACCATCAGCACCGGCGCGAAGGTGCAGGCGGTGGCGTTGAGCACCGACAGCCACAGCACCTGCGGCGCGACCTGCGCGGCCGACAGCGGGTGCGTCAGCGCGAATTGCGCCAGGCAGAGCAGGCAGGCGACGGTGGTGGCCAGGCCCGTCAGCCGCAGCGAGCCGAGGCGCCGCACCTCCTCGCCGCTGAACACGAGATAGACGGCGTAGCTGACCGCGCTACCCAAGACCAGCGCGGCGCCGAGCGCGACGTGGCTGCCCGCGACGCGCACCTCGTGGCCGAAGACGAGCAGCACGCCCGCGTAGCTCACCGCCAGCGCCAGCAGCTGGGCGCGGGCGACACGGCGCTTGAAAAGCACGCGGCCGATCACCAGCACCAGCGTCGGATTCAGATAGAGCACCAGCCGCTCGAAGCCGGCGCTGACGTAGGCCAGGCCCGCGAAATCGAGGAAGCTCGCCAGGTAGTAGCCCGAGAAGCCGAGCCCGGCCACGATGCGCCAGTCGCGCGCGGTCAGCGGCGCCCGGCCGCGGCCCGCCCACCACGCCAGGCCGACGAACAGGGGCAGCGCGAACAACATGCGGTACATGATCAGCGTCACCGCGTCGACGCCGTAGCGGTACGCGAGCTTGACGATGATGGCCTTGCCCGAGAACGCGATCGACCCGGCGGTGGCCAGCGCCAGCCCGGGCCACAGGCGCTGCGGCCGCGCCACCGGCGTGGTGGAGCCCAGGGTCGGGAGCGTGGTCGCCGCGTCGGATTCAGGAGCCATGCATCGAGCATACCGGCGCGGGCCGTCCGACTGCTCGCGAATGGTCAAGCGTCGCTTGTCGCTAGGGCCGGAACACGCGCGGCGCTTCCGGCGTCCCGGCGTCATCCCGCAGCGTCTTCTGCCACCACCCGACATCGCGCCACGCGCCCATCTTGAACCCGACCTTGCGATAGACCCCGAGCCGTTCGAACCCCAGCGCCTCGTGCAGCGCGACGCTGGCGTCATTGGGCAAGGCGATGCCGGCGAAGGCCTGGAAGTAGCCCAGGTCCGCGAGTTCGGAGAAAAGCCGTTCGTAGAGCTTGCGGCCCACACCCTGGCCTCGCCGGTCCGCGCGCACGTAGGCCGTCGCGTCCACCGACCACTGGTAGGCGGCGCGTTCGCGATGCCGGCCGGCGTAGACGTAGCCATCCACGTCGCCGTTGTCATCGACGCTGACGAGCCAGGGCAGCCGCTGCAGCGTCGAGACGATCCTCGACCTCATCTCGTCGGGCGACGGAGGTTCGAGCTCGAAGGAGATGGTGGTGTTCGCGACGATGGGCGCATAGATGGCGGCGATGGCCTCGGCGTCGTGCGGCGTGGCGGTGCGAATGGTCATGGCGGGGCGGCTTGTTGCGGTATCGAGCGTGCGCCGGCCCTGCGGCGACGCACCGTCAAGGTGAAGACCACGGCAGACCCGGCGGCGGTGGCTGCGAGGCACAGGAGCAGGCCTGGTGCACTCGCGGTCACGGCGAGCACCAGCGAAGCAATGATCGGGCCAGCCGCCTTGGCGATCAGCACCGGCGTCGCCATCGCGCCGTTGATCGCGCCGTAGCGTTCGCGCCCATAGAGTTCCGCGGGCGTCGCGCCCCGCACGATGGTCATGACGCCATTGCCCATGCCGTACAGCAGCGCGAAGGCGGCCATCATCGCCAGCTGCGGGACGGCGAAGGCGAGCAGACCCAACGACACCGGCAGCAGCCACATCGCGAGCGAGCCGACGCGCGACGGGCTCCAGCGAGACAGGAGCGTGTACTCGATGATCCGCCCCAGCACCTGCATCGGCCCGATCATCGCCCCCACCCACGCGGCCTGGCTCGGCGACAGGCCCTTGCCCTGGAGCAGCGGAATCAGGTGCACCGACATGGCCGAGAACACCAGCGCATTGCCGGTGAACGCGGCACACAGGCCGATGAAGGTCGCATCCAGCAGCGGGAGCGCCGCTTTGCGCGAGCGCTGGTCCTTCGTCCTGCGAGCGCCGGCAGGCGCCGCGGGAACCACCCACCAGTGCAAGGGCACGCAGACCAGCAGGTTGATCGCTCCCAAGGCGACAAGCGCGCCCTGCCATCCGAACCGCTCCAGCAACGTCTGGGTCAGCGGCCAGAACACCGTGCTGGCAAAGCCGCCGAAAAGCGTCAGTGCCGTGATCGCCTTGCGCTGGCGCTCCTCGAAGGCCTGAACGAGCACGGCGAACGCCGGGTCGTACAACGTGGCCGCCATCACCAGGCCCAGCAGGGCCCAGACGGCGTACAGCTCCCAGGCGCTGGTCACAAAGGCGAGCGCGGCCAGCAGGACGGCAGCGGCCGCCGACCCGGCCGTCATGACGGCGCGTCCACCATGCCGATCGATGAGCCTGCCGACGGGGGCGGAGGCGAGCCCCGTGACCAGCAGCGCCACGGAGAAGGCGCCCACGACGCCGCTGCGCGCGATGTGCGCGGCCCCGGCGAACGCGTCGATCATCAGCGAGAAGGCGTAATACAGCGTGCCCCAGGACACGATCTGCGTCACGCCCAGCGCGGCGACCAGGCGCCACGACGCGCCGCGCGGGTGGTCAGCCACGGCAGCCCGCCCTCGGCTTCGATGCTTGGGCGCCGGCGCCGCAACACGCGGCAGCCCGGGGCGGCGCGCTGGGTTCGACTGCCGTCTCGCCGCAACCGCAACCCGACGCGCCCTGGGCCTTGGCCGTCTCGTCGAGCGCGCAGCAGGCCGCGGCATCGGCCTTGGGCGGCCCGCCGCAACAGCCCTCCTCGACCACCGGCGATGCGACGTCGTCGGACAGCGTCACGCCGACGCCGCACACGCCCGTCTCGGGCAGATCCAGCTCGACGCGGTCGGCGGCCTCCAGGTCGCCGGCGATCGCTGCGACGACCGACCGCACCTGCTCGAAGCCGGTCGCCATCAGGAACGTGGGCGCGCGGCCGTAGCTCTTCACGCCCACCGTGTAGAAGCCCGGTTCGGGATGGGCCAGTTCGCGGTGTCCGTGCGGCCGCACGGTGCCGCAGCTGTGCAGGTTGGGATCGACGAGCGGGCCCAGCGCCACGGTCGACTCCAGCCACGGATCGAGCCTCAGCCGCAGTTCGCTGGCGAGCGAGAGGTCCGGCCGCTGGCCGGTGGCGCAGACGATCTGGTCGATGCCATCGACGCGCATCGGTTTGGCGTTGCGGTCGTGGCCATCGAGCGCCAGCCGGCCCTCCTCCTCTCGAATCGCGGTCACGTGCATGCCCGGGAAGAAATCGAGGCCGCCTTCGTCGCGCAGCCGCCGCAGGTCGCCGCCGAGGCGACCGCGCGCCGGCAACGCGTCGGCCGCGCCGCCGCCGAACACCCGGGTCAGTGCCGGGGATCGCACGGCCCAGGCCAGGCGCGTGCCCGGCACGGCGCGCGCGAGTTCGGCCAGGCCCAGGAGCGCGTTCGCGGCGGAGTGCCCGGCGCCGACCACGAGCGTGCGCTTGCCGGCGTAGCGGCTGCGCTCGCGTCCGAGGACGTCGGGGATGCCGTAGAAGATCCTGCCCGCGTTCTCGCGTTCGCCGGCGGCCGCCAGGCCGTTCGCGCCCACCGGGTTCGGTGAGGTCCAGGTGCCGGTGGCGTCGATGATGGCGCGCGCCTTGAACGGGATCCGCCCCCCGTCCTGCACGGCGTCGATCACGAACGGCGCGCGCTCGCGGCCGGCCGTCTTGACCTTGTCGAAGCCTTGGCGGCCGATGGACGTCACGCGCGTGCGCAACCGAAGATGGGGCGCGACCCGCGGCAGCGCGCTGAACGGCCGCAACACGCGCTCGACGACATCGCGCGCCAACGGCAGCTCCGCCTCGGGCGGACGCTGCCAACCGGTGGGCTCCAGCATGGCGGCCATCGCGGGGTCGATGTCGTGACGCCACGGCGAGAACAGGCGCACATGGCCATAGTCCAGCAGGCTGGCGCCCACCGAGTCGCCCGCTTCCAGCACGAGGGGTTCGATGCCGCGCTCGATGAGGCGCGCGGCGGCCGCCAGACCGACCGGACCGGCACCCAGCACCGCAACAGGCAGGTTGCTGTCGGCCTTGGCGGCCTCGACCAGCGGCAGCACCATCAAGGCGGCGCTGTCCGGGCAGGCCCCCTGGAATTGCGCTGACGCCTGCAGCGCGCGCGGTGCATGGTCGCGCGAAAGCTTGCGAAAGCCGAAGCGCGCAAAGTAGTCGGCCGCCGTCGTGGTCAGCAGGAACACCTGGCGGATCGAACGGCGCCTGGCCTCGTCCAGCAGCGTGCGCACCAGCGATTCGCCCAGTCCGCGGCCGTGCAGCCCCGGTGCAACGGCGACCGAGCGCAGCAGCGCCAGGTCCCCATGGACCTCGGCGCCGGCAACGCCCACGACTTCCGTGCCCGAACTCGCGACGACGAAGGTCGCCAGGTGCGCCTGGGCGCCCTCCTCGGGAAGCGCGTTCGCGCGCAGCAAGGCCGCGACGGCCGGCCAGTCGGCGGCGCCCGCCTGGCGCAGCCTGACGTTCGGTGGGTTCAACAACATGACGATTCCTTCTTCTCGGGCGGCGGCAGGCAACACATGGCCGCCTGGTCTTCGCGCAGCGCCTTCATCAGCAACACGAGCGAGGCCTCGACCGAAGCCCGCTCCCGGGACGTCAGCGAGCCAAGCAACTGCTCGGCGTGCGACGTGAGCGTTCGTTCGAGTTCATCGGCGGTGCGGCGGCCCTCCTTGGTGAGGGTCACCAACAAGCTGCGGGCGTCGGCCGGGTTCGGCTGCTTGGTGACGAGGCCGCGCTCCACCATCGAGTCGACGGCGCGCGAGACCCAGCTCTTCTCGAGCATCACGCGCGTGCCCAGCTCCGACAGCGGCAGGGGACCGGAGCGCGACAACTCGCCGAGCAGGTGGCACTGCGTGTTCGTCGTGCGACAGCAGTCGGCGACGACGCGCTGCGCCCGTGTGTACAGGCGGGCGACTTCGCGCAGCAGCGCGCCGGAGCGATGGGATTGGGCGGTCATCTGGTTGTGCATAGCAACGATATGGGCGCAACATAGGCTGTCTCCAATTGGTTGTCAATAGCAACTAATGAGCGAAAGAAACGCCGCGGCGCGCGGCGCGCGGTAGCGATCAGTTCCGGGACGCGGAAGCGGTGCCGGCGTCGTCAGCGGCCTTGCCCGAGGCTTCGATGACGTTGGGATGGCCGCTGGGGTGCAGGCGCGGTTCGAGGACGTTGTGGATCGCGAGCCCGACGCCGGCGCCGACCAACTCCGCCAGCACGAAGCCTGGGGCGCTGGAAGGCGCGATGCCGGCGAACGTGTCGCTCCACAGGCGGCCGAAGACCGCCGCCGGGTTCGCGAACGACGTCGATGCCGTGAACCAGTAGGCCGCGCCGATGTAGGTCGCCACCATGGCCGCGGCCCGGCCCGCGGGCGCGCGCAGGATCACCAGCAGCAGGCCGGCCGTCGCGACGCTCTCGGCGATCCACTGCCCCATCCCCGTCCTGAGCTTGGTGGAGAACTGCACGATGCTCAGGCCGAACATCGCATGCGCGAGCCACGCGCCGGCCAGCGCGCCGAGCAGTTGCACGACGATGTAGGGAACGAGCGCGCTGCGCGCCAGCTCGCCGCGCCACGCCATCACGGCGCTGACGGCCGGATTGAAATGCGCCCCGCTCAACGGCCCGAACACCTCGATCAGGATGTAGAGCCCGCCGACCGTGGCCAGCGTGTTGGCGAGCAAGGCGACCGCGACGTTGCCGCCCGCCAGCTTCTCGCCCATCACGCCCGAGCCGATGACCACGGCCAGCAGCAGCGCCGTGCCCAGGAATTCGCTGACCAGCTTGCGAGGCAAGTCGAGGGCGGCCATCAATTGCTCGCGATCTGATGGAGCGCTTGCTTCAGCTGCTCCCTGGACAGGGTCTCGAAGGGCAGCTGCAGCAACTGCAGCATGCGGTATCCGATGGCCTGCCGCGTGAGCTCGAACGCACGCCGCTTGCCGCCGTCGCCACCCTCGGCGTTCGACGGGTCCGGGTAGCCCCAGTGCACCTTGACCGGCTGGCCTGCGGCGCCGCCAAGGAACACCGGACACTGCTCGGCGGCCGCACTGTCGCAGACCGTGATGACGATGGACAGCGGGGGTGCGTCGGCCGTGCTGAATTCGTCCCAGCTCTTGCTGCGACAGCCGCTGGTGTCGACGCCGGCATCGTGAAGCGCCTCGAGGGCGAACGGGTTGATGCGGCCGCTCGGCGCGCTGCCGGCGCTGAAGGCCCGCACATCCTTGCCGAGCTTGCGGGCCCAGTGGTTCAGCATGCCTTCGCCCAGAACGCTGCGCGCAGAATTGTGGGTGCACAGGATCAGGACGTTGGTCGTCATGTCGGAGACGTCCTCAGCAGCACGACGATCCGGACTTGACCGGGATGCCCACCGGCCGGCCGCGCGGCGTCGGCGTGCAGCACGCCGGGGTCTCGGCCGGTTCGGCGGCCTTCTCGCTGAACACCGGGATGTCGGCGAGCGTATGGAAGTGCTCCCAGGCCACGCCTTGCGGATCGGTGACCCAATGCTTCTCGCTCTGCGCGTAGCAGCAGGACGTCGCGCCTTCATCGAGGATGGCCATGTCCGCGGCCTGCGCGCGCGCCTTCAGCTCCGCCAGTTCCGCCGCGTCGTCCGTCTGGAACCCCAGGTGGTCGACCCCGCTCGCGCCGCCCCGGGTGGAGATCGCGAAGTTGAGGCGCGGATCCTCCAGCATCCACTTGGCGTAGTCCTGCTCCAGGCGGGCCGGCTCGGCCGCGAACAGCTTCGAGTAGAAGGCGACGCTCCTGGCGAGGTCGTCGACGTGGACATGGACGTGAAAGCGCTTCATCGTGATCTCCTTCAGCAGCAGGATTGCGCCGCGGCGGGCACGCAGCCCTGGCCTTGGCAACAGTTTTCGGTCAGGTAGGCCAGGAGCCCGTTCATGTGGTCGAACGAGGCGCGGTAGACCAGGTTTCTTCCCTGGCGCTCCTGCGTCACCATGCCCGCGTTCATGAGCTCCTTCAGATGGAACGACAGCGACGTCGGCGCGATGCCCGAGCCCTCCGACATGACGCTGGGCGTCATCCCGCCCGGTCCCGCGACGACCAGGGCCCGGAAGATCTGGAGGCGATGCGCATGCGCGAGCGCGGCCAGAGCGCGGATGACGTCTTGTTCTTGCATAGTTCAAGGATATTCGAACTATTGCAAGAACGCAAGCGTTTCGGGCGAGTCCCTTCTCGGGCCCGGGTCGCCCGCGACGGCAACGGCGGCTTCGCGCCCTGCGCTACCGCGCCGTCCACTGCGGCGTGCAGCGCAGCACCTCTTCCATCGTCGTCAGCCCCTCGGCCACCTTCATCAGGCCGGCCAGGCGCAGCGGCCGCATGCCTTCGCGCATCGCCTGGCGCGCCATCCTGTCGGCGTCCAGCGTCGGATGGATGGTCTCCTTCAGCGGCTCGGTGATCGGCATCAGCTCGTAGAGCGCCGCGCGTCCGCGGTAGCCGGTGTTGCGGCAGGCCGGGCAGCCCACCGGCTTCATCGGCCGCAGCCGGCCGCCCAGCTTCCAGGGCTGGGCCAGTTCCTCGATCAGCTTGGCCGTCTCGGCGGAGTCGTCGGCCGTCTTGCAGGCCACGCAAAGCGTGCGCGCCAGGCGCTGCGCGAGCACGCCGATCACGGTGGCCGAGATCAGGTATGGCGGCACGCCCAGGTCGACCAGCCGCGTGATCGCCGAGGGCGCATCGTTGGTGTGCAGCGTGGAGAAGACCAGGTGGCCGGTGAGCGCGGCCTGGATCGCCATCTCGGCGGTCTCCAGGTCGCGGATCTCGCCCACCATGATGATGTCCGGATCCTGCCGCATCAGCGAGCGCAGGCCGGTGGCGAAGTCCAGGTCGATGGACTGCTGGACCTGCGTCTGGTTGAACGCCGGCTCGATCATCTCGATGGGGTCCTCGACCGTGCAGACGTTGACCTGCTCGGTGGCCAGCTTCTTGAGCGTGGAATACAGGGTGGTCGTCTTGCCCGAGCCGGTGGGGCCGGTGACCAGGATGATGCCGTGCGCCTGGCTCATCAGCGTCTGCCAGCGCTCGGCCTCGTTGGCGGAGAAGCCGAGCGCGTCGAACGGCTTGTCGACGGTGCCCGGATCGAAGATCCGCATCACCACCTTCTCGCCGAACGCCGTGGGCAGCGTCGACAGGCGCATTTCCACCTCCGCGCCGGGCATGCCGCCCGCGCCGTCGGGGCGCTTGGTCTTGATGCGGCCGTCCTGCGGGCGGCGCCGCTCGATGACGTCCATGCGCCCGAGCAGCTTGATGCGCGCGGTCATCGCGTTCATCACCGCCGCCGGCACCTGGTGCGCGGTATGCAGCACGCCGTCGATGCGCAGCCGAATGGCGGCCATGTCGCGCCGCGGCTCCAGGTGGATGTCGCTCGCGCGCTGCTCGAACGCGTACTGCCACAGCCAGTCGACCACCTGCACCACGCCCTGGTCGTTGGCGTCGAGCTGGCCCTTGCTCTTGCCCAGCTCGACCAGCTGCTCGAAGCTGTTGGCCGCGGAGGCGCCCGTGGTCTTGCTGGCAAAGCGCACCGAGGCGGCCAGCGAATAGAACTCGGGCGTGTAGCGCGCGATGTCTTCGGGATGCGCCAGTTGCAGGCGCACCGGTCGCTTCACGTGCGCTTCGATCTCCGGCACCCAGGCCACGTCGAACGGCTCCGACGTGGCGACCACCACTTCGCTGGCGTTGACGGTGACCGGCAGCGCACGGCGCATTTCGGCATAGGCCACGGACATCACATCGGCGACGCGGCCGACATCCGTGCGCAGCGGATCGATGCGCGCGTACGGCAGCTCGAAGCGCGCGGCGAGCCAGCGCGCCAGCGCGTCGGTGTCGAGCACGCGGCCGTCGCGCACGTCGACCAGGCTCGCGCCGCCCAGACGCTGCAACGGATGCAGGTTCGAGGCGCTGTTGCCGAAGCGGCGCATCAGCTTGTCGGCCTCGTCGGGCGCGAGCACGCCGTCGTCGCGCAGCCATTTGAGCAACTGTCGCAGCTCCAGGCGGCCGCTCGGCGGCGTGTGGCGCCGCGCGGGCGCGTGGGCGGGTGCGCGAGGCGCGGGCGCATCGGGCGCCGCCGGCTTGACGGAAGGAGAGGTGGCCATGGAGTCTCAGAGGGTGAGCGGCCGCACCATGCGCAGCCACTTGCGCGCCGGCAGGCCGAAGCGCGATTCGATGTTATCCGCGCGCGCCGACAGCACCTCGCGATCGGGCACCACCACGCCGCGCCCGGCGATGACCACGGTGTTGCCCTCGCGCGTGGGCCGCAGGCTCCAGACCTGATCGGAGCCGAAGGCCGAGGCGATGCGCGCGGCGCTGGCGGGAAAGCTCGCATCGCGGCCGAACAGGTTGACGGCCATCAGCCCGCCGTGCGCCAGCACGCCGCGGCAGTGCGCGTAGAACTCGTCCGAGTCGAGCACCGGCGCCGCGGCGTCGTGGTCGTAGAGATCGACGCTGAGCACGTCGGCGCTCTGGAGATTGGCAGGGTCCTGGACCCAGGCGCCGGCATCGGCCTCGACGACCTGCAGCCTGGCGTCGTCGGCCGGCAGCTGGAACCACAGGCGGCAGGCGCTGATGACGGTCGGATTGAGTTCGACGGCGGTCGTGCGCATGCGCATCGCCTTGTGCGTGAAGCGCGTGATGGAGGCCGCGCCCAGCCCCAGCTGCACCGCGTGGCCCTGGTCGACCTCGCCTTCGGGGCGCCACAGCATCCAGGCCATCATGCGCTGCACGTACTCGAGCTCGATCGCCTGCGGCTTGCGCACGCGCATCGCGCCTTGCACCCACGGCGTGCCCAGGTGCAGGTAGCGCACGCCGTCCTGTTCGGACATCGTGGCGGGTTCCATCGTGGGACGGGATTTCATCGTTGGCTCGCAATGGGCGCCAGATCGTAACGCGAGAAGACTTCGCGCCAGGCCGCCAGCTTGCGCTCGAAGCTCCAGGAGGCGTTGGCCGGGCTGGTCGATGGCAGCGTGTGCACGTCCACGCCCAGTTGCGCGGTGACGCGGCGCGAGCGCGCGGACTCCGACCCGTTGTGCACCACCGCCTGCAGCCCCGGTGCGAGGCGCCCGAGCTGGGCCAGGTCGTTGGGGACGGGAGCGCGGATCGCGCTGTCGAGGCTGCCTTCGCGCTCGCAGCTGCGGTAGACGTCCCACAGGCCGGTGCGGTGGCGCCTCAATGCCTCGAGGCGGTGCGGGTAGGCCAGCGCGACGAGATCCTCGTCCCACAACGCCGACAGCAGCGGCCACAGGTTGTTGCGCGGATGTCCGTAGTACTGCTGCGCGGCCAGGGAGGCGGCGCCGGGAAAGCTGCCCAGGATGACCAGGCGCGTGTCGGGGGCGATGACGGGAGCGAGGCCTTGGAGCATCGACCGATTGTGCGCCGCAGCGGCGCCCTGCCGGGCCGCGCCCGCCACGGCCCTACTTGCCCGCCACCTTGTCGACGCCCTCGTGGATGGCGTGCCCGGTGGCCTTGACGCCCTGGTGGACGGCATGGCCGGTCGCGCGCACGCCCTTGTGGATCGCATGGCCGGTGGCGCGCACGCCCTGGTGGATCGAGTGGCCCAGCTGGTGCATGTCCTGGCGCAGGCTGCCGTTGCCGCCGTCGTCGCCGGCGTGCGCGGAGGCGGCCAGCGCGACCAGGGCGATGGCGAGTGCGGTGGAGAGCTTGCTGTTCATGGAGATCCTCGAGGAATCCGAGGTGCCGCACGGAGGATCCGCGCCGCGGCCAGAGAATCGTCGACACCCGGGGATGGCTGGATTTTGCCTCCTGCGGCCGCCGCGCGGGTGTCGGTCGGTAACCGAAACCTGCGCAGCCCCGTGCCGCGCCAGCCTACTTGCCGGTGGCTTCGTCGACGCCGTGATGGATCGCGTGGCCCGTGGCGCGCACGCCGCGATGGATGGCGTGGCCGGTGGCGCGCACGCCGCGGTGGATCGCGTGGCCGGTCGCGCGCACTCCCTGGTGGATGTCGCTGCCGACGCGGTGCGTGTCTTCGCGCACGGTCTGGCCGGCGCTGCGGTGCGAGTCGGCGTAGGCCTCGTCCATGCGCTGGCGGCGGGCGGCGTCGGACTCGGCATCCTGGGCCATGGCGCCGGCGGACAGCGCGAGCAGGCAGGCGGCGAGGACAGCGTGGATCTTGGTCATGGTCTTTTCTCCTGGAAGGCTGGGGTTCGCGCAGCCTCGGCAATCAACAAGCCCGCGGCGCGGAAATCACTTCATCAGTGTCGCCTTGAAGTGCAGCCAGACCAGCGTACCGCCGTCGATCTCCGGGGCCGCCGGTCCCACGGCGCGCTCGGCCAGGCGATTGTCGGCTGCGGGGCCCGGCAGGACGTGGCCGCTGCCGTGCAGCACCACTTGCTGCGACAGCTGCCCGCCGACGCAATGCGAGCGCACGATGCGCTCGGCCCAGCGATGGCGTTCGTCGGCGGACTGCTCGGTGATGGCCTCGCGCGCCGTGGGCGCGGCGCAGCCGGCGCGGTCGGCCCAGAAACGGAAGGTGTCGTCGGCCGAGCGCAGCGCCGCCTGCGTCTCGCCGCGGCGCACCGTGCCGTCCACCTGGCCGCCGAAGGGTACGGCCGGATCGTTGGTGCCGTTGACCGCCAGCCAGGGCAATGGCCGCGGCGACTTGCAGTTGCGCGCGAGCGCGTCGGGCAGCGTCGAGAGCAGGCTTGCGGCCGCGCGCAGGCTCTCGCCGGCGTCGCAGGCGAAACGCATCGTCATGAAGCCGCCGTGCGCCGAGCCCACCATGAAGACCGCCGATGGATCGCCGTGGTCCTGCGCGATGACCTCCGCGATCACCGCCTTGAGAAAGCGCACGTCGTCGACGGCCGACGCCCCGGTGACGCTGCGCGCGTCGTTCCAGTGGCGCCCGAGCGCCTCGGGGGCGACGACCAGGAAGCCCTCGCGCGCGCCCAGCGTCGGCAGGCTCGTCTCGCGCCAGATGTCCTCGGCCGACTGCGTGCCGCCATGCAGCAGCACCACCACCGGCAGCCGCCCCGCGCCGCGCGCGCCGGGCGCGGGCTGCACGAGATAGCTGCGCTCCAGGCCGCCCACCGCGATGTGCCGGCGGTGCGCCGTGGCGACGTTGCCGCGCTCGGGCATCGCGCCGGTGGAGGTTCGCGCCCGCAGCACCGACGACGCCAGCAGCGCATCGGAGGCCGCGCTGGCCATCGCCTCGGGCGCAGCCGTGCGCGCGGACGCGGAGGCCGGCATCGGCGCGCCCCCCACGTCCAGCAAGGTGACATCGCTGACGTCGACGATCGCCTGCGCCGGCAGCGCCGCCAGCGCGAGCGCCCCGGCAAGCGCGCAGGCGAGCGCGGCGAGCCGCGATGGGCGCGCGGTCAACGGACGGGCGGGAGGTGGAGTCATGCTTGTTGTTCTCGAGTCAGCTTGTCCAACGCGGGGCCCAGCCCGGCCGTTGACCGCGATCGGGGCGCCGCGACCAGCACGGGCCCTCACTAGAGCAAGCTCGACAACAACAGTTCCGCCCCCGCCGAACTTTTCGTTCGTTCACGCGGCGCGTCCGGCGATGGCACTCGCCGGGGCGGGCCGGGCGACCTTCAACCCATCGCGAGCGAGTCGCACACCTCGTCGAGGACCGCCGCCTCTTCCGGCGGCAGCCTGCCGGCGGCCAGCAGGGTCGCGCGCTGGACGCCCCGCAGCCGGAAGTACAGCTCGTCCTCGAGCGCTTCCACCTCGGCGGCATCGGCGCTGGACATCGCGCCGACGGTGTTCCACATGCCGCTCTCGTTCCAGCCGGCGCGCAGGCGCGAGATCAGGAACTGCGCCAGGCCCAGCGCCTTCTTCATCGGCAGCAGGTCGGCGCGGCCGGCGACGGCGGCGACCTTGGCCTCGGCGGCGGTGAGCAGGCCGCCCAGCGCCACCAGGCGCGAGTGCACTTCGGACAATTCCATCACCGGGGCCTGCGGCGCCAGCGCGCTGGCGGCCTGCGTCACGCGGCCCATCCAGTGCTGGTCGAACTCGCCCGGCACGGCGCGCAGCGCCACGCTGGCGCGCAGCAGCGTGTCGTACGGGCTGCGCACGGCGCTCAGCGTGGCCTCGGTGACCGCCAGCAGGCGGCCCAGGGGCGAGAAGCGGTCCGACTCGATGGCGTGCGGATAGCCCGAGCCGTCCATGCGCTCGTGGTGTTCGGCGACCGCGCGCGCGAGCGAGGCGGGGTAGTTGGTCAGCTGCGAGATCAGCAGCGAGCCCACGTGCGGGTGCACCACCAGTTGCTGGTAGCTGACGAAGTCGAGCGCGCGGTCCGCGTCGGCCTCCCCGTGTGCCGAGGCGATGTACATCTCGCCCAGGTCGTGCGTCAGGCCGCACAGCATGGCCAGCCGGATCGAGGCGACGTCGCCGCCGCTGGCCGCCATCAGCGCGCCGTTGAGCGCCATCGCGGCGACGGCATGGTCGTAGGCCTGCGGACGCGAGGTCTCGGCGGCCGTCAGCAGCAGCTGGACGACCGGATGCAGCGGCAGGTAGGCCGCCTCGCGCGCGAGACGCGCGCCGTGCGGACGCAGCACGGGCGCGAGCGGCGTGTCCCCCTGCAGCAGTTCGTTGAGCGACTCCAGCAGCGTCAGCGAGGTGACGCCGTCCTGCGCCACCAGGCAGCTCTCCAGCGGCTGGCGCAGCTGGCGATCGAGCAGCTTGCGCTGCAGCGCCGCGGACACCGGCTGGTTGCTGGCCCACAGCTTGATGCCCGAGATGTCGAAGATGTCCGTCGCCGCGATGATGCGCCGGGTTTCACTGGCTTCGAGAATGGCGGCCAGCGCGTGCGGATTGGCACGCCCGAAGGACGAATCGGGCTGGGACGGGATCGGCATGGCGGCGCCTCGGGGAGTTTCGTCCCTTCTTTTTCGGCAGGCGGCGACCGCATTCAAGAGGCCGGATGGCGGGGATACCCTGGGATTTACCTTTGGAAGCACTTGAGCCGGCGTCCCGGGGCCGTGGCGCAGGCTCCTATGGCGCGATCGCCGGGCCGCCGGCCTCGTCCGTCAACAGGCGAGAGAAGATGTTGAAGTCGCCGGGGCTGCCTTGCCGAAAACGGCAGAGCGCCAGCGGGTGGATCGACGATTCTCATGCGCGGCCTGGTTCGCCCTCGGGCGCATTGATCACGGCCTCGATCCGCCAGCCTTCGGGATCGATCACGAAGGCGGCGTAGTAGTTCGGGCCGTAGTGTTCCCTCAGCCCGGGCGCGCCGTTGTCCGTTCCGCCATGGGCCAGTGCCGCTGCATGGAACCGGTCGACGGCCTCGCGTGAACCGGCACCGAAGGCGAGGTGGAACCCGGCGCCGGGCGGCCGGACGCCGTCCTCGCGCAGGTTCAGCAGCAGCTTGTCGCCCTGACCCGGCAGGCCGTAGCCCACCGAGCGGGGCCCGTCCCACACGCGAACCTGGCCCAGCGGCGCCAGGACCGCGTCGTAGAACGCCGCCATGGCCTGCAGGTCGGAGACGCCGAAGGAAACGTGGTGCAGCAGGGACAGTGTCATGCCGGCCCCGGGCGAGAGTCTTGTCGCGCGCCAGCTTACCTTCGATGCGGCCTACAGCATCTTGGTCAATGCATAGCGCGTCCCGCCGGGCGGGAACCCTTCGAGCTTGCTGTGCACCTGGTAGCCCAGCTTCTCGTAGAACGGCAACGCCTGGAAGCTCAAGGTCTCCAGGAAGACGCGCGGGCAGCCGCGGCGAACGGCCTCCTCCTCGGCCAGCTGCATCATCCGCCTGCCATGGCCCTGCCCGCGCAGCGACTCCTCGAGCGTGAAGACCTGGATGCTCAGCCAGCCCAGGTAGGTGCCGCCGACCACGCCGCCCCGGATCGCTCCTTCGGCGTCACGCGCGGCGATGAACAGGTAGTCGGGCATCTCGCCGCCGGACTTCGAGGCGTTGTACGCCGCGAGCTGCATCGCGACGGCGTTCATGTCGGCCGGGTTCGGCGTCTCGATCTCGATGCGGAGGTCAGCGGTCATGCGGGCGCCCTGGCACAGTGGGAATGAGGCCAGCATGATGCCGCACGCGCGGGCGGGCGATCGGGAATCGACGAACGGCCCGGGACATCCGTCCGATCGACGCCAGCCGCGTCAAAGCTCGCCGAGCCGGGGCATCGCCGCGATCGCATTGGCGCGCGTCAGCGCCGCCAGCTCCGCCAGCGAGACGCCGCGCAGCGCCGCCAGCGACCGCGCGATTCCGGCCACCTCGGCGGGCTCGTTGCGCGCCTGAGGCAGCGGCGGCGACTGAGCCGCTCGTTCGGCCGCGGTGCGGTAGAGCCAGTGCGGCGGGATGTCCGGTGAATCGGTCTCCAGCACCAGCGCGGACGCCGGTGCCGACGTCGCGATGCGGCGGATCTGGTGCGCGGTCTCGAAGGTCACCGAGCCGCCGAAGCCCAGGCGGAACCCGCGCTCGACGAAGTGCCCGGCCTGCTGGTCGCTGCCGTTGAACGCGTGCGCGATGCCGCCGGGCACGTCGATGCGGCGCAGGCCGGCCAGCACCGCGTCGGACGAGCGCCGCACATGCACCAGCACCGGCAGGCCGAAGCGGCGCGCGAGCTTGAGCTGCTCGCGATAGAAGTGCTCCTGGCGCGGGCGGAGCTCGATCAGCCCCGGCACGAACAGGTCGACGCCGATCTCGCCGACCGCCACCAGGCGCGGGTCGTCCTGGTGGTCGTGCAGGGCCTGGGCCAGCCGGTCGAGATCCTCGTCGGGCGCAGCGCCGACGCACAGCGGATGGATGCCCAGCGCGTAGGCGAGACGGTGTTCGTGCGCCAGCTGGCGCACGGTGTCGAAGTTGAAGACGCCGACGGCGGGGATGACCTGCATCGTGACGCCCGCTGCGTCGGCGCGCGCGACCACCGCGGCGCGGTCGGCGTCGAATTCGCGGGCGTCGAGGTGGCAGTGGGTGTCGATCCACTGCAGCGGAGCGGGCTCGGGCTGCATCGCTTCGCGCGGCAAGTGGCGCGCCCCGTCAGGCCTGTTGGGCGGCCAGCGGCGGCACCAGCACGCCGCGCTCCAGCCGCAGCTCGCGCTGGCAGCGCGCCGCGATGCGGCCGTCGTGGGTCACGAGCACGAACGCGGTGCCGCGCTCGCGCGCCAGCTCCAGCATCAGCTCGAAGACGCCGTTGGCGGTGTCGCGGTCGAGGTTGCCGGTGGGCTCGTCGGCGAGCACGCACGCGGGCCGCGTGACGAGCGCGCGCGCGATGGCCACGCGCTGGCGTTCGCCGCCGGACAGCTCGCCCGGCCGGTGCTGAGCCCGCGGCCCCAGCCCCACGGAGACCAGCATGGCCTGGGCCTGGGCATGCGCCTCGGCCGCCTTCACGCGCCGGATCAACAGCGGCATCGCCACGTTGTCGAGCGCCGAGAACTCGGGCAGCAGGTGGTGGAACTGGTAGACGAAGCCCAGGTGCTCGTTGCGGAACAGGCCTTGCTGCGCCAGGCCCATCGCGTTGATGTCCTGCCCCATCAGCACGACGCGGCCCTGGGTGGGCGCATCGAGGCCGCCCAGCAGGTGCAGCAGCGTGCTCTTGCCCGAGCCCGAGGCCCCGACGACGGCCAGCGTCTCGCCGGCGCGCACCTGCAGGTCGACATCGTGCAGCACCTGCACGTCGAGCCCGCCTTCGGAGAAGCGGCGGCCGAGGCCGGTGGCCTGGATGACGAAGGTGTCACTCATAGCGCAGGGCCTCCGCGGGACGCACGCGGCTGGCGCGCCAGCTCGGATAGACGGTGGCCAGGAAGGCGAACAGCAGCGCCCAGAACGAGATCTGGGCCACCTCCGACAGGTGCGGATCGCTGGGCATGCGGTCGATCAGGTAGACGCTGGCCGGCAGGAAGCTGGTGTGCAGCACGTGTTCGATGAAGGGCACGATGGAGGGGATGTTGTAGGCCACGAGCAGCCCGAACAGCACCCCGCCGAGCGTGCCGGCGATGCCCGAGGCGGCGCCCTGCACCATGAAGATCAGCATGATCGAGCGCGGGCTGGAGCCCAGGGTGCGCAGGATGGCGATGTCGGCCTGCTTGTCGGTGACCGTCATCACCAGGGTCGAGACGAGGTTGAACGCAGCGACGGCGACGATCAGCGTCAGGATGATGAACATCATCGTCTTCTCGATCTGCACCGCGTCGTACCAGGCCGCGTTGGTGCGCGTCCAGTCCTGCACCCGCACCTGGCTGCCCAGCCCCCCGGCCAGCCGCTCGGCGGTGGCGCGGGCGTCGTGGACGTTGGCCAGCTTCAGCTGCACGCCGGTCGGGCCGCCGGTCCGGTAGAGCTTGGCGGTGTCGTCGAGCGCGGCCAGCGCCAGCGCGCTGTCGTACTCGTAGTGGCCCACCGAGAACACGCCCACGACATTGAACGACTTGAGCCGCGGCAGCGCGCCCGCCGGCGTGACCTGCGCGCCCGGCGCGATCACCGTCACCTGGTCGCCGACGCTGACGTCCAGCGAGCGCGCGAGCTCGGCGCCCAGCACGATGTTCCAGCTGCCCGGCACGAGCTTTTGCAGGATGCCCGCGTGCTGCAGGTCGGCCGCCAGCTCGGTGATGGCGCCCTCCTGGGCCGGATCGATGCCGCGCACGACCGCGCCTCGCATGCCGTCTCCGTGGGCGATCAGCGACTGGGTCTCGGTGTAGGGCGCGGCCGCGTCGACGCCCGGCTCCAGCGCCTTGGCCTTCCTGGCGAGCGCCTGCCAGTCGGCCAGCGCGCTGCCGGTCTCGTCCATCAGCTGGATGTGCGGGATCGCCTTGAGCATGCGATCGCTGACCTCCTTCTGGAAGCCGTTCATCACCGACAGCACGATGATCAGCGCCGCGACGCCCAGACCGATGCCCAGCATCGACACCAGCGAGATGAACGAAATGAACGCATTGCGCCGCCCGGCGCGGCCGGCACGCGTGTAGCGCCAGCCAATCAACCACTCAAAAGGCACCAGATTTCCCCGCCCGCGCTGAAGGGTCGCCGGCATCCGGGCATTCTAGGCGGGGCCTTGCGACCGGTTGCGTCGGACAACTGCCCGACAGTCGCCCGCGTAAAAACAGGCCCTAAGATGGCAAAAGCGTCACGCGGCAAAGATCGCGCACCTGAGAGAATGGATCAATGAAAGCACCGGACTTCGCAGGCGCCTCCAGGGAGGTGCTCTCTTTCCTGCACCAGCGCATGGGCATGGATCTGTGGATGGTCAGCCGCGCCGACAACGAGGACTGGGTCGTGCTCACGGCCGAGGACCACGGGTACGGCGTCGGCCAAGGCGACGTGTTCCGCTGGGCCGACACGCTGTGCTCGCGCATGGTCAGCGGCGAGGGCCCTCGCATCGCGCCGCGCGTGCTCGACGTGCCCGCCTACGCCGAGCTGCCCTTCGCGCGCCAGTTGCCCATCGGCGCCTATGTCAGCGTGCCGCTGGTCGACGGCGAGGGCCAGCTGTTCGGCACCTTGTGCGGCCTCAACCCGAGGCCGATGCCGGCGGCGATCGTCGAGGAACAACCCATGGTGGAAGTCCTTGCCGACATGCTCAGCGGGCTGCTCAGCGCCGAACTGCACACGACGGCGCTCGCGCGCGAGGCCGAGGCCGCGCGCTCCGAAGCGCTGACCGACCCCCTCACCGGCCTGGCCAACCGCCGCGGCTGGGAAACCGCATTGGCCGCCGAGGAAGAACGCTGCCGCCGCTATGGCGCCACCGCCTGCGTCGTCGCCATCGAGCTCGACGGCCTGAAGACGTGCACGACGCCGGCCGAGCGCGATGCCCTCGACGCCGTCCTGGTACGCGCCGCCCAGGCGCTGCGCCAGACGGTGCGCAAGCCGGACACCCTGGCGCGCCTGGACGACGACCGCTTCGTCGTCCTGGGCGTCGAGTGCACCACTGCCGAGGCCATGGCCCTGATGCGCCGCCTCGAGCAAGGCGTGCAGGGCGCGGAACTGTCGGCCGCCCTGGGCATGGCGATGCGCAACCGCACCAGCGGCCTGTTCGACACCTTCGACCGCGCCATCGATGCGATGGTGGAACATCGGGACGCGCGGGCGCGCGATTAACGCGAGCGCATCGACCGCCGGAAGGCGGGACGCGCGGGCGCGCGACTAGCAAACTCACGAGGCGCTGCCGGAGGTGTCTGGCATCGCCCCGAATCGCGCCGAAATCCGACCGCAGACTGAAGCGCTCACCGCGATGGGGGGCGGTGCCTGACGCCGGTCCCGCACGAAGGGATCGGCGTCAGGCACTTCCCCCATCCGCGATGGACCGTGGTCGCCCTCTTCCCGCATCCTGGCGCGGATGGAGGAATTGCCAGACACCTCCGGCACTTGCCGCCGCCACGCTTTCATTTCGAGCCGGCGCAATCGCCCGCCACGGGATAATCGGGGCATGCATCTCGTGATCCCCTACGCATCGGCCCTGTCCGACGCCGCCGTGCAGGCCGCCGGCACCCTGTGCCTGCCGAACCTGGAGCGCCTGCTGGCGCGCTGGGCGCCCGCCGACGATGCAAGCACGGTGGATCTGCCGGACGCCGACGAATACGCGCTGTCGCTGCCGCATGAGCGCCTGCTCGCGCGTCTGCGTGGTTGGCCGGTGCGTGACGGCCTGCTGCCGTTCGCCGCCGAGGCCGCGCGCCGTGACGGCTTCGCGCCCGAGCCGCAAAGCGGCTGGGGCCTGGTGACACCGGCGCATTGGCACGTCGGCCGCGACCAGGTCAATCTCGTCGACCCGGCGCTGCTGGAACTGGACGAAGCCGAGGCGCGCACCCTGCATGCCACGCTCGCGCCGCTGTTCACCGACCTGGGCTGGAGCTGGCACTGGGCCGGCCCGACACGCTGGTACGTAAGCCACCCCTCGCTGGCCGAGGTGCCCACGGCTTCCATCGACCGCGTGATCGGCCGCAACGTCGACCTGTGGCTCAACGACCATCCCGGCGTGATGCTGGTGCGCCGCCTGCAAAGCGAGGTGCAGATGCTTCTTTACGTGCATCCGCTGAACGACCAGCGCGAAGCGCGCGGCGCGATGAGCGTCAATTCGTTCTGGCTCGCCGGCACCGGCCCGACCCAGCCGGCCG
>Ga0209759_1000626_pt1 | contig 33660 bp, 29 predicted proteins | sample AraplaCL_Col_mMS_FD_184261 | JGI IMG/M metagenome (GOLD analysis project Ga0209759, IMG submission 184261) | Arabidopsis root microbial communities from the University of North Carolina, USA - plate scrape CL_Col_mMS (SPAdes) (version 2) | ecosystem: Host-associated > Plants > Roots >...
CGTCAAGCCGCTTCTCAAGGTCCGACACCAGCCGCGAAACCTGCGCGGTGGTGAGATCCATCTGCTCGGCCGCGGCCGTGAAGCTGCCGCTATCGACCACACGCAGGAACGCGCGAATCGCATGGAAGAGGCCTGTCTGAAGGAGGTCTTTGCGCATTCCGTAAATATACTTTGTTTGGCGATGTATTGTTGCTGAAGTTCGTCGCGTCTCACAATGGGGTTATAAACGGCAACCGCGGAGAACCTCCCATGAAACCCGATGCGCGTGCTCCGGTGAGCAGTAGCGACCGGCTTGCAGGCTTGCTGATTCTCGTTTTGCCTCCGCTGCTGTGGGCCGGAAACTTCGTGGTCGGCAGGCTCGCACGTAACGACGTGCCACCTATGACGCTGGCCTTCGGCAGGCATCTCATCGCGCTGGTGTGTCTCCTGCCGTTTGGGTGGGCCGCGATGAAGCGCGACATGAGTCGGTATTGGGCGCTTCGCTGGCGACTCGTGCGCGTATCCCTCGCAGGTATGGTCGCCTTCAATCTTCTCGTCTATGTAGGGCTGCATTCGACGACGGCGTCGAATGCGCAGTTGATGAACTCTGCCATTCCGGTACTGATCATCTTGATCGGTGCTGCATTTTTCGGACAACGGCTGACCGCCGTCCAGAGCTTCGGACTCGTTCTGTCCTGCGTCGGCGTTTTGACCGTCATCTCGCATGGCGACACTGCGCGACTGTTAGCGCTGCAGTTTTCCCGTGGCGACCTGTTTGTCTTCGGCGCGATGGTGGCGTTTGCTCTCTTCTCGGTCTGGCTGCGTTCCTTTCCGTCGGACATGGACCGTCTCGGGCTACTTGGCGCGCAACTCGTCATCGCGGTAGTGGTGCTCTTTCCGCTGTTCATGTGGGAGTACATCGTGGGGGAACGTGCAACCTGGAACATCGCGTCTCTTGGAGAAATCATGTACGTAGGGCTCGCACCATCCCTGATCGCCAACCTCCTGTATATGTTTGGCATTGCGCGCGTAGGCCCAGCTCGGGCGGGGCTCTTCATTCACCTGATTCCGCTCTACGGCGCGTCGATGTCAATCGTGTTTCTGGGCGAGACGCTGCACGTTTATCACGCGATCGGCATGGCCGCGATCATCGCTGGTCTGGCCTGCTCACGTAGCAAAGACAGACCGGTTTCCCGGTCTGCCGATGAGAACGAGGGCGATCGCTATAGCAAGCGTCGTCGGGTACAAACGGTTGGATGAGGCGCACTGACGGCGGGTGATGCCGGCGAGCGCAATCGATAAGGTAGTCAAAGCGTGGGAGACACGATGAAAATTTCTGAACGCGCAAAGTCCATCTCGCCATTTTTCGCGATGGAGTTTGGCAAACGGGCAGCGGCCCTGGAAGCGCAGGGGCATCACATCATCAAGCTCAGCATTGGCGAGCCCGACTTCGGGGCTCCTCCCGCCGTGAGTTTGGCAGCACGCGAGGTGATGGATGGCAGATCGCTTGCCTATACATCGGCGCTTGGCATACCGGCCCTGCGTGAAGCCATCGCCGGCTTCTATCGTGAAGTGCACGACGTCGAAGTTCACCCGTCAAGGATCGTTGTCACTGCTGGCGCATCCGCCGCGTTACTGCTCGTGACAGCCGCTCTGGTCGACCCGGGCGACGAGGTGATTGTCGGGGACCCGTCGTATCCGTGTAACCGGCAGTTTCTGGCCAGTTTCGGCGCGCAGGTCAAACTCGTGCCCACTGACGCGAACACCAGGTTCCAGCTTGATGCAGCGGCGGTTCGGGCGAACTGGACAGAGAACACGCGCGGCCTGATGATCGCCACGCCCTCCAATCCCACAGGCACGTCCATCCCGTCTCACGAGTTGGAAGCGATCTGTTCGTGGGCGCACCAGCACAACGCCTGGCGCATCGTGGATGAGATTTACCTGAACCTCGGCGATCATGATGCCCACGGGCGCGCCCCCCAGACTGTCTTTTCGTTCGATCCGGACGCCATCGTTATCAACAGTTTCTCGAAGTATTTCGGCATGACAGGGTGGCGTCTTGGATGGTGCGTTGTGCCTGACGCGCTCGTCCCGACCATGGAGCGCCTCGCACAAAACTACTACATCTGCCCATCGACCGTATCCCAGCATGCTGCGTTGGCCTGTTTCACGCCAGAGTCGCTGGCGCTTTGCGAGGCGCGCCGGCAACAATTCGCGGAACGCCGCGCATTGGTACTCGCAGGCCTTGAGCGCATCGGTCTGCCGGTGCATGTTCCGCCGGACGGGGCGTTCTACGTATATTTCGATGTAGGGCACACGGGTCTCACCTCGTGGGAGTTCTGTGAGCGTGCTTTGGAAGAGGCACATGTGGCGCTCACGCCCGGGAAAGACTTCGGCTCGTGCGGCGCTGAAACCTTTGTCCGTCTGTCGTATGCCGCGTCCACAAGCGACCTGGCTGAAGCAATCGAACGCCTTGGCAGCTTGATGAACCGACTTAACGCGTAAGCCGATCCAGGCCCACATCAACTTCACAATGTCATATCAGCGAGTCCGAACATGAGTCTGTATTCCGTCCGTGCATTTCTTTCACAGCATGCTCCCGACCTCGAAATCGTGGAAAAGCCGACGAGCACCGCCACTGTCGCGGAAGCCGCCGATGCCCACGGCGTGTCCCCGGGGCAGATCGCGAAGACGCTGTCTTTGTGGCTGAAGGACGAGGTCATCCTGCTGGTGCTTGGAGGCGACGCGAAGATTGACAACCGCAAGTTCAAGGACCAGTTCAAAGGCAAGGCCAGGATGCTCAACGCCGAAGAGGTGGTTGAATGGACCAGTCACCCGGTGGGCGGGGTTTGTCCGTTCGGTTTGCCGCGCGAACTGAAGGTCTTTGCGGATTTGACGTTGAAGAAGTTCGATGTCGTGTTGCCTGCAGCGGGCGCAACTAACGCCGCACTCCGCATCGCGCCCCAGCGCCTTGTAGAACTGGTCGGGGCAGAGTGGGTTGATGTCGCCCAAGGTCAAACGCTGATCGTCTGACGGGCCGTTTTCCTCCCGTCTGTCAACGAGGGAACATCGACACGACTTCCGGGCCACCTTCCTCAGGCACATGCTGATGGGCTTGTCGTGCCTGAGTAAACGCGACGGAAACCGGACAGGCGGTGACGTATGGAAACGGCATTGCGTCGCCGCAAAATAAATAGGTGTACTACATATCAAGGAGATGGATCGATGAGGATCGGTGAGGACGACAGGGTGCTCGAAGCTGGCTCCCAAAAAGGATTGACGCTTGATGACAAGTACGTGCTGGATGCCGGGTCCGGCTACATGACTGGAATTCAGGCTATTGTTCGCCTTGCACTGGCACAGCATCGACGCGACGCAGCTGCGGGACTGAAGACCGCGGCTTTCATATCTGGATACCGCGGTTCGCCACTGGGCAATCTGGACACGGCCCTGTGGCAGGCCGGCAAACATCTGACGGCGCACGATGTGGCTTTTCAGCCCGGAGTAAACGAAGACCTTGCTGCGACCGCTGTTTGGGGAAGCCAGCAATCGCAACTGGCTGGTCAAGGAAAGTTTGACGGGGTCGTAGGCTGGTGGTACGGCAAGGGCCCCGGCGTTGACCGGTCGGGGGACGTTTTCCGCCATGCCAATCTGGCAGGGACTGCCGAACACGGTGGAGCGGTCGCACTTTATGGCGACGATCATTCGTGCAAGTCCTCCAGCATTCCACATCAGTCCGAGCATGTGATGATAGGTTGCGGGTTACCAATTTTCTATCCGACATCCGTGCAGGAAGTACTCGATTTTGGTGTGCACGCGGTTGCGATGTCGCGCGCCACGGGGCTGTGGACGTCCATGAAGCTCGTGAGCGAGATCGTTGAGACTTCGGCGTCCGTGGACGTGGACGCAAGACGCGTTTCACCCAATGTCACGTTCGATTCACCAATTCCTTCGGGCGGGCTGAATATCCGATGGCCTGACCGGTCACTGGCGCAGGAGGAGCGCCTTTACCAGTACAAGTTGCCGGCCGCGCTCGCTTATGCCCGCGCTAATGCAATCAATCAGGTCGCCTGGCCATGCGCAAATGCTCGTATCGGTATCGCCGCGAGCGGGAAAGGGTACCTTGATACGGTTGAAGCGCTCAGGATTCTCGGAGTTGAAGGCGAGGCCGCCCGCCGCATCGGCCTTCGACTTTTCCGCGTAGGCATGATCTGGCCGCTTGAACCCGCAGGTTTGCGAGTGTTCGCCGCGGGCTTGCAGGAACTCATCGTGGTCGAGGAAAAACGGCCAATCCTGGAGGCACAGATCAAGGATGAACTGTACGCGCTTCCCGACGACCTCCGGCCCCGCGTTATCGGAAAGGCAACGGACGGGCACGGCGAATGGAGTACGCCTCGCAGTGACGCCCCGCTGATCAGTCATTACGAATTGCAGCCGGAGCCTATCGCAAAAATGCTGGCTTCCAGGCTGCTCCGGTTCGAGTTGCCAGAAGACATCCGGCAACAAATCGAACAGCGCGTTCAGGCGATTGAACATGCAGAGCGCGAATCCCGGAAGGTCATCGACATCGCTGAACGTAAGGCGTACTTCTGCAGCGGCTGCCCGCACAATACTTCGACAGTCGTACCGACGGGCAGTCGTTCTCTGGGTGGGATTGGTTGCCACTTCCTGACGCTGACGATGGACCGCGGAACGGAGACCTTCACGCAGATGGGCGGAGAAGGCGCTAACTGGGTGGGCACCGCGCCGTTCACGAAAGAGTCGCACGTCTTCACGAACCTGGGCGACGGCACTTACTTCCATTCCGGATATATGGCTATCCGGCAGGCTGTGGCCGCAAACGTCAACATCACCTACAAGATCCTCTACAACGACGCCGTCGGGATGACGGGTGGCCAGCACGTGGATGGTCAGCTCAGTGTCGGGCAATTGACCCGGCAACTCGCGGCGGAGGGAGTGGGACAGCAAATCGTTGTCAGCGATGAACCCGGCCTCATAGGGGAAGCAGGGCTTGCCCCTGGTGTTACGGTTCGCCATCGAAGTGAACTGGACGCGGTGCAACGTTATCTGCGCACGGTTACTGGTGTCACCGCCCTGATTCATGCGCAGACGTGCGCGAGCGAAAAGCGCCGCCGGCGCAAACGGAACGAGTATCCGGACCCTGATCAGCGGGTCTTCATTAACAGTGAGATTTGTGAAGGGTGCGGAGACTGCTCGAAGAAGTCAAATTGCCTTTCTGTCGAGCCGCTTGAAACCGCGCTCGGTACCAAACGTCAAATCAACCAGAGCAGCTGCAACAAGGACTTCTCATGCACGGACGGATTTTGCCCAAGCTTCGTGACCGTGCACGCGCGTGACGTCAAGCGTCCCGCCGGATTCGCCGGTTTGCCGGACGGCTGGCCGGTCGCACCGCGGATGCCTGCGCTTGACTTGCCATTGCGTATCGTTGTTGGTGGTGTGGGTGGCACCGGCGTGGTGACGATAGGCGCCTTGTTGGGCACTGCGGCACATTTGGAAGGAAAGGCAATCCGTGTCATGGACATGGCGGGCATGGCGCAGAAGGGAGGAACCGTCTACTCGTACGTCCAGCTAGCGTTGAAGGACGACGCGATATCGGCGACCCGAGTCGCGGCAGGCCAATGCGATCTGCTGATCGGGGCTGACGCGGTGGTGGCGGGAAATGGCACGACGCTCTCGCGCATGCGTTCCGACGCGCTCGCCATTGTCAATGAAGACGGGTCACCGACGTCAGAGTTCATTCGGTCGCGCGACTGGGCGGCGCCGGTCAGCGACCTGCTCGAACGGCTTCGGGCAAGGGTCAATGCGGGTCGCGTCATTGCTTTGCCTGCGGCGCAAGTAGCCACACGCATACTCGGTGATGCAATTTTTGCGAATCTGATGTTGCTTGGAATGGCGTGGCAGGCAGGCCGAATTCCGCTGGCGCGCGTAAGTCTCGAACGCGCGATCGAACTGAACGGCACCGCTGTCGCAAAGAACCTGGAGGCATTCCGGGTAGGCTGTCATCTGGTCACGGAGCCGGCGCTTGTCCGTTCGATCCTCGGGCATCAATCGAACGAACCGGTGTCTCAGACCCTGGACGATCTGATTGAAGATCGTGCCGCGCGTCTCAAAAAGTACTGGAAGTTGAGCTATGCGAACCAGTACCGCAGATTGCTGGAGCCGGCCCGGCGCAAAATGCCCGAGGATCTAATGATCACCGTGGCGACGCAACTGTACCGGGTGATGGCCTACAAGGATGAGTATGAGGTCGCGCGTATGCTTGTATCGGCGGACTTCCGAAGATCAATCGACGAGACCTTCGGGTCGGGAGTCAGGCTTACCTATCACCTTGCTCCGCCGACGCTGGGTACCGGAAAGGACGTCAAGAAACGCAAGTACGGTCAGTGGATCCAGTGGCCGATGACTATTCTTGGCAAGATGCAATGTCTTCGGGAGACGCCGCTTGATCCGTTCGGCCGTAATGATGAGCGGCGAAGGGAACGCGACTGGCGTGATCTCTACATGAGTTTCGTCGAGTCCCTTGGCTCCGCGTCGTCCTCAAGATTCGACGCTTCTGTGGTGCGTGAAATGGCAAGGCTGCCGGCGGAGGTCCGAGGGTTTGGTCACGTGAAGACTCAGGCGATGGACATTGCATCACGGCGTTGGACAGAGCTCGCCAGTCGCCTGATACCGGCCGCCAAACAGGAAGAGTTATAGGCAGCAGCACCCGAAGCGCGCGCTGGCGGTTCAGGCCATGGAGTCCTTCACGGCCTGAGCCGCACAGTGTGAAGCAACCAGTGAACTGCAGGCGAGCGTCGCGATCGATGTCGCCAGATCGGCGGTGGCACGTTTGCGATCTTCAACGCTATCCGGCGTGTCCGCGTTTAGGGGCGATAGGGGACCAATCAGGCCTTCCATGAACCCGCCAACGATGAACGTAGCAGCAACTTCTGCGGGAATGTCCCTGCGCATCATGCCGAGATCCTGTCCCTCCGCGATCATCGAGAGGATGACCTCGCTGATGGCCGCACGATATTTCAGCCTGACCTCGTCAATAGCACGCTCGCATGGCTCAGCAATGAGCGCATACGCCAGTCGCGGATTGTGCATCGCCCGCTGTACGAAGGTCGAAACCGCGGTTCGCAACCGGTCGACCGGCGACTCCGGGGACGAGGCGATCGCCTGCAGAACATCCACTTCCCGTTGCGAGACGTTGCTCAGAACTTCTGAATACAGGTCTGCCTTCGAGGCGAAATAGCGATAGACGTTGCCCGTCGCCATTCCCGCTGCGGCTGCAACACTCGCGATCTGGGCGGCGCTCCAGCCTCCTTCGCTGACCAGTTCCCGGGCCGCTTTCAGGATTCGAGTCCGGTTATCCAGAAGACGGGCTTCCACTGCTTTGGTCTGGCGATAAACCAAATTGAACTCCAGTTCATTTCTTTGATGGAATCGTATTCGGTTTCCACCCCGGCCGCAAATTCCAGGGTTAACGAGCGTCGCCTTAGTGCGGCAGAGACTTGCATGGACTCAAAGAGTGAATTACAGTTCACTCAATGAATGTTGATTCACTTCTTGATCGGCGCCGTTCAACGTCCTCCCTGATCAGGGTTCGCCCCGCAACGGTGCCTCTCAAATCTATTCGTCGCAAGGAGACAAGTAATGAATGCCCCACTCATCGCGGAATCCGTGGCCCCTGCACGAGCTGCTGATCGCTACTCTACCCACGTGGTGAAAAATCAGGCGGCGTCGGCTTCCGGCTTTAATGCCTTTGACGGCGATGTGATCTTGAAATCTGCCGTGGAGCGCGAAGCGCCGTGGGCAGCCTCGCGGTGTTCGGCTCTGGGGAAGCTCGCGGGCGACGAGGCCGTCCAGGAGCTCGCCCGACTTGCAAACCGCAACTTGCCCGAACTGAAGACCCATGACCGTTATGGCAACCGGATCGACTGGGTAGAGTTCCATCCGTCCTGGCATGAATTGATGTCACTCGCATGGCGCCATGAAGTACCTTCCCTTGCGTGGACTGCGAAGGAACAACAGCCGCATTTTGCCCGAGCGGTGCTGTCCTATCTGTGGAACCAGGTGGAGCAGGGAACCGGCTGCCCGATTGGCATGGCGTACGCATCGCACGCTGGGTTCATGGCTGAGCCGGCTTTGAAAATCTGGGCAGAGAAGGCCTGCGGCACGGTCTATGAATTCAGCCGTCGCGAAGTATCACTGAAGCCGTCAGTGGTCATCGGCTACGCGATGACGGAGAAGCAGGGTGGCTCTGACCTACGCGAGACGCAGACCACGGCGGTGTACTCGCATTCTGCTGGCTACCACGGCGAGACCGCACACTGGTACGAACTGACGGGTCACAAGTGGTTCTGTTCGGTGCCGCAATCGGACGGCTTCTTTACATTGGCGAAAGTGGCCGGCGAAGTGACGTGCTTCTTCCTGCCACGCACGTTGCCAGACGGCAGCTATAACCGCTTCTTCGTGCAACGGCTCAAGGACAAGTGCGGCAACAAGTCGAACGCGTCCAGCGAGGTCGAGTACAGCGGCACGATGGCGATCCGGGTCGGCGAGGAGGGTCGTGGCATTCGCGAGATTCTTTCGCACGCGCACCTTACGCGTCTCGATTTCGCCGTCGGTTCTGCCGGCCTCATGCGTCAGGCGCTCGGCCTTGCGCTGAATCATGCCAGCACGCGCAACGGGTTCGGCTCCAGTCTCGCCGACCGTCCAATGATGACCAACGTCTTGGCCGACATGGCCGTCGAAGTCGAAGCGGCAACTTTGCTTGCACTGCGCATTGCGAAGGCTACCGACCACATCGATACCGACGAGCAGCAGAAGGCGTTCGCGAGGGTGGCAACGCCGATGGCGAAGTTTTTCAATTGCTCGCGGGCGCCAGCGGTTGCCTACGAGGCACTTCAGTGTCATGGCGGCAACGGCTTCATCGAGGAGAACCCGATGGCTCGCCTGTACCGGGAAGCACCGCTGAACAGCGTGTGGGAAGGCACGGCCAACATGATGTGCATGGACGTGCGCCGCGCCATGCTCAAGCAGGCCAGTTGTCGCGAGGCACTGATCGCCGAGCTCCAGGACGTGCGCGGCCAGCATGCCGGATTCGACAGTTTTATCGATTCCATGGGACCGCTGCTTGACCGGGTCGTGAAAGACGAATTCCTCGCACGCCCGGCTACCGAAGCGATCGCACGGGCGGTGCAGGGCGCGGAGTTGTTGCGTCATTCCACCAGCGAAGTCGTTGACGCGTTCATGAAGACGCGCCTGACGGGGCCGTCAGGAAGTTGGGGGGTGATGTTCGGTTCGATGGGAGCCGAAGTTACAAAATTGCAGGCCACCCGCATCGTGGAGCGCGCGCGGTTCACAGCATAGTGTGCCTTCCTCGAACTCGCCGGGCTTAGCCCGTGACAGCGAGGCCGAAAGATCGACCCGCAATTAAGCGTGCCGTTGGAAGACTTTGTTGGGCGGCTTCTACGGCCTTCGCCAACACAGGAGTATCGAGATGTCTCGTGAAGTATTTGTCGTGAGCGGCGTGCGTACCGCAATCGGTGCATTCGGCGGAAGTCTGAAAGATGTTGCCCCGACGGATCTCGGTGCGCAGGTAGTAAGGGAGGCACTTCAGCGCGCATCGGTCGACGGAAATGACGTCGGCCATGTAGTTTTCGGAAACGTCATCCACACGGAGCCAAAGGATATGTACCTGGCGCGTGTTGCGGCGCTTGATGGAGGTGTGTCGGAGAGTGCGCCGGCTCTGACGGTCAACCGTCTGTGCGGATCCGGGTTGCAGGCGATTATCTCTGCCGCTCAATCCGTGATGCTCGGGGACGCAGACATTGCAATCGGCGGAGGCGCGGAGAGCATGAGCCGCTCGCCCTACGCAATGCCGGCAGCGCGATTCGGCGCCCGCATGGGCGATGCATCGATGGTCGACATGATGGTCGGCGCATTGAACGACCCTTTTCACCGCATTCATATGGGTGTGACCGCAGAGAACGTCGCGCAGAAGTTCGATATCTCGCGAGCGCAGCAGGACGCACTCGCCCTCGAGTCGCATCGTCGGGCCGCGCATGCCGTTGAGGCGGGATATTTCAACGAGCAGATCCTGCCCGTCGAGGTAAAGGCGAAAAAAGGTGTGACGGTGTTCGACACAGACGAACATATCCGCACCGATGCAACCGAGGCAGACTTCAGTAAGCTCAAACCGGTATTCGCGAAGGAAAATGGTACGGTAACCGCGGGGAATTCGTCGGGCATTAATGACGCGGCGGCCGCCGTGGTGCTGATGGAGCGCGAACAGGTCAGTCGCCGGGGCGTGCAACCGCTCGGAAGGCTCGTTGCTTATGCACATGCCGGTGTCGACCCCAAGATCATGGGGATCGGCCCGGTGCCGGCCACCAAGGCGGCACTAGCAAGAGCAGGCCTCACGATTGGCGATATGGATGTTATCGAGGCAAACGAGGCGTTTGCGGCCCAGGCATGCGCTGTCTCGCGCGAACTCGAACTTGATCCGCATAAGGTCAACCCCAACGGCTCCGGCATTTCACTTGGACATCCAATCGGGGCAACAGGGGCAATCATCACCATCAAGGCGCTTTACGAACTACGCCGCACGGGCGGTCGCTATGCCCTGGTGACGATGTGTATCGGTGGCGGTCAGGGTATCGCGGCTATCTTCGAGCGCTGCTGACCGACAGCCGTAGGCGCATCCGAACATCAAAGAGGCACCATGAAGGAGACAGTCATGCAAACGAGCCGGTGGAACGATCCGGGGCTGCGACCCAGGGCGGCAAACTTCGATGCGTTGACACCTGTGACATTTCTGCGGCGTGCTGAGAAGGTATTTCCCGATCGGACCGCAGTCGTCTACGGCAGTCATCGGGAGACATGGCGCGAACATGCTGCAACATGTCGCCGGTTCGCATCGGCGCTTGCGCGAGCAGGGATCGAGTACGGGGACGTCGTGGCGCTGTTGATGACCAACACGCCTCCCATGCTCGCCGCGCATTTCGCCGTTCCGATGGCGGGGGCGGTGCTCAATACCATCAATACACGCCTCGACGCAGAGAACGTTTCTTACATCCTTGGGCATAGCGAAGCTCGACTGATAATTGTCGATGCAGAATTTCTTGAACTGGCGCGGACTGCCGTCGCTCGGTTGCAGCGTCCACCGCGCCTCGTCTGCTTCGCCGACGAGCAGGCCGCGTTTGCTGCCCCTTCTGACGTCGAGGATTATGTGTCGTTCCTCGCGTCGGGCGATGAAAACGCTTCGTTTTGCAAAGTAGAAGAAGAGTGGACGCCGATTGCCGTCAACTACACCTCGGGCACCACCGGGCGTCCAAAAGGTGTTGTGTATTCACACCGGGGCGCCTACCTGTCCGCAGTGTCGTCGATCATCAGCTGGGGCGTGCCCAAGGCTGCTTCTTATCTCTGGACGCTTCCGCTTTTCCACTGCAACGGCTGGTGCATGCCGTGGGTGCTTGCCCTGCAAGGTGGCAAGAGCGTCTGCCTCCGGCGGGTGGACGGTGACAAGATCGTCCAGCTGATTAACGATGAGCGGGTAACGCATTACTGCGGCGCGCCGATCGTCCACGCCCTTATACGTGACAGGGCACAACAGCAGGATCTCGTTTTCAATCCTGCAGTCTCCGCTCTCATAGGCGGTGCGCCGCCGCCCGCAAGCTTGATTGCCGCAATGGATGCCATCGGCGTACAGCTCACTCACATTTACGGGCTGACGGAAACCTACGGGCCGGCTGCAATTTGCGAACTGCAACCAGCATGGGCGGAACTCGGCGAAGCCGAGCGCGCTGATCGCAAAGCACGGCAAGGGGTGAACTACGCATTGCAGGCCGGTATGACCGTGGTGAACTGCAACTCCAGCGACGAGGTTTCCGCGGACGGTGCGATGATGGGTGAAATCGTGTTCCGGGGCAACATGACAATGATGGGCTACCTGAAAGACCCGGAGTCAACCGATCGTGCGTTTGATGGCGGCTGGTTCCGTTCAGGTGATCTCGCTGTGCTTGAGCCGGACGGGTATGTGCGCATCAAGGATCGTTCGAAAGACATCATTATTTCGGGGGGCGAGAACATCTCGTCGGTCGAAGTCGAGGATGTTCTCTACCGGCACGAGACCGTGGCAGCCGCCGCAGTGGTCGCAATGCCCGATGAGAAGTGGGGCGAAGTTCCGGTCGCCATCGTCGAATTGCGTGAAGGATCGCACGCGTCCGAAGATGCATTGATTGCTCACTGTCGTGAGCAACTCGCACATTTCAAATGTCCCAAGCGAGTCATTTTCCACCCGATTCCCAAGACAGCGACCGGCAAGATCCAGAAGAACGTTCTGCGGGAAATCATTCGAAATAGCAAAGTATCCCTGACCACAACGGGATAATCGGCCAATAGCGCACGCGGGCCCTGGACAGGCCGCAAGGGACAATCGCGGAAAGGCATTGCCGCTCGAATATCTCCGGCGGCTGTCCAGTAATAATATTCAGTATTCCTTTACAACGGCCGCGTACTCAGATCGGGCCATTTACCGCCTGATTGACGAGCCGCGCCGCAGTCCCTTAGCCCGCAAGTCCGTTTATCGCGTCAAACGTCACGGCAATATCAGCAGTGCCTGCAGTACTCGGACAGGTGCAAACAGCCTGCCGTGAACATTCCCGTGCAATTTAGGTGGAGGAGACAATCCATGCAACAGATAGACGTCAATAAGCTGGTCGACGGCGCCAGGCTCAACAGGTTCCACGCCAAGGTTCTCGCCTGGTGCCTACTGGTCATCATCATCGATGGGTACGACATTTCGGTCGCTGGCGCCGCCCTTCCGGCCATCATGAAAGAAATGGGAGTGACCGCTTCGACGGCGGGGTTTATGGCGAGTTCGGCACTGTTTGGCATGATGTTTGGCGCGATCGTTCTCGGGGCTCTGTCGGACAGAATCGGGCGACGGTGGACGATCTCCATTAGCGTCTTCCTGTTCAGCGTCTTTACCACGGCGGCTGGACTGACCCATGACCCTGTCTCCTTCAGTGCAATGCGATTTATTGCAGGACTCGGCATTGGGGGTGCTATGCCCAACATCGTTGCGCAGATGACGGAATACTCGCCTCGCCGCATTCGTAGCTTCATGACAACACTGATGTTCTCCGGCTACGCAGTTGGCGGCATTCTCGCCGCGGTGATTGGCAAACAGTTCATCGCGGACTTCGGCTGGCAAATCATATTCCTCGCGGCTGGCGTGCCAGTGCTTCTGATCCCGTTCATTCTCGGGAGCATGCCCGAATCATTGTCGTATCTCGTCGCGCAAGGCGATGAGCGTCGATTGAGCATGATAGTCAGTCAGATTGACCCGCGCGCGAGGATCGGCATGGGCGTTAGCCTTCTCGCGCCGGCAGATCAAAGAACCGGTGGCGCACCTGTGGCCAGGCTCTTCGAGAATGGTCGCGGAGCGAGCACCGTCATGTTCTGGATTGCTTTCTTCACGGGCCTATTCATGGTGTACGCGCTCAGTTCATGGCTGACAAAGCTGATGGCCATGTCGGGTTATAGCTTGGGCTCGGCGCTCAGTTTCGTTATAGCGCTGAATCTTGGAGCCGTGGTTGGGGCGGTGGGAGGCGGCTGGCTTGCTGATCGGCTGCACATCAAGTGGGTGCTGGTGGGTATGTACGCTCTCGGCGCGGTCTTCCTTTACATGATGACGTTCAAGACTTCGACTGAGGTTCTGTACGTCGTTGTAGGTGCAGTCGGTGCCTGCACGACCGGCGCGCAGATCGTGGCTTACGCCTATAGCGGGCAGTTCTATCCGACGTCGATTCGTTCGACAGGCATCGGTATGGCATCGGGTATTGGCCGCTTAGGGGCGATCGTTGCACCGATGCTAATCGGGCTGATCGTTTCCTTGAAACTGCCCCTGGAGCATAACTTTCTGGTGATTGGAGCAGCCGGGCTGATCGGCGCTTTGGCGCTGGCCTTTATTGACCATGGGAAATCTGCGTCCGGACAGTATGTAGACGTCGGATTTAGCCCGACCACTGGCGAGGCCAGCGGGTTGGTCGACGTCCGTACCTGACGTTTCCGCTTTCAAAGGATTGCGGGCCCACGCTCGTAGCAGGCGCTTATGAGCGGTGGGTGTGCATCCCAGAATTGCGCCGCTATAGGGCCACGGCCGATCGCGACGAGCAAGGATAAGACCGGTTGCTGCGTGTTCCTTCGCGCAGCGATCAGCCGGAGCCATCGATGACGAAAAATTACCCAGTTGATTCACAATCCCGCGCCGCAGCCGAGGAAGACGGGCGCATTTGGCGCTGGTTCTCCGAGTTGTATGGCAATGGACGACTGAGGAGGCAAATCCACCGAAGGCTGGCTGATTGCTGTAGACGGTTACCCCCTCGCGATCGAGCAGGATTTCGGCGTGGCGATAAGGGTCAGCAGGCAACGATATTTTTCGGGACGTCGACGAGGTCTGAATGATGACGCTGTACGAAGGTCGACAGATCGACTCTCGGGTTGGGTCGTGTCATCGACACTGGTCTGAAAAACCCAACGGACTGACCGTTGCCGATAGGCGCCCAAGGAGCCTGCCCGAAAATTCGACCTGTCCTTTGACGCTCTTGACGCAAAGCAGGTGCGGTTGACATCGCTCGCCTGCGGACCGAACTCCAGACTGACGTTAGAGAAGGATTCCCATGGATCTGAAAATTGTTGGGCGGCATGCGTTGGTGTGCGGCGCTTCTCGCGGGTTGGGGTTCGCTTGCGCAGAGGCCTTGGCCGCCAATGGAGTCCGTGTCACGCTTGTGGCGCGTGACATTACAGACTTAGAAACCGCGGCAAAACGGTTACGCGCTCGCACGGGGGCGCGGGCTGAAATCATCGGGGCCGATCTGTCCACTGAGGCCGGCCGAGACGCTGTGCTTCAAGTGTGTCAAGCGCCGGATATTCTCGTGACCAATGCTGGTGGTCCTCCGAGTGGAGACTTTCGCAAGCTGTCGCGTGAGCACTGGATCGAAGCGCTTGATGCCAACTTCATCAACCCGGTTGAAATGATACGGCGCACTATCGACGGGATGATTGAGCGTGAGTTTGGCCGAGTAGTGAACATTACATCGATGACTGTCCGGGTGCCGGTTGTCGACCTCGATCTTTCGACCGCTACCCGGCTTGCTCTAACGGGATATGTAGCTGGCGTCGCCCGTAGGGTGGCACGCAGCAACGTGACGATCAATAACCTCTTGCCCGGGACCATTGCGACAGAGCGCGTCAAGCAGTTGGGCGATATGGCCCGGCGGTTGATTGATACAGTGCCTGCAGGAAGGGCGGGAACTCCGGCTGAATTCGGTGAAGCGTGCGCTTTTCTTTGCGGCGCGTCCTCCGGCTTTATAACAGGTCAAAATCTGCTGGTGGACGGCGGATTATGCTCACTCACTATTTGATAGCGCGGCCTGCCCCGATCTATTGCGATCATGTTCCGGTCCGGGCCAATGGTGAACTGCGAACGCATCTTTACTTCGGCCACGGAGTGTGGAACCCCTCGCCCACATTTTGATCGCAGCACCTTTTACGTAGGGGCGTCGCCCGCGGCGTCTCAGCGATGGGTTCGCGCAGGCGCAAAGTCCGGATTTTGGCTTGAATTAGTTGCGACTCGCAACTATAGTCATTCGGAACGCAACGATCGGAAAGATCATGGATATCATTGACATTCCCGCCCAATCGCGCGACTCGACCATCCTCGAATTGCGTGAGTTTTCGCGCAAGCTCGTGCGCGAACTGGGTTTCATGCGGTCCACGCTTGCGGACAGCGGGCTCGCGCCGTCGGCTGTCCACGCCATCCTTGAGGTCGGTGCGACGCCGGGTATTCAGGTGCGCGATCTAGCCCATCTACTGCGGCTCGATAAGTCGAACGCGAGCCGGCAGGTCGCCAAGCTCGAAAGCGCGGGACTTATCATGCGCACGGCATCGAGCGACGATGCGCGATCGTCGGAGCTCTACCTGACCAAGACGGGCCAGCAATTGCGTAAGAAGATCGACAAGTTCGCGACCGATCAGGTATCGAGTGCGTTGCGCAAGCTTGCTCCATCCGATCAGCAGTCGGTGGTGCGTGCGCTCTCTCTTTACGCGGGCGCGCTCAAGCAGGACAACGATGCGATAGAGACGCAGCAGGCTCCATTATCCGGCTTGCGCATCGTCGAGGGTTATCAGCCCGGTTGCATTGGCGACATTGCGAGTCTTCATGCGCGCTACTATTCGCAGCAATCCGATTTTGGCGTCTACTTCGAAAAGCTCGTTGCAACAGGGCTCTCTGAGTTTGCCGGGCTGCTGCCCGATCCCGGCAGACAACTGTGGCTCGTGGTCGACAACGGCCGAACGCTGGCGTCGATTGCCATCGACGGAAACATGACAGGCCGCGTTGCGCACTTGCGCTGGTTTATCGTCGATGATTCGTTGCGTGGCTTAGGCGTCGGAAGGGAGCTGATGGCGCGCGCCATGGCGTTTGTCGACGAACGCTTCGACGAAACCTATTTGTGGACGTTTGAAGGCCTCGATGCCGCGCGTCATTTATATGAAGCGTTTGGCTTTCGGCTGGCAGAGGCGGCCGGGGGGACGCAATGGGGGAAGGCTGTCGTTGAGCAGCGCTTCGTTCGGCGCAAAGCGGCGTCTCGACGCTTCGGCGCTAAACCAGATTGAAGCGCGCAAGGTCTTCCTACCCGATCCATTATGCGTTTGGTACTGGTCGTTGTCCGGCACCGACTTTTACATCGGTACAAACACTTTCCCCCTTCGCGGACCAGTCAATTACCGCGACTCGATCGTCCGCCAGCTAGACGACCTTGTCAGTGGAACCCTTAAGGCAGTGTCGAACGGACGCCGCGGCGCGATGATTCGCGAGGCTCAAGGGGTTGGCGCCCGGGTTTTCGTCCAGCGAACGGTTCCTGACAGCTTGAGTGCGTCGGGCCGATTCACTTGCGAAATCTATTCCAAAATTTGATTCTCGCTGTACCAACGGGAGCGTCGTTATGAAATGGGCGAGATTAGAGGCACTATCGGTTGACGAACTTGCACTACCGAGCTACAGGTTCGAGCAAATGCATAGAAACGATATCGCCGCCGTTAGTGAATGCGTTCGTCGATGGTATCCCGACATTTCTGTAGGCTCGGCGAGCTGTTTTCTCGATCCTCAATTTTATGAAAAGGAGGTGAGCCTTGCTGATGAGGATGAGACGGATCTGATGGTCTACGTTTGCAGGCATGAGCACGAAGTGGTTTCAATGTACTCTCTTGAACGCTTCCAGGAAAGCAAAGTCATCCAGGGCAGGCTTGCAGTGGTCTCACCCGCCCATAGGGAAAGCGGTCTTTCGCGCTTCGGTCCCTTCATTATCGACAAGCAGGCCTGCGCGATGGGTATGGCGATGGCATACAACCATGTCTCGTTAAAGAATATTCATGCACAAAAATTGGTGGAGCGAGCGGGCTTTTCGCTCGTAGGAATCATTCCTGCATCGGACAGGGAACTCGTCGAACCCGGAATACCCAAATTTGTACCTGAGGCCTTGTACGCAAAAGTCTATGCGCGGCCTGATGAACTTTTCCTTCCATCGGAGGAGTGCATGACCCCTACGGTACGCGAATTGTGGCACCGACTGTTCTCCTAACACGGGGACGGAAGGGGCTGCCGTATTCACTGACCTGGAGTCGCTGTTGCGTGAACTAGTCAATCACCCGGTTCAGGAGCTGCGATGGAGCATCGTCACTAAACATCAGATCTTGCGTTGCTAGTGATTCGTCTATGAGAGGTCTCATGCGATCAAACATAGCTTCGGTGAAGCTGCTAATAGCGCTCTCCACAGAAGCGAACTTCCTGTCAAGGAGATGATCGGCGAGTTCAACCGCATCAAGCATAGCCATGTTCGCACCTAGCCCCAGAAACGGCGGCATTACATGCGCAGCGTCGCCGATGACAGCGACGCCGGGGACGCTCTTCCAGTCCTGCCGGGGGCGAAGTGCATAGAGTGGCCAGGGGTGGAACCTGTCCTCAGAGCGGCGCAGCATATCAACCAGTACCGGTGACCAGCCGGGGAACCATGACAGCAGTTGCTCCCTCAGGGCGGTCACGTTGCTGAAATCAATCGTGCCATCACGCGCCCAGCGCTCATCGATCCGTCGAGCCACATAGAGGCGTATGCTTCCGTCGCCGTTTCTTTGCGCAAGCAGTCCCTTTTGGTCTCCGAGCGAGAGAATGTTGCCCTCGCCAACGAGTGTCGCAATATCCGGGTGAGTCCTTTCTGCAGCTGGCAGCCGGGTTTCAATGAAAGTAACGCCCGTGTACTCCGGAACCTGAGTTGTGAGGATGGGTCGCACCTTCGACCGGACGCCATCACACCCGATGACGACGTCGGCAACAACACTTTCGCTGTTGTCGAACTGCAATTGATAACGGCCGGGCTCCGTGGAAGCAACGGCTAACAGTGACTTCCCTGTTTCTACCGTCGTTCCGCTCAGGGCATCCAGTAGTATTTTTCGCAGAACGCCGCGATCAATCTCAGGCCTTGCTCCCGTAGTGCTATCCGCATCGATTATGGCCCTGACACGACCGTCGTTACTCAGGATTTTGGTTGTTTGGGCGTCGGATCGCGAGAGCGTTGCAAAACGGGAAAACAGCCCCGCGCGCTTAAGCGCCAGTTGGCCACTGCCTTTGTGAAGGTCGAGACTTCCGCCTTGGTTATTCGAATCGAATGAGTGGGCGCGCTCAAACACGCGAGCGCGGACGGCGTTTTTCTGCAGCATGCGTGCGAGCACGAGGCCGGCGGGTCCGCTCCCTACGATTGCTACGGTTTTCCCATGGAGCAGGTGGTCATGCGGCAGGTGAAGATTATCAGACATGTGCTAGCCCGCCGTCGACAGTGATCTCCGCACCGGTTATGTAGCTTGACGAGTCTGACGCGAGAAACCTAACTGCTTCCGCAACTTCGCGTGCTTCGCCCCATCGTCCCAAGGGAACCATTTCAGCAATGTAGTTGTGCACTGCTGGTATTTCTGTTGCCTCCGCTGTCAGCGGGGTAACTATGGGACCCGGTGTGACAACGTTCACACGGATGCGTCGAGCGAGAACTTCCTCAGATGTCGCGAGTGTCCGGCCGAAGCTGCGCACAGCCCCCTTGCTGGCGGCGTAAAGGGGGTCACCGGGGCGGCCCTTCCTTCCTGCAACTGACCCGGTCAGGATCACGGAGGCGCCATCGCGTAAATGGGGAAGGGCGTGCACTACAGCGAAGAAGGTCCCTTTAAGGTTGATGCCGATGAGGTGATCAAAAGCGGCCTCCGTCGTCTGGCCGAATGGAGGTGCGTCCGACACTCCCGCGCTCACGAACAGGACGTCAATTGGACCCGTTCGGTCCACTATTTGCCTGATGGCAAGATTCGTTTCGTCTGGTCTTGATACGTCAGCGGTGACCGCCATGACATCGCCAGAAAGCGCTGTCTTTGCCTCCTCCATCCGATGCTGTTGCCTCCCAACAATCGCTACCTTCGCACCGTCCTTCAGAAATAGCCGCGCCGCTTCCAAGCCAATGCCACTGCTGCCGCCGATCACTACCGCGTTCTTCCCCGTCAGATTCATCATCAACTCCTACGCATGTCAACGAGTGTTGATGTTAGGTGCGGGGATTGCCAATGTCAACAGGCGTTGATATCGTTGCGACATGGCAAAAAATGATAAATCCACCGGTACGTCCGCAGCGCGCAAACGGCAAGGCGCCCGTAGCGCTCTAAGCACTCAGGCTCGAATCCTTGACGCTGCGAAGCTCATATTCTCGCAATGCAGCTATGACGGAGTTGGGGTACGCGAGATTGCGATGGCAGCGGAGGTCGATCCGGCATTGGTCATCCGTTATTTCGGCTCGAAGGAAGCGCTATTTGAGGCGGTCGCGTCCACCGCATTCGATACCGATGACGTGTTGCAGCACGGTATAGAGCGGTTGCCGACTGACGCCGCTGAGATGTTGACCAGCCAGTTGGGCGATTACGATTGGAGTTCCGGGTATGACCCATTGCGGCTGCTGCTTTATTCCGTTGGTAGCACGACCGCTGGCCCTATTGTCAGCCGGCATCTGCGCGATCGCTTCGTGGCGCCCATCGCGGGCGCTTTAAGCGGACGACATCGCAACGAGCGCGCAATGCTTCTGGCCGGATCAATCGTTGGATTTGCGTTGGTTCGCATTGCGCTCGCCTCCGCTGAAGATTTCCCGCTCCGGCACCAAGCCCTTAAAGCCCTTCTTGCGCAAACTCTCAAAGCGTCTGCCGACGGCGCAGACGATCAAGGCTGAGGTCGCTCTTGGCCGGTTCGGGGACGCGGCGTGATCCGTCCAGCATGCGTGTCTGTGCGCTGGTCGGTAACAGCTCTTGCGTCTCGGGCGTTCCCGCCAAAACCAGGAGAAGGCTTATCGCTTCGTCTGGCTGTCGAACCCACCTACTGGAGTTCAACGTTACCTGGTCCATTCATGAGCCAGCAGTGGTCCTTGCCGGCGGGTTATTTCGGACGCTTGACATTATATTGAACGCAGTTTAATTTATTATTTCACGTTCAAGTTCGGGCGCAAATCTCGTCTCTCGGCAAGCAGGTACCGGAAAATACGTCGACTCCCGTCATTGAATATTCGTTTGATTTCGGACGCCGTTTCAGCCACCTCAGCGCCATGCGAATCGGAGACGTTCACGTGCCGACACCGGCGCAGATTAGCGGCATCTTCTTTTGAGCCCAATAGGTCGAACATGTAGATGAGAGACGTCTCCGTTTGTTTCGCACGCCGAAAAGGAGGCCATAGGTGGTGTCACATGGAGAGTCATTGCTGGAAGGTGGGAATGCCCTGCCAGTTCGGGGAACGGGCTTCCTGGCCGCCAACGCAGGACGCCATAAACCCAGGTCATCACAGACCGTTTTCGTTGGTCGTGTCCCGACAGCATCGTCGAGCGCGCAATCCGGTTGTTCGAGCGGCCATGTCCGGTTGTTTCTTTCAGGACCTGCCCCCTGCCCGTTGTTGTCGTGCAGACGCTGCAGTTGCCCGATTTCCATCATTGCTGTGCCTGGCTGTGAGGCGGATATCACTGCTTCTACGGCCTTGACCATAGCCAGGCTGCCTTCCACGTATTGCTCATGCCGCGCAAATGACTGGTTTCGGGCGACCCCTTGCCGCCGGACCATCGCTCAGATCGTGGTGCATGGCTGCGCGGTGTCCCACGTGATGGCTGCTTGTTCTTCGACCGAACGTCGGCTACGGCGTGCCGGGGCGGGCAAACGATCAATGTCCGCAATTTCCGCGCTGTGACCCACGGCCCGAAACGAATGCCTGCGTTCAGGAGGTGCTTGTCCTTCGGTTGCCGGTCCTGCGGCAGACTGGATCAGATGCGGCTAAGCCGCCAGTAATCATCCAACAAGATACAGGTGTAGAAGAATGAAAATTCGCACACTCCTCGCCGCCACCCTTTTGACACTGGCCTTCCTCCTCGCCGTTATCGGAGCGGCAGGCGTCTATGGCATTCATTCCACCAACAGTGCCTTAGCGAGCGCATCCGAAAACGTGCCTACAGTGATGGCAGTACTCGCGCAGCAGGAAGATATCGCGCGGGCACGATTGCAGCTGGACCGCGTGACGGCGGGTCAGGATGCGGCGAGCGCCACGACTATCGCATCCGCCACCGAATTGATTAGCGAGTCCGACCGTGCTTGGGCAGCCTACATGGCTTTTACGGCCGGTGACGACGAGAAGCGTCTTGCCGCCGGCGTCGCGCGCGCCCGCAACGACTTGCTGGGCAAAGGCATCGAACCGTTGATAAGCGCTCTGAAGTCTTCGGACACGCATTCGTCGAACGCTCTTGCATACGTGACGCTTCCTAAGCTCTATGCGACGTTCAGTGAGGCGACCGCAAAATTGTCCCATTTCCAGTCCGAAGACTCCGCGAAGCTGGTCGAGGAAGGCAGCGCCCGCGAGCACAGGACGATGCTGCTGACCATCGCCCTCACGCTTGTCGGGGTGCTGTGTGCGGTCTCGTCCTGGGTGATTCTGCGCAACGCAATTTCTAAGCCGCTAGCGACGGCAACGGAACATTTCGGCGCGATCGAAGCCGGAAACCTCACGAGCCATATCCTGATTACACGCGACGACGAGCTAGGTGGATTGCTGCGGAGTCTGTCGAGAATGCAAGGAAGTCTGCGCGAGACGGTCATGACGATCCGCACGGGCGTCCATCATGTTGCCGAAGCCGCCGATGAAATTGCCTCCGGCAACAACGATCTGTCGAAACGCACCGAACAGCAGGCCGCTTCTCTTGAGGAGACCGCGGCCAGTATGGAAGAACTAACCGCGACGGTAAAGCAGACTGCAGAGAATACGCGCGAAGCCAGCAACCTCGCTAGGCTGGTCCGCGATGCTGCAGGTGGCAGTGCTGACGCTGTCAAACGGCTTGCGGACACCATGAGCGAACTGAGATTTGGGTCGAGTAAGATCGCGGAGATCACCGCGATCATTGAGGGGATTGCGTTCCAGACCAATATTCTCGCGCTGAACGCGGCCGTCGAGGCCGCGCGTGCCGGGGAAGAGGGGCGTGGATTTGCCGTCGTGGCGACCGAAGTTCGCGCGCTCGCACAGCGTTCCGGCAAGGCGGCGAAAGAGATCAAGGATTTGATCGGTGCATCGGTGGTGCGCGTCGGCGATGGTGCGTCGCAAGCCGTCGATGCGGTCGGGCGGATGGATCACATGCTGGTGGCGATCGATCGCGTTGCCGCATTGCTTGGGGAAATCGCATCGGCCTCTCAGGAACAGGCTCGCGGCATCGAGCAGGTCAACACTGCCGTCTCCCACATGGACGAAGTGACGCAACAGAACGCAGCTCTCGTCGAAGAGGCCGCAGCCGCGTCTGAATCGATGAGGGAGCAGGCGTTGAGAATACGTGGCGTGGTCGCCCGTTTCAACGTCCACGCAGCCGGATAGCATGGGTCGTGCATGAACGGCTTCACACGAGCCTCGTGCGTTCTAGTCGAAACTCGATGGGGTGCTGCGGGGGGTACTTCAGCCATTCCCGAATTACATCGTTGATGACAGCCTCAGCCGCGGCGTCCAGTGGATCGTGTGACATTCGACCGCAAGGCGACGGTCGCACATTACCGCTCACGGGATTAGTCGGGGTGTAAGCGTCCAACCAATGCGGTTCTGGGCAGCGTGTCGATATCGGACAATTGGACGGCGGGTGTTCGATCAATGCCGTTGAAGTGGAGGTTGATCGGCAACGATCCTTGGCACGAACTCGTCGTCTGCATTGACGGGATGCTCGCTAATGCGAGCGACGACGTGACGTACTTAGTTCTGGAGCAAGGCCGTTCAGTTTGGCGGCGCCACGTTCAGGGATCTTTCAGAGAGAGCGACGGGACGTATAACCGTTCACCAGCGTTGCTATCGCGTTTGCATTCGATATCGTGTTTTCCGGCTTGCCAACTTGCCTTGTCCTCGATAAAGCGGAACGCGTAATAAATAACATGAACGGTGTTTGAATTCTTGTCAGTCGCGACGACAAATGCCATGATGATTGAAGAGAGGAAAGCGATGAAGGCAGCCCAAGACGATCGAGAGCAGCAGCGGCGCGACAGGTTGGCTGTCGTGAGCGACGCAAAACGCGCCCATATTCTCGCTGCGGCCAGGGAGGTGTTTGAGGAGCGCGGGCTTGCGGGCGCGAATATCAGGGAGATTGCGAAGCGGGCGGGCTATACGCCTGGAGCAATTTACTCGTACTTTAGTGCGAAAGAGGAAATCTACGGCGCGCTGCTGGCGGAATCGCTGGAGCGCTTGAATCATGCCGTGCTTGAGCGGATCAGTGGCTTGAGATCTGCCACAAAGAAAGCCATTTTCGCGGCCTCAGCTTTTTACGAATTCTACGCATCGAATCCGAGAGACCTCGACTTGGGCTTCTACCTCTTCGGCGGAATGCGTCCGCAGGGGTTGACGCCCGAGTTGAACCTCGCGCTGAATCAACGTCTGCGCGACGCTCTTGCGCACTTCGAGACGGCTTTGATGGAACTCGGCGCGTCGCCTTCAACAGCCCGGATGGAAGTCACTGCGTTCTTCGCTCACTGTGTCGGCCTGCTATTGCTTGAGAATACGAGGCGGATCCGCATGTTCGATGAAAATCCCGCCGAGCTTTGCGCCAATTATGTGGCGGCGGCAGTCCAGCGCGTCCATGCGCTGGGGAAAAAATAAATGCTGTAATTTGCCTTGGCGTTGTCCTGTCGGGTTATTCGAGGCAACCCGCGACACTGCTCGAGGGTTCGCAGTATCAGCAAGGGTCGTACTTGCGTCCGAGCAGTCTGGTCGTTAAACAACCCATCCCAGGACCCGCTGAGCGGGCGGCCGTGCCAGTAGGCTATCTGAATACAAACGATCAAGGCGGTGGATTTGACTGCGACGCGGCTTGTCTAGCTGCATGCTGCAATCATCAAAAATGACGAAGCAGACCGTGTAAGAGCGAGCGCCGGCAATTAGGCGAGGGTTTCCAAATATTCTTTTAGTACGCGTCGACTTTGTCTTAGAGCTTTCATCTGCTCGTCGATTGCAGCGATCTCGTGTCTGAAAAAGGCCCCCAGTTCAGGGCAAGGCTCAAAAGTGGGTGACTCAGTGAGAACGCATGGCAGGATACGCAAGATTTTGTCAAGGCTGAGTCCCCCCGCGTTGAGCATTCGAATACATCGGACCCGTTGGAGGTCCGAGTTGTCGTATTCGCGATAGCCTGAATCGCGGCGTTTCGGTCGAATAAGGCCCTTTTCCTCGTAGTACCGGAGCATGCGCACGCTCACAGCTGTGTGTCTAGAAAGCTGGCTGATCCGCATCGATGTCCTCTTGACTCTCACACTGCTGTCAGAGTTTACCATGCCAAGGTCATTGAGACGACGCGCTTGTCGCCGACCTGTTCGAACAGCAAAGCGTGTTCGCACAATGTTCTTCCCTGTTCGAGAACTGTAATAACGGAGCCATCGAACGCAATTCTTCCACTATGAAGGTGACGTATGACAATAGTCCGGAGCGCAGACAAGGTATGGCTGATCACCGGTTGCTCAAGCGGTCTCGGTCGTGCAATTGCCAAGCAGGTTGCAAGCAGGGGATACCGCGTTGCAGTGACCGCCCGAGACGTTGGCAGCGTGAAGGATCTGGTCGCGAGCTATGAGGGTACCGCGAGGGCTTTTGCGTTCGATGTGACTGATCCCACGAGCGTAGACCGCGTCGTCGTCGATGTGACGGCGCACTTCGGCCAAATTGATGTGCTGGTGAACAACGCCGGCATCGGATACTTCGGCTCGGTCGAGGAGAGCGACGAGCGTGACGTCAGACGCATGTTTGACGTCAACCTCTTCGGCGTTGGGTCGATGATCAAGACAGTCTTGCCTCAGATGCGCCAGCGGCGTAGTGGCCATATTGTCAATGTAGCTTCTGCCGGTGGGATCGTTGCGTTCCCGGCGGTTGGTTACTACAACGCATCTAAATGGGCATTACTCGGACTATCGGAAGCGCTGCAAAAGGAGGTTCAACATCTTGGAATCCGCGTTACTGTCGCTGCCCCTAGCGGACTGCGCGTAAGGCAGGCCGCGGGCGACGCGCATTTCGAGATGCCCGATACCCGGTACGAAGACTACGTTCCTACAGTCGGCGCGATGAGGCACGCACTCATCGAGAGCTTTGGCAGACAGCCCGGTGATCCGCTTCTCGCAGGAGATGCGATCGTGCAGGCAGTTGAGTCTCCTGAGAGCCCTTTCCGACTGTTTCTGGGTCGAGCAGCGGTAAAGTATGCAAAGCAGAGGGCGGTAGAGTTACTCCACGATGCAACAGTCTGGGAGGAGATCAGTGAGGCGGTCGACTATGAAGATGCGCGTGGAGAAGCACTCTAACTGGGCCGGTTGGATAACCGCCTCAACTGTCGATGGGTCATCGCCCTCGCATCTGCCTATCTCAACTCATCGCATGCCTGGCCCCGTCGCGTGCTGGGAAGTTCGTTGACTGATCTCATGTATTCGGCAAACCTGAATCGACGGGACGAGATAAAGTTGCGGGGACAGTTTGACTTCGACGGCTAACACTTATTGATTTTTGGAGGCGGTCAGCTGTTTAATCGTTGTCTATCAGCGTGGATCCGTCGGGCGACGGTTGTGCTTTAAGTATGTTCCGTGCCGCGGCGGCGTCGCTGACACTGCTCCGGCCTGAACCACGGCCGTCGCGTCCCAACTCGCGCTGCCGTCTGACCGCTATGGAAAGCTCGCTCATACGCTTGACTACGTTTGAAGGGCGGTACCTTGAGAGGCGTCGACAACATGCTATAAGGCTGCGTCGAGGCGCCGGTCTCAGATCCAGGAGCGCAGGATCTGATCCGGGCCAATTTCCGGAGAACTCATTGTGATACATCAGCTCTCGGGCTCGGTTCTCGTGCTCGTTGATCTTCAGGAGCGACTTATGCCGATGATCGACCAGCGCGAAGCCGTTGTCGATAATGCAGGGAAGTTGGCCAGGATCGCGCAAATACTTGAGATCCCTGTGATCGGCACGGAACAGAATCCCACTGGCCTCGGCAACAATGTGGCGGAGATCAGGAGTCTTTGCTCGAACACATTGTCCAAGCAACATTTTGATGCTTGTGCCGATGGCCTGATCGACGCACTTCCTGTCGACCGTAAGCGGGTCATCGTTGCTGGGTGCGAAGCGCACGTCTGCGTGTTACAGACTGTCTGCGGTTTGCTTGAACGCGGGCTGGACGTCACCGTGGTGCGAGACGCAGTCGGCTCCAGAACAGCAGCAAATAGAGATGCTGCCATCGACCGCATGATCAGAAGCGGGGCCGAGTCGGCGAGTGTAGAAATGCTCGCGTTCGAATGGTTACGTTCCAGCGACCATCCGAAGTTCAGGAGCGTGCTGAAACTGGTCAAATGATCAGGGCAGCGCGTACGCGTTGCCCTGATTCCGGTGGTTCACTTAGGGTCGTGGGAGCTGCCGAACAGCGATTCGCCCTTGATACCGCGCGCCTTGACTATTCGCTCTACGTCGACGAGCACTCCAGGATCCTCGATCGTTGCGGGAATAGCTACGGCCTTCCCATCAACGATTTGCAGTAGCGAGCGGCGAAGGATTTTTCCCGAACGCGTCTTTGGGAGCCGCTCCACTACAAAGGCGGCTTGCATGGACGCGACAGCGCCAAGTTGTTCGCGGACGACCTTGACGGCCGCAGTCTCCGCGGCGTCTGCGCCATCTTTCGATCCGTCTTTCAAGACCAGAAAGACCAACGGAACCTGGCCTTTCAGCGGATGCGCCATACCGACCACTGCACATTCAGCAACTGCATCGAGGCGCGATACGATCTCCTCGATTGCGCCGGTAGAAAGCCGATGGCCGGCAACATTGATGACGTCATCGGTGCGGCCCATCACGAAGACGAAGCCATCGGCATCAACGTAGCCAGCGTCGCCAGTGTCACACCAACCGGGAAACCGCCCGAAATACGAGCGCTCGTACCGCTCGTGCGCGTTCCAGATGGTGGTCATTGCACCCGGCGGCAGCGGGAGCCCACAAACAACGTTACCTGAGGCGCCTGCGTCTACTTCGGCGCCTTGGTCATCTACGCAGCGCACATCCCATCCCGGTAGGGCGCGTCCGGCTGCCCCCCGTCGTCGCTCACCACCGAGCGCACCTTTTGCGGTTGACGCCGCCATGGGCCAGCCCGCCTCCGTTTGCCACCAGTGATCGAGGACAGGCACGTGTAACAGATCCTCGGCCCACTCGATCGTCGTTGTGTCGCAACGTTCCCCCGCGAGGAAGACAGATCGCAGGCTGCCCAGATCGTATCTCCAGTGAAGTTCACCCATCACCGGCTCACGAAGTTGATAGCCACCAGGGTCTTCCTTTTTAATCGCTCGAAGCGCGGTGGGGGCAGTAAACAACACGTTGACCCGGTGCTTCGCAATGACGCGCCAGAAGGCCGCCGCGTCTGGCGTGCCGACGGGTTTGCCCTCGAAAAGCACTGTGGTACAACCGTTTAACAGCGGCCCATATGTCATGTACGAGTGACCGACTACCCAGCCGATGTCTGATGCCGCCCAGAACACATCCCCAGGGAGACTGCGATAGATGTTGTTCATCGACCATAGAAGAGCCGTCATGTATCCACCGGTGTCACGCTGGATTCCCTTCGGTGATCCGGTCGTGCCCGACGTATGGAGAATGTACAGAGGATGGCCGGCCGGCACGGGGATAGGGCTGACGCCGTAAGTCCCGCACATGGCCCGTTCCCAATCGACGTCGCGCTCTGCAAGTTCCACTCTGCCCAGTTCTCGCTGATAGACGATAACTGGTCCTTGCCACGCAGATTGCAGAACGGCCTCGTCGACGGTCTCCTTGTAGGGGATTCGTCGTTTGACCTCGAATCCGCACGAGGCGGTCACAATGACCCTGGGCAGCGTGTCGCGCAGACGTTTTGCGAGCTCGCTGGCGGCGAATCCACCGAAGACGACGCAGTGTGTGGCGCCGATCCGGGCGCAGGCTAGCATGGCAATGATCGCTTGCGGTATGACGGGCATATAGATGACGACGACATCTCCCATGCGCACGCCTTGCAGCTGCAGAACGCTTGCGAAACCGGCAACCTGATCGCGAAGCGACGCGTAAGTGAGCGTCTGTGCCGTTCCCGTGACAGGACTCTCAAATGCGATAGCGACCTGCTCGCCTCTGCCGGCTTCGACATGCCGGTCGAGGCAGTTGTAGCTCGCGTTCGTGTACGCGCCGTCGAACCAGGAAAAACGTTGGCCTGGGTGTTGCGTCAGCACTTCATCCCACGGGCGGCTCCATGCGACGGAGCTTGCAGCTCGCGCCCAGAATGCCATTGGGTCCGTCCTCCAGTCCTCCCTGAACTCCCCGTCGTTCATGGCGTCTCCTTCGAGTGTCTGCCGTTGTCCTGTATGCGAGTTCAAACCGGGGTCTCGCGTTTGGAAGGCAGTTCCGGAAGGTCAACCATGACCGGCGCACCAGGCACGGTACAACCCTGAGAGCAACATTTGCCAGGCTGTGTATTGCGCGTGATTGCTCGATCGGGATCATCGGTGAGGCCTCGCTCCATCAGTCGTTCGACGAGCTTGACCTTCGAGCCGACCGGGTAGTTGCGGTAGATCTCACGCTTCATCGCTTCCGGCGAACCACCGCCGTGCAGGCTGATAACCGAGTACCAGCCGCCTTGATAGGAAGCGGTGAGATCCTCAATGAAGCGCGCAGTTTCGATTCTTTTTTGGTAAGGAACATCTGGGTTCGCGCGAAGTACATCGGCAAGCGTAGCTGCAGTCTCCGGGTTGTGGTCCTCATCGGGCCCGGGTAAAGCGACGATGAGGCCACCCGATACGTAATGTGCGATCTTGTGCATGTCGTAGATCTGCGTTGCCAGCAGCAGCTTGCCGATGTTCGAGAATACGTGGTCAGGAACAAAGCTCTGAGCCGCTGCGTCCTGGGTCGCGTAGACCGACGCTGCGACTCCGCATGCGTAGAAGCCTTCGGTGATCTTTATAAGCTCGACCATCTGGTCGCGAAGGTGATGCTCTTCACCCGGGTCGAAGCCGTTGGCCTCGCACATGAGCGCGCCCGCGCCAATCAGCAGGTCGCCAAAGCCCGCGCGTGCACCGATGCAGCTGTGGCGGTGATGCGTCGCATAGTTGTACGTCATATATCCGCTGTGCTCCCACTCGCCAGCGTAGAAAACGCGATCCCACGGAACGAATACGTCCTGGAACACCACAACACCGGTCGACTGGCCATATTTGTTAGAGAAGAGAGCAGCCTTTTCGCCAGGGCGGCCTGCGGGGCGGGCAACAATCGTAATGCCCTCCGCATCGACCGGAACCGCACAGCAAACGGCAAAGTCAGCGTCTTCTTTGCCCATGTTTCGACACGGCATGACCAGAAACTCATGCATGTACGGAGCGCCGGTCACGATAGCCTTTGTACCCGAAATGCGGATGCCTTTGCCGTCTCGATGGGTGACGTGGACGTAGGTATCAGGATTACCTTGCTGATGGGGACGTTTGCTGCGATCACCTTTGGCGTCCGTCATCGCAACACCAAGTGTAAGGTCGCGATCCTGGATGTCATGCAAATAGGCGGCGAAACGGTCCCGATGTTCTGTTGTTCCTTTGGCGTCATCAATCCGCGCGGAAACCTGGTGAATTGCATTCAGCGCATCGTGTGTCAAGTAGCGCTGTGCGCAACCCGTCTCCTGACAGACCAGGCGCACGGCTTCCAGCTTGTTGAGGAGGTCTCCACTACTGGTATTGATGTGCAAAAGGCGGTTGACGATCTTGCCGCTGCTTGCTTGGGACGCGGTCATGATCGGTGCGTATTCCTCGCGCAGCGCATAGTCGTAAGTCAATCCCACCGCGTTGACACCCGGACGGAAAACAGGTTCGTCTACCACTGACTCGACGCGGCGACCGTCAACGAAAACCTTTGGGCGATAGGCGCGGAGGGATTCTTCATATTCCTTGGCAGACATCAGCATGGTCGCTCCAATGCGGTTATTGAACGTTACCCTATGAAATTAAACGGCGTTCAATTGATTGTCAAGCGTTTGAAGGTATGTCACGATGTGTGGAAAATGGAGGTTCAGATGATCCAGGGCGGAGGAGATCGTCAACATTAGCGGCCCGACTGGCTGGACGTAGCGGCGACGCGAAGTGCGCGCAAATCCTCACGCGACGTTCGTGAGGTGTTCGAGGCGCGTGGACTTGACCACGCCAGTATTCGGGAGCTTCCTGACTGTTTTTCGGATGGGGTACGCGATCACCTTTCCCAAACGTCTGCTCGCGACGTTTAAGAGTGGCCAGATAACCGGAGAACGGCACCAGGCCTCCGCGTAGTGCACGTGCGTTAACTGTCAACTCGTTGAGGGTGTCCAAGTAACCGGAAGTAGTTGTTGGCGAAGCAGCGCAGAGGTTCGTCGCTACGAGTTAGCTTCGCACGCATCGAGGAGCCTTCCTAGCCAATCCAAAAAAGGCGCGCCAGACTGTCGATATCCGAGGTGGGGTCCAATTCTCCAGCCGCCACCGCGCCCTTAAGGCAATCAGAAATCCGCAATTGCCAGGAATCAAGCACCGCGTTCAGCTTGCTGCGGAATGCCTCGTTATGTGCGCCCAGCTCTTGCGCTAGATTCCCGACCAGACATCCCCGCCGCCAGTCGTGCCTGGCCATGCCGTCGGCGCCGTCTTTAATGTAATCTCGCAACTGGTTTAGGGGACTCTGGGTCTCGTCCCCAAACAGCCTGTCAAAACGCGCGTCGAAGTACGCTGCGTATGCGTCGATCACTTCTTCAGCGTAGGCCTGCTTGCTCGCAAAGTGATAGTAGAAGGATCCCTTGGGAATCCCATGGCCGCTTGTGATGACATCCCGGCCAGTGCCATCGAAACTATGCTCGGCCAGTAACTCAACGCCTCGTCGGATTAGCCGATCTCGGGCATGCTCCCTATCGAGCGCGCGAGTGGCTCTCGGCCGCCGCGGGAATTTCGCCTGATCTCCGTTGAGGGGATAAACAGATAGGCCTGCGGTAGTAAGCGAGGCCGGGCGGAGAAAAGGCCAGTCGATTCCGGGGACTGCGTGCGAGCAGTTATCGCACGCGCGGGCCGAACCGCACGTCGCGTTTTCCGAGTAGTCGCCCCAAGGGCCCGGGAGGGTTTTGAGGACGTTGTCCATTTACGTGCCCCTCCGCAGAATACTTACGGTGCAGGCGACTCCCGTCCCTCCGAGGTTGTGAGTAAGGCCTATGTGTGCCCCCTCGTAAATGGGGACAAAGCAAGATGAATTCTGAAGTGACGCGGGCTGCGTTTCGCGCGATCCCTAAGCTCTACTGCATCACCGATTCGTGCTCAGCTGTGGGCATGGGTGAAGGCGAATTTACGCTCGGTGCCCAGAAGGTCTTCAGAAGGCGCTGTGAGTCAGGTGTTCGCCTTGCCGATGGAACACTCGCTGCCAGCACGTTGACGATGGACGAGGCGCTGCGCAACCTGGTGTCACTGGGAATGACCATCGCGGACGCGTTGGATCGTCTATCGCGCTTTCCGGCTGATTTTCTCGGACTGCAGGATCGCGGCCGACTTGTACCTGGAGCTTGGGGGACTATGTAGCGCTCAGTCAAAACCTTGCGTTAGAGGAGGTGTGCATCGAGGGTGAACGCGTCAAGCCAGCCTCGACGATCAGTGTCGAGCAACCATGACAAACAGGAGTCTTCAGGTCGCACTGCTCGGGTACGGTTTTGCAGGTGGAACCTTCCACGCACCACTACTAGGTTCGGTTGACGGGATGACGCTGCATGTCGTTGCGAGCAGCGATCGGGAAAAAGTATCGCGCGACTGTCACTTTCGCCCGCCGGGGTTTCCTTCGCGGGCCCCGATCACATGGTGACGGCCTTGCAATCGTTCCCGCGGTCTCCGTTGCCGCCTCTCCCGGCACTTTCGCTGATCACGTCCTCGCGGGGCGGAAAGCCCGAACCGAATTTCCCGCGTACTGAGGTGTTTGGCCATGCTGTTGCCGGTCTTCCCGGAGGCTGAGGAGATGAGATAAGCGCATTTGAGTTCGGCATCCCCACCCTCTCTTTCAATAGCTTCACAAGAAGCTATTTTTGGCTTTCTTGTCTCAGGGGTGTCACACGGATGCCGTTAAGCGGTGACATATCCACGCCACAACTGAGGTTCATAACAATGAAAATCCGCACCCTCCTCGCTACCACCCTTTTCGCATTGGCCTTTCTCCTAGCCGTTATCGGCGTGGCGGGCATCTATGGCATTCATTCGACTAACGATTCCCTCGCAAGCGCGTCGGAAAACGTGCCTACCGTGATGGCCGTACTCGCGCAACAGGAGGACATCGCGCGGGCCCGCTTGCAACTGGACCGCGTGACGGCGGGCCAGGCTGTGGCGAGCGCCACGACTCTCGCGTCCGCCACCGCATTGATTAGCGAGTCCGACCGCGCATGGACAAGCTACACGGCTTTTCCGGCCGGTGACGACGAGAAGCGTCTTGCCGCAGACGTCGCGCACGCCCGCGATAACTTGTTGAACAAAGGCATCGAACCGTTGATAAGCGCTCTTAAGTCGTCGGACACGCAATCGTCGAGCGCGCTTGCGTACGTGACGCTTCCAAAGCTCTATGCGACGTTCAGCGATGCAACCGCAAAACTGTCCCAGTTCCAGGCCGAAGACTCCGCGAGGCTCGTGCAGGAGGGCATCGCCCGGGAGCAGAAGACGATGCTGCTCCCATCTCAGTTACGCTGCTAGGAGTGCTATGCGCGGTCGCGTCCTGGGTGACTCTGCGCAACGCGATTTCCAAGCCGCTGGCTGCGGCAACGGAACATTTTGGCGCGATTGAAGCCGGGAACCTCACCAGCCGGATCGTGATTGCACGCGACGACGAACTCGGTGGATTACTGCGCAGTCTCGCGAGAATGCAGGGAAGTTTGCGCGACACCGTGATGACCATTCGCACGGGCGTCGATCACGTAGCCGATGCGGCCGATGAAATCGCCACCGGCAATGGCGATCTGTCAAAACGCACCGAAGAGCAGGCCGCTTCGCTTGAGGAAACAGCGGCCAGCATGGAAGAACTGACCGCGACGGTGAAACAGACGGCAGACAAC
>Ga0209759_1000629_pt1 | contig 33507 bp, 28 predicted proteins | sample AraplaCL_Col_mMS_FD_184261 | JGI IMG/M metagenome (GOLD analysis project Ga0209759, IMG submission 184261) | Arabidopsis root microbial communities from the University of North Carolina, USA - plate scrape CL_Col_mMS (SPAdes) (version 2) | ecosystem: Host-associated > Plants > Roots >...
TAGCCGCGGGTTCGAGCTTCACGACCGAGCCCCAGAAGCGTTCGGTCGTGAGACTTTCGACGGGGTGGAGTGCCGTCTCTCTCGCCAGGATCGCGACGATGCGGGCTGCCTCCACGGGCCCGAGTTTGCCGCTCAACAGTTCGATCGACGCCTGCTCCAGTGCGCCAAACGCGCCCTTGGCGATCTGCGCGACGAGGATATCGGCGAAATCCATGAACTGCACCGCGTTTCGCGCGTGCGAGCGGCCGCCCTCGTTGGTCATGAGCAGGTCGGTTTCAACGCCTTGGGCGGTGAAGAACTTGATGGCGACGCCGCGAACGTCGGCGGCATGGTCGGAGAAAGGACAGGGCTGGCCGTTCGAAAAACGGCAGGCGACCCGATAGTAAAGCGAGCGCTCCAACTCATCCTGTTTCGCGAAAGGGCCATGCTTGAGCGCAGTGGGTATCGTTTCGAAGATCCTCAGCGTGCCGAAGGCGCCGAGCGTTTGCTTCTGGTGCTGGCCGCGGTCGATGCGTCCGTCAAGATGAGTCGCGTTGCTCCCGGCAATCGTCACCTGCTGCGCCTTGATTTTTTCGACGAGCAGTGCGATCGCCTGAGCATTGTCCGGTTGGTCGATCCAGCCGGTGCCGCGTTCTGCCATGTCGGGGGAGTCGTTGGCCATGCTCGTCCTCTATCAAGGGGCGCTGCGATGGGAATGCGTCTACGTCTTCGTCGGGATAGCGGTCGTGCTGCTGGTGGGACGCATGGATGTGCACTACATCGTAGACTACGACGTAATCGAACGCATCATCGCTCGAGCAGTTGGCGCGTGATCGCGGCGCTCGCGTCGATCGACGCGAGCGCACGCGCGGCGGTTCACCCTTTTAGTGTACGCCCGACGGATTCGGCGGCGGCAACGCCGGATCGAGCTTGGCGGACTCTCTGACGAGTTGTTCCGTCATCGCGGCGCCGACCGCGTTCGAGCCGCGATGCGGCTGATCATCGTGCACGAAAGCCTGGGGATCGGGTGGCGGCAGCGCCGGATCGAGTTTGGCGGATTCCCTGACGAGTTCGTCCGTTGCCGGGGACGAGACCGAACTCGAATCTCGGCGGTGCAGACTGTCACGGCCGCGGGCGGGTTGCACAACGGTGGCTGTTTTTGAATCGTTGCCGGCGAGGACGGTGGCTACTGCCGGCGTTTGCACTGTTTGCGGGCGCGGTTGTGCTGGCTGCGCCGGTTGCTGCGGCAATTGCGCGGAGCGCTGCGTTGACGGTTCGGGCGTTGGTGCACGTGCTGGCGCGGGGGCAGGTGCCGACGTGATATGTCCCTGCGCGGATTGAGCGGGGATTTGCGCGGCGACGCGCGCGGTGTCATCCGCGTTTGCACCCGGAGACGGCGCGCCGTTTGCGTTGCCGGCATTCACCTGCAGCCTGCCGGACTGAACCTTGTCCGAAGCCAGCGCTGCAGAGCCGTCCGCAACGGCGCCAGGATCGCGCGTCGAGGGATCACTTTTGGGGGACAGTAGGTAGACGGCGAATGCGACTTCTGCCAGCACCAGACCGACTACCAATGCTTTTCCGATATTCCTCATAATTAGCCAACGGGTGCTCAGTGCGATGCGATCGAACATCATAACCAACCGGCCGCCCCCGGTTTGTAACGAGAGGTATGCGGAAGTAACCGGAATATTCGGCTCACAGCATGCTAGATTGAACTTTTCTCGCCATCAACGGAGTTGTTGCCATGGATACGCATTCGATTCTGGGCATGATCCACGCCGAAGAGGCATTGCTGGTTTCCATCGTGCGCTCGTTGCCACCGGACGTGCGACGCGCGGTCGCCAACGATTTCCACGAGCAGGCGCAACTCGCCGAGACCTCGCAACTGAATCCCACCACCGACCGCGAGGCGAGCGACGCGTTCAAGGCTCACATCCGGCGGCTGTCGAATATGCTTGCTTCGCTATCCTGACGAGACAGGGGGTGTTCCGGGAGTGCCTGCATGCCCTATAACGACAAACTTTTAAAGTACGGAGCGACACCGCAGCATGCTTAGACTACTCACATCGATCCTGGTATCCAGTGCTGTCTTGCCCGCATTCGCGCAACCCAACGACGCGAACGCCGCGCAAGCCGCCACGTCGAAACACGGCGGCGCATCGATGGCCGCCGTGTTCGCTCCGAGCGGCACGCTGCGCGCGTCGATCAATCTCGGCAACCCCGTGCTGGCCGCGCTCGATCCGGCGACGGGCCAACCCGTCGGCGTATCCGTCGATCTCGCCACCGAAATCGCCAAACGGCTCGGCGTGCCGCTGCAACTCGTCGCGGTGAAGTCGGCTGGCGCGTCGGTCGAGAATGTCGAGCAGGGCAAGGCCGACATCGGTTTTTTCGCCGTCGATCCGAAGCGTGGACAGGAAATCGCTTTCACGAAGCCGTACGTGCTGATTGAAGGCTTTTATCTCGTGCGCGACGGTTCACCGATCGCCACGAACGAGCAGGTCGATCAAACCGGCGTGACGGTCGCGGTCGGCAAAGGCAGTGCCTACGATCTGTTTCTGACACGCGAGCTGCACCACGCGACACTCGTCCGCATTCCGACTTCGCCCGCGGTCGTGCAGGGCTTTCTAGACCAGCATCTGGACGTAGCCGCCGGCGTCAAGCAACAACTCGAGAAAGACGCGGCTGGCAAAAACGGGCTGCGGATACTGGATCAGCGCTTCATGGTGATCCGTCAGGCGATGGGCGTACCCAAAGCAAAGGGCGATGACGCCGCGGCGTACCTGTCGAAGTTCGTCGAGGAAATGAAAGCGTCCGGCTTCGTCGCGGCGTCGCTGGCGCGGCATCAGATCGCCGGCGCGGTGGTGGCGAAAGAAAACGACTAGCGTCGCAAGCGAATAGATCGGCGAGTCAGGGCTCAGGGCGATGCATTCTGCTGCCCCGGCTTGCGTGGGTCTCTCAGTTCGCTATCGGACCAGCCGCCTCCCAGATCGCCGATCAACGACGCGGCATCGAGCAAGCGTGTTTGCTGCACGTTCAAAGCGGTTTGCTGAAGATTCAGTTGAGTGGCTTGCGCAGTCGCAACCGTCGTAAAGTCCACCGTCCCCGCCTGGTATTCATTGCGCGCGATCTCGGTGCCGCGCGTCGCGTCGCGCACGGCGCGCTCCAGCACCTCGGATTGCTGCGCGAGGATGCGCAAGCCGGCCAGGTCGTTCTCCACGCCCTGAAACGCCGTCAAAACCGTGCCGCGATAACTGGCCACGGCCGCTTCATACGAAGCTTTTGCCGCATCGACCTGCGCGCTGCGCTGGCCACCGTCGAACAGCGTCTCGGTCGCCTGGCCGCCCAACGACCACACATAGTTGCCGATATGCAGCAGGCCGGCCAACGGCGACTGCGTAAAGCCGTCCAGCGCCGACAGCGAAATCGTCGGGTAATACGCGGCGACGGCCACGCCAATCGCGGCGTTCTGCGCCGCCATCTGGCGCTCGGCGGCGGCAATGTCGGGCCGGCGCTGCAGCAGCGTGGACGGTACGCTGACCGGAATGGACGGCAGCGTCGGCAGCGTGGTGTTCTGGGCAATGTCGAGCTCTTCCGGATTCTTGCCGACCAGCACGGCGATCGCATGAACGTTCTGCGCGCGCGCGACGCCCAGCGCGATCAGACTCGATTGCGCCGACTCCAGTTGTGTCTGCGCGCTCACCAGATCGGACGGCGGCACGGTGCCCGCCCTGTCCTGTTCGGCGACGACGCGCAGCGATTGCTGGAACGCGTCGACTGTGTGAGTGAGCAGATCGATATTCGCATCCGTCACGCGCAGATCAATGATCGCGTTGGCCAGCGCGATCTGTTCGGAGAGCGTGGCGTTCGCGAGCGTCGCCTGGCTCGCTTGCGCGGTGGCGGCGCTCTCCTCGATATTGCGGCGCACGAGTCCCCACAGGTCGGGCGCCCAACTGGCGTTGGCTTCGAGCGAGCCGGCGTTGTTGATACGCTGAAAACTGCTCGCACCCGCAAGGCCGCCGAGTGAGCCGCTGCTGAAATTGCCGGTCGACGAACGTGAGCGGGTCGCCGATCCGGTCACGCCAATCGTCGGAAACAGGGCGCTGCGCGCAAGCCGCACTTCGGCGAGCGCCTCCTGGTAGTTCGCGTAGCTTTGGCGCACGGTCTGGTTCGAGACCGACACGAGCGGCTCGAACTCATCCATCAGCGGATCGTTGAAGGTTGTCCACCAGTCGCCTTTTGGAGCCTCGGCGGCAGGTTGCGCTTCGGTCCAGCCGGGCAGTTCTTTCCAAGTGGCGGGCGTCGCGACGGGCGGGCGATGATAGTCGGGGCCGACCGTGCAGCCGCCTGTCAACACCGCCGATAACACGGTCGACAACACCAGCATTGCGCCGGCCAGTCGGGTGGGGGAGATCGTCTTCATCATGCGCTCGTATCCGGTGCTTCGCCGCGGCGATTCCACGGCAGGCGCGCTGACCATCTTGCCAGTCTTGCGCGCAGCCGGTCGAGATACAGATAAATCACCGGCGTCGTGTACAACGTAAAAACCTGGCTGACCAGCAGGCCGCCCATGACCGTCACGCCGAGCGGCTGGCGCAGCGACGCGCCTTGGCCGATGCCGATCGCGAGCGGCACGGCACCGAGCACGGCGGCGGCCGTCGTCATCATGATCGGGCGCAGCCGCACAACCGCGGCCTCGTGAATCGCATCGCGCGCGTTCATGCCTTCGTGGCGCTGCAACTGAATTGCGACATCGACCATCATGATGCCGTTTTTCTTGACGATGCCGATCAGCAGAATGATGCCGATCATCGCGATCACCGAAAAGGGCGTGCCGAAAATCAGCAAGGCCAGCGTGGCGCCAATGCCCGCCGACGGCAGCGTCGACAGAATCGTGAGCGGGTGCACCGTGTTCTCGTACAGCACGCCGAGCACGAGATACACCACCACCAGCGCGGCGAGAATCAGGAGCGGCACGGCGCCCATCGACTGCGCATACGCTTGCGCGGCGCCCGCAAATGCGCCATGCACCGATGCGGGCATGCCGATGTCGCGCTCCGCTTGCGCAATGATCTGGCCGGCCTCGCTCAGCGATCCGCCTGCGGGCAGATTGAACGAGATGGTGCCGGCGACGAGTCCGCTCTGGTGGTTCACCTGCGTCGCGGTGTGGCTGTTCGAGAACGTCATCAGCGCGGCGAGCGGCACCATGGTTTCGGCCGCGGTACTGTCCGCGCTGCCGCTAGAATTGCCGCCCTTGCTGTTCGAGATGCTGTTGGTCTGCTGGTTCGCTTCGGCATCGGCGTTCAGCGAATTCGTGTTCGCGCCGGTGCTCGACGCACTGCTGACAGCCGCCCGCTGCTGCACGGCTGTAACGGTAGCGCGCGACATCTGCGTCTGCTGCGTGCCGTTCGCGTTGCCGGCGGCGGTGCTCAGGTAGATCTGATTGAGCGCTTGCGGATACTGCCAATAGGCCGGCGCGACTTCCATCACCACGAAGTACTGATTCAGCGGGTTGTAAATGGTCGACACGGTGCGCTGGCCGAAAGCGTCGTACAGCACGTTGTCGATCTGGTTCGGCTGAAAGCCATAGCGTGTAGCGGTCGCGCGGCTGAAGTTCACATAGGTCTGCAAGCCGTTCTGTTGCAGGTCCGAGTTCACGTCTTCCAGCTTGCTGCGATATTTGCCGAGTTCGGTCACGAGTTTCGGCACCCACGTGAAGAGCGCGTTCGCATCGTCGCTGGTGAGCGTGTACTGGTATTCGGCCGCGGCCTGGCGTCCGCCGATTTGCAGATCCTGCTGCGCCTGCAGGAAGAGCCGTGCTCCGGAAACCGCGTTGAGCTTCGGCCGCAAGCGGTTGACCACTTCAGTCGCCGATAGATGGCGTTGCGCGAGCGGCTTGAGTTCGATGAACACGTTCGCGGTATTCAGCGCACGACCGCCGGTGAAGCCCGCGACCGAAGCCACCGCCGGATCCTGCTTTACGATCGACTGCAGTTGCGCGAGCTTTTTTTCCATGGCGCTGAACGAGACGCTTTGATCGGCGATGATCTGCCCGATCAGTATGCCGGTGTCCTGCTCCGGGAAGAACGTTCCGGACAGCAGCCGCGCAAGAAACACGTTGGCCACGAGCAGGCCGATCAGCAGCAGGACGACTGCGAGCGCATGGTCGAGCGCCGTCGCGAGCGAGCGGGAATAAGCCTGCTTGAATCGCTCGAACTGCGCCTCGATCCAGCGGGCCCAGCGCGCCTTCGAATGCATCGCGCGTTCGTGGCTGAGCAGGTAGGCGCACATGACCGGCGTAACGGTCAGCGAGATGATCAGCGACAAGATGATCGCGATCGACAGCGTGACCGCGAACTCGTGGAACAGCAGCCCGACAATGCCCGGCATCAACAGGATCGGCAAGAACACCGCGATCAGCGAGAGGCTCATCGAGATCACGGTGAAGCCGACCTCGGCGCTGCCGCGCAGCGCGGCTTCTTTCGGCTCGAGCCCGGCTTCGAGATGACGCACGATGTTTTCCAGCACCACCACGGCGTCGTCGACCACGAAGCCGGTGCCGATGGTCAGCGCCATCAGTGAGAGGTTGTCGATGCTATAGCCGAGCAGATACATCGGTCCGAACGCGCCGACGATCGACAGCGGCAGCGCGACCGCCGGAATCAGCGTGGCGCGCGGCGACAGCAGGAACACGAACACCACGCCCACCACCAGCAGCACCGCGATGAACAGCGTGCGCTCCGTATCGGCCACAGAGGAGTTCACGGACTCCGAACGGTCGATCGCGACGTTCACATGAATCGCGCTCGGCAACGCGGCCTCGATGATCGGCAGACGTGCGCGAATTTGCCCGACTGTCTGCACCACGTTGCTGCCCGGCGTCGGATAAACGATCACGAGCACCGCCGACTTGCCGTTATAGAGCCCGGCATTGCGGATGTTTTCATTCGAATCGCGCACCTGCGCGACGTCGCGCAGCAGCACGGGTGCGCCGTCGCGATAGGCGATCACCACGTCGCGATACGGCGCGGCCTTGCTGATCTGATCGTTCGACGTGACGACATAGCGCTGTTCGCCCTGATCGACATGGCCTTTCGCGCTGTTCGCATTGGCCGCGCCGATCGCCGCGCGCACGTCTTCGAGGCCGATGCCGTAACTGTTCAGTTTGCCCGGCTCCAGCTCGACGCGCACCGAGGGCAACGCGCCGCCGCCGAGCGTGATCTGCCCGACGCCTGTGATCTGCGACAACTGCTGCTGGATCACGGAATCGGCGGAGTCGTAGAGCTGGGCTTTGGTCAGCGTGTCGGAGGTCAGCGAGAGCACCATGATCGGCGCGCCGGCCGGGTTGTACTGGCGATAGGTCGGATTGCTACGCAGCGTGGTGGGCAGATCGGCGCGCGCGGCCTGAATGGCGGCCTGCACGTCGCGCGCCGCGCCGTTGATGTCGCGATTCAGGCCGAACACCACGATGATCAGTGACGAGCCCACGTAGCTGATCGAGGTGAGCTGGTTCACGTCGGCGATGGTGGCGAGGCGCCGCTCCAAAGGTTCGGCAACCGTGGCGGCCATGATTTCCGGACTCGCGCCGGCCATGTTCGCTTGCAACGCGATCACCGGAAAGGCGATGTTCGGCAGCGGCGCCACCGGCAGGCGGAAATAGGCAAGCGCGCCGGATATCAGGATCGCGAACGCCAGTAGCGCGGTCGCGACCGGGCGCCGGATGAAGAGCGCCGAGATGTTCACGGCGAGCTCTCCGGCGGCGCGGCGGCGCCGTCATTCACGTCGCGGCGGCGGTTCTTCACGCGCTGCGCGAGGCGGTCGAAGAACAGATAGATCACCGGCGTCGTGAACAGCGTCAGCACCTGGCTGAGCGTGAGCCCACCGATGATCGCAAGCCCGAGCGGCCGGCGCAGTTCGGAGCCGGTGCCGGTGCCGAGCAGCATCGGCAGCGCGCCGAGCATGGCGGCGAGCGTGGTCATCAGGATCGGCCGGAAGCGCAGCAGCGACGCCTCGAAGATCGCTTCCCGCGGCGGCTTGCCGTGCACGCGTTCCGCTTCGAGCGCGAAGTCGACCATCATGATCGCGTTCTTCTTGACGATGCCAATCAGCAGCACGATGCCGATAATGCCGATCACGTCGAGATCGCTGCCCGCGATCATCAACGCGAGCAAAGCGCCGATGCCCGCCGAGGGCAGCGTCGAGAGAATCGTCACCGGGTGAATGTAGCTTTCGTACAGCACGCCGAGCACGATATACACGGCGACCAGCGCGGCGATCAGCAGATACACCTCGCTGGAAAGCGAATCTTCGAACGCCTGGGCCGCGCCCTGGAACGAGGTCGTGATGGACGGCGGCAACTGCACCGCTTTCTCGGCGTCGCGGATTTGCGCCACGGCGGCGCTCAGCGACGCGTCCTGCGCGAGGTTGAACGAGATCGTGACGGAAGGGAACTGCGCGAGGTGGCTGATCAACAACGGCGATTGCGTGATGCTGATCTTCGCGATGCCCGACAGCGGCACCTGCCCGGTGCTGCTGGTTTGACTCGGCAAATACAGATTGCCGATCGATTGCACCGTGGGAATCGTCTCGGGCTTCGCCACCAGAATCACGCGGTACTGATCGGACTGCTGGAAGATGGTCGAGACGATGCGCTGGCCGAGCGCGTCGTACAGCGCGTTGTCGATCGTGGCTGCCGTGATGCCGTAGCGCGCGGCAAGCTGACGGTTCACTTCGACGTTCACGCTCAGGCCGTTGGTGTTCAGATCGCTGGTCACGTCCGTGATCGCGGATATCTGCTTCATGCGCGCGATCAGCGCGGGCACGTATTGATTGAAAGCCTGCTGGTTCGGCCCGCGCAGCACGAAGTTGTACTGATTGCGCGAGATCGAGGTGTCGAGCGTCAGGTCCTGTTCGGGTTGCAGATAGAGGCGAATGCCGGGCACGTCCGCGACCTCCTGCTGGATGCGGCGGCCGATTTCCTCGGCGGTGACCGAGCGGTCGTCGCGCGGGCGCAGATTGATCAGGAAGCGGCCGTTGTTCAGCGTCGGATTGGTTCCGTCGATCCCCACGTACGAAGTCAGCGACACCACGTCGGGATCCTTCAGAATCGCGTCGGCAAGTGCGCTTTGACGCCGGACCATGGCCGTGTACGAAACCGAGTTGTCGGCCACGCTGATGCCCTGAATCACGCCGACGTCCTGCACCGGGAACAGTCCCTTCGGAATCACGATGTAGAGGATCGCGGTGAGCGCGACGGTAATCAGCGCGACCACAAGCGTCAGCAACTGATGATCCAGCACCCAGACGAGGCCGCGTTCGTAGGCGGCGAGCGTCTTGTCGAATAGCCCTTCGCTGATGCGCTCGAAGCGGCTCGGATGACGTTGCGCCTGGGCGCGCAACAGACGCGCGCATAGCATCGGCACGACGGTCAGGGAGACCACCGCCGAGATCACGATCGTCACCGCAAGCGTGATGGCGAACTCGCTAAAGAGGCGGCCGATCACGCCGCCCATGAACAGCAGCGGAATCAGCACGGCGATCAGCGAGACCGTCAGCGAGAGGATCGTGAAGCCGATCTGGCCGGCGCCTTCGAGCGCGGCTTCGAGCGGTGTCTTGCCTTCCTCCAGATAGCGCACGATGTTCTCGATCATCACGATCGAATCGTCCACGACGAAACCCGTGGCGATGATCAGCGCCATCAGCGAGAGGTTGTCGATCGAATAGTTGAGCTGGTACATCACGGCGAGCGTGCCGATCAGCGAGACCGGCACGGAGATGCTCGGAATGATGGTGGCGGGCACGTTGCGCAGAAACACGAAAATCACCAGCACGACCAGCACGACGGCGAGCACCAGTTCGAACGCCGCGTCCGAGACCGAGGAGCGGATCACGCCCGTGGTGTTGGCGACCACTGTGACTTGCAGGCCGGCGGGCAGCGTCGATTCGAGCGCCGGCAACTGCTTCATGATCTGGTTGACGGTGGCGATCACGTTCGCGCCCGGCTGACGCTGCACGTTCAGCACGATGGCCGGCGTGCGGTTGTACCACGCGCCGCGTTCCACATCCTGCGCGGCCTGGCTCACGCGCGCGACGTCGCGCAGATACACCGGCGCGCCGTTCTGATACGCGATCACCGTGGCCAGATAATCTTGCGGGTCGACGATCTGATCGTTCGCGTTGATCGTGTAGTCGAGCTCCGGTCCGTCGAAGTTGCCTTTCGGCTGGCTGACGTTGACGTTCGCGAGCAGCGTGCGCAGATCGTCGAGATTCAGGCCGTAGGCGGCAAGCTTCTGCGGGTCCGCTTCGACGCGCACGGCCGGCACGTTGCCCCCGGCAGTCGTGACGAGACCCACGCCGGGCACTTCGGAAATCTTGGTGGCGAGACGGTTGTTGGCGGTGTCCTGCAACTGCGTCAGCGACATGGACTTCGACGTGACCGCCAGCGTGAGGATCGGCTGATCGGCCGGATTGACCTTGGCGTAGGTCGGCGGCGCGGGCAGGCCGGCTGGCAGGAAGCTGTTGGCGGCATTGATCGCCTGCTGCACGTTCTGTTCGGCGATGTCCAGATTCAGCGAAAGATCGAATTGCAGCGTGATCACCGACGCGCCTTCCGAACTGTAAGACACCATCTGCTGCAAGCCGGGAATCTCGCCGAGCTGGACTTCGAGCGGCGCGGTGACGGTGGTCGCCATCACGTTCGGACTCGCGCCCGGGTAGAAGGTCTGGACCTGGATGGTCGGATAGTCGACGTCGGGCAGCGACGAGACCGGCAGGAAGCGCACCGCGACCAGACCCACGAGCACGAGCGCGACCATCAGCAGCGACGTCGCCACGGGTCTCAGGATGAACAGGCGGGAGAAGTTCATCGACAGGGCGGCGCGCTATGAGGCTGCGGATGCTGACCCGGGCGCCGCCGCCGGCGTTGCACCCGAAGCACCCGAAGCACCCGAAGCCGGCCGCGCCGCCGACGGCTTGATCTTCACGCCGTCGCTCAAGCGGTCCATGCCGTCGGTGACGACCACGTTGCCCGCGGCGAGCCCCGCCGTGATCACCGTATGCCGGCCGTCGCCCGGTCCCAGCGTGACCTTGCGCACCGACACCGTATTGTCGGCGTTGACCAGATACACGTAGTCACCCGGCGCGCCGCTCTGCACCGCGGGCGTCGGCACCAGCACCGCGTTTTGCAGCGTATCGACCAGCAGCCTGACGTTGACGAACTCGTTGGGAAAGAGCGCCTCGTCGTCGTTGGGGACGGTTGCGCGCAATGTGACGGTGCCGGTCGCGGTCGCCATCTGGTTGTTGATCGCGTACAGCGTGCCGGTCGCGATCTGCCGGGAGTTGTCGCTGCTGAACACCGTGACCGGCAATTGCGCACCGGCGTTGACGCGCTGCAGCACCTTGTCGAGCGCGGTTTGCGGAACCGTGAACTGGACGGTGGTCGGCTTCATTGTCGTGATGACCGCAATGCCGGGTTGGCTCGATGCGGTCACGTAGTTGCCCGGGTCGACGAGACGCAGCCCGACCCGGCCCGATACCGGCGCGGTGATGTGGCAGTAGATCAGGTCGAGATCGAATTGGGCGATGTTGGCTTCGTCGGCCTTGATCGCCGCCTCGTCCTGCTGGACGAGAAACTTCTGGTCCGCATAGGTCTGCTCGGCGATCGACTTATGCTCGTTCAGTTGCGTATAGCGCGCGAGATCGGCACGCGCCTGGGCGAGCGCCGCCTTGTCCTTGGCGAGTTGCGCCTCCGCTTGCCGCTTGCTGATTTCGTACTGGCGCGGGTCGATCTGCGCGAGGAACTGGCCTTTCTGCACGTCCTGGCCTTCGCGATAGCCGACGGCGGTCAGGTAGCCGCTCAGTTGCGGCAGCACGGTGACAGTGGCGACGGGCGTCACGGTGCCCAGTTCGCTGAGCGTCTCCGGCATCGGTCCCGTGGTGGCGGCGGCGACCGTCACGACCTGCGGCGCCACGGCGGGCTTGGCCGGCTTCGAGCGCAGCACATGAAACGCCACCAGCGCGATCAGCGCGAGCACCACGATTGCGAGCACGATGCGGCCGCGCCGCGGACGCTTGACCTGGATTGCCGGCGCGTCGCTCATAACCGTCTCCCGCCGGATGCGTGGCATCCGGAGAGCGGCGTCGATGGACGGCCCGGCCAATTGCTGTCGAAGAGCGTCATACGAACTCCCAGGATGGGGCATCGCCGTTGCCGGCGACAGGAATCCACACAATCACGACGAGAGTCTATCCGAGTGTGGAGCTAATTCTCACGACCGTGCCTTGACGGGCGTTTCGATTTGTTACGACCGGACGCGCCGTGGCGCCGTGCCGTCCGCCCAGGCGCGAGCGCGTTCATACGGAAAAAAGTAGCAACGGCGCGGGCCGTGACAAAGGAACAAACAGGGCACACACGCGCTGTCGACGTGTAACCGCGTAACTCGACGCAACAGAACCGTAGCCTGAATGTCGGGCTCGCGAACTAGCATGACGGCATTGTCCAGTCTCAACCGACGAGGTGACCGATGCTGAGCCATCATGAACTCGCGACACTGCTGCGTCTTGCCGACACGGGTCGGCGGCCGGAGGCGATCGACTCCGACGTGCTCGCGCTGAGCCGATACGAGTTGATCGAAATCGACCGGCGCGAGGAGGGCGTGATAGTGGGCGGCACGTCGACGCTGCGGCTGACGAACCGCAACCGTGAACTCGTGCCCCGTCTGTTTGGCGAGGGCGACGGCGTGTGAAGGAAAGAGCTTGCGCCGCCGCCGGCGTCTCGATCACATCAGATCGGGGCGCGGCGCGGGCGTGCGTCTGATCTGCCGCGCCAGCGTGTCGCGATAGATGCCCGGCACGGCGGCCAGCTCGGCCGGCGTGCCTTGCTGAACGACGCGGCCGCGGTTGAGCACCACGATCCGGTCGAACGACTGCAAGGTCGACAGCCGGTGAGCGATCGCGATGACGGTGCGATGCTGCATGAGCCGTTCGAGCGCCGCCTGAATGGCGGTCTCCGATGCAGTGTCGAGCGCGGAGGTCGCTTCGTCGAGCAGCAGGATCGGCGAGTCTTTCAGAATGGCCCGGGCGATCGCGATGCGCTGCCGTTGTCCGCCGGAAAGCTTGGTGCCGCGATCGCCCGCAATGGTGTTGAGCCCTTCGGGCATCGCGTTGATGAAATCGAGGCAGTACGCGTCTTCGCACGCGCGGCGCACGTCGGCCTCGGTGGCGTCGGGGCAGCCGTAGCGGATGTTGTCCAGCAGCGAGCGGTGAAACAGCGACGCGTCCTGCGGCACGATCGAGATGGCGCCTTGCAAGCTCTGCAGCGTGACATGCGCGATATCCTGGCCTGAAATGCGCACGCAGCCGGAGTCCGGCTCGTAGAAGTGCTGAAGGAGCGCGAGTATGGTCGATTTTCCCGCGCCCGAAGGCCCGATCAGACCGACGCGCTCGCCCGCGCCGATATGCAGGTTCAGGCCGGTCAACACCGGGCGGCGGCCCGGATACGCGAACGTCACGTTTTCGAAGTCGACGCTGGCTTGCCGGACTTCGAGCGGCGTCGCTCTGGTCGGTTCGGGCATGGCGTGCGGGATCAGCAGTGTTTCCGAGGCTTCGCCGAGCCGGGCGACATACTGCGTCAGATCGACGAACGCCACGGCAATGTCGCGCGAACCGTGCAGGATCGAGAAACCGAGCGAGCCGACCAGAACGACGTCGCCGGTCGTGGCGCGCCCGACGCTCCATAGCCACACGGTCCACCCGAGCACGCCAGCCGACAGAATGCAGATGGCGAACGCGTGCAACAGGCGCAGCTTCTCGAGATAAAGCAGGCTGCGCTTGCGGGCGTCGCCTTCGGCGGCGAGCAGCGTGTCGAAGCGGCGCCGCTCGAGCACCAGCGCGCAGAACGCGCGGACCAGCCCCATATTGCCGATCACGTCCACCAGTTCGCCGTCGACCGAGGCGGCCTGCGCGGCGAACGCCTCGTGCCGGGAGGTGCCTTTACGGGCCAGCAGGAACAGGCAGAAAGCCAGTCCGGCCGAAATGCCGACCAGCGTGAGGCTCATGGGAATGCTGACCGCGCCGACCATGACGATCGCCCCGATCACGGTCAGACACGGCGGCAAGGCGGTCCAAGCCACCGTGTTTTCGATCACGTACACCGCGTTGGCCGTCGCCGAGATCCGGCTCGACAGCACGCCGGGTTGCTTGTCGGAGAAGAAGGTGGGGGCGTGCACCGTGAGATAGTCGAACATCTCGCGCCGGATGTCGCCCGTCACGGCCACGAACGTGCGCGCCGAGACCCAGCCGGAGATGCGCCAGAACAGGTTGTCGGCGAGGATCAGCGCGACCAGTACGGCAAACGCGTGAATCACGTGTTGCGGATGCGCGCGGCCGCCCGGCAAGGCGTCGACCAGATTGCGGATCCCGTATTGCGACCCCAGCGCGCAGCCGACGGCGGCCACGACGCTGGCCAGCACGACGGCGTGCGCCAGCTTGCGGCGCGCCACGTAACGCCAGATCAGCCGGATGGGCCGCCCGGCGTATCGCGACAGCACGCGGGACTGCCGCCGTCTGCGCACGCGCCCGGCCCGGCCTGTATCGCCATCGTTGGTGAGTTCCATGACACCGCTTCCCCTGGTGGAAGGTGTCGGCGTCCATGCTGTGCGATCCCGCGGCGCAGGCGACAGTGGATCAGTCCGGCTCTGTCCGCCCGCAAGCACCGTGCCGCTGCACGCAGCGAGCCAAGCTGATTTGCGCTCATGCATATTGGATAAGGCTGTGCGGTGATTCCCCATTTTTCGAGAGACGCGATACCCTATACTTCCAAACGCCAAAACGATCCGGTGCTTGCCGCGCGGCAAGCCATTTTTATCATCCGCAACGCGGGCTTCGGTCAATGTCGAGCCGCCGCCATCCGCCTGGGAATGCGATGAGTGACCCTATGCAGCCGCCGTTTTCCATTCTCTTCGTCGACGACGACGAGATGTCGCGCAATCACTTCGCGCGCGCGATGAGCGCCGATTACAAAGTGTATGTCGCACAAAGCGCTGACGAGGCGATAACGGTGCTAGGCAAACACGCCTCCGAGATTGCCGTGCTGGTGACCGACTTCCGCATGCCTGGCCGCGACGGCGACGAACTGCTGCGCGAGGTGGCGCACGAGTATCCGCAAATCGTGCGCATTCTCGTGACCGCTTATGCCGACAAGGACATGCTGCTGCAAACGGTCAATACCGGCGACGTGTTCCGCATCATCGAAAAGCCGCTGCGAACGGACATGGTGCGCGAGGTGCTGCACCTCGCCACCGCGCGTTACACCGAACGGGAAACGCGTCAGCAGCGGCTGCTCGCCATGGACGAGACGCTCGCCTTCCTCGCTCACGAACTGAACACGCCGCTGGCCACGATCTCGCTGTTCGCGCGCTCCGTGGAGAACGACGTGGCCGAGCAATACGATCCCGAGCGTCAGCGGGAGATCGGCCTCGCGGCGAAGTCCATGTTGAACAACGCGCAGTATTGCCTGACGCTGATCTCGTCGTTCTGGGCGACCGTGCACAAGAGCGGCGGCCAGAAGTCCGCCTCGGGCGGCGGCACGCGCGCGGTCAGGGCGACCCGCCTGATCGCCACGCTGCTCGACACCTATCCGTTTGTCGCTTCACAGCGCGATTGGGTGAAGGTCGACGTGGAAGGGGATTTCGTCGTGCACGCGATGCCTAATTGCGTCGCGCTCGTGCTGTCTTCGCTGTTGTCCAACGCGCTGCGCGCGCTCGACGGCGGCAGCGCGCCCGTGCTGCGGCTCGAAGTGGTGGCGTTCCCTGAGCCCGAGATCCGCATCCGCGACAATGGCCCGGGGATCGCGCCGGAGGTCAAGGCGCGTCTGCTGCAGGATCCGGTCACCACCTACGCGGGCGCCGGCGGGCACGGCATGGGCATGATCTTTTGCAACCGCATCATGCAGTCGTTCGGCGGATGCCTGCGGATCGAATCCACGGTCGGCGCGGGGACTACGGTGACCATGGGCTTTCCGGGTTTCAATAGCCGCATGCACAGCGCTGATGATGAGGAGCCGTCTGCTAGTCAGGCGGCTTTGAGATGAGGTCCCACCCTTGGCGCGACTCGAAACCTCACACCCAGCCGAATTGACCCGTCTCATAGTCCATGTAATAGCGATGCGTCGTGAAGAAGCCGATGCCAATGTCATTGAGATTGGTCGTGGGCAGGATGGTCGTCGTATAGTTGCCGGTCCCGGCGGTAAACGAATAGGTGTACACGTCGGCGAGATTGCCGCGGATGGCGATCCCGAACTGAATGGTGACCTGCGTGCCGGCCGCGATCGTCGACGGGAACCCGGTGTCGAGCGTTCCAAGCGTCATGCCCGAATTCGCTGTGTCCAGCAGCGCGCGCGTCTCGCTGCCATGGTTGTCGAAGTACAAGGTTGTCAAGTCGCCAATGTAGGTACTGCATTCGACTGAGGCTGGCGGTACGTAAGTCAAGTTTAGCGTGGCGCAACTCGTGTTTGAGGTCCAGCCACTAGCGAACCCTAGCGCCTGCGTGGTCGTAGCGTTGACGCCGACCGTCAGGGAGGGCACGGCAGCGCAACTACCCTGCGTGCCGATCTGGCAGTTCTGCAAAGTAAGCGGCGCCAACAGGAAACCGGGGTCCACGTTCGACGAAAACGACACCGAACGTAACGGGCTGAGAAGAGCACATGCGTTCGACGAACCCGGCGGCGTGGCGCAGGTCCCCGGATAGACGAAGGCGCCGGTCAGGGGGCCGATAGGCGTATAGGTCCCTCCAACACCGAACACATTCGATGCGACCGTCGACGGCAACGCCGTGCCGTTGGCGCTGGTCGATACCTGGTACACCAGCAGGATCGGAAGCACCGCCGTGGTCACATCTCCGGCAGAACCGAAAGTCACCTGCGCGTAAGCCAGATTGCCGGTTGCCCTGATCAAAGGGCCATTCGTGCTGTAGGCGCCGAAGAGTGTTCCCAATCCAAAGTTGATGCCCGCGCCCTGGCCATTCAGATATGTCGTCATCACGTTGTTCGTGACCGTGATGCCGTTGTACGTGATCGTGCTTTGACCGGCTGGGAAATCGAAGCCGTTGATGTTCACCATGGACGGCGGAACGACATCGAATGCATTCAGTACGACGCCGGCCGAAACGGTGTCGAGCGTCGCGTTGATCGACACCGGGTTGTTGCCCACCATCGTCACGGGTACATAAGCGCGCGAGTAACCATCCGGCGCCGTGGCGACCGGATAGATGCCAATAGCGGTAGGACTGGAGATCACCGTGTTGCACGCGACATCGATGTTGCCGACGTTGGCGCCCGGCACGGTGCCGCCGCCCTGGCTGATCACGCAGTTCTCGCCGCCAGGCTGGCTCGCCACTGAAATCCGATAGGCGGCGCCGTTGGTCAGTTGATCCGGGAACGCAAAGCGGGTGGCGCCCGCCGCGACGGCGATGGTCGTGGTGCCATTGGTCAGCCTCAACCCGGATGACGAGAGGTGATCGACCGTGCCCGAGAGCGTGAAAGTCGTCAACGAGCCATTTCCCCCGCCGCAACCGAACAGCGTGAGGATGCACGCCAGCAACGCGATTCTGATGCTCATGTTGTGCCCCGCTCCGGTCTCCGCCGCGACGGCGATCGGGCCGTCGCCGGGTTCGATTAACTATACAGTTTTCCTCGCATGGCGTTAGCGTTTTCGCTCGCGTTGCGGTGCAGTCAGTGAAGTCGGCCATCACCTTCTGATTGCTTGCTGGTCGCTTCCGCTTGCATGACCCACCGGGTTCACTCCTGACTCATTCCGGGGCCGCTTTCGAACGTCGTAATCGCTCAAAAATCCCGCTGTTCGTGGCTTGCTCTCGCCGTAACGAAATACGTCTGCAACGCATCGGTCGAGCGTTCGCTCAGGATGCCGATGCGCGCAAGCCAATCGGTTTCCACCGGCCATCGGCCTTCCACCACGCGCGGATAGATTTGCCGCGCGAACTGATGCAGCGCCCTCGCGCCGATATTGCCGCTCACGCCAAGCAGGACATGCAACGCGCCGTGCGTCGATTCGAGGTCGCCGGCCGCGACGCTGCTCGCAAGCCGCGTCACCAGCTGGCGAATCTGCTCGATGCCTTTGAGGAACGATTCGTCGAGCAGATCGAGCGATGCAAGCTCCTCAAGATGTTTCTCGTCGAGCAGTTCGCTGTCCGTCACGATGGGCAGTTTGCCGGCCGGCGTCGGCGATAGTTCGGCTTCTGCCGGCACGCTCGAGCCGCGTTGCTGGGCGAACTGCCGCGCAAGGCACGCGTAGAGCGACCCGGCTTGCACCGGTTTGATCATGACTTCGTTCATGCCCACGGCGAGACAGGTCTGCACGGCCTTGATATCGGACTGGCTGGTGAGCGCGATGATCGGCACGGTGGCATACGCGTCGGCGCGCGCGCGAATCGATGCAGTCGTTTCCAGGCCGCCCATGCCCGGCATATTCATGTCCATGACGATAGCGTCGATCACGCCGTCCGCCTGCAGATGCGCAAGGACGGCCTGCCCGTGCTCGGCCTCCACGACGCTCGCGCCGCATCGCTCCAGATAGGCTTTGGCCACGAGCCGGCTGTAAGTGTCGTCGTCCGCGACGAGGATCGATTTGCCGGAGAACGCGTCGGATTTCTGGCTCAGATGGTGGCGGTTGCCGTTCTCGACGAGCGCCTGCAGCGTGGTGATCAATTCGATCACGCTGCAGGATTTGCTGATGATTCCGTCCATGCCGGCGCGCCGGGCGAGCACACGCACCACGCTCCCAGGCTCGGCGGTATAAGCGGCAATCAGGACATTCCAGCCCGGATGGTCGTGACCGGCGCGAATTCTCTCGGCAGTCGTGTAGCCGTCCAGAACCGGCATGTTGATGTCCATCAACACAAGGTCATACGGGGCGGACTCGCGGAGCACGGTCAACGCAAGCGCGCCATTTTCCGCTTCGTTCACGTGCGCGCCCACTTTCGACAATGCACGACAGGCGCGCGCGCGCTGAGCGGCGTCGTCGTCCACCACGAGAATGCGCCGGTCTTTGAACACCGGCGTGGCGCGTTCAAAAATCCGCTGCTCGTGTTCTACGATCTCGCTCTTTGGGACGACGGGAAATCGCAGCGTGAATTCCGTGAACTTGCCGAGTTCCGAGCGGCAACTGATGCTGCCGCCGAAGGCGCGCATCGCGCGCTGGCAGTAAGCGAGTCCGAGTCCCGTGCCGCCCGAAGTGCCCGCGGTACGGAAAGGCTCGAACAGATGCGACACCATCTCGGGCGCAATGCCGGGCCCCGTGTCGCGAACCATGACCGACTGCTGTTCGATGGTCAGTGTGAGCGTGGCCGCCGGGTGTGTGGTGATGTGATGCAGCGCGTTCTTGATCAGATTGAACAGCGTGAACAGATAGACGGTTTCGTCGACCTTGAAGGTAAAGTCTTCCCGCACCACCAGCCTGACCTTGCCGCGTTCCTTTTCGTCGCCGAAGCCGTATTCTTCCAGCGCCTTACGCGTGGTGCCCGTCGCGCTCAGATAGGTGAGGTAGTCCGGTCGAAGGGGTTTGGCGCTGACCTCGTCCAGCGTCATGGCAATGATGCGCAGGCCGCGCTCGATCGACAACTGCCCCTGGGCGAGATGACGATATAGCCCCGCGGTGCTCTCGTTTGTGTCGTGCCGGTCATGTTTATCGTGTGTGAGGGCGAGCGGGCGGTTGGCTCCCACCGTGGCAGGCAGGGCTTCTTCCACGCGATCCAGCACATAGCGCAACTGGCTGAGAGGGTTGCGCATTTCATGCGCGATCGAACCGGCGAGAGCCTGCAACGCGCGGTTCTTTTCGACGAAGATGCGTCCTTTACTGATTGCATGGCTGAACGCCATGCTGCACAGGACGACAACCGGCAGCAAGGCGAGATTCGACTGATCGGCCGCGGTCACGACGATCGGCACCGGCGAACTGATCACCGCGGCAAGCGCCCCGGAAAAAACGCCAATGCCGATGCAGCCCATCAGCAAAAGCGGATTGTCGATGCACAGCGCCATGATGAAGATCATCATGACCTCGGTCATCATCCACATGGTGGAGAATGAATTTCTGATCGCGAGAAATGTGCAAACGAATGGCAGGACGTAGATCAGGCAGCAATGCCAGTAGATCAGCAGGTAATGATTGAACCGCTTTGGCCAGCGTGCCTGGAAAATCAATGGAATGCAGACTAGCGCCGCACTGAGCCGAAGGGCGAGATTGTCGTAAGGCTGTGGCAGGACATAGGTCCAGACTACGTAGTAGATGGGGTGGCACAGGAGGCCAAGTGCGCCGCCCCATCGTATTGCAAACCGGCTTCGTTCCAGCACGTCCCGCATGCTCTCGCGCGGCATTAACATCAAGCCTCCAGTGACGTTCTACGACCCCATCAGTTCTTGCTTGCCGCGAACTTGCGCGTCCGCCAGCTCGATCGGCGAACCGTCTTTCCCGTGGAAAGGGCCGACCGTGAAGCCGTACTTCTTCAGCAGGCCGTGCGTGTACGAGACGGACCACACGGGCGGGCTGCCGATGATGAAGTCGGACGCAATGCCTTCCTGCCAGGCGGAGTAGCCTTCGGCGAAGCAGGTATAGCAGTCGCGCGTGCTCGGCAGCCGGAACGGGAACGCGGTGTCGAGTCCCGCAGGGCCACGGGCGAAGCATTCAATATATAGCGTATGACCGCGTGACGCGAGTTCAGCCTCGACGCTCGCCGCCCGCGGATGGGAGTCGTCGATCCAGAACTGCGCGCGTTTGAGATCGGCCGCGGTGAGGTAGGGCACGCTGGTGCTGCTCGCCAGGATCGCGCCGTCGAAGTCCGGTAACGGCGTGTTCGGGCTGAAGGTGTGCACGGAGACCCGCGTTTTACCGAGCAGGTCCGATGCCATCAGCTCCCTGGCTTGCTCCGTCAGCAGGTTCACCTTGTCCGGCAGATCGATCAGAACAAGCTCGCGCGGTGCATCTTTATAGAGCGCGTATTTGGCCACCGTCGTGCCGAGCCGGCCGGCCGCGCCGAATAGCGCAAGCTTGGTCTTGCCGAATTCGAGGTCGAGTTCATTGCAGCAGTGCATGGCCCAGTCTTTCAGCATCGCGGCGGTGGCGGCGTGGCCAGTGGTGATATGCGGCGGTTTGGTATCGCGCGGCAGTGCCCCGTAGTTGCAGGCGTAAGGCGTTGAGGCGCCCATCGCCACCATGTTCAGGCCGGCCTGTCTTGCCAGCTCCAGCGCCGGGAAAAATTGCGTCTCGCGGAATCGCTTGATGCCGCGCGGGCTGCCGAGCCACATTTCCAGTGGCACCGGGCAGGCAATATTGGCGCCGATGATCTGGGAGCCCGAATAGATCGGTGAGGCAATGAAAGGCTTGGTGTTCCAAAGCTCTTCTTCGAATGACGCATTCCGTTGCTTCACATTGTGAAATGAAAACGAAAGTGTTTCCCAGTCGGTAGCGTGAAATAGAAACCCGACTCCGCCTTGACCGGCCGGCAGGTTATCCCGGATCTCGTCCGGGGGGATGGTGTGTTTAAGTTTTAAGGCGCCCGTTTGAAGTTGACGAACCCCGCGTTGCTCGTCGGAATAGGTCTGCACTTCGTGGTGAACAGAAGTTCTCATTTGATTTTCCCGTTGATTGAAACTCGCGTTGGACAGTCAGCGCGACAAAGTCGACTGGCGTGTTAGATGGTCGACCCTTCAACTCTAGAGAAAACTGATGCGGTGTGCGCGTCTGTTGTTTCGCATTGCCGAGAATGGGCACCTTCGGCGAGCGGGTCCGGTAGATTTTTCCAGCGAGAAGATGTGTTGAGCCACCGGGACAGTGAGCGCGAAATCTTTCCGATGGAAAATTTTGGATGGCCGTGTGAGCGAACGTTTGAACGTGCATGGAGTACCGGCTAGCCGCTGTTGTTCGGCTAGGCGGACGCGATGGCATGAGGGTGAGCCAGTCGGTCCGCGCCTCGTGGACACGTTGGAGTGAAGCATGCGTTAAAGCGCGGACGGCAAGACGTGCTTCACATTCTTCCGTCATGCGGCGTGCTGGCTGCATACCAGCGGACTGGATCCGCATGCGTTTCCGCAACGTTGATGCGGTGTTCAAGATCGACCAGATCGACCGACGACGCCAGATAGGCCTCGCGTTCATGGTCCTCGGTGGTGATCAGCAAGGCGCTCAGTTTCTTCGCAAGTTCGGTGAACATGATTTTCTCCAGTCCGTGTTGCGACGAGTGCTTCGATCCGGCTGCGGGAGCCGGCGTTGCCCGTCGATGGAATGAAGCTTAGGCGCGAAGAATGAGCCGGAAATGAGCGCTCGAAAGCGGCGAATCACACCTTGACCCTGTGCGAATTCCGGACTGGTACGCAGCTAATTTCCCCCTCATTCTGCGTGACCACAATGCAGTCATTCGATGCAGCCAACCGACTCGCACCGATCGACAAGGGGAACAGAACATGAAAGTCATTCGCCATCTAATAATCGCCGCCGCGCTCGGCGCCGGCCTGGTGAGCTGCGCCCAGGCGCATGTGTTCGTCGGGGTCGGGCTTGGAGTAGGCGGCCCCGTGTTTCCGGTGGTGCCTGCTTACGTGCCGCCGCCGGTCTACTACGCACCGCCGCCACCGCCTCCGCCGCCGGTGTACACGGCGCCGGTCGTGATCGGGTACTACGGGCATCCGTACTATCCGCGCTATTACGGCGGCTGGGGTTACGGCTATGGCTACTGGCGCCGTTGAGGCGCCGGCTCGAAACGGTAGTACCCCGAACCAACATCAAATTAACGATTAACGATCAAGAGGATCATCGGTCATGAAGCAACGTCAAATGGCTTTGGTCGCCGCTACCGCGCTGGCGCTTTCACTCGTATCCGGCTGTGCCGTCGCCGACGATGGCTACGCCTACGGCTACTACATGAGCCGTCATCCGAACATCGAAGCGGCGGATTTCAACGCGCAGCAGGCCATCGGGCGGATGCGCGCCGCGCAGCGCGCCAACGGCTACGACATGGGCGGCCACGCAGGCCGGGCGATTGCCTTGATGCAGGAAGCCCGCGCCGAAATGCAGGCCTCGGCCGAAATGGCGACGCGTTGAGCGCGTCGTCCACCTGAACAAGCGCGCTGGCCGAGGCTGGCGGATTTATTCAGCGCGGCCGGGCGGTCGCGATGTTGCGATGAACGTGTTGATCGCGGCGGCCAGCGCGTGCGGATACTGATACATCATCGCGTGGCCCGCCGAACGCACCACGAGCAGTTGCGCGTGCGGAATCTGCCCGGCGAGCGCTTCCGAGTTCTGCTTCGGCAAGACCTGATCGTCGGCGCCCGTCAGGATCAGGGTGGCGAGGCGCACGTTTTTCAGCGCTGCTGCCGCGGCCTCGTCGCTGGACCAGTCGTGCAGCAGCGCGGACTGGCCTTCGGTCACGGTCGCCGAAATGGCGGGCGACCGATAGCCGGCCGGCTGGAACATATTCTGACGGAAACACCGCTGCGCGGCGTCCACTGCGTTGGGCGGAAACAGGACCCGCATGACATCCATGAAGGTCGTGCCCGCATTGCCGGACAGCGTGGCTTCGACGTCGGGCGTCACCGGCACGCCGAGCGATCCCGGCGCGGGCGCGCTCATGAGGACGATGCGCCGCACCGCGAGCGGTGCATCGAGCGCGAGTTGCTGGGCAATCGCGCCGCCCATCGACCAGCCGACGAAGGTGACGTCGGAGAGCCGCAGTGTGTCGATCAGCGCGGCCGCGTCGAGCGTCATGTCCCGCGCCGTGAAGCTCGACGCCGCCGGCTCCGAGCGGCCGATGCCGCGGTTGTCGAAGACGATCACTTCGTGGCGTTTGGCGAGATCGGTTAGAAAGGCCGCGTCCCATTCGGCGAGCGTTGCGCGAAAACCGGTTTGCAGCACGATCGGCGTGCCGTGGCCGAAACGGAAGTACGCGATGTCGCCGTTCACCGTATGCGCGATCTGTTCGCGAATCCACGGCTTGTGGTCCGGGCGATCGGCAACGACAGGGCAGGCCTGCTCGTTCGCGTAGTGGACGGTTTTCGCTTCGACGGGCGCGGGCTGCGTGGCGCCGAACAGCGCGGTCAGCGCGGCCAGCGAACCCGCTCCGATGAGAGTCCGCAGGCGCGTCATGACGCCGGTCCCTTGCCGGCTTCGCCGAGCATGACGGTCCAGCCGAGCCCGCGCACATTGCGAATCACCGAGAGGCCGAATTTCTTGCGCACCGAATGAATCAGCACATCCACCGCGTTGCTTTCCACCTCTTTGCCCCAGCCGTACAAACGGTCTTCGAGTTGTTCGCGCGACAGGATCGTGCCGGGGCGTTCGAGAAACGCGAGCATCAGCGCGAATTCGCGTGCGGACAGTACGGTCGTTGCGCCGTTGCAGGTCAGCGTGCGCTTGTCGAGATCGAGGCTGAGCGATTCGTCGCCGAGACGCGACGACGCGTAGCCCGCTTTGCGCCGCAGTACGGCGCGGATGCGGGCGAGCAGTTCGGGGACGTCGAAAGGTTTCAGGAGGTAGTCGTCGGCGCCGACATCGAGGCCCTGTACGCGCGAATCGAGATCGTCGCGGGCGGTCAGGATCAGCACGGGGACCGCGTTGCCCGCCGCGCGCGACGACTTCAGCAACTCGATGCCGCTCAAGCCGGGCAAGCCCAGATCGAGCAGCACGACGGTGTATTCGGCATTGGCCATCGCGTCGCGCCCGGCTACGCCGTCCCTCACCCAGTCGACGCTATAGTCGGCGTCCTTGAGGGCGCGCAGCAGACTTTGACCGATCTGCAGGTCGTCTTCAACGAGGAGAACTCTCATGATCGTCCTGTCGGCAACAGTCGGGTTGCGCCTGACTCGCAGCTCGCGGGCGCCTGGCCAAGCCACGCTAAGCGAGCGTTTGAATGATAACCGACGCACGCGCGGCGGCATGATCCGGCGTGCCGATCTGGTCGAACGGATGAGAGGTCTTGTGCGTGCCGACGCAAGCGTGGACGCGGAACAGTTCGAGAACTTCGCTGCGCGCGAAGCGCTGGGTGGTGGCCGGGACTTGCGGCGTGCCGGCATCCCGCCGGCGCATGGGGCGGAGCGAGCCGCCACGTTACGCGATGCGGGCGGTTCGCGGTGTCGTCAATAGGCGCCGGCCATGGCGAGCAGATAGAACGGCAGCAGATCTTCGTCCGATGGCGGCGGCTCCAGCGCAGCTGCGGATGCGCCGGCGCTTGCGTCGGCCGTGTCATCGAGCTCGGTGGAGAGAGCGGTTTGCGTGTCCATGATGCTAATCCTCGCGATGATCGGACCGCATCTGCGGAGATCCCGGAGGGTCTTTCCGTGCGGTACAGAGTCATCGTGATCCTCGTGAATTAGCGCGAAATTAGCCGGTATTCCGAACCCTGCGATGGCCAGGGCGCAAGGTTCCGGAACACGATTGTTAGCGCGAAGCTTGCGCCACCGCGTGCTGCTCGGGATACCACGCCGTGAACTTCACCGCGGCGACCAGCGCGGCCACGGTCGCCATCACACCCACCGAATGAGGCAGCGCCGGCGCATAAACCATCGCGATGTCGGCCAGCACCAGCATGCCGAACGCGAGTGCCCAGGCTGCGCTGATCACGTAGTTGACGTGGATGAAGCGCGCGCTGTTCCAATGCTCGCGGCCGACGCTCTCGCGTGCGTATTGCAGGGTGAACGGCCGGCGCAATGCGATCGATGCCAGCACGATCAGCGCAAGCCCTGCATCGACACGCAGCCGCACTGCGGCGATCGACCAGTGCACGTCGCTGGTCAGCGCATAAACGGCCAGCGCCCCGAATAGCAGGACGGTGCCGGCTTCCAGCAGCTTGACGTGGCGAGCCGGGCTCACGATATCGCGCGCGAGCAGCGCGGCGGCGACGAGCGCACCGGCCATCAGACCGGTCTGCGCACCGGCGAGGCGTTCGATCACGGCAAAGGCCAGAAATGGGGCAAAGCTCAGCAAGAGATTCATGGTGGACTCCAGAGTAGCGGCCGATTCGCGTGGTGGCGGCCGGCCGTGCGTTTCGCGAAACGCGGACTATGGACGGCGGCCGATGCGAAGCTGGGTGCCAAAATGTTTACAGTGGAAAGATATTGCCTATATTTTCAGCGCCAGTCAAGCGAAACGATGGGGAGTCAATGCAATTCGAGAGTCGTCGCCATGCTCACTTCCAGCTAACTGTCGGAGCCGATCATATGGACTGCAGCACACGAAACGACTCTTAATCGACGACAACCAGGGTGAAGGAGAATCATCATGTCGACACTTCGTACAGCTTTGGCCGGCGCCGTGATGGCCGCGTCCGCTCTTGCGGTGAGTACCGCTCACGCCGCCGACGGTTGTGGCCCGAACGGCTGGCGCGGGACCTGGGGCCATTGCCATTACGCGCCGCCGGTCTATGTCGCGCCGCGTCCGGTGATTTACGCACCGCCGCCGGTCTCGACCTATGCGTGCCCGCCGGGCTACTGGCTGGGCCCGTGGGGCCATTGCCGCGATACGCCGTATCACGGCCGCCTGCCGAACGGCGGATGGCAATGAGCGGGGGAAAGCCTGATATTTCGCCGGCGATGGTTCCGGCGGCGGGTCGTGCCGAGGGCCCGTCGCGTGTGCCCACCTTATCCACAGAAATTGTTCACATCCCTGTGGACAACTCCTGGCCAAGCGGCATAACTGCTTGAGCGCAGTAGGAATTCTTCGCTGGAGCAGCGAACGCGCTCACTCCGTCGGCGAGGCGAGCAACGACACCGGCACACCACGGCAACTGACCCGGGCGACGAGCTCCGCCCCCAGGCCCGCGCTCGATTTCTCGTGCGCATCGAACGACGTCATCTCCCTGTCGACCCGCAGAATATTGATCGGCCACGACGCACGGGACAGCCGTTCGTGCGCGAAAGCGCCGACCCACAGCGGCGTGACGGACGTGCCGTTGCCCACCGCGTAACCGCTGGGCCAGAACCGCAGCACGTCGCGTTCGTCGCGCGAATCGCCCGGACGCATGAACACCACCGAGGAGGGCACGCCGTTGTTGAGCTTCGGCAAGACCGGCAGCGACACCGCCGCCACATTGGGCGACGCCAGCGAGAGCAGGCTGTGTGCCGAGACGTCCGTGCCTTCCACCCAGCCTTGGGCGCGCAACTGTCCGCGAATCGAATCGAGGTTCGAGACCCACTGCAGAGTGAGCGGCTCCTGGCGGTCGCCGCCCATGTCCGAGCGATAGCACGGCAGGCGTTTCCACACGGAGAGCGTCCACTGCGATTGCGAGACCAGCACGGGAGGCGGGCGCAACGCGCTGTCCGGCGGCGGGGTGGGCATGTTGAAGCCGACCTGCACGCCCACGCTGACCAGCACGACCACCAGCACCACGACGGGCATGAACGCGCGTTCGGGGGGCGTCTCCGGGTGCCGCCACATCGCTGTCAATGTAACGATCGCCACCCAGATGTACGCGAGCGCGGCGCCGCCGATCGCGTCGGACACCCAGTACCTGCCGAAGTACAGCCCCGCGAGCGCGACCAGGATCACCACGATCGCACTCGCGGTTGCGACCAGCACCCCTTCCAGTCTGCCGACCCGGCGCGCCAGCAGAAATGCCAGGAAACCGTACACGATGACAGTTGCGGCGACGTGATTGCTCGGAAACACGTAGGCGCCGATCATCGACGTATTGGGTGGCGCGCGGCGCATCGCGAACTGCAGCACGTAGATCAGCAATTGGGAAAACAACACTGCCGCGAGCCAGTAGCCGACGGTGCGCCAGCGCCGCTCCAGCAGCATCCAAACCGTGACCGTGACGACCAGCACCCCGAGTGTGAGGCTGCTGCCGAGCGTCGAGAGACCGGCGAGAACGGTATCGCTCCAGGGCGTGCGCACCGATTGCAGGAAGTGATAGACGGAGGCGTCCACGCGCGTCAGCGGATCGCCGCTGGCGACGTCGTCGAGCACGCCGAAAAACAGCGCGCCCGACACGAGTACCGCCAGCGACGTCAGCAAGAGACTGCCGGCGTCCGGTGTATTGGGGTCGAGCATCTTGCGCGCGAAACGGCCGAACGGGCCCGGATGCCGGCAGGCCCAACTTCCCAATTGCTGACCCGCCGCGCTCGACCACGCATTGGCATGGGAGAGCAGAAAGCGCGCGGCGCGAAAGCTCAGCCAGACGATGCCCACCAGCAGCGCGATGATCACGACGAGCCGGAACGACACCGCGCCGGCCAGCAGCACCGAGGCGCCGAAGATCATGCCCGGCAGGATATGGGCAGGCGCCCAGATCAGCGCCGACAGTACGTTCATCGCGTAAAAGCGCAGCGGCGGCATGCCCAGCATGCCCGCCACCACCGGCACGATCGCCCGCAAGGGGCCGATGAAGCGCGCCAGCACGACGCTCTTCGCGCCATGTTTGCGGAAGAAGCGGTGGCCTGCCTCGAGCACCTCGGGATGTTTGGAGAACGGCCAGAACTGGACGATCCGGTCCTTGTAGCGGCTGCCGATCCAGAAGCTCATGCCGTCGCCGGCGATGGCGCCGGCGATCGCCCACACGAGCGCCCAGCCGAGGCTCAGCGAACCCGTGCCGATCAGCGCGCCGGCGAGGAACATCGCGGTGCTGCCCGGAACGAAAGTGCCGATGACGGCGAGGGACTCCAGAAACGCCGCCAGGAAGATGACCGTGAGCGTCCAGCCGGGATGGCCGGCTAACTGGTGCAATAGGTGGATGTAGGCGTGCTCCATCGTGCGCGATCAGCCGTTCTGGCGTAACGATTGATCATAACGCGCGAGGGAGCAGTCTTATTCCTTTTTGGACGCCGGCCGCGGGTTCACGAAGCGCTAAGCGAATCGCCGGACACGTGAACGCGTTCGCCGATCTGCACGGCCGGTTGCGTCGGATAGCTGAAGTTGCGGTAGCTGCCGTCCTGCATGCGGACCTGAACCTGGTAGGTGGTCTGCTTGCGCACCGCGTGCTCGATGCCGTTACCGGCGAGGCCACCGCCGACGGCGCCCGCGATCGTCGTGAGAATCTTGCCGCGGCCGCCGCCGATCTGATTGCCGACCAGCCCGCCCGCCACCGCTCCGCCCAGCGCGCCGAGCCCCGTGGTCGGCTCGGGAGCCTGCACCGTATTGATGGCGACGACTTCGCCCGCGTACGGGTCGGCGGCGACCGGCCGCGGCGTCGCGGCTTCATAAGGTGCCTGGTAGCCCTGATTGTTCGCGTAGTTCGGCGCGGCCGCCGGGGTTGTACGGTGCGGATGATGTACCGGCGACCGGGCGGGAGCGGCTTGCTGTGCCGTCTGCTGAACCGGAGCCGGTTGCGGCGCCGCGACCGGCGCGTTGGCGACCGGCGCCGCCGTTGCCGTAACCGGCGGCGCGGGTTCCGTGACGGCATGCGAAACCGGCAGCAGACCGGTCATCGCGGCGATGCCGGTTGCGCTCGCCAGGATGACGGCGACAGCCGCGCCGGCAACCAGCGGATGAATACGGCTGCGTTGCGGTTGGCTGGAGGTGAGGTTCGTGTTCATGGCGGACTCCGCGGGTAGATGCCTGCAATAACGCCGCCAAACTGCGCCCGGTGGACACGGATCGCTCGCTGCTTTGTAAGGATTTGTACGACTTAGCGCGGGCGGTTACACGTTCAGATTTCGTCGCTGAATTCGTCGAGGAAACGTTGCAGGCGGTCGTGGCGGATGCTGGCCAGACGTGCGCCGGCCGTCGTTTGAAAACCCGCGGATAGCTTCAGCAGCTTGGTGCGGAAATGATCGAGCGTGTAGCGCGTGTCATCCAATGGACGCCGGGTTGCATGCGGATCGGCCGGATCGTACAAGGCGCGTCCCATGCGTCCGGCGACGTAGAAGCAGCGCGCCACGCCCAGCATGCCGAGCGCGTCGAGCCGGTCGGCGTCCTGCAGCGTTTTTCGCTTCGAGCGTGGTCGGCGTGACGTTGGCGGAAAAACTGTGCGCCTCGATTGCGTGCGCGGTGGCGTCGACTTGCGCTTGCGGCCAGCCAAGCGAGGTCAGCACGCGTGCCGCCTTTTCCGCCGACAACCGCGACGCCTGCGCGCGCAGCGGCGAATTCTTTTCGACCGCTACGCAGTCGTGCAGCAGCGCGGCCGCGAACAGGACCTGCGCGTCGCCGCCTTCCTGCGCCTGAATGGCCACGGCGTTTTTCCAGACGCGTTGCAGATGCGAGGTGTCGTGCGAACCGTCGCCGTTGTCGTCGTAAGCGTGTGGCAGGAGGGTGCGGGCAAGGTCCTGAAAGGGCGCGAATGCGGCTTCGATCATCGGTGCGGCCTGTGAAGAAAGCCGTCGATTATCGCGCATCGTTTGTCGAGCTTCGGTTCGGCGGCGGCGAACGAAGCTGGCCGGGCGTCGTCTTACTATTTGAGCGGCCGGCAGATCGGACCTCGCGGTCGCGCAATTCGACGATGTAACGGAGTGGGCTATGAAGATCGTAAGGGGCAGTATCGTGGCGTCGGCACTGATGATCGGTACCGTCGCCATAGCGAATGGGCAGTTGGTCACGCAGCGGGGCGCCACCGGCGCGGCTGCCGTCAATGGCGCGCCTTCCGCTATGACCAACAACGCGGGCGCTACGGCGGGAACGGGCCCTGGAACGGCCGCCGGCATGAGCCCGATGTCGCCGGGCGCGGGAACGGTGGGCGGCCTAAGGGCCGGTCCCGCGCTCAACACCATGCGGGCGAACGGCACGAGCCTGAACGCGAACCCAGACCCGCGCGTGCCGAATTTCGCGGGCAAAGGCACGGCGGCGCCGCGGAATTAGTCAGCAAGATAGACGCGTCCATTGCGTGAACGCCGCGGATAAAATGCACGCCTCGGCAAGCAGATCCGATTCGACAGCAAGGAGATGGGCATGGCGTACGGCGAGCACAAATACAAGGTATCGGTGCAATGGACCGGCAATCGCGGAAGCGGCACTTCCGGCTATCGCGATTACGGGCGCGATCATGTGATAGCGGCGGGTAACAAGCCCGAAATTCCAGGTTCATCGGACGCGGCCTTTCTCGGCGACGCCAACCGCTGGAATCCTGAAGATCTGCTGGTCGCGTCGGCCAGCGCCTGCCACAAACTCTGGTATCTGCATCTATGCGCCGACGCCGGCATCACGGTGACGGCGTATCGCGACGACGCCGAAGGCACCATGCTCGACAATCCCAAACAAGGCCGTTTTTCACAGATCGTCCTGCGCCCGCGCGTCGTGATTCGCGCGGGCGGCGATGTCGAACTCGCCGCGCACTTGCATCATCTGGCGCATGAGAAGTGCTATATCGCGAACTCGGTTAACTTTCCGATTCTCTGCGAGCCGGTCATCGAAACACTCACTGATTGAACGGAGCACGCCCCGCTCGCCGCTCGCCTTGGGCGCGTGCGGCGACGCGGCGCTATCGCTTCAATGCAGCAGTGCCATCTGCACGACCTTCACGATCACCAGCGCGACCGCCACGATCAGATAACCGCGTAGCACGCCCATCCAGACCCGCTTGGACATCGTCAGTTGCGGGGCCGGCAGTTCGTCCAGAGGCGGCATGCGCCAGGCCGCGCGCGTTTCCTTCGACCACCTGAGCTCGCTGTCGTGATTCGACGCGGTCCCTGTTTCCCGCCGCAGCTTGCGGACCACGACGGTCGCCGCATAGCCTGCCACGGCCATCAGCGTGCCGCCTGCGAGCACTTCGAGCATCGCTTCGCCGCTGATATCCGGATACATGACAGAAGCCGTGAGAATGATGGACAGCATGACAAGCACCCAGACCACTGCGCCTGTGAAGACGTTGAGCTTCTTCGAGTTCACCCACGGTCCGAGCACCGCGCGGTCATTGCACAACAGAAGCAGAAACACGGTCGCGCTCGGCAGCAGCACGCCGGCGAGCGTCTGCACCGCTTCCGTCAGAAGGCCGAGCGGGCTGCCCGGAATCAGCACCAGCGTCGCCGCGGCCGCCACGATGCCGAAGTAGACGAGATAGAAGCCCTTCGCGTCCGACACGCCGCGATGCAGCGAGTGGCGAATCTTGAAGACGTCGCCGATCGCGTAGGCGGTCGACAACGACACTGCCGCCGCGCCGATGATGCACGCGTCGAGCAGCGCCACGGCGAACAGCACGGCGGGCGTGCGGCCGGCATAACTTTCGAGGTCGGCGATCACACCGCCCGCGTCGGTGAAATGGCCGGATTCGGGCTTGCCCGCGTAGAGCGCCGCGCAGAACGAGATCATGGCCACGGCGCCGATCATCACGAAGACGATCCCGATCCAGAGATCGGCCTTTTCGTACTTCATGAAGCGAGGCGTGATGCGTTTATCGACGATGTAGCTCTGCTGGAAGAACAACTGCCACGGCGCGACGGTCGTGCCGACAATGCCGATCACGAGCAGCATCACGTCGCTGAGTTTTGAGTGCGCGGGCCAGCCCGGAATCAGAAAATCGTGCGCCATCTGGCTAACCGGCGGGTGAATCGACACCAGCACGGGCACCAGCAACAGGCTCATCAGGCACAGCACCACGGCGAAGCGTTCGAAGCGCCGGAAATTGCCCGTGCTGACCGCGGCCATGGTCACCGCCGCGGCAATGCAGACGCCGGCCACTTTCGAAATGCCGAAGAACTGCAACACGAACGTTATACCGATGAACTCGGTCAAGATCGTCAATGCGTTCAGGATGAACAGATCCACGACGCTGAAGGCACCCCAGAACTTGCCGAAGCGCTCGAAGATCAGCCGCGCATGACCCACGCCGGTCACCGCGCCAAGACGCAGCACCATCTCCTGATTGACGAACAGCACGGGTACGAGCAGCAGCATGGTCCACAGCAAAGTGGTGCCGTAGTTCTGCCCCGCTTGCGTGTAGGTGCCGAAGGCGCCGGCATCGTTATCGCCGACCATCACGATGAGGCCGGGCCCGAGAATCGCGAGCAGCGTGCGCACGCGGGCCCACCAGCTGTTGCGCGCCCCCGTGTCGTGATGGGCGATGGTGCCGAGCGCGCCCTTGATGTCGCCGAGGTGCGCGTCGTCGAGAACGGCGCTGCGGGGTGGTGAGACGTTGATTGGAGTGGACATGCTAGCCGCCTGAGTAGGTTTGATTGGATTGAGCGGGGCATCTTCAGGATCCGCCGATGTGCGCGGCCGAACAGGGCGGCGCTGCCGGCGGACACGCGAAGACGCGCTGAGCGTGTGTGATTACGAAGCGGCTCGCGAGACAGGACGCGAAGCGAGCGCCCTGACGCGGTGCCAGGCAACGGTGAGCCAATGCGGCTTGATGCCGTGCAATGCGAGAGCGGCGTCGCTGTGGGTGTGGGTTTGCTGCAGTGTCGGTACGAGGATAGCGAGGTACATGTTTTTTTCTCCGGGCGTATGGCTTGACGCGGATTGCGGAAAGCCGGCAGACGCGGAGCGCGGCGCATCAGGCGCGCGGCGAATCAGGTCTACTTGCTTTCCTTGGGCAAATGATTGTTTGCCGGCCCGCTCGGTCGCGACTGAGCGGCAATTGAACGGCAACCAGGCGGCGTATGGGATAACTGCC
>Ga0209759_1000630_pt1 | contig 33452 bp, 28 predicted proteins | sample AraplaCL_Col_mMS_FD_184261 | JGI IMG/M metagenome (GOLD analysis project Ga0209759, IMG submission 184261) | Arabidopsis root microbial communities from the University of North Carolina, USA - plate scrape CL_Col_mMS (SPAdes) (version 2) | ecosystem: Host-associated > Plants > Roots >...
GCAAGCCGTTCGAATTCGAAGGCGGCAAGCGCATGCGTGTGGCAGAAGCCGGTTCGCAGCAACTGGAGGATCACGTCGACTCGCTGATCGTCGTTCTGAACGACAAGCTGTTCGAGGTGATGGGCGACGACGCCGAGATGGACAAGTGCTTCCAGTGCGCTGACGACGTTCTGAACAACGCAGTGGCCGGCATCGCGGAAATCATCAACGTCGACGGTCTGGTGAACGTCGACTTCGAAGACGTGAAAACGGTGATGGGCGAGCAGGGCAAGGCGATGATGGGCACGGCCACGGTGGCCGGCGTCGATCGCGCGCGTCTCGCGGCCGAGCAGGCTGTTGCCAGCCCGCTGCTGGAAGGCGTGGACCTGTCGGGCGCGCGCGGCGTGCTGGTCAACATCACGTCGAGCCGTTCGCTGCGTCTGTCGGAAACGCGCGAAGTGATGAACACGATCAAGAGCTACGCAGCGGAAGACGCCACGGTGATCTTCGGCGCGGTGTACGACGACGCCATGGGCGACGCGCTGCGTGTGACGGTCGTGGCAACGGGTCTCGGCCGCGCGGCGAAGAAGCAGCAATCGGCACCGATGACGCTCCTGCGCACCGGCACCGACAATCAGCCGATCGCCGCACAGCATGCTTCGTACGCCACGCCGTCGCACGCGAGCACCGCCGACTACGGCGCGCTCGACACGCCGGCCGTGTGGCGTACGTCGCGCGACACCGCGGCTTCGCACGTGCAGGCGCTGCAGGAAAAGGGCGTCGACACGTACGACATTCCGGCTTTCCTGCGCAAGCAGGCGGACTGAGCGCACGGGGCAGGCTTTCGCTGCCGCGCCGCCGGGTTTTTTCCGGATTTCAGGCGTTGGCGGACGAATGCACGAGCGTGGCGGGTGAACGGCAGACAAGCCGCGTATCGTCGGATTCGCGGCAAGGACAAGTGCCCTCTTCGCAATCGCGAAGCGGATCGGGCAACTGTCGCCGATTCACTGCGACACGATGACGTGCGAACGATGCTTCGCATCGATGCAAAGGACTGAGCATGATTCAAGCTGGTGACAAGCTGCCCGACGCAACGCTCTTCGAATATGTCGAAGACGAGCGGGCGGGCTGCACGATCGGGCCTAACAGCTTCGACGTGCGCGAGCAGACGGCGGGTAAGCGCGTGGTGATCTTCGGATTGCCCGGCGCCTTCACGCCGACCTGTTCGGCCAAACATGTACCGGGTTATGTCGAGCACGCCGAGCAGTTGCGCGCGGCCGGCGTCGACGAAATCTGGTGTGTGTCCGTGAACGACGCGTTCGTGATGGGCGCGTGGGGACGCGATCTGCACGCCTCGGGCAAGGTGCGCATGATGGCGGACGGCAGTGCGGCTTTCACCCGAGCGCTCGGTCTCGAGCAGGATTTGTCGGCGCGCGGCATGGGGATCCGTTCCCAGCGCTACGCGATGGTGGTCGACGACGGCGTGGTCAAGACGTTGAACGTCGAGGCTGCCGGCAAATTCGAAGTAAGCGATGCAAGGAGTATCCTCGCCACGTTGAGCTAGTTATGGAAGCGTCGGCGCCTTCGCCCGACACGCGGTCCGCCGCGTGGCGCAATGGCAACGGCGAGCATGACGCTTTGTGACAGGCCGTTACGCGGGCCGACGACCGGAAACGCCTCCGTTCCGGACGCCGGCCCGTCACGCTTTCCCTCACGGGCGCCCGTTGGAAAATGCGGGTAATGCAGCGAAACAGATTGATACTTTCCGCGCGAAGACGCTTCTTAGGGTTATGGAGTATAATTCGTGCTATGGAATAAAAAGTCCCGATTGGGATTTTCAATCGAACAAAAGATCACCATGTTGAAGCAGCGCACCATCAAATCAATCGTCAAGACGGTCGGCATCGGCTTGCATTCCGGCCGCAAGGTCGACCTGACGCTCCGCCCCGCAGCGCCGGATACGGGCATTGTGTTTTCGCGCGTGGATTTGCCCACGCCGGTGGACATTCCTGCGTCGGCCATGGCGATTGGCGACACGCGCCTCGCTTCCGTGTTGCAGAAAGACGGCGCGCGCGTCTCGACCATCGAGCATCTGATGTCCGCCTGCGCCGGTCTCGGCATCGACAATCTGTATGTCGACGTCACCGCGGAAGAAATTCCGATCATGGACGGCAGCGCCGGCTCGTTCGTGTTTCTGATTCAATCGGCGGGCATTGAAGAACAGAACGCCGCGAAGAAGTTCATCAAGGTCACGAAGCCCGTTGAGATTCGCGACGGCGACAAGTTCGCCCGTCTCGATCCGTATTTCGGTTTCAAGCTCAAATTCACGATTGATTTCCGCCACCCGGCTGTCGATAAGACCGGCCAGGCGCTGGAAGTCGATTTCGCCAACACGTCGTACGTGCGCGAAATCGCGCGCGCCCGCACATTCGGCTTCGCGCACGAGGTGGAAATGATGCGCGAGCTGGGCCTCGCGCGCGGCGGCAGCATGGACAACGCGATCGTGCTCGACGAATACCGCATTCTGAACAACGATGGGCTGCGTTACGACGACGAGTTCGTGAAGCACAAGATGCTCGACGCAATCGGCGACCTGTATGTGGTCGGGCATCCGCTGCTGGCTTCGTACAACGCCTACAAGTCGGGTCACGGCCTGAACAACGCGTTGCTGCGCGAGTTGCTCGCGCACGAAGATTCGTACGAAATCGTCACGTTCGACGACACACAAAAGGCGCCTCGCGGCTTTGCTTACGAGACGCAGACGGCTTTTGCATAAAGAATCGGCATCGCGTCTTCGGTGAAATTTCCGAAGCGAGTGGACGAAAAGAAAGCGGCTCAGATGAGCCGCTTTTTTTGTTCAGCGATTTCGCCGATGCCGCGCCGCCATTTTCGCCAGCGCCTCCCGCAGCGGCGACGGCGCGAGCGATTCGCTGAGCGCGTGCAGCGCGTCGGCTCCGGCCGGCGTCATGCGCGCCTGCTTGACGGGCGGCGGCTCTTTGGCGGGCTGCGGCCGCACGCGGATGCGCAGCGCATTGACCGGCCAGCCGCGCTGCTGCAAATCCGCCAGGAGCCGCGGCTCCAGATGCCGCAGACGCGCCGCGAGCGCGTTGTGCGCGGCAAAGAGCGAGAGCACGCCTTCTTTGATAAAACCAGGTTCGACGCTCGTCGCCAGGTAGTCGGGCAGCAGGTCGCGCAGGTCCTTTTCCAGCGCCGCAATCTGCTCGACGCCCGCGCGCAGCGCGGCGAACGCGTCGGTGCGATTGAGCACGTCGGCGACCGGCTGCGGGCGGCGCGCCTCGAACTGCCTGGGCGGCCTTGAAAACGAGGGAAAACGGCTCATGTTTGACTGTGACGGCGTGTCCGCGCCCCACGCGCGAACCTGCCGCAATTGTACCGCGCAGCATGCACCCCCGGCCGGCCGCATCGGCAGCCGCGAAGCGCGGCGGGGCGGGGTTTGCTGCGTTCCCGGCCTCGCGCCGCTGACATCAGCGCGGGCGAGGGCGCGTGCTAAAATGCCCGATTCGAATTCACTCTTGGACGAAGCCGCCGAGGCCATTCCGACCCCGGAGCGCGCGTGCACGAACCGCACGCCGCGACCAGCCGAAGCCGCGACGCAGACACCGATCCGATGACCACCGGTTTTCTACAGAAGATTTTTGGCAGCCGCAACCAGCGGCTAGTCAAGCAATATCAAAAGACCGTCGCGGCGATCAGAGCGCTCGAACCGCAGATCGAGCAATTGACGGACGAGCAACTGCGCGCGAAGACGGACGAATTCCGCCAGCGCGTCGCGAGCGGCGAGTCGCTCGACAAGATCCTGCCGGAAGCGTTTGCCGTCTGCCGCGAGGCGAGCAAGCGGGTGCTGAAAATGCGCCACTTCGACGTGCAGTTGATCGGCGGTATGGTGCTGCACTACGGCAAGATCGGCGAAATGCGCACCGGCGAAGGTAAAACGCTCGTCGCCACGCTGCCGGTCTATCTGAACGCGCTGTCGGGCCGCGGCGTTCACGTCGTGACGGTGAACGACTATCTCGCCCAGCGCGACGCCGAGTGGATGGCGCGTCTTTACAACTTCCTCGGCTTGTCGGTCGGCATCAATCTGTCGCAAATGGACCATGCGGCCAAGCAGCAGGCCTACGCCGCGGACATCACGTACGGTACGAACAACGAGTTCGGCTTCGACTACCTGCGCGACAACATGGTGTACGAGCCCGAAGCGCGCGTGCAGCGCGGGCTCAACTTCGCCGTGGTCGACGAAGTGGACTCGATCCTGATCGACGAAGCGCGTACGCCGCTCATCATCTCCGGTCAGGCCGAAGACCACACCGAACTCTACGTGCGCATGAACGCGCTGCCGCCGCTGCTCGAGCGCCAGATCGGCGAAGAGAAGGCGGACGGCACGGGCGTCGAAAAGCCGGGCGACTACACGCTCGACGAAAAGGGCCGTCAGGTGTTCCTCACGGAATCGGGCCACGAAAAGGCCGAGCGCCTGCTCGCCGAATGGGGCCTGATCGGCGAGGGCGAGAGCCTCTACGCGCCGCAAAACATCACGCTGATGCATCACGTCTACGCGGCGCTGCGTGCACACACGCTGTTCCACCGTGACCAGCACTATGTGGTGCAGAACGGCGAAGTGATCATCGTCGACGAATTCACCGGCCGTCTGATGGCGGGCCGTCGCTGGTCCGACGGGCTGCATCAGGCTGTCGAGGCAAAGGAGCACGTGAAGATTCAGAGCGAGAACCAGACGCTCGCTTCCATCACGTTCCAGAACTACTTCCGCATGTACGCGAAGCTGGCCGGCATGACCGGCACGGCGGACACGGAAGCGTACGAATTCAACGAGATCTACGGTCTCGAAACGGTCGTGATCCCGACCAACCGTCCGCCCAAGCGGATCGACAAGCAGGATCAGATCTACAAGACGGCCAAGGAACGCTACGACGCGGTGATTCGCGACATCCGCGATTGCTATGAGCGCGGGCAGCCGGTGCTGGTCGGCACCACGTCGATCGAAAACTCGGAGCTGCTGTCGCATCTGCTGAAGCAGGCCGGTTTGCCGCACGAGGTGCTCAACGCCAAGCAGCACGCGCGCGAAGCGGAGATCGTCGCGGAAGCGGGCCGGCCGAAGCGCATCACGATCGCCACCAACATGGCCGGTCGCGGTACCGACATCGTGCTCGGCGGCAATGCCGAGAAGCAGGCGTCGTTCATCGAACAGGACGAGACGCTTGCCGACGACGAAAAGCAGCGCCGCATCCAGAAGCTGCACGACGAATGGCAGGCGCTGCACGATCAGGTGAAGGCTGCGGGCGGTTTGCACATTATCGGCACCGAACGTCACGAATCGCGCCGGATCGACAACCAGCTGCGCGGCCGCGCGGGCCGTCAGGGCGACCCGGGTTCGTCGCGCTTCTATCTGTCGCTGGAAGATCCGCTGCTGCGCATTTTCGCGGGCGACCGCGTGCGCGCGATCATGGACCGCCTGAAAATGCCGGAAGGCGAGGCGATCGAAGCGGGCATCGTGTCGCGTTCCATCGAATCCGCGCAGCGCAAGGTCGAGGCGCGCAACTTCGATATTCGTAAGCAGCTGCTCGAATACGACGACGTCTCCAACGATCAGCGCAAAGTCATCTACCAGCAGCGCAATGAGCTGCTGGAGGCGAACGACATCACCGAAACCATCGGCGCAATGCGTCATGGCGTGATCGCGGACATCGTTCACCAGTTCGTGCCGCCTGGCAGCATCGAAGAACAGTGGGACGTGCCGGAACTCGAAGAAGTGCTGCGCAACGAATGGCAGCTCGACCTCGCGATCCAGGAAATGATCAACGAGTCGAACTCGATCACGTCGGACGAAATTCTGGAGGCCGTGCAGGCCGCCGCGGACGAAGCCTACGAGGCGAAGGTCGAACTGGTCGGCCGCGAGTCGTTCAGCGCGTTCGAACGCTCGATCATGCTCCAGACGCTCGACCGGAGCTGGCGCGAGCATCTGGCGGCGCTGGACCATCTGCGCCAGGGTATCCATCTGCGCGGCTATGCGCAAAAGAACCCGAAGCAGGAATACAAGCGCGAGGCGTTCGAACTGTTCGCCGCCATGCTCGACGCGGTCAAGCTCGAAGTCACCCGTATTGTGATGAACGTGCAGATCCAGTCGCCCGAGCAACTCGAGCAGGCCGCCGAGCAGATGGAAGAGCAGGGCGGCCACCTCGAGAATGTGGAGTTCCGCCACGCGGAGTTTGCCGAAGCGTCGGCTGCGGCGCCCGCCGCCGCGGAAGCCGCCACCGCCGCCATGATCGGCGACGCAATGAGCCACGCGGCGTCGGCGCAAACGGCGTCGCCTGTCGGCGCGGACAGCGTGCCGAAGGTCGGCCGCAACGACCCATGCCCGTGCGGCAGCGGCAAGAAGTACAAGCAGTGTCACGGCAAGATCGCATAATGCCGAAGGCGGCGCGCTCCGAGGCGCGCCGCGTCGCTTTACAGCGTGTCTTTTGCACCGTGTGGTGTTGTTGATTGCGCGGTGGTGCGGCACCCTCCCCGAGCCACCAGTTCCGTTTTCCTTTATGCCGGCGCTCGCCGGCATTTTCTTCGACAGGTCGCGACCATGGCTGTCAATTTCCCCTCGATCGATCCCGCTCAACTGCATCCCGTCGCCGGCGTCACGCTCGGCTGGGCGGAGGCGAACATTCGCAAGCCGAACCGCAAGGATGTGCTGGTGATTTCCGTCGACGAAAGCGCGACGGTCGGCGGCGTCTTCACGCAGAACCGGTTCTGCGCGGCGCCCGTCACCGTCTGCCGCGAGAATCTCGCGCGCGTGCGCGCCGGCGGCAAGCCGATTCGCGCGTTGGTGATCAACACCGGGAATGCAAACGCGGGCACCGGCGAGCCGGGCCTCGCGCATGCGCGGGAAACCTGCGCTGAACTCGCGCGTCTCGCGGATATTGCGCCCGAGCAAGTGCTGCCGTTTTCGACGGGCGTGATTCTCGAGCCCCTGCCGGTCGATCGCCTGAAAGCCGGGCTGCCGGCCGCGCTTGCGAACCGCAAGGAAGCCAACTGGTACGACGCCGCGCAGGCGATCATGACCACCGACACGCTGCCGAAAGCGGCCTCGCGTCAGGTCACGATCGAGGGGCACACGGTTACGCTCACGGGCATCAGCAAGGGCGCCGGCATGATCAAGCCGAACATGGCCACCATGCTCGGCTTCCTCGCATTCGACGCAGCCGTCGCGCAGCCGGTGCTGGACGCGCTCGTCAAACACGTGGCGGACCGCTCGTTCAACTGCATTACGATTGACGGCGACACGTCGACCAACGACTCGTTCATCCTGATCGCGTCGGGCAAATCCAGCCTGCCGGCGATCACGTCCACCGACTCGCCCGCCTACGCCACGTTGCGCGATGCGGTGACTCAAGTCGCGCAGACGCTCGCGCAACTGATCGTGCGCGACGGCGAAGGCGCGACCAAATTCATGACGGTTCATGTGGAAGGTGGTTCGAGCGTCGGCGAATGCCGCCAGATCGCGTATGCGATCGGCCACTCTCCGCTCGTGAAGACGGCCTTCTACGCATCGGACCCGAACCTCGGCCGCATTCTGGCGGCCATCGGCTATGCCGGCATCGACGATCTCGACGTCGGCAAAATCGATCTGTATCTGGACGACGTGCTGGTCGCGACGGCCGGCGGCCGCAACCCGGCGTACCGCGAAGAAGACGGCCAGCGCGTCATGAAGAAGAGCGAGATCGGCATTCGCGTCGTGCTCGGTCGCGGCAATGCGCAAGCCACGATCTGGACTTGCGACCTGTCGCACGACTACGTGAGCATCAACGCCGACTACCGCTCGTAACCCGGTTCATCACGCGGCCTTCGGGCCGCTCATCATGGTCATGGACAAACTCGAACAGTTTCTGACACGGGCCGAAGCCGTGCTCGTTCGCCTGGAGGCGATGCTTCCGCCTGCCGCGCCTGACATCGACTGGTCGGCGGCGGTCGCATTCCGCTGGCGCAAGCGCCAAGGGCGTGGCTACCTGCAGGCAGTGCCGGCCATTTCTGAGATCAAGCTCGACGACCTGCAAAACATCGACCGCCAAAAAGCGCTGATCGAGCAGAACACGCGCCAATTCGTCCACAAGCTGCCGGCGAACAACGTACTGCTGACGGGCGCGCGCGGCACCGGCAAGTCGTCGCTGATCAAGGCCTGCCTGAACGCCTACGCGAAAGACGGGCTGCGTCTCATCGAAGTGGACAAGGATGATTTGCACGACCTCGGCGACATCGTCGAGCTGATCGCGCAGCGTCCGGAGCGCTTCGTGGTGTTCTGCGACGACCTCTCGTTCGAAGACGGCGAGTCGGGCTACAAGGCGCTGAAAGTCGCGCTCGACGGCTCGGTCGCCGCGCAGTCGGACAACGTGCTCATTTACGCGACCTCGAACCGGCGCCATCTGCTGCCCGAGTATATGAGCGATAACGAGACGTACAAGCACACGTCCGACGGTGAGATTCATCCCGGTGAGTTGGTGGAAGAGAAGATCTCGCTGTCAGAACGTTTCGGGCTGTGGGTCAGCTTTTATCCGTTTAAGCAGGACGACTACCTGTCGATCATCGCGCACTGGTTGCGCCATTTCGGCTGCACCGACGCGGAAGTCGAGGCGGCGCGCGGCGATGCGCTCGTCTGGGCGCTGGAGCGCGGGTCGCGTTCGGGACGTGTCGCGTGGCAGTTCGCGCGCGATTGGTCCGGCAGGAAATCACAGGCATGAGCGACGTTCAGAAGAACGCGGCGGGCCGGCCCGTCACCGAGGTTGCCGTTGGCGTGCTCGTGCAGCCTGATGGCCGCTATCTGCTCGCGCAACGTCCCGCAGGTAAGCCGTACGAGGGCTACTGGGAGTTTCCCGGCGGCAAGCTGGAAGCGGGCGAATCGGTCGAGGCGGCGCTCGCGCGCGAGTTGCACGAGGAACTCGGTATCGACGTCAAAGCGTGCCACTTGTGGCACACGCTCGAACACGACTATCCGCACGCTTATGTGAGGCTTTATTTCTGCAAGGTGACGCAGTGGACCGGCGAGCCGCATGGCCGCGAAGGTCAGGCGTTTGTCTGGCAGGCGTTGCCCGCCGACGTTTCGCCGCTGCTGCCGGCCACGATTCCCGTGCTCGAATGGCTCGCGGCGGAAAAGACTGCATAGGGAAAGCGCACGGACGTCGGAAGGCCGGTTGACCCCGCTGAGTGAGTCGCCACGCGACGCCGTTTTTCGCGCGGTTATTCCGAGGCGCTTCGACGCAGGTGGAACACCGCGCTGTCGATCAATGCGGGCTGTAATCCCCGCCAGGTGTCTCGTCCGACGGCGCGTCCTGATCCGTCCCGCCGATCTTGTACTTCTCGGCGGCCCAGGCGCCGAGATCGATCTGTTTGCAGCGTTCTGAGCAGAACGGGCGGAATCGATTTTCAGGTGTCCAGCGGACGTCCTTTCCGCAAGTGGGGCATTTGACGACGGTTGGCATACGGTCAGGCAGACATGGCAGATGGAACAAGTAACGAATATTAGGCCATTTCTCGCCGCTTCAAAGGCGCGGCTGAGTAAAGCCGCCGGATCTGTTCGAATCTATCTGACAGTCGGGACGAGCCTGGCTTACAGGCTGCAGAGCGTAAGCTGAAAGGGCACGTCGACATCCACCGCGCGCGGACGCAGATCGCCGTCCTGCACCGTGAAGCGCACCCACAGCATGTACTTGTTGGCGCTGGCCTCGGGAATCACGCGCAATTCGGGCGCGACCCGTACCTGCATCAATTGATAGGAGCGGCCCGACAGCATTTGCTGATAGCTGCCCGCCATGGCCATGACTTTCGACGCCTGACCCGACTCGCGCGCGAGCCTCAGCACGATAGTTGCGGCGTCGCGCAGCGGAAGCAGCGGCGTGACCCATTTGGCGATGTCCTGACGGCGCTGGTCGGGATGAAGCTGCTGCCACGCATAATAGGACGGCAGGTCGAACTTGCAGGTGCCGCCCGGAATGATGGCCCGGCTGCGGATGCTGGCAAGCCATTCGTTTTCTGCGAGATGCTGGCCGGTTTTGCCTTGCATCTGCGAGAGGCCCGCGAGGGTCTGTTCGATTTCGCCGAGCACGACTTCGAGCGCGTTCTGCTCGATGCCCGGATTGCCCCGAAACGGCGCGAGCGTTTGCCGCTGCCGCTCGAGTTCCTTCATCAGATCCGACTTGAGATCCGCGCGACCCGCTACCTCTGAAATCTCGAACAGCGTGGTCAGTGCGACGTGGTGTTCCCTGGCGTCTTCCTGCGTCAGGAAGAACGTGAAGCGCTCGAACAGATCTTCGAGGCGCAATAGCGTCCGGATTCGCTCGTTGAAGGGGTACTCGTAAAGGATCAAGCGGGCTCGCCTCGGGCGTGGTCGGTGACGGGAATGCAGGACATTCTAATGCCGTGGGACTACCCTAGCAATCGCGCGCGTTTTGCGCGTGCTTTGGCAAAGTTTTTCGCGTGTTTTCGGCGGTTTTCAGCCGGTTCGGCATGCGGAAAGTGCCGAAGTTCAACGATTCGCGCCAACCGGTGACGCACCGCAAGCGCTGTTTTTGTCTAACGGCCTACACACGGCGTTCCCCGCGCGCTTGCAGTGTGTGGCCGACTGTTTCCGATGCCGCCGATCAGGCCGCCGCCAGCGCCAGGTACGCGCGATGCTGCGCGTCGACCTGCGCCGTGAGCGCCGCAAGCGGCGCGTCGTCGTTCACGATAACGTCGTCCGCGGCGGCAAGGCGCGCTTCGCGAGTCGCCTGACGCGCGATAATCGCAAGCACCTGGTCGCGGCTGAAACCGTTGCGGATCATTACACGGGAGATTTGCGTTTCCACACTGCAATCCACGGCAAGCACGCGATTTACCCGGTTTTCCCAACTGCCCGACTCGACGAGCAGCGGCACCACGACGATCACATAGGGTCCCTTCGCTTCGCGCTGCTCGCGCTCGGTTTCCGCACGAATCAACGGATGCGTGATGTTTTCGAGGCGCTTGCGCGCGGCGTCGTCGCTGAAGACGAGGGTGCGCATGCGGGCGCGGTCGAGCGAGCCGTCGGCGGCGACGAAAGCATGGCCGAATTCGGCGGCGATCTGCGGCATCGCCATGCCTTGCGGAGCCGTGATGCGATGCGCGATCAGGTCTGTGTCGACGATCGGCACGCCGTGCGCCGCGAACAGGTCCGCCACCGTCGATTTGCCGCTGCCGATGCCGCCGGTCAATCCCACAACGAACATGCTTCAGCCTCCGAGAGCCAGGTAGAGCGGTGTGCCGAGAAACAGGGTGAGGGCGCCGCCCGCTGCCAGAAACGGCCCGAAGGGCAGCGGCTCTTCAAAGCGCATCCGGCCGCGCCAGGTCGCCGCGAGCCCGACCACCGCGCCTGCCACGGCGGCCACCAGCACGATCTGCGGCAGCGCCGCCCAGCCCAGCCACGCGCCCAGCGCGGCCAGCAGCTTGAAGTCGCCGTAACCCATTCCGTCGATACCTCGTACCAGCCGGAACAGCCAATGCACGGCCCATAGCACCAGATAGCCGAAGATAGCGCCGAGCACCGCGTCGTGCAGGCTCGCGAAGACCCCGTTGAAGTTGACGACGATGCCGGCCCACAAGAGCGGCAGCGTCATGGAATCGGGAAGCAGATGCGTGTCCATGTCGATGATGCTCATCGCCAACAATGCCGCGCACAGCCCGAACGCGGCAAGCGCGGCGAGTGTCGGGCCAAAGAGCGCGAGCGCGGCCGCCGCGAGTGCCGCACTCGCGACCTCGACCAGCGGGTAACGCAGGCTCACGTGCGCCTTGCATTCGGAGCAGCGCCCGCGCAGCAGCAGGTAGCTCAGCACCGGCACGTTCTCCCACGCGCGCAGCACGTGCCCGCAGTGAGGACAGGCGCTGCGCGGCACCCACAGGTTGTAGCGCGTGGGCAGGCCATCTTCTTCGAGAGGTTCGTCGGTCGCCTCGCTGACTTCCAGACGCCATGCGCGTTCGAGCATGATCGGCAGCCTGTGGACGACCACGTTCAGGAAGCTGCCGATTGCGAGCCCGAACACGATTGCAAAGGCGAACTGCCAACCGGCGGGCAGGCTGCCGAATGCCTCGCCGGGAACGGCTGCGAAATGCGCCGGAAGCAGGTTCGAAAATGCGCCTGAAAGCACGCTGGATGAAGTGTCTGGCACGAGTGAATGAGCTGCCTGCATGGATAAACGATGGATTCGGCTGCGATGCTACACCACGTTGCCGAGTTGAATAATGGGAAGATACATGGCGACGACGAGACCGCCGACGAGCGCTCCCAACACAATGATGACGAGCGGTTCACAGAGGCTCGCCAGCGCGCCGATCTTTTCGTCGACCTGACGATCGGCCAATGAGGCCACGTCGAGCAGCATCGAGTCGATTGCTCCGGACTCCTCGGCAACCGCGATCGGCTGCACCACCTCGGGCGGAAAGCAGCGCGCCGCCCGCATAGCCGCGGCGAGCCGTTCTCCGCGGCGCAGCCGGGCCGCGATGTCGACGGTGGCACGGTCGAAAAACGCATTGCCGGTGGCGTGAGTGAGCGAGTCGAAGGCATCGGCGAGCGGCGTGCCGGCCGACAGCAAGGTGCCGAGCGCGCGGCTCCAGCGCGCGGAGCACAGGGTGGCGAGCAGCGTTCCGGCGACCGGTATTTTCAGCGATAGGCGGGCGAAGCGGATGCGCGCCGCTTCGGAGCGCCGCAGGAGAAACGTCACTATCGAGCTCGTCGCGACGATGACCGCAATGGCCGGAACGCTCCATCGGGCCACGCCGGAGGACAGCGCGAGGACGAACTGCGTGGGCGCGGGCAGGCGGGCGCCAAAGCCGTCGAAGATCTGTTTGAAAGTCGGTACGACCCAGACCAGCAACGCAGCGGTAATCGCGAGAGCCAGCAGCAAAATCGCGAGCGGATAGGTCAATGCGGCGCGCACTTTCGAACGCTGGGCGGCGGCGCGTTCCCGGTCGTCGGCGATTCGGGCGAGAACTCCGGCGAGGGCGCCCGCCGCCTCGCCGACCTCGACGAGCTGGCAATACAGCGCATTGAACTGCGCCGGATGCCGCTGCAACGCAGCCGAAAACCGCAGGCCGGCCGTGATGTCGCGCGCCAGCGTGCCGACGATGCGCGGCATGCCCATGCGACGCGAGCCTGGCGCCTGCGCCAGCAGATCGAGCGCGGGCGCGAGCGGCAAGCCGGCGCGCAGAAGACTGGCTAGCTGGCGTGTGAACAACGTGACCTCGGCGGCATTGGCGCTTGGGCGCGGGGCGGGACCTTCGGCCTTCAGATCGACCACGAACAGCTTGTCGCGCTGGAGGAGCGCCCGAGCCGTGCCTGCATCCGGCGCAATGAGTGCGCCGGTTTTGCGGCTGCCGTCCGCATCGACACCGCGCCATCGGAAGCGAATATCTGCAGGCCTTAGCGGGCTTGCGGTCGGCGTGTTCACGCGACCTCCGTCGCCGCGAGTGCCTCGGCGAGGCTCGTTGTGCCGTCGCGCACGCGGGCCAACGCGGCATCGCGCAGCGTGCGGACGCCTCCGCTCTGCGCCTGTCGCGCGAGCTCATGCGTGCTCGCGCGCGCGACGATCAGCTCACGCATGGCGTCAGATACCGGCATCACCTGATGGATGCCGACGCGGCCTCGATAACCGATGCCGTGGCATGCCGCGCAGCCCTTCGCCGCATACGGCTGCCAGCCGTCGAGCTGATGGTCGGCGAACCCCGCGGCTTCTAGCGCTGCCGCCGAATGCGGCGCGGGCGCCCGGCACGCCTCGCACAGGCGCCGCACCAGCCGCTGCGCGGTCACCATACGCAACGCGGCAGCAAGGTTGTACGGTTCGACGCCAATGTCGATCAGACGCGCGACGGCGGCCGGCGCGTCGTTCGTGTGCAAAGTCGAGAGAACCAGGTGGCCGGTTTGTGCGGCTTTCACGGCGACGTCGGCGGTTTCCTCGTCGCGGATTTCGCCGACCATAACGACATCCGGGTCCTGGCGCAAGAACGCGCGCAACGCGACCGCAAAGGTCAGCCCGGCCTTCTCGCGCACGCTGACCTGATTGATGCCGGCCAGCTGGATTTCCGCCGGATCTTCCACCGAACAGAGATTGCGCGATTCGCTGTTGAGCAGATTCAGAAAGCAGTACAGCGAGAGAGTCTTGCCGCTGCCAGTCGGCCCAGTGACAAGCACGAGGCCATGCGGCGCGCGGATGGCCGCATCGACGGTTTGCCGTTGGCGGACGTCGAGGCCGAGCGAGTCGAGCGAAAGGTCGGTTGGCAGAGCGTCGAGCCGGCGCAGCACCAGCTTTTCGCCGAACAGCGTGGGCAGCGAATTGACGCGGTAGTCCTCGATCCGTCCCGGCGAGGTCGCGATCCGCAGCCGGCCGTCTTGCGGTATGCGGCGCTCGGCGATGTCCATGCGAGCCAGCACCTTTACACGGGTGATGAAGGCGTCCCGCAGGTGAGCCGGCGGCGGCGCCAATTCGTGCAGCACGCCGTCGATACGCAGCCGCACTCGCCAGCTGTTTTCGGCCGGCTCGATGTGAAGGTCTGACGCGTTGCGGCGAGTCGCCTCACGCAGCGTGTCGGTCAGCAGACGCACGGCGGGGGCGTTATCAGAATCGTTGAGCGTGGCCGCGCCTGAATCAGCGGCGAACCCGCTGGGCTTGCCGCGGGAGGCGCTTTCGCCGTCGGCCGCGAGCGGCCGCAGCGGCGCCGCAGATTGAAAAGAAGCTTGCATGAAAAGCCGGCGATGCGCCGCCTGTAGAACACGACGGCTCCAGTTTCCGCCAAGGCGCGTCTGAATGACATTCGGCCATTCGGCTAATGGCGCGTGCCGCAGGCTTATGCGATGCTGGGCGTGCCCGTCGGGGAAGCGAACGGCACGCCGGGTCGGATGGCGACGACGATCTGAACGAGACGTGAAGGGGTAGCGGCTCGGCAGCGCGCGAGCCCGCTAACTGAGCAGCGCCTTGGCGCTCTTCGCACGCGCGGGCGGTTTGAAAAGCTTCACGGTGCGGATTGCCTGGTCGTCGCTGCGCATCACCTCGATCTTGACGTCGCGGATCTGCACGCACACGTCGCCGTCGGGAATGTCTTCGAGAATTTCGAGGATCAGGCCGTTGAGTGTTTTGGGCCCGTCTGTCGGGAGCGTGAGCTGAAGCCAGCGGTTCAATTCGCGCAGCGGCATGCTGCCCGCGACGATGCATTCGCCCTGCTCGTTCCAGCCGCCGCGCGAACTGGCGCCGCGCGGAATGGACGTGGTGAATTCGCCGATCAGTTCCTCGATGATGTCTTCCGGCGTGACGAGCCCCTGCAATTCGCCGTATTCGTTGACGACGAGCGCGATGCGATGGCGGCTTTCCTGGAAGTACTGCAGTTGCTGGAACACCGGCGTGCCGGTCGGCACGAAGTAGGGCTCGGTGAGCAGCTCGCGCAGCGTCTCGCGCTCCAGTTCCTGGTTGTGCAGCGCCGCCAGCGTCTTACGAACGTGGAGCACGCCAAGCACGCGGTCGATGTCGCCCTGGTAGACGATCAGCTTGTTGTGATAACAGGTTTCGAGCTGATGAAGGATCTGTTCGAACGGCGCGTCGAAGTCTAGCGCCTCGATACGGCGGCGAGGGATCATCACGTCGTCGACGGAAATGTTTTCCAGGTCGAACAGATTCAGCAGGATGCTGCGGTGCTTGGTCGGCATGAAGCTGCCGGACTCGAGCACGATGGTGCGCAGCTCCTCGGTGGAAAGGCGCTGGTCGCGCGCGCCCTGGGTGTTGATGTGCAGGACGCGCAAGATGCCGGTGGCAAAGAGATTGACGAACCAGACGAGCGGTCGGGCGGCCCGCATCATCGGCGCGATCAGCAGGCTCGCGGGCAGCGCGATCTTCTCGGGGAAGGTGGCGCCCACGATTTTCGGCGTGATTTCGGCAAACACGATGATCAGGAACGCGACGATACCCGTCGCGATGGACAGCACCACGTTGTTGCGTCCAAAGGTGTGCAACGCGATGGACGTGGTCAGCACCGGAATGATGGTGTTGAACAGGTTGTTGCCGATCAGCACGACGCTCAGCAGCTGGTCTGTGTGCGCGAGCAGGCCCTGCGTGGTCTTGGCGCCGAGCGCGTTCTTGCTGGCAAGGTGCTTCAGGCGATGGCGGTTGAGCGCCATCATCGCCGTTTCGGAAATCGAGAAGAAGCTCGAGCAGACAAGCAGCAGGAAGACGGCGCCAATCTGCGCCCATAAGGGAAGTTGTTCCACGCGTCGTGAAGAATAGAGGGAGGAAGGATGGAGAGAATATAGCAGAGGGGGCAGTGCAAGCCGCCAGCGGCGCCGCGCCCGGCTTCCCTCTTGACGCGCACCGCGTTCGGCGCTCTGACGACAATGCGCCGCAAAAAACAAAAAACCGCCGAGCAAGCTGGGCGGTTTTTCGAGCCTTGAATGAACAAGGCAAATCTGGTCGGGGTGAGAGGATTCGAACCTCCGGCCTCTACGTCCCGAACGTAGCGCTCTACCAGGCTAAGCTACACCCCGAAATGTACTGCGGACTCGTTTCAGACTAAACCGGCGTTTCTGTCTCGTTTAAGACTGTCTCGCCGTCGAGTAAGAACATAATTCTAGCAGGCTTTCTTTGTAAATGGAATCAGGAAACGAAGAAATTGCTGCGGCCGCTGCCTGAGCCTCCTGTTTCGCGCATTCGAGCGTGTGGTCGAGCGCGCCCGAGCGCGTGATGGCCTCGAAAATCGTGTCGAAACGATCCGTGCCGCCTTGTTCGATAGCCTCGCGGGCGAGCGCCGACTGTTCGGGCGTGCCGCGCTCGATCAGATAGATGAGCGGCAGCGTGGGCTTGCCCTCGCGCAGGTCGTCGCCGGCATTTTTACCCATGGACTCTGCCGTGCCCGTGTAGTCGAGCCAGTCGTCCATGATCTGGAAGGCCGTGCCGATGCGCCGCCCGAACTCCGCGGCGGCCGCTTCGGTACGAGCGTCCGCGCCGGCCAGCACCGCACCCAGCTGGGCGGCGGCCTCGAACAGCTTGGCCGTCTTGTAGCGGATCACCTGCATGTAGCGCGCTTCGTCCACGTCCGCGTCGTGCATGTTCAGCAACTGCAGGACTTCGCCTTCGGAGATGATGTTGGTGGCTTCCGACAGAATCTCCATCACGCGCATCTTGCCGACACCCACCATCATCTGGAACGAGCGTGAATAGAGGAAGTCGCCGACGAGCACGCTCGCCGCGTTGCCGAACAGCGCGTTGGCCGTCTGGCGGCCGCGCCGCAGGTCGGATTCGTCGACCACGTCGTCGTGCAGCAGCGTGGCGGTGTGGATGAATTCGACGACCGCCGCCAGTTCGTGCCGGTGCCCCGTGGTTTCTCCGAGCGCGCCGGCCACCAGCAGAAGCAGCGCGGGCCGCAGCCGCTTGCCGCCGGCACTGATGATGTACTCGGAGATCTGATTGATCAGCATCACTTCGGACGCAAGACGGTGCCGGATGACGCGATTCACCTGCTGCATGTCTTCGGCGATGGGAGCAAGCAGGCTGGCGGCGTTGGAGGAGGGGGTGGCAGTCGACGACATGATGGCTGAATTGGGTAGTGCCGCGAATTATAAGGCGAATCGCGGAGATTCCGGGTCGCGGACTGCCGCGCGGCGCGCGCGGGACGCCGTCAGGCGGCGCTCGGCGGCGGACCGCGCGTCGCCCGCAAGGGCCGCGCGGCGGCTCTCAATGAGTTTTGACCGAGCAGCTAACTCTATGTATAATCACGGGTTTCCGCGCGCGGTGCGCGGGAAAAATGAACACAGAGTGAGGTTCTCAATGTACGCGGTCATAAAAACCGGTGGCAAGCAGTATAAAGTTGCCGTCGGCGAAAAACTTAAAGTAGAACAGATACCGGCAGACATTGACGCTGAAATCACGCTCGACCAGGTTCTCGCAGTGGGCGAAGGCGAATCGATTAAGTTCGGTACGCCGCTGGTCAGTGGGGCTTCCGTCAAGGCTACCGTCGTGTCGCAAGGTCGTCACGCGAAAGTGACCATCTTCAAGATGCGTCGCCGGAAGCACTACCAGAAGCATGGCGGCCACCGCCAGAACTATACCGAACTGCGCATCGACGCGATCAACGCGTAAGCGCACCGGTTAAGGAGCAAATCAAATGGCACACAAAAAGGCAGGCGGATCGTCCCGGAACGGCCGCGACTCCGAGTCGAAGCGACTTGGCGTGAAAGTGTACGGCGGTCAGGCTATCAACGCCGGCGGCATCATCGTTCGTCAACGTGGCACGCGCATGCACGCGGGTGAAAACGTCGGTATCGGCAAGGATCACACCCTGTTCGCGCTGACGGACGGCCACGTCCAGTTCTCGACGAAAGGCGCCGCGAAGAAGCACACGGTCAGCGTTGTCCCGGCAGCAGCCTGAGTTTAATCAGGCACGGGCTTCAGGACCGGAAAAGGCCCCGCGAAGTTAGCGGGGCTTTTTTTATTGCAGCAAGCGCCGGTCGCGCCGCGCATTCGGACATCGTCTTATGCCGTTCGGTCGATTGATCATCGCGCGGCGGGCGCGGCAAAATAGCAGTTTGAAGCAGGATCCAGCAACACCAGATCTGGCAGCACCATCTGGCGGTACACCACGGGACGGAGTTACGCATGAAGTTCATTGACGAAGCGAGGATTGAAGTCATCGCCGGCGACGGAGGGGATGGCAGCGCGTCGATGCGCCGCGAGAAATTCGTTCCGTTCGGCGGGCCGGATGGCGGGGACGGCGGGCGGGGCGGCAGCGTGATCGCGGTAGCAGACCGCAACATCAACACGCTGATCGACTACCGGTACGCGAAAAAGCATCAGGCGCGCAACGGTGAGAACGGCCGCGGTTCGGATTGCTACGGCAAGGGCGGCGACGACATCACGCTGCGCATGCCGGTCGGGACCACGATCACCGACATGGAAACCGGCGAGCTCATTGCCGATCTGACCGAGCACAACCAGAGCGTGCAGATCGCGCAGGGCGGCGCGGGCGGTCTCGGCAACCTCCATTTCAAATCCAGCACCAACCGCGCGCCGCGCCAGAAGACGGACGGCAAGCCGGGCGAGCGCCGCATGGTGCGCCTCGAGCTGAAGGTGCTGGCTGACGTCGGCCTGCTCGGCATGCCGAACGCGGGCAAATCGACATTCATTTCGTCGGTATCGAATGCCAGGCCGAAAATTGCCGACTACCCGTTTACCACGCTGGCGCCGAATCTCGGCGTGGTGCGCGTGGGGCCGAGCCGCAGCTTCGTGATCGCCGACATTCCGGGCCTGATCGAAGGCGCCGCCGAAGGCGCGGGGCTCGGTCACCAGTTCCTGCGCCACCTGCAGCGCACGGGGCTGCTGCTGCATATCGTCGACCTCGCCCCGTTCGACGAATCGGTCGATCCGGTCGCGGAGGCCAAGGCGATTGTCAACGAGCTGCGCAAGTACGACGAGCAGTTGTATCAAAAGCCGCGCTGGCTCGTGCTCAACAAGCTGGACATGGTGCCTGAAGACGAGCGCGAGGCGCGCGTCTCGGCCTTCCTGGAAGGCTTCGGCTGGGACGGTCCTGTTTTCGAGATTTCGGCGCTGACCGGTCAGGGTTGCGAGAGCCTTTGCTATGCGGTGTACGACCACATCGCCGCGCATTCGGACGCGCAGCGCGCAGCCGAGGCAGAAGATCTTGCCGCTGATGTGCGCTTTCGCGACAAGCCCGATGCGAAGGCCGCCGCGGGCGAGTCCAGCGTCGATCCGCAGGACTAACAACCGGAGCGTCGGCGCTTGAGCGGCGCCGGCGCGCGTCAGGCGTCATCTTGGGAGACAGCGCACAATGCGTTCCGTCATCGCAGATTCACGGCGATTGGTAGTCAAAGTCGGCTCGAGCCTCGTCACTAACGACGGTCGCGGCCTCGACCATGCGGCCATTGGTCGCTGGGCTGCGCAGATTGCCGCTTTGCGCGCGCAAGGCAAGGAAGTGGTGCTGGTGAGTTCGGGCGCCATCGCGGAAGGCATGCAGCGGCTCGGCTGGACCAAGCGGCCGCGAGAGATCGACGAATTACAGGCCGCCGCCGCTGTCGGTCAAATGGGCCTCGCGCAGGTCTACGAGAGCCGCTTCGCCGAGCATTCCATTCAGACCGCGCAAATCCTGTTGACTCATGCCGACCTCGCGGACCGGGAGCGCTATCTGAATGCGCGTTCCACGTTGCTGACGCTGCTGCGGCTCGGCGTGGTGCCCATCATCAACGAGAACGACACCGTCGTGACCGACGAGATCAAGTTCGGCGACAACGACACGTTGGGCGCGCTGGTGGCGAACCTGATCGAGGGCGACGCGCTCATCATCCTCACCGATCAGCAAGGGCTTTTCACCGCCGATCCGCGGAAAGATCCGAATGCAACGCTGGTCCAGCAGGCGGATGCCGGCGCGCCGGATCTCGAAGCCATGGCCGGCGGCGCCGGTTCCAGCCTGGGCCGCGGCGGCATGCTGACGAAGATTCTGGCCGCCAAACGCGCCGCGCACAGCGGGGCCAATACGGTGATCGCGAGCGGCCGCGAAGCAGACGTGCTATCGCGCCTTGCGTCCGGGGAGGCGATCGGCACGCAGCTGATCGCACGCACCGCGCGCATGGCGGCGCGCAAGCAGTGGATGGCCGATCACCTGCAGGTGCGCGGCCACGTGGTAATCGACGACGGCGCCGTCGAGAAACTGACCGCCGGCGGCAAGAGTTTGCTGCCAATCGGCATTGTTGGTGTGCAGGGCGCGTTTGCCCGCGGCGAGGTCATTGCCTGCCTCGACGCGACCGGCCGCGAGGTGGCGCGCGGCCTCACCAACTACAGTAGTGCGGAAACCAAGCTGATCCAGCGGCGTCCGAGCGGCGAGATCGAAACGGTGCTCGGCTATATGCTGGAGCCCGAGCTGATTCATCGCGACAATCTGGTGCTGGTTTGATCTGCTCGCCGGTTTCCGGTCGGCACGTCCGGTTAGCACGCTGAGCCGAGCCTCGAGCTGAGCTCCAGAAGCACATAAAAAAAGCCGTTCCAGTGGGACCGGAACGGCTTCTCGGCGGGCTCATCGTCAGCAGTTCAATGTGATCAATGAACCAGAGACGTTGCTGTGCGCTTATAACGGATGTTCTCGATAATCGACTTCGCGCTGCCCGTAGGCAGCTTGTTGGCGCACAGGTAATCCTGATACAGCGCTGCGTGATAAGCGTTCAGCGTGCCGTTTTCAATGCGGGTGAAGTCGTTGGCGACCGTTCTGTCCCAGCCGTCGTGATCCGAATTCAGGCCGGCATAGAGGCGCCATTCGTAGGTGTCGCAGCGAATGCCTTCGTAGTTCACATTGCGCGCGCCGCTCGGACTCGTGACCACCACGGTGTAGCGCACCACGCCGTCGGAACCCACGCTCAACGAGTTGCGATCTATCGCGAAATGCAGCGGCGTATTGCCCGACACCTCGAACGGAAGCAGGTTGGACTCCTGCGGCAACGGCGGCAACGTGTCGACTTTGTTTTCCACCCAGTTCGTGGGTCGGTCGAGCAGGTAGGTGAACGCGCTGTCGTCCTTGTTGGTGGGTTTGCCGGCGCTCGAACAGCCAGCCAGCAGGGCGCCGGTGGCGACGCACGCCACGACGAGAGCAAGTGCTTTCAATATGATTTCCTCAAAAAACGGGCGCGGCTCCCGGATCCCGGGGGCCGCGCCCGCATGGACGGCGCGAGACGCCGCTCAGAACAATCAACTGCGCGCGCCGTGGCGAAGGAGCGAACCCCCCGCCTCGCGAGCCGATTCGTTTTCGAGCTCGGACGCAGTGCCGGTCTGATCCGCTGAGCCGACATGCTCGCCGCAGTCGGCCGCGCCCGTTGTGTGAACCGACGTTTCGATTCTGACCGACGTGACTGACGTAACCGAGGTCACCGTCATCACCGTGGAATCCGGCGGACTTTCCATTGACGACGCTATCCGCGGATAGCGCGGGCCATGGTGACCGCCCGTTTTTTCCGTACGCGGCGCAGTCCGGCGCATGAAACGGGATAGCTCCGTCAGCGCCAACTGATACACATCCCGCTTGAACTCGATCACACAGTCGAGCGGCACCCAATATTCGTTCCAGCGCCAGGCATCGAACTCCGGGTGGTCGGTGGCGCGCAAGCAGATGTCGCAATCGCGCCCCACCATTCGGAGCAAAAACCAGATTTGCTTCTGGCCGCGGTAATGACCGCGTACCTCGCGCTTGATGAACTTGTCAGGCACCTCGTAACGCAACCAGTCGCGCGTGCGACCAATCACCTTGACGTGCTCAGGAAGCAGACCGGTTTCTTCGTGTAACTCCCGATACATCGCTTGCACGGGGGTCTCACCGTACTTGATGCCCCCTTGCGGAAACTGCCAGGAATGTTCACGGAGCCGTTTGCCCCAAAACACCTCGTTGTGCGCGTTCAAGAGGATGATGCCGACGTTCGGGCGAAAGCCTTCACGATCCAGCATACAACCACCTTCGAATCCTTTAAAATTGCTTTGATTATAAACAGATAACGGCCCTCACGCACCGATTCGCACCAGAATGGAACGATTCGCCGCAAATGGCCTGCATTTGGGGTAGCCTGTCAAGTTTCCCGTGCGTCATCCCTTGCGTGCAAGGCCTTGCGCGGCGGCGACGGCTCCGTAATGGCGGCGCCGCGCAGTGCGGCCCGGGGCGGGGATTTGGCGCCCAAGCCGTGTCGATTTCCTGTTTTCACCCTTTCGGGCGGTCCCTCCGGAGCCGCCGCTTTTGGAAAATCTGAATGAAAGCTTCCCGTTTCTTTATCGGCACCCTGAAAGAAGCTCCGGCAGACGCCGAGATCGTCAGCCACAAACTGATGGTGCGCGCCGGCATGATCCGCCGCGTCGCCGGCGGCATCTATAACTATCTGCCGATCGGCCTGCGCTCTATCCGCAAGGTGGAAGCCATCGTGCGCGAGGAAATGAACCGGGCAGGCGCGATCGAATTGCTGATGCCGGCCGTGCAGCCGGCCGAGTTGTGGCAGGAGTCGGGCCGTTGGGAGAAATACGGCCCCGAATTGCTGCGCTTCAAGGACCGCAAACAATCGGACTTCGTGATCGGACCCACGCACGAAGAAGTGGTGACGGACATCGCGCGCGGTCAGATCAAGAGCTACCGTCAGTTGCCGGTCAACTTCTATCAGATCCAGACCAAGTTCCGCGACGAAATCCGCCCGCGTTTCGGCGTGATGCGCGGCCGCGAGTTCATCATGAAAGACGCCTACTCGTTCGACAAGGATGCGGCGGGCCTGCGCGAGTCGTATCGCAAGATGTACGACGCGTATGTGCGCATTTTCACCCGCCTCGGTCTCGATTTTCGAGCGGTGGCGGCGGACAACGGCTCGATCGGCGGCAGCGGTTCGCATGAGTTCCACGTGATCGCCGACACGGGCGAAGACGCCATCGCCTATTGCCCGACCTCCGATTTCGCGGCAAACGTGGAAGCAGCCGAAGCGCTGCCGCTCTACGCCGAGCGCGCGGCCCCGGCCGAGGAAGTGAAAAAGACGCCCACGCCGGGCAAGGCAAAGTGCGAGGCCGTCGCCGAGTATCTGAACATTCCGCTCGAGCGGACCATCAAGTCGATCGTGCTCGCCACCGAAAATGAAGGCGCCGAACCGACCATCTGGTTGCTCATGCTGCGCGGCGATCACGATCTGAACGAGATCAAGGCGAGCAAGCTGCCGGGCCTCGCCGAATTCCGCATGGCGACCGAGGCCGAGATTATCGAAACGTTCGGCACGCCGCCGGGCTATCTCGGGCCGCTCAACACGAAGAAGCCGGTCAAGGTGGTAGCGGACCGCACCGTCGCGAACATGAGCGACTTCGTGGTGGGCTCGAACGAAGTGGATTACCACACCACCGGCGTCAACTGGGGCCGCGATCTGCCGGAGCCGGTCGTCGCGGATATCCGCAACGTGAAGAAGGGCGATCCGTCGCCGGACGGCAAGGGCGTGATCGACATCTGCCGCGGCATTGAAGTGGGTCACGTGTTCCAGCTCGGCACCAAGTATTCCGAAGCGATGAACGCGACCTGCCTCGACGAAAACGGCAAGCCGCAGCCTATGGAAATGGGCTGCTACGGCGTCGGCATCACGCGCATTCTGGGCGCGGCGATCGAACAGAATTTCGACGAGAAGGGCATCATCTGGCCGGAATCGATTGCGCCTTTCGAAGTCGTGCTGTGCCCGATGGGCTACGACCGCAGCGAAGCCGTCCGCGAGCAGGCCGACAAGCTGTACGCGGAACTGGTGGGTGCGGGCATCGACGTGATTCTGGACGATCGCGGCGAGCGCCCGGGCGTCATGTTCGCCGACTGGGAATTGATCGGCGTGCCGCATCGTCTCGTGATCGGCGACCGCGGCCTGAAGGAAGGCAAGCTCGAATATCAGGGCCGCCGCGATGTCGAAGCCACCCTGCTGCCGGTCGACGAGGCCGCGCAAGCGGTCATCGCGAAGGTTCGCGCGGCGCTCGCGCGCTAAGCGGAGCGGACGGTGGAGTACACCTTCCTGTCCGCGACCGTCCTGCTGATTCTGATCACCGACCCGCTCGGCAACATTCCGCTCTTCATCAGCTGTCTGCGCGGTGTGTCGCCGAAGCGGCGCACCGCGGTGATTCTGCGCGAGGTCGCGATCGCGTTTGCGATCCTGCTGCTGTTCATGGTGCTCGGCGACGGCTTTCTGCGCATGATGAGCCTCACGGACCAGTCGTTGCGCATCGGCGGCGGCATCGTGCTGTTTTTGATCGCGCTGCGTATGGTGTTTCCGCATCCCGACGGCCCGTTCGGCGGCGACACGCGCGGCGGCGAGCCGCTTATCGTGCCGCTCGCCATTCCGGCGCTCGCCGGGCCGTCGGCGCTCGCAACGGTGATGCTGTTGACGTCGCAGGCGCCCGGCAAGATGTTCGAGTGGATCGGCGCGCTGACGGTCACCATGATCGTCTGCGCCGTGGTCCTGATGCTGGCCGAGCGCATTCAGGCGTGGCTTGGCGAGCGCACCATGATGGCGTTCGAGCGCCTGATGGGGCTCGTGCTGGTCGCGATCTCGGTGGAGATGATGCTGGGCGGTATTCGCGCGTTCGTGCATCAACTGTGAAGCGGGCACGCTGTTGCTTCGGCGCCGCTTCGCGCCATTCGTGGCGCAAATGAAAAAGCGGCCCGGCGGGCCGCTTTTTTTCTGCTTCGCCTGCTACAGGCTACCGGCCCACGGCGGGACTCATCAAGCGCCTTCAGTCAGCGCCCGAATAGTCGGCAGGTTGCGCCAGTAACCCTTGGCGTCCATACCGCAGCCGAACACGTAGCGGTCCGGCACTTCGAAGCCGCAGAAGTCGGGGCGCAGCGGCTTCGCCTTCGGAATGATCTTCTCGCACAGCACCGCGCTTAGAAAGCGCTTGGCGCCCATTGCGAGAATGCGGTCGCGGATTGCGGCCATCGTCTCGCCTTCGTCGAGAATGTCGTCGAGCACGAGCACCACGCGATCCTTCACCGACTCCGCCGGCGCCACGCGCCATTGCATCTCGTTGCCGCCCTTGGTGGTGTTGCGGTAGCGGGTCAGGTGGATGTAGTCGAATTCGAGCGGGAAGTCGAGATGCGGCAGCAGCATGCCGGTAAACACCGCCGCGCCGCCCATGACCGAAAGCACGAGCGGGAAGTCCTCGCTCATTTCGGCGCGGATGGCGGCCGCCATGCCGCTGATCGACGCGTTCACCTCGTCGGCCGAAACGATTTCTTCGGAGTGGCTGAAAATATGGAGAGCTTCTTCGCGGTTCATGACATGTGACGGGCGGTAACTGTATACATAGTGTGAGCGGGAATGCTCACAACCCATTCTTCTTTCAAGACGGCGGCTGGCGCTTGCGTGGACACCCTGCGCGCCGCCGTCTTGCTAAAGCTTAGCGCATGCCGGGCAACATGCCCTTCATGCCGCGCATCATCTTTTGCAGATTGCCGCCCTTCAGCTTTTTCATCATGGTACGCATCTGGTCGTACTGGTTGAGCATGCGGTTGACTTCCTGCACCTGCACGCCCGCGCCCGCGGCGATGCGGCGCTTGCGCGTCGCCTTGATGAGATCCGGCTTGGCGCGCTCGAGCGGCGTCATGGAGTTGATGATGCCTTCCATGCGGCGCATCTGCTTTTCGGCCTGGCTCATGTCGGCGCCGGCCGCCGCCTGCTGGAACTGTGCGGGCAGCTTGTCCATCAGCGACGACAGGCCGCCCATGCCCTTCATTTGCGTGAGCTGCGCGCGGAAATCGTTCAGGTCGAAGTCGCCGCCTTTCTTGACCTTGTCGGCGAGCTTTTGTGCGGCCTGGACGTCCACGCCGCGTTGCGCTTCTTCGACGAGGGCGAGAATGTCGCCCATGCCCAGAATCCGGTTCGCCATCCGGTCCGGATAGAAAACCTCCAGCCCGTCCAGCTTTTCAGCGACGCCGACGAACTTGATTGGCTTGCCCGTCACGTGGCGCACCGAAAGCGCGGCGCCGCCGCGCGAGTCGCCGTCGAGCTTGGTGAGCACGACGCCGGTGAGCGGCAGCGCGTCGCTGAATGCCTTCGCCGTGTTGACCGCGTCCTGGCCGAGCATCGCATCCACGACAAAGAGCGTTTCGGCCGGCTTCAGCGTGCTGTGCAGCGCGGCGATTTCCTGCATCATCGCCTCGTCGATACCCAGACGGCCGGCCGTGTCGACGAGCAGCACGTCGTGGTAGTGGCGCTTCGCCCAATCCACGGCGGCACGCGCGATGTCGACGGGTTTCTGATCCGGCTCAGACGGGAAGAAGTCCGCGCCGACCTGCTCGGTCACCGTCTTCAACTGCGCGATAGCAGCGGGGCGGTAGACGTCGCACGAAACGGTCAGCACCTTCTTCTTGTACTTCTCGCGCAGCAGCTTGGCGAGCTTGCCGACCGTGGTCGTTTTACCCGCGCCTTGCAGACCCGCCATCAGAATCACGGCCGGCGGCGTGACGGCGAGATTCAGCTCCGAGGCCTTGCCCTCATAGTCGCCGCCGATGACCGCCGTCAGCTCGCGCTGCACCACGCCGACGAGCGCCTGGCCCGGCGACAGGCTGCTGATGACTTCCTCGCCGAGCGCCTTCTCCTTGACCTTTGCGATGAACTCGCGCACGACGGGCAACGCCACGTCCGCTTCGAGCAGCGCGAGACGCACTTCGCGCAGCATTTCCTGGGTGTTCGCCTCAGTGAGCCGGGCTTCGCCGCGCAGCGTCTTGACGACGCGCGCCATCCGTTGAGTCAGATTGTCGAGCATGGGGAGCGATGAACAGTGCGGCCCGGGCGGGCGCGAAGCGGAAGACGTCGCGGAGCAGGGGCCTAGTGTAAACTTCGAATATGGATATTGTACTGTATGCCCTCACCGCGCTCCTCTATGGCGGACTCGCCGTGGCCGGCTGGCGCTCGCACCGGCACGCCGGATCGCGCCCCATGCTGGAGAGCATGCCGCCGTTGCCGGCCGCCGCCATAACGGGCGGCCATGCGCAGCCGGGGCTCGCCGGCGCCGCGGCTTCCGGCATGGGCTCGTCGGGCCGCGCGCTGTTGTTCGTGGCGCTCCTCGCGCACGGCGTGCTGCTGCACACCACGATCTTTCCGCAGAATGCGATGGTGTTCGGTTTCGCCTTCGCGCTCTCGGCCATGTTCTGGCTCGGCGCCGGCATCTACTGGATAGAAAGCTTTTTCTTTCCGCTCGACGGGCTGCGGCTACTCGTATTGCCGCTCGCCTGCGTCGCTTCGCTTTTGCCGCTGGCGTTCAACGGCGTGCGCGTGCTGCCGTATTCGGCCGCGCCCTTGTTCAAGCTGCACTTTCTGATCGCCAACATCGCCTATGGACTGTTCGCCATCGCGGCGCTGCATGCCGTCCTGATGCTGCTCGTCGAGCGACGTCTGCATGCCATGCGCGGCGGCCTCGCGCAGCGTCACGTCGCCGCAGCCGGCAACGGCTGGCTCTCCAGTTGGCTCGACACGCTGCCGCCGCTGCTCACGCTGGAGAAGCTGCTGTTCCGTCTGATCGGCGCGGGCTTCGTGCTGCTTACGCTCACGCTCGTGTCGGGCATTCTCTTCAGCGAGCAACTGGTCGACCGGGCGCTCAGCCTCGACCACAAGACCGTGTTCGCCATTCTTTCGTGGGTGATGTTCGGCGCGCTGCTGACCGCGCGCAAGATCTCCGGCTGGCGCGGCCGTGCCGCGTTGCGCTGGGTGCTGGCGTCGTTCGTCGCGCTGCTGCTGGCTTATGTCGGCAGCCGTTTTGTTTTCGAGGTGCTGCTGCACCGTGCCGTAGTGTGAGCGTGTTCCATGCGACAAATCTTTTTGCTGATCCTGCTGTTCATCGTCGGCCAGTGGCTTGTGAAGGCGCTGCGCCGTCATGACGCGCACACGGCGCAACGTACCGGCGCGGATGGCGCACGCGGGGCAGCCGACCAAGCCGACTATCGCAACGGCGGCAACGGCGCCGCGCGTCAGTCCGCCACGCCGCAACTCGCCGAGCCGATGATCCGCTGCGTCGAGTGCGGCGTGCATGCGCCGAAGAGCGATTCCGTCGTCGTCGCTGGAGAGGCGTTCTGCAGCGCCGCGCATGCGCAGCGCCACGGCGCAAGACCCACGGGCCGCGACGCCCGATGAGCGTCGCATTCACCGTCGACGCAGACGGTTGGGTTCCGCAAGCACGCAAACTGCCCTCGCCGAATGTCGAGGCACGGCCGCAAGGCGCGGTGCCCACGCTGATTGTCGTGCACAACATCAGCTTGCCGCCTGACGAATTCGGCGGCACCGCGATCGCCGAACTCTTCCTCAATACGCTCGACTGTAACGCTCATCCGTACTACGACGCGCATCTGCGCGGCGTGCGCGTGTCGGCGCATTTCGTGATTCATCGCGACGGCGCGCTCGAACAGTTCGTGTCGTGCAACGAGCGTGCGTGGCACGCCGGGCCGTCCAATTTTTTCGGACGCGAGCGCTGCAATGATTTCTCCATCGGCATCGAGCTTGAGGGTAGCGACACGACCGCTTTCGAGTCCGCGCAATACGACACGCTGAGCGCGCTCGTCACCGCGCTCCTGTCGCGCTATCCGATCGAGGCACTCGCGGGGCACGCCGACATTGCGCCCGGCCGCAAGACCGATCCAGGACCTCACTTCGAGTGGGCGCGCCTGCAATCCGACACCGCGCTCGCGGATCGGTATTTCCCCTATCTCAAGTTTTCTAAAACGCCGTAAAGCCCCTTCGCGCGAACTCGCGTGATGCGAGGAGAACGAGGCGCAGCCTGGTTCTCCGGGGAGGCGGCTTCGCGTCGCGCGAGCCAAAAGTCAAGACGTCGGAAGCAAATAAAACGATTTGATCTGTCTTGAAAGTCCACTATACTTGGTGCCACACATTCAGTTACGCACTAGATATTGTGTGTCTTGTGTATAACTATGTGAATAACCGAGTGCATAACTGCGTGCACAAGTCTGCGGCGCCCCGCTCCCGGAGCATGGCGCCGCAAGCATTCCAGGCAGCGAAAAAATTCCTGCGGCGCGCCGGTCAAGACCAACCGGCGGCAACCAGAAAGCATCAGGAAAGGGGCTGAGAGTGATCGCGACCACTACGAAGAAGACCGTTACGAATTCGAATCAGGCTTCATCGCAGTCGCATCCCGCCAGCCGCCAAGGCCGGTCTTTTTCCTGCACCTCATCGCTTGCGCACGCGGCGGCGCAGCGTTCGTTTTAATCCGCGGCACTCGCCGCAACATTTCCAGGACCAGGAGCTTTGCACATGCAAACCACCGACAATGTGACGACCCGGTATGAGGGATCGCCGACTGGCCAGGCTTTCGGCCAGGCACAAGGCGCTCAGGCGCTCGCGCCGCAAGCGACCTATGCCGACTACAAGGTGATCCGCCGTAATGGCAGCGTCGTGTCGTTCGAGCCGTCGAAGATTGCCATCGCCGTGACGAAGGCCTTCCTCGCCGTCAACGGTGGTCAAGGCGCGGCGTCGGCACGCGTGCGCGAACTGGTCGAGCAACTCACGCAGAACGTGGTGCGCGCGCTGTTGCGCAGCCGTCCGAACGGCGGCACGTTCCATATCGAAGACATTCAGGATCAGGTCGAACTCGCGCTCATGCGCGGCGGCGAGCACAACGTCGCGCGTGCCTACGTGCTGTATCGCGAGAAGCGCACGCAGGCGCGCGGTCACGACGAGCAGGCGGCGGCGAGCACGCCGGGCCTGAGCGTCACCGACAACGGCGTCACGCGTCCGCTCGACATGGCGGCGCTGCGCGGCATCATCGAGTCGGCTTGCGCGAATCTGGGCGACGCCGTCAGCGCCGAGCCGATCGTCGCCGAAACGGTGAAGAACCTGTACGACGGCGTGCCGATGAGCCAGGTCTACGACTCGGCCATTCTCGCCGCGCGCACGATGATCGAAAAAGATCCGGCCTACAGCCAGGTCACCGCGCGCATTCTGCTGCACACCATCCGCCGCGAGATTCTCGAAGAAGAGGTGACGCAAGCCGAAATGGGCGAGCGTTACGCCGAATACTTCCCGCAGTTCATCAAGCGCGGCGTGCAAGCGGAACTGCTCGACGACAAGCTCCTGCAGTTCGACCTGAAGCGTCTCGGCGCCGCGCTCGACGCGAACCGCGACCTGCAGTTCGGCTACCTCGGTCTGCAAACGCTGTATGACCGTTACTTCCTGCATCACGACGGCGTGCGTATCGAAATGCCTCAGGCATTCTTTATGCGTGTTGCAATGGGCTTGTCGCTGAACGAGATCGACCGTGAAGCGCGCGCCATCGAGTTTTACAACGTGCTGTCGAGCTTCGACTTCATGTCGTCCACGCCGACGCTGTTCAACTCGGGCACGCGCCGCTCGCAACTGTCGTCGTGCTATCTGACGACGGTCGACGACGATCTCGACGGCATCTACGAAGCACTGAAGGAAAACGCGCTGCTCTCGAAGTTCGCCGGCGGCCTCGGCAACGACTGGACGCGCGTGCGCGCGCTCGGCTCGCACATCAAGGGCACCAACGGCAAGTCGCAAGGCGTCGTGCCGTTCCTGAAGGTCGTCAACGACACGGCCGTGGCCGTGAACCAGGGCGGCAAGCGCAAGGGCGCGGTGTGCGCGTACCTGGAGACGTGGCACCTCGACATCGAAGAATTCCTCGAGCTGCGCAAGAACACGGGCGACGACCGTCGCCGCACGCACGACATGAACACGGCGAACTGGATTCCCGACCTGTTCATGAAGCGTGTGATGGAAGGCGGCGACTGGACGCTGTTCTCGCCGTCCACCTGCCCGGATCTGCACGACAAGTTCGGCGCGGAATTCGAGGCGGCTTACACGGCTTACGAAGACAAGGTCGCGCGCGGCGAAATCAAGCTGTTCAAGAAGATTCCGGCGGCCCAGCTGTGGCGCAAGATGCTCGGCATGCTGTTCGAAACCGGCCATCCGTGGATCACGTTCAAGGATCCGTGCAATGTGCGCTCGCCGCAACAGCACGTGGGCGTCGTGCACTCGTCGAACCTGTGCACGGAAATCACGCTGAACACGAGCGACGCCGAAATCGCCGTCTGCAACCTGGGCTCGGTGAATCTCGTCGCGCATCTGAAGGAACAGGCCGACGGCACGCTCGCACTCGACCACGACAAGCTGAAGCGCACGGTCAGCGTCGCGATGCGCATGCTCGACAACGTGATCGACATCAACTACTACGCGGTGGCGAAGGCGCGTAACTCGAACCTGAAGCACCGTCCGGTCGGCATGGGCATCATGGGCTTCCAGGACTGTCTGCATCTGCTGCGCACGCCGTACGCGTCGGAAGAAGCGGTCAAGTTCGCGGACACGTCCATGGAAGCGGTCTGCTACTACGCGTACTACGCGTCGACGGAACTCGCGCAGGAGCGCGGCCGCTACTCGAGCTACCGCGGCTCGCTGTGGGATCGCGGCATCCTCCCGCAAGACTCGGTCAAGCTGCTCGCCGAAGCGCGCGGCGGCTATGTCGAAGTGGATTCGAGCGAGTCGATGGACTGGACGGAGCTGCGTTCGCGCATCGCCACCTACGGCATGCGCAACTCGAACTGCATCGCGATCGCGCCGACGGCGACCATCTCGAACATCATCGGCGTGTCGGCCTGTATCGAGCCGACGTTCCAGAACCTGTATGTGAAGTCGAACCTGTCGGGCGAATTCACGGTCGTCAACGACTACCTGGTGCGCGACCTGAAGGCACGCGGCCTGTGGGACGAGGTGATGGTCGCCGACCTGAAGTACTTCGACGGCACGCTCTCGCGCATCGACCGCATTCCGGCCGACCTCCGCGCGATCTACGCGACCGCGTTCGAAGTCGATCCGAAGTGGCTCGTCGAAGCGGCTTCGCGCCGTCAGAAGTGGATCGACCAGGCGCAGTCGCTGAACATCTACATGGCGGGTGCATCGGGTAAGAAGCTCGACGAGATCTACAAACTCGCGTGGGTGCGCGGCCTGAAGACCACGTACTACCTCCGCACGATGGCGGCCACGCACGTCGAGAAATCGACGGTTGCTCACGGCGCGCTCAACGCGGTGAGCTCGGGCGGCGGCGAAGGTGCCGGCGGCGCTGGCGGCATCAGCGGCGGCGCGGCAGGTGGCTTCGGCGTGAGCGGCGGTGCTGGCGGCCTGCAGGCAGCAGCGGCGGCAGCGCCGGCTGTTTCAGTCGAAGCAGCGCCTGAAGCGGACGGTCCCGTGTGCATGATGCGTCCGGGCGACCCCGGCTTCGACGAGTGCGAGGCTTGCCAGTAAGCAGCGAGCAGCAGGCAGGTTCGTTGTTTGCTGACGGGTTCTAGGTAATCACCCGCATGCAGCAGCAACGAACCTCGCAGAGATGAAGCAGAAGTCATCCGACGAGCGGCGCGGCAAGCGCGATGCTGAAGCCAGCAGGAAGTGAAAGCCGCACCGCTCATCGTCGGACAGTGCAGTAGCGAAGCAACGAGTCGGCGTGTGATGAAGCGCGCAAGCCGACAGCAGACTGCAAGACCCCGGCGCTTCGGCAACGCGTCGTCAACGCTTCGGTGAACGGAGCAGGAAACCGAGCAAGCCCGCCAAGCACGCGGAGCAGGCAAGCTCGCCGGCCACATGCATCGCCCGAGGCTGCGTTGAACTTCAACTCACTCACGCGGACGAACCGGCAACGCGCAGCACGTGCAGCACATGCGGCAAGAGCACTCGCGCAATACAGATAGATAGAGCAGCGAAACGACGCTTGAACACGTTGCTCTCCGAGCTCGCGAAGTACCTCGACGACACACGTTCAACACGCCTCACATGAGGTGATGCGCACACTACGTTGAACAAAGTGTTGTATGAACGTAGCAACGCGAATCGAAAACAGGATTTTTCGCAAGCGGACTCTTTTATCGCTCGTGAAAAGATGGTACAAACCGTTCTAAATTGATGGTGACATTTATGCTCA
>Ga0209759_1000632_pt1 | contig 33347 bp, 30 predicted proteins | sample AraplaCL_Col_mMS_FD_184261 | JGI IMG/M metagenome (GOLD analysis project Ga0209759, IMG submission 184261) | Arabidopsis root microbial communities from the University of North Carolina, USA - plate scrape CL_Col_mMS (SPAdes) (version 2) | ecosystem: Host-associated > Plants > Roots >...
TCCAGCGATGACCAAATATGTTTTCGTCACCGGCGGCGTAGTATCTTCCCTCGGCAAGGGTATTGCCGCCGCTTCCCTCGCCGCGATCCTCGAATCGCGCGGTCTTAAAGTCACCCTCCTCAAGCTCGATCCCTACATCAATGTCGACCCCGGCACGATGAGTCCGTTTCAACACGGCGAAGTGTTCGTGACGGAAGACGGAGCGGAGACTGACCTCGACCTCGGCCACTATGAGCGCTTCATCAGCACGAAGATGCGCAAGGCCAATAACTTCACCACGGGCCAGATTTACGAATCGGTGATCCGCAAGGAACGCCGCGGCGACTATCTCGGCAAGACGGTGCAGGTCATCCCGCACATCACGAATGAAATCCAGGCGTTCATCGAACGCGGCGCGGCTTCCGCGACGTGTGGTGAGCCGGACGTCGCCATCGTCGAAGTGGGCGGCACCGTGGGCGACATCGAATCGCTGCCATTCCTCGAAGCTGCCCGTCAGATGAGTCTGCGCATGGGCCGCAACAGCGCGTGCTTCGTGCACCTCACGCTGGTGCCCTGGGTCGCCACGGCTGGCGAACTGAAAACCAAGCCCACGCAGCACAGCGTGCAGAAGCTGCGCGAAATCGGAATTTCGCCGCACGTGCTGCTGTGCCGCGCCGACCGCCGCATTCCGGACGACGAGCGCGCAAAGATTTCCATGTTCTCGAACGTGCCGGAAGACGCCGTGATCTCCGTATGGGACGCGGACAGCATCTACAAGATTCCGCAGATGCTGCACGATCAAGGTCTGGATGCGATCATCTGCGAAGAGCTCAAGCTCACGCCGCATGCCGCGGATCTGTCCATGTGGTCCGACCTCGTCGAGAAGCTGGAGCATCCGAAGCACGAAGTCACGATCGGCATGGTCGGCAAGTATGTCGATCTGACCGAGTCGTACAAGTCGCTGATCGAAGCGCTGCGCCACGCGTCGATGCATACGTCGACCAAGGTCAACATCGAATACATCGATTCGGAAGAGGTCGAGACGCAAGGCGTCGAAAGCCTCAAGCATCTGGACGCCGTGCTCGTGCCGGGCGGCTTCGGCCGTCGCGGCACCGAAGGCAAGATCGCCGCGATCCGCTATGCGCGCGAAGCGAAGGTGCCGTATCTCGGCATCTGCCTCGGCATGCAACTCGCCGTGATCGAATTCGCCCGCGACGTGGTCGGTCTGAAAGACGCGAACAGCACCGAGTTCGATCAGGAGACGCCGAACCGCGTGGTTGCGTTGATCACCGAGTGGTACGACCGCGAAGGCCGCGTCGAGAAGCGTACGGAAGAGTCGGATCTGGGCGGCACGATGCGCCTCGGTTCGCAGCGTTGCCCGATCAAGCCCGGCACCATGGCCGAAGAGATTTATGGCAAGGACGTGAACGAACGCCATCGCCACCGTTATGAAGTCAATAACCGCTTCGTGCCCCAACTCGAAGCCGGCGGCCTTATCATCAGCGCCCGTACTCCGAGCGAAGATCTGCCGGAAATGATGGAATTGCCGCGCAGCATGCACCCGTGGTTCGTCGGCGTACAGTTCCACCCGGAATTCACGTCCACGCCGCGCGACGGGCATCCGCTGTTCAAGTCGTTCGTCGAAGCGGCGCTCGCGCATCACGAGGCGCAAGCGCCGGTCGCAGTCGGGGAGAAAGCATGAAACTGGGCGATTTCGAAATCGGGCTCGACAAGCCGTTTTTCCTGATCGCAGGCACCTGTGTTGTCGAATCGGAGCAGATGACGATCGACGTCGCGGGCCGGCTGAAGGAAATCTGCGCGAAGCTCAACATTCCGTTCATCTACAAATCGTCGTACGACAAGGCCAACCGCAGCAGCGGCAAGTCGTTCCGCGGTCTGGGCATGGACGAAGGTTTGCGGATTCTGTCGGAAGTGAAGCGCCAGCTCGGTCTGCCAGTGCTGACCGACGTACACGCCGAGCACGAGATCGAGCAGGTCGCCTCGGTGGTCGACGTGTTGCAAACGCCGGCTTTCCTGTGCCGTCAAACGGACTTCATTCACGCTTGCGCGCGTTCGGGCAAACCGGTCAACATCAAGAAAGGCCAGTTTCTTGCACCGGGCGACATGAAGAACGTGATCGACAAAGCGCGCGATGCCGCGCGCGAAGCAGGTTTGTCGGAAGACCGCTTCATGGCGTGCGAGCGCGGCGTGTCGTTCGGTTATAACAATCTCGTGTCGGACATGCGTTCGCTTGCGATCATGCGCGAAACCAACGCGCCGGTCGTGTTCGACGCCACTCACTCGGTGCAGTTGCCGGGCGGGCAGGGCACGAGTTCGGGCGGTCAGCGCGAATTCGTGCCGGTGCTGGCGCGTGCCGCAGTGGCAGTCGGCGTGTCGGGGCTCTTCATGGAGACTCACCCGAATCCGGCTGAAGCCAGGTCGGACGGTCCGAACGCCGTGCCGCTGCATCGCATGGCCGATCTGCTCGAGACGCTGGTTACGCTCGATCAGGCCGTCAAGCGCGCGCCGTTCCTCGAAAGCAATTTCAACTGATTCAGGCGTTCACGGCGTGTCACGAGCGGTATGCACAATCGTGGCACGCGGCGAACGCACGCAATGGTCGTCGAACGTATCTGCGCGCGGGTAGTTTGCCGGGGAGACCGGTACTCTGCACGGGACCGGAGTGAGCGATGAAGCGCTGACTCTGGATCGTCAGGCGCCAGATACAGTGTCACAGTAAAGAATTCAACGTCATTTCTTGAGGAAACCATGAGTGCTATCGTAGATATCATCGGTCGAGAGATTCTCGATTCGCGAGGCAACCCCACCGTCGAATGCGACGTGCTGCTCGAGTCGGGCACGATGGGCCGCGCCGCGGTGCCGTCGGGCGCGTCGACGGGTTCGCGTGAAGCGATCGAACTGCGCGACGGCGAAACCGGCCGTTACGGCGGCAAGGGCGTGCTGAAGGCTGTCGAGCACATCAACACCGAAATCTCCGAAGCGATCATGGGCCTCGACGCTTCCGAGCAGGCCTTCCTCGACAAGACCCTGCTGGAACTCGACGGCACGGACAACAAGTCGCGCCTCGGCGCGAACGCGATGCTGGCTGTTTCCATGGCCGTCGCAAAAGCTGCCGCTGAAGAAGCCGGCCTGCCGCTGTACCGCTACTTCGGCGGCTCGGGCGCGATGCAACTGCCGGTGCCGATGATGAACATCGTCAACGGCGGCGCGCACGCCAACAACAGCCTGGACATTCAGGAATTCATGATCGTGCCGGTTAGCCAGCCGACCTTCCGCGAAGCACTGCGCTGCGGCGCCGAAGTGTTCCACGCGCTGAAGAAGATCCTGTCGGATCGCGGCATGAGCACGGCAGTCGGCGACGAAGGCGGCTTCGCGCCGAACTTCGGCAGCAACGACGAATGCCTGTCGACTATCCTGCAAGCCATCGAGAAAGCCGGCTACCGCGCCGGTGAAGACGTGCTGCTCGCGCTCGACTGCGCAGCCAGCGAGTTCTACCACGACGGCAAGTACCAGCTGGCCGGTGAAGGCCTGCAACTGTCGTCGACGGAATTCGCGGACTATCTCGCGAACTTGGCCGACAAGTTCCCGATCGTGTCGATCGAAGACGGCATGCACGAAAGCGACTGGGCCGGCTGGAAGACTCTGACCGACAAGCTCGGCAAGAAGGTGCAACTGGTGGGCGACGACCTGTTCGTCACCAACACGCGCATTCTGAAGGAAGGCATCGAGAAGGGCATCGCCAACTCGATCCTTATCAAGATCAACCAGATCGGTACGCTGACGGAAACCTTCGCGGCAATCGAAATGGCGAAGCGCGCCGGCTACACCGCAGTGATCTCGCACCGTTCGGGCGAAACCGAAGACTCGACGATCGCGGATATCGCGGTCGGCCTGAACGCCGGTCAGATCAAGACGGGTTCGCTGTCGCGTTCGGACCGCATCTCGAAGTACAACCAGTTGCTGCGCATCGAAGAAGACCTCGGTGATATCGCCAGCTACCCGGGCAAGTCGGCGTTCTACAATCTGCGCTAATGACTGGTTCGCTGGCGCTGACCGATGAGCCGGTTATCCTTCGTTTTTGATTGACCCCGCCGCCCTGCGTATAGCGCAGGGCGGCGTGTATTTATTGTGCTTACTTCATGCGGCTTGTCACTGCTGTCCTGATCGTTCTACTGGCGCTGATCCAGTACCCGCTCTGGTGGGGGCACGGCGGTTGGTTGCGCGTGCACGAGTTGCAGCAACAACTCGCGCAGCAGGTGCAAAAGAACGCCGATTCGAAACTGCGCAACGAACGCATTCAAGGCGAAGTGCAGGATTTGCAGAACGGCACCGCCGCTGTCGAAGAGCGCGCACGTTATGAAATGGGCATGGTGAAGGACGGCGAAGTGTTCGTGCAGTTCGTCTCGCCGAACGCGCCGTTGCCGTCGGCGAATACACCTTCGGTCACGACCTCCACACGGGGCGAGATGTCGGCGGCACCGCTGCATGTGGTGCCGAATCCGGAGTCGCGCGCGAAGCCGGATCGCAAGCATGGTAGTAAGGCGGCTGCTGCGAAAGACAAGAAGCCTGCGCACTGAGCGTCGCCCTAGCACGACAACGGTTCAGGTCGATGGATGCAAAAAAGGCACGGTGCGAACCGTGCCTTTTTCTTTGGCCTCGCCCCGGCGCGACCCGGGGCGATTGCCGTCGCTCACCAGCCGTAATAGGACCCGTAACCGACGCCTACTCCTGTACCCCAGCCGCGTCCCCACCCACCGCCGTAATAGCTGCCGTAGACGCTGACAGGCGGCGTGTAGTAACGCGACCACGCCTGCGCCGCGTTATCGGCGGCAATCGCCTGATTCTGCTCGGCCATCACCTGGCGGTCGATCGCGTCATAGCGCTGGCGTTCTTCAGGCGTCAGCGGTTGGGCGGTGGTAGCCACGCCCGACTGGTCGGCGGGGAGCCGGCTATAAATCGGCGACGGGCCTGGCGGATCCATCATGCAACCCGTCAGCGCGCCACTCCCGATCAAAACAGCCAGCACAGCGACCAAGCGCCCACGGCGCAGCAGTGGGATCAACGAAGTAGGGTGGTTCATGTTCGACCTCCATCGGCCGGATGCCTAAGCAAATCATGCGCGCACCGCCAATGATTCAACGCAATGATCAAAGATACTGCGCCGCCCGTGCTCTGAAAAGGCAGCGGGCGGCGCGGTATTTTTACAGCCGTGATACGGGTGTGATGAGCCTCTATTCCGCGCATGTGAAATGCGCGCCGAATGCGACCCTCTCAGTGCCGCTGTTCAGCAGCGGGCGTCACACCTTGTGAGAGCGCTTCGGCGACGAAAAGTTGCGCCACGTCGACCGGATCGAACTCGTAACGCTGATTGCAGAACTCGCAATGAATCTCGACATGGCCGCGCTCTTCGAGCACGCCGTCGACTTCCTCGCGGCCCAGCATCTTCAGCATGCCGCCGACTTTTTCGCGCGAGCACGTGCACTCGAAGCGCGCCGTGGCCGGTTCGAAATGCTGGACGTTTTCCTGCCAGAAGAGGCGCCGGAAGATCGTTTCCGGTTCTTCCTTCAGCAGCTCATCTTGGGACATCGTGCCGCCCAGCGTGCAGACGCGCTCCCACGTATCCGCGTCCAGATCGCCCGGATGGGGCACGATGCCGCCGTCGCCCGGCAGTTTTTGCAGCAGCATGCCGACCGCGCGCTCGGTGTTCGCCGCGAGCCACAGGCGCGTGTCGAGCTGCTCCGAGTGATGCATGTAATGCTCGAGCACTTCGGCCATCGAGTTGAGCGGGCCGTCCACGCCCGACAACGGCACGATACTTTGATACGGCTGCTGACCGGGCTGCTTGCTGGCCGGGTCGAGCGTGATTACACAGCGGCCATGGCCGCTCGCGTTCAGCAGGTCGACCATGCTGGCCGTCTCGCCGATAACGTTAGCCGCTTCGCCCGACAGCTTGGCGGTGGCGCGCATCGACAGATCGGAGCCGCATTGCACCACCAGCATCTTGACCGGGCCGTCGCCGAAAATCTGCATGATGAGCGTGCCGTCGAACTTGAGATTCGCCGACAGCAGCGCGCACGCCGCCATCATTTCGCCCAGAACCGTGCGCACCGGCGCCGGATAGTCGCGGCGCGTCAGCACTTCCTGCCAGGTGTTGCGCAGGGAAACGATCTCGCCGCGCACCGGCGCCGCGCTGAACATGAATTTTTGCAACTGGTCGCTCACAACTTTTCCTCAGTCAAATGACGCAGCATGATGCCGCGCCGTGCGCGCCGCGCGCTCCGGCTGGTTAGCCGATGCGCACGAGCTGCGCCTTGTAATATTCGCGGCGCTCGGCATAAGTTGCCGCGCCGCGTTGCATGTTGGCGATATCCGTCTCGGTCAGTTCTCGCACCACCTTGGCGGGCGCGCCGAGAATCAGCGAATTGTCGGGAAAGACCTTGCCTTCGGTGACGACGGCGCCCGCTCCGACCAGACAGTTGCGGCCGATTACCGCTCCATTCAAGACCACGGCCTGAATTCCGATCAACGAGCCTTCCTTTATCGTGCAGCCGTGCAGCATGACCTGATGGCCGACTGTCACGTTCGGCTCGATCGTGAGCGGAAAACCCGGATCGGTGTGCAGCACGGAATTTTCCTGCACGTTGCTGCCGGCGCCGATGGTGATCGGCTCGTTGTCGCCGCGAATCGTTGCGCCGAACCAGACGCTGGCGTTCTCCTCGAGCGTCACGTTGCCGATGATGCTCGCCGAATCCGCGACAAAGACGCTTTCATGGATGGTCGGGGCGGCTTCGCCAAGCTTGTAAATGGTCACGGTGTCTCCTCTTGATCGCTCGCTACGTGCGCAGGACAGGGCGTCGAACTGGCCGGAAAGTCTTGCTTTGCCGGGGTGTCCCGCCTCGCCGGCGCCTCGGGCGCGTTGGATGGTCGAATCGGGTATTGTAAACGGTTGTGTGGTTCGGTCGCTTGGTCCGGCCGTAGGGCGCTCGCTTCGGGCTCGGGTCGAGGCGTGTATCGGTCGGCGTGGAGCATGTCCTCGCTACTTAGCCACGCTGCTGTTCGAGTCGATGTTCACGCAATGGCTGGGTGGCTGCGCCTGGACAACCGTTTCGCTGCTCAGGTTGCCGTACATGCAATGGCTGCGCGGCCATGCTTGGACGGCCAGTTCGCTGTTCAGGGGTGGCATTCGCGCAATAGCCGCGTGGGCTTGGGCGGATGGCCGCTTCGCTGCCTAGGTCGCCGGTCACGCAGTGTGCAGGGGGGCCGCGTCTGGACGGCCACTTCGCTGCTCAGGCGGCCGTTCGTGCGGTTGCACCGTGGGACCACTTGGACCTCCGAATGCTGACGCGTCGTCTACTGAGAATTTTGTCGTTTCCGCTAGCCATGCCGTTTTTGGCTTTCTTCGCTGTTTCCTCGTCGATCCGTTTGCCATGATGTCCGCCGCACCGTCCATTTCGCCGCATTCACCGGCCGCCGATCCCGCGCGCCAAGCTCCGTGCGTGCGCACCGCAGCGCTCGCCGCATTGCGCGAAGCCGATCCGGCCGCCAAGGCCGCCGCGGCCCGCGCACTCTACGCCGCGGTGCTCGACGGCAGCATGGCATGTGCCGCTCACGCCGAACTCGCCGAACCGTCCGGCCTGCCGGGCCGTCCCGCGCGCCCCGAGCTTGTCGATCCGCGCGGTTTGAAGCGACGCAGCATGCAAGCGCCACAAGGCCGCGCGGTTCTGCTGCACGCACTCGCGCACATCGAATTCAACGCCATCAATCTCGCCCTCGACGCGGTCTGGCGCTTCGCCGGCATGCCCGCCGCGTTCTACACCGACTGGCTCAAGGTCGCCGCCGAAGAGGCCTACCACTTCTCGCTGCTGAGCGCGCGCCTCGCGGAGTACGGCCACGTGTACGGCGATTTTCCCGCCCACGACGGCCTGTGGGACATGTGCGAGCGTACGCGCGGCGACGTGCTGGCGCGCATGGCGCTGGTGCCGCGCACGCTCGAAGCGCGCGGCCTCGACGCCTCGCCGCCGATCCGCGCGCGTCTGCTGCAGGCGGGTGATCAGGCGTCGGCGGCGATCCTCGACGTGATCCTGCGCGACGAAATCGGCCACGTGCTGATCGGCAACCGCTGGTTCCGCCATCTGTGCGACGTCGGCGGCCTCGACCCTCACCAGACTTACACGCGCCTCGCCGACCAGTATCACGCACCGAAATTACGCGGTCCGTTCAATTTCGAGGCGCGCCGCGACGCCGGTTTCGACGAAGCCGAACTGGCCGCGCTGGCGGGCCTGGACGCGCAGGAAGCGGCGCCACCGCCCGCGGGCGACTGAGACTTCCTTCGCCATCCGGCCCCGCGCATCGGCGGGCTATCTCGTTATAATCGAACGACCATTCTTTTTTTGGGCGTGCCGTTCATGAACACTTCCCAGTCTGAATTCGTTGCCGTGCGCGGCATCCGTCTGCATGTGCGGCGTTGGGGCAATCCGGATGCGCCGATGCTTTTCATGCTGCACGGCTGGATGGACGTGGCCGCGTCGTTCCAGTTCGTCGTCGATGCGCTGGGCGGCGACTGGCAGGTCTTGGCGCCGGACATGCGCGGTTTCGGTCTGTCGGACTGGCCGGTGGCCGAGCACGGCGGCGGCAACTATTGGATTCAGGACTATCTGGCCGATGTCGACGCCTTGCTCGACCACTACGCGCCGACCGGCGAAGTGAACCTGGTCGGCCACAGCATGGGGGCAAACATCGCCTGCGTGTACGCGGGCGTGCGGCCGGAGCGGGTGCGGCGGGTAGTCGATCTGGAAGGCTTCGGTCTTGCGCCGTCGCACTCGGCGCAAGCGCCCAAACGCCTGCGCAACTGGCTCGACGAATTGCGCGATCCGCCGCAATTGAAGCGCTATGCGTCGCTCGACGACGTCGCCGCGCGCCTGATCAAAACTAATCCGCGGCTCGACCCGCAGCGCGCGCAGTTTCTCGCCCAGCATTGGTCGAAGCCGGACGGCGAAGGGCGCTTCATGCTGCTCGCCGATCCCGCGCACAAGCTGCGCGGCCCGGCCCTTTACCGTCTCGACGAAGTGATGGCGACCTGGCGTAAGGTAAGCGCAAAGGTGTTGCACGTGGAGGCGGCCAACTCGCCGACGCTCGCGCAGATTGCCGGCGAAATTCCGCTCGACGAATTCAAGGCGCGCTTTCAGGCGTTCCCGGACTGGCGCGAGAAGATCATCGACGGAGCGGGGCACATGGTGCATCACGACCAGCCGGAGCAGGTGGCCGCGCTGATCGAGGGATTCTGCGCGTAGCGCTTTCGAGAGGTTCGAGCGTTTCCGACGCGACCGCTTCCGGACGTTCGTTATGAGATAGCTCTGCGTCCACTTACTGCGTTGCAGTAAAATGAGTGCAGAACCTTCTCCAGACAACGATGAACGCCGACCTCCACTGTCACTCCACCGTTTCCGACGGCCAGTTCGCGCCGGCCGACGTCGCGCGCCGCGCGCATGCGGGCGGCGTGACGCTGTGGGCGCTGACCGATCACGACGAACTGGGCGGCCAGCTCGAAGCGCGAAGCACCGCCGAATCGCTCGGTATGGACTATCTGAGCGGCGTCGAGATTTCGGTGACCTGGGCCTCGCGCACGGTGCATATCGTCGGGCTGGGCATCGATCCGACCAGTTCGATCCTGATCGACGGCCTCGCGCGTACGCGCAACGGCCGCGCCGCGCGGGCGGAAGCGATCGGCGAGCAACTCGCCACGCTCGGTATTCCCGACGCCTATCAGGGCGCGCTCAAATACGTGTCGAATCCGGACATGATTTCGCGTACCCATTTCGCGCGCTTCATGGTGGAAAGCGGCTACGCCAGTTCCACGCAGGAGGTGTTCAGCCGCTTTCTCGGCGACGGCAAACCGGGCTACGTAGCGCACCGTTGGGCCAAACTGGCCGACGCGGTCGGCTGGATCCAGGCCGCCGGCGGTGAAGCGATCATTGCACATCCGGGCCGCTACGCTTATTCGCCAGTCGAATTCGACGCATTTTTCGCCGAATTCATCGATCTCGGCGGCAAGGCGATCGAGGTGGTGACGGGCAGCCACACGCCAGATCAGTACCGCGAATACGCCGATGTCGCGCGCCGTTTCGGTTTTGAGGCGTCGCGCGGGTCCGACTTCCACGCACCCGGCGAAGGCCGCGTCGATCTCGGCACGCTGCCGCCGCTGCCCGCCGATCTCAAACCCGTCTGGGAACGCTGGCTGTGACCGCGCCGTGCCGTCGCGGCACGTCGTCGACGAAAGCTGGCCGAGCGCGGCGCATATTCTCGGCCGCACTTCAGCTGCAACTCGATTTGCCGTCTATTCGCTTTCCATCCGTGAGCCAACGTTAGCCGCCATGTCCCAATACTTCCGGCTTCATCCTGATAACCCGCAGCCGCGCCTCGTCAAGCAGGCCGTGCAGATCATCAACGATGGCGGCGTGGTCGCGTTGCCGACGGACTCGAGCTACGCGCTCGCCTGCCATCTGGACGACAAGGACGCGGTCGAGCGTCTGCGGCGCATTCGCGGACTCGACGAGAAGCAATTGCTGTCGCTGCTGGTGCGCGACCTGTCGGAGCTCGCCAATTTCGCGATGTTGGACAACCGCCAATACCGGCTGATCAAATCGGTGACGCCGGGCCCGTACGTGTTCGTCCTGCAGGCCACAAAGGAAGTGCCGCGGCGCCTGTCGCATCCGTCGCGCAAGACCATCGGTCTGCGCGTGCCGGACCACGCGATCACGCTGGCGATTCTCGAAGAACTCGGCCAGCCGCTGCTCGGCTCGACGCTGATCATGCCGGGCGAAACCCAGCCGCTGAACGACCCGGAGGAAATCCGCGAGCGCCTCGAGAAGCAACTGGATCTGGTGATCGACAGCGGTCCGTGCGCGTGCGAACCGTCCACGGTGATCGATCTGACCGGCGCAGAACCGGTGCTGGTGCGGCCGGGGCGCGGTTCTCTCGCACCGTTCGGCCTCGCAGAGACGGCATGAGTGAAAGCGGACAGACGCACGCAATCGCGTTGTTACAATAACGAGCTATGGATTCTTCCCTGATACAGACCATTGCGGTGTACGCGCTGCCGGTGATTTTCGCCATCACGCTGCACGAAGCCGCCCATGGCTACGTCGCGCGCTGGCTTGGCGACAATACCGCCTACGTGCTCGGCCGCGTCTCCGTCAATCCGATGCGGCATATCGATCCGCTCGGCACGATCGCGATTCCCTTGCTGCTTTACTTCGCCACTAGCGGCGCGTTTATGTTCGGCTACGCCAAGCCGGTGCCGGTCGCCTTCGGCAACCTGCGCAATCCGCGCTGGGGCAGCCTGTGGGTCGCGGCGGCGGGTCCGGCCTGCAACTTCGTGCAGGCGGTGATCTGGGGGCTATTCGGCGTCGCGCTCGCGGTGTTGAACGTCGACGAGCCGTTCTTCACGCGCATGGCGGGCGCGGGCGTCGGCGTGAATCTCGTGCTCGGCGTGCTCAACCTGTTTCCGCTGCCGCCGCTCGACGGCGGCCGTGTGCTGATGGCGCTGCTGCCGCCGCGGCAGTCCATCACGCTGTCGCGCCTCGAACCGTACGGGTTTTTCATCGTGATGGCGCTGGTCATGACCGGTACGCTCACGCGATACTGGCTGAACCCGCTGGTTACGATCGGCTACAGCGCGATCACCGCCATTCTGACTCCCCTTGTTTCGCTTTTTTAGATAACCATGTTCCCAGACCGTATCTTCTCCGGCATGCGGCCCACCGGGTCGTTGCACCTCGGCCACTATCACGGCGTGCTGAAAAACTGGGTGCGGCTGCAGTCCGAATACCCGTGTTTCTTTTGTGTGGTCGACTGGCACGCGCTGACGACCCACTACGAAACGCCCGAAGTGATCGAGAAGAACGTCTGGGACGTGCTGATCGACTGGCTGGCCTCCGGCATCGATCCGGCGCAGGCCACGCTGTTCATTCAGAGCAAGGTGCCCGAGCACGCCGAACTGGCGCTGCTGCTCGGCATGAGCACGCCGCTCGGCTGGCTCGAGCGCGTGCCGACCTACAAGGAGCAGCAGGAGAAGCTGAAGGACAAGGATCTGTCCACTTACGGCTTCCTCGGTTATCCCGTGCTGATGGCGGCGGACATTTTGTTGTATCGCGGCTCACTCGTTCCGGTTGGTGAAGACCAGGTGCCGCACGTCGAAATGACGCGCGAAATCGCGCGCCGTTTCAACTACCTGTACGGCCGCGAACCGGGTTTCGAAGAGAAGGCCAGCGACGCCGCGAAGAAGCTCGGCGGCAAGCGCGCCAAGCTCTATCACGAGTTGCGCAACGCCTACCAGCAGGAAGGCGACGACGAAGCGCTCGAACAGGCGCGTGCCATGCTGCAGGAATCGCAGAGCCTGTCGATGAACGACCGCGAACGCCTGTTCGGCTACCTCGAAGGTTCGCGCAAGATCATTCTTGTCGAGCCGCAAGCCATGTTGACCGAGGCGTCGCGCATGCCGGGTCTCGACGGCCAGAAAATGTCGAAGTCGTACGGCAACACGATCGGCCTGCGCGAAGACGCGGAGACGATCACGAAGAAGGTCCGCACCATGCCGACCGATCCGGCACGCGTGCGCCGTACCGATCCCGGCGATCCGGACAAATGCCCGGTGTGGCAGCTTCATCAGGTCTACACGGACGAAGCTACCCACGAATGGGTGCAGAAGGGCTGCCGCACGGCCGGCATTGGTTGCCTCGAATGCAAACAGCCGGTGATCGAAGGCATTCTGCGCGAGCAGCAGCCCATGCTCGAGCGCGCGCAGAAATACATGGACGATCCGTCGCTGTTGCGCGCGATCGTCGCCGACGGTTGCGACAAGGCCCGCAAGTTCGCCACGGAAACGATGCGCGACGTACGCGAAGCCATGGGGCTCTCATACAACTGACACAACTGACACAACTGACACAACTGACACAACTGACACAACTGACACGACTGACGAGCCGCGTCCATCTCATGAGTACTCCCGCTAGCTGTGCCGTGCATGGATTGGGCGAACCGTCGCCGTGGGTGCGCGAATGGGCGCATCTGGTCGCGAAGGGCGGTGCCGTGCTCGATGTCGCGTCCGGCGCGGGAAGGCATGCGCGTTTCTTCGCGTCGCTGGGGCATCCCGTCACCGCCATCGACCGCGACGCGGCGGCGCTCGACACGCTGCGCGGTGAACCGCTAATCACTGCGCTCCACGCCGACCTCGAAGGCGCCGCGTGGCCTCTGCCAGCTGACGCAAAATTCGCCGCCGTCGTAGTGACGAACTATCTGCACCGGCCGCTCTTTCCGCAGCTCTTGCACGCGCTCGCGCCCGGCGGCGTACTGGTTTACGAGACCTTCGCGCAAGGAAACGAAAGTGTCGGCAAACCCTCTAACCCGGCGTTTCTGCTGGCGCCCGGCGAGCTTCTCGACCGCGTGCGCGGCCAGCTCCGGGTGGTCGCTTTTCAGGACGGTTTTCTCGCGCAGCCGCGCCCGGCCTACGTCCAGCGGATCTGCGCAATTCTGGAGGCGGAGCGCTCAGACGACCCCGCGCAGGCGGCATCTCCGCCTTGTTACGAGTTGGCTGGCTAATCCGCTACAATCGCGGTTTACCTGATCAAATTCATGGCGTTTCATGACTAACGGCAACCAAAGCAGCAAGCTCGGCAGCAACGACAGCGTTCAGATTCGCGGCAGCATTCCCGCCATCATCACCCCGATGCTCGAAGACGGCAGCCTCGATCTGCCGGCGTTTCGCAAACTGATCGACTGGCACATCGCGGAGGGCACGAACGCTCTCGTCGTGGTTGGCACGAGCGGCGAGTCGGCCACGCTGTCGGTCGAAGAACACGTGCTGATGGTCAAGACCGCAGTCGAGCACACGGCGGGCCGGATTCCGGTGATCGCGGGCTCGGGCGGCAACTCCACGACGGAAGCCATCGAACTCACCCAGCAGGCCAAGGAAGTCGGCGCGGACGCCACGCTCCAGGTCGTGCCCTACTACAACAAGCCGACGCAGGAAGGCATCTACCGCCACTTCGCGAAGATCGCCGAAACCGTCGATCTGCCGGTGATTCTGTACAACGTGCCGGGCCGCACCGTTGCCGACATGAGCAACGACACCATTCTGCGTTGCGCGCAGGTGCCGGGCATCATCGGTGTGAAGGAAGCGACCGGCAATATCGATCGCGCCGCGCATCTGATCAAGTCCGCGCCCAAGCATTTTGGCATCTACAGCGGCGACGATCCCACCGCGATCGCGCTGATGCTGCTCGGCGGCCACGGCAATATTTCGGTCACCGCCAACGTCGCGCCGCGCGCGATGAGCGATCTTTGCAAGGCCGCCCTGGCCGCAGACGCGAAGACCGCGCGTGAAATTCATCTGAAACTCCTGTCGCTGCATAAGAACCTGTTCATCGAATCGAATCCGATTCCGGCCAAATGGGCACTGCAGCAACTGGGTCGTGTGCAGGGCGGAATCCGCCTGCCGCTCACGCCGCTCGACGCGCAATACCACGAAGTGGTGCGCGGCGCGCTGCGCGAAGCGGGCCTGCTGGGGTAGGCGGACAGCGTCCGCGGCACCCACAGCGCCAACCCAAGCCTGCCACCGGCACTCCCTTAACCGACGTCGATCCAGCCCACGTTCCCGGCACACAGAACCAAGGCACCGCGTTCCAGCATCACGAAGGACCTCATGAAACGTTCCGCACTTTCCCTCCACGCAACCCGCATGGCGGCGCTGGCGCTTGCCCTCACGACGCTCGCCGGCTGTGACACGCTGAACGACTGGTTTGCTTCCGACCGCGTCAACTACAAGGGTGCGGGCAGCGCGCCGCCGCTTGCCGTTCCGAACGATTTGAGCACCACCAAGACCGACGAGCGCTACGTCGCGCCGCCGGCCAATCTGGCGTTGGGCGGCGCGCAGACGCGCGCGGTGACGGCCGCCGGCAATACGACCGAAGGCCAGCCGAACGCGCAGGATCCGCTCGGCATGCATATCGAACGTGACGGCGATCGCCGCTGGCTGGTTGTGGACGGCCGCTCGCCGGATCAGCTCTGGCCGCAGTTGCAGGAGTTCTGGCAGGAAAACGGTTTCGCGCTCAAGACCGACGCGCCGGCCACCGGCATCATGACGACCGACTGGGCTGAAAACCGCGCCAACATTCCGGACGACTGGTTCCGCCGCACGGTCGGCAAGGTCATCGATTTCGCGTATTCGTCGGGCACGCGCGACAGCTTCCGCACGCTCGTCTCGCGTGCGCCGGGCGACACGACCGACATCTCCATCACGCACAGCGCCATGGAAGAAGTGTTGACGGGACAGGACAAGACGTCGTCGCGTTGGGAAGAGCGCCCGCGCGATCCGGCGCTCGAGGCGCTGTTCCTTACGAAGCTGATGCAGAAGTTCGGCCTGACCGAAGCGCAATCGAAGCAACTGCTGACCGACGCGCGTACCGCGGTCGCGCCGGCCACGATCGACCAAAGCGCGGGTGCATCCACGCTCGACCTGCCGGAGTCGTTCGACCGCGCATGGCTGCGCGTGGGCCTTGCACTCGACCGTACCAACTTCACGGTCGACAACCGCGATCGCGCGAAGGGCATCTACTACGTGCGCTATGCGGACTCGATGCAGGAGCTCAAGAAAGAAGGTCTGCTCGGCAAGCTGTTCTACAGCGGCAATTCGTCGAAGAAGCCGAGCCAGGAATTCCTCGTCAACGTGCGCTCGAAGGGCGACACGGTCACGCAGGTGGCGGTGCTGACGGCGAACGGGCAGGTCGACAATTCGTCGGACGCGCAGCGCATCGTGACGCTGCTGCACGCGCAACTGAACTAAGCGGACCGTGAGGTTCGCCAGTCTCGGTAGCGGCAGTGAAGGCAATGCGCTGCTGGTGGAAGCGCAAAGCGGCGCGACCACCACACGCGTGCTGCTCGACTGCGGTTTTTCGGCCAAAGAAGTCGAGCGGCGGCTGACGCGGCTCGGCGCGAGCGCCGAAAGTCTCGACGCGATTCTGATTACACATGAGCATAGCGACCACATTGGCAGCGCGTTGACGCTGGCGCGCAAGTGGTCGATTCCGTTGTACATGAGTTGGGGCACCGCCCGCGCGGTGGGTGCCGATGAGGCCGACGTCGACCTGCAGGTGCTGTGGGGCGACGAAGCGGTCGCGATCGGCGACCTCAGCATTCTTCCCTATACCGTTCCGCACGACGCCCGTGAGCCGCTGCAATACGTGCTCTCGAACGGCGCGAGCCGGCTGGGCGTACTAACGGATGTCGGCACGTCCACGCCGCATATCAGCTCGGTGCTGAGCGGTTGCGACGCGCTGGTGCTCGAATGCAATCACGACGTGCGGATGCTGGCGGGCAGCCGCTATCCGCAGTCGCTGAAGGCGCGCATCGGCGGCAATCATGGGCATTTGAACAACGACGCGGCCGCTGAAATTCTGGCTTCGCTCGACCGTTCGCGATTGCGCCATCTGGTTGCCGCGCATCTGAGCCAGCAGAACAATCTGCCTGAATTGGCGCAGGCCGCCATGGCCGGTGTGCTAGGCGCGGCGCCGACGGAAGTGGTGGTGGCTTCGCAGGATGACGGGTTTGCGTGGCTGAGCGTGTGATCCGCAGCTGACGCGGTTGATTCTCTGCGCGGCAGACGCCGCGGAGTCATGAAAAAAGCCCATAACGATTGCTCGTTATGGGCTTTGTCTTTCGGGGCGGCGGGTTTCGAACGCCGCGCCCGAATCAGGCTTAGTTGCGATTGCCGCCGAAGATGCCGAGCAGCGCCAGCAGGTTGACGAACACGTTGTACAGATCCAGGTAGATCGCGAGCGTAGCGGTGATGTAATTCGTTTCACCGCCGTTCACGACGCGCTGGACGTCGAACAGCATGTAGGCCGAGAAGATGACGATGGCCATGACCGACACCGTGAGCATCAGCGCCGGCAAATGCAGGAACACGTTCGCGACTGATGCAAGCAGCAGCACGATCACGCCCATGAACAGCCACTTGCCGAGACCCGAGAAGTCGCGCTTGCTGACCGTGGCGATGGTTGCCATCGACGCGAAGATCACACCAGTGCCACCGAAGGCGAGCATGATCAGCGACGGGCCGTTCGAAAAACCGAGCACGAAGCTCAGGATGCGCGACAGCATCAGGCCCATGAAGAACGTGAAGCCGAGTAGCACGAACACGCCGGCCGCGCTGTCTTTGGTCTTCTGGATGGCGAACATGAAGCCGAAGGCGATCGCGAAGAACGCCAGCATGCTCATGGCGGGACTCGTGGCGGCGAACAGCGAGAAGCCGGTGGTAAGGCCCACCCACGCGCCCAGCACTGTCGGAATCATGGACAGCGCGAGCAGCCAGTAGGTGTTCCGTAGCACGCGGTTACGCGTTTCGACCGTGCTGACCGCGCCATTGCGGCCAAAGCTATACGGATGATCGTTCATGGTCTCTCCTTACCTCAGAAGCGTGTTGCGTATGGTTGTGATGCGGGTTAAAGCGGCTGTAGCGAGTCGTGCGCGCCGGTGGGATTTCCCGCCCGCTGGCCGCGGCGCTCTCATCCCTAAGATTGGCGCGCGGGCGGGGAGTTTCAATGCCCTGAAAATACCCACACGGCTACGCTACCAGTAATCGGCAACTCCTGCTTGGAGTCTTTCAGCACTGTAAGGGTTCAATCGCAATCATACACGGGAACATGCTACAATAGCGGATTCATTTGAATCTGTAACCTCTTAATTTTTTGGAGTTTTTATGGCGATCGAACGCACCCTGTCGATTATCAAGCCGGACGCAGTGGCCAAGAACGTGATCGGCCAGATCTACAGCCGTTTCGAAAACGCTGGTCTGAAGATCGTGGCTTCGCGCATGGTTCACCTGTCGCGCGCCGACGCGGAGAAGTTCTACGCTGTGCACGCCGCACGTCCGTTCTTCAAGGACCTGGTCGATTTCATGATCTCGGGCCCGGTCGTCGTGCAAGCGCTGGAAGGCGAGAACGCCATCCTGAAGCACCGTGACCTGATGGGTGCAACGGACCCGAAGAAGGCGGAAAAGGGCACGATCCGCGCCGACTTCGCCGACAGCATCGACGCGAACGCAGTGCACGGTTCCGACGCCGCTGAAACGGCAGCAGTCGAAATCGCGTTCTTCTTCCCGCAAGTAAACGTCTACTCGCGTTAAGCAGAACTTGCCTCGCGCGATTCGTGCAGCCGACTGGTTTTATCGCACGAATCGCCCGGCAAAGTAGTAAGGTAAAAGCAGCAGGAATGGGCGCGAACGGCATTGCGTTCATGCAGCTTGTTGCATGAACGTAGTCTCGCACTGAAATGGCAGGATTCGATATGACGAGCAGTCCCACCGTCAACCTTCTCGACCTCGACGCCCAAGGGCTCGTCGCTTACTGCGACAGCCTGGGCGAGAAGCCGTTTCGCGCCAAGCAATTGCAGCGCTGGATTCACCAGTACAACGCTGCCGACTTCGACGGCATGACCGATCTCGCGAAGTCCTTGCGCGAAAAGCTCAAGGGGCGCGCCACGATCTCGATGCCGGGCATCGTCAGCGACAATATTTCTACCGACGGCACACGCAAGTGGCTGATCGACGTCGGCAACAGCAACGCGGTTGAAACCGTCTACATCCCCGAAGAAACGCGTGGCACGCTGTGCGTGTCGTCGCAGGCCGGGTGCGCGGTCAACTGCCGTTTCTGTTCGACCGGCAAACAGGGTTTCTCCCGCAATCTCACCACTGCCGAAATCATCGGCCAGTTGCGCATGGCCGAGTTCGCGCTGCGCGCGTCGCGCGGTATTGATGGCGGCCGCGCCACGGGCGGCGACGGCAAGGGCGAGCGGGTTGTCACGAACGTCGTGATGATGGGCATGGGCGAGCCGCTGCTCAATTACGACGCGGTTGTGCCGGCCATGCGCCTGATGCTCGACGACAACGCCTACGGCCTGTCGCGCCGCCGTGTCACGCTGTCCACCTCGGGCGTCGTGCCCATGATGGACCGGCTTGGCGCCGATCTGCCGGTAGCGCTCGCGGTCTCCTTGCATGCGCCTAGCGATCCGCTGCGCGACATGCTGGTGCCGCTGAACAAGAAGTATCCGCTGCGCGAACTGATGGCGGCTTGCCAGCGCTATCTGAAGGTCGCGCCGCGCGACTTCATTACGTTTGAATATTGCATGCTCGACGGCGTCAATGACAGCGAGGCGCAAGCGCGCGAATTGCTGGCGCTCACGCGCGACGTGCCTTGCAAGTTCAACCTGATTCCGTTCAATCCGTTCCCCGAATCGGGCCTCATCCGCTCGAAGCCGGAACAGATCAAGCGGTTTGCACAAGTGTTGATGGACGCGGGCGTCGTCACCACGGTGCGTAAAACACGCGGCGATGATATCGACGCTGCCTGCGGTCAGCTGGCCGGCGCGGTGAAAGACCGCACCCGCCTCGCTGAGCGCACCGGGAAGGCAGCCAAGGTGATCGAGGTTCGCGCCGTGTAATCGCGCGCGGGAACGGCAGGGCGCTGGCGTCCGGAGAAAACTCCGCGAACGCGCGACATCCTGCTGTGCCGGCGTCGATTGAAAAGAAAGTTTGCAGAAGCGATCGGAAGCGGCGCACAAGGCCGCACATTTTGTTATAAACGGTCTGCGATTCGGATGTGAGGCTTGAGCCCGTCCGGGTTGCACGAGTGAAAAAGAATCGACGCGAAAGGATTTGGGATGAGTGAGCCGCAGCACCCGCAGCCGCAGGACACAGACACGAACGAAAGCCATCCGGCGCCAGTCGCACGGGCGGCGGTGCAGCCTGTTGTGCAGCCGGGCATGGATTCGTTGGCGGCGGTTGGCGCGCGCTTGACTCAATTGCGTGAATCGAAAGGTTGGACGATCGACGACGTGTCGGCGCGTTTGAAAGTGTCCGTCATCAAGTTGCGCGCGCTCGAATCGGGCGACGTCAGCCACTTGCCGGATACGACATTCGCGCTCGGCGTGGTGCGCAGCTACGCGAAAATGCTCGGTGCGGATCCCACGCCGTTCACGGCGGCACTGCGCCGCGAAAAGGGTGTGCCCGCGCCGGATCTGTCAATGCCGGCCTCGTCGGGTAGGGATTTGCCGCGCGGCAAGGTATCGCTCTCGCTGGGCGGCAGCGGGCAAAAGAGCCGCTCGTGGTTGTGGGGCGTGGCGGCGGTGATCGTCGCGGTGATCGCGCTTGGCATGTGGCATACCAATGGCGGCGATTCGTCGGCCTGGCTGGCGCGCTTGAAAGCGAGCGCGAATGGCGCCGCTGGCGGCTCGACCGGCGCATCGGGCGCGGTGGCGCAGGGCCAGTCGGCAGGTTCGGAAGCGACTGCGGAAGAGGCTGCTTCAGCGACGGACACGCAGGCGGCGGAGAATGCAGCGTCGGCTACGCCGATGCCCGCGCCACTCGCCACGGGTGCGGCACCTTCGTCGGCGCCGGCAGTCACGGCAATGACCGCCGCGCCGAAGACGGGCTCACAAGCACCTGCCCTGGCAACTGCGCCGGGCGCGAGCGCGCCGGCGGCTACGGTGACGCCGGCTGCAGGTCAGTCGATCGTTGCGTTGAGCGTCAAGCAGGATAGCTGGTTCAGCGTGCGTGGCAAAGATGGCAAGGAAGTGTTCTCCGGCCTCGTGCATGCGGGCGATACCAAGACAGTGACGGGCGAAGCGCCGTTCAAGGTCACGCTCGGCAACAGGGCCGGCCTCGACTCGCTGACGCTCGATGGCCAGCCGGTCGATCCGTCGAAATATGCGGCGGCCAAAGGCAACGTGGCGCGTTTCGCGCTGCCTTGACAGATACGGTATGCGCCGCGGCCAACCGGTCCGCGGCGCTTTTTCAATTCAGGCGCGACGTCTTTTGTGTGGCGCATGCGGCGTAAATGGGTTTTTCGATGCAATCCGAAGCTCAATCCCAATCCAGTAGCAAGATCGTTTCAACCGAGCCGGTGTTCGGCGGCCACGCACCGCGGCGCAAGTCGCACGCGGTCGACGTCCGTTGGGGCGGCCAGCTCGTTACCATCGGCGGCGACGCACCCGTGCGCATCCAGTCGATGACCAACACGGACACCGCGGACGCGATCGGCACCGCGATCCAGATCAAGGAACTGGCGCAAGCCGGCTCGGAACTGGTCCGTATTACCGTGAACACGCCGGAAGCAGCCGCGGCCGTGCCGGCCGTGCGTGAGCAGCTTGACCGCATGGGCGTGTCGGTGCCGCTGGTCGGCGACTTCCATTACAACGGCCATTTGCTGTTGCGCGATTACCCCGCGTGCGCGGAGTCGCTGTCCAAGTACCGGATCAATCCGGGCAACGTGGGCCACGGCGCGAAGCGCGACACGCAGTTCGCGCAGATGATCGAAGCCGCGGCAAAGTACGACAAGCCGGTGCGTATCGGCGTGAACTGGGGCAGTCTCGATCAGGACCTGCTCGCGAAGATGATGGACGAGAACGCCGCGCGTTCCACGCCGTGGGAAGCGCAAAGCGTCATGTACGAAGCGCTCATCCAGTCGGCGATCGGCTCGGCGGAGCGGGCGGTCGAACTCGGCCTGTCGCGCAATCAGATCATTCTGTCGTGCAAGGTCAGCGGCGTGCAGGATCTGATCGCCGTGTACCGCGAACTCGCGCGCCGTTGTGACTTCGCGCTGCATCTCGGCTTGACCGAGGCAGGCATGGGTTCGAAGGGCATCGTGGCGTCGACCGCGGCGTTGTCCGTGTTGCTGCAGCAGGGCATCGGCGACACGATCCGCATTTCGCTCACGCCGGAACCGGGCGCCTCGCGCACCGGCGAAGTGATCGTCGGCCAGGAAATCCTGCAGACCATGGGTCTGCGCTCGTTCACGCCGATGGTGATCGCGTGCCCGGGTTGCGGCCGTACCACCAGCACGTTGTTCCAGGAACTCGCATCGCAAATCCAGACCTATCTGCGCACGCAGATGCCGGTGTGGCGCGATCAGTATCCTGGCGTCGAGAAAATGCACGTCGCGGTGATGGGTTGCATCGTCAACGGTCCGGGCGAGTCGAAGCAGGCGAATATCGGCATCAGCTTGCCGGGCTCGGGCGAGAACCCGGCCGCGCCGGTGTTCATCGACGGCGAGAAGGTCAAGACGCTGCGCGGCGATAACATCGCGCAAGAATTCCAGCAAATCGTGAGTGACTACGTCGAGCGCAGCTATGGCCGCGCCACGGTAGCCAACTAAATATCGGCTCTCGAAATACAGATGACTGAACAGAAGAAAAAGCTCGAAAAGCTCTCCGGCGTGAAGGGCATGAACGACATCCTTCCGCAGGAAGCCGGGCTGTGGGAATTTTTCGAAACGACCGTCAAGTCGATGCTGCGTTCGTACGGATACCAGAATATTCGCACGCCGATCGTCGAGCATACGCAACTGTTCAAGCGGGGTATCGGCGAAGTGACCGACATCGTCGAGAAAGAGATGTACAGCTTTACCGACGCGTTGAACGGTGAAAATCTGACCATGCGCCCGGAAAACACGGCAGCGGTGGTGCGCGCGGCGATCGAACACAACATGCTGTACGACGGTCCGAAGCGCCTGTGGTACATCGGCCCAATGTTCCGTCACGAGCGTCCGCAGCGCGGCCGTTATCGCCAGTTTCATCAGGTCGGCGTGGAAGCGCTCGGCTTTGCCGGTCCGGACGCCGACGCTGAAATCATCATGATGTGCCAGCGCCTGTGGGACGACCTCGGGCTGATGGGTATCAAGCTCGAAATCAACTCGCTGGGCCTCGCGGAAGAACGCGCGGCGCATCGTGTGGAATTGATCGCGCACCTCGAAAAGCACATGGACGTGCTCGACGAGGAGGCGAAACGCCGTCTCTACACGAACCCGCTGCGCGTGCTGGACACGAAGAATCCGGCCATGCAGGAAGTCGCGCAGAACGCGCCCAAGCTGATCGATTTTCTCGGCGAAGAATCGCGCGCGCACTTCGAAGGTTTGCAGCGCATTCTGAAGGCGAACAACATCCCGTTCACGATCAATCCGCGTCTCGTGCGCGGTCTCGATTACTACAATCTGACCGTGTTCGAATGGGTGACCGACAAGCTCGGCGCGCAAGGCACCGTGGCGGCGGGCGGCCGTTATGATCCGCTGATCGAACAGCTCGGCGGCAAGCCCACGGCGGCATGCGGCTGGGCAATGGGCATCGAGCGGATCCTCGAGTTGCTGAAAGAAGAGCAGCTCGTGCCGGAAGACGAAGGTTGCGACGTGTACGTGGTCCATCAGGGCGACGCGGCGCGCGAGCAGGCCTTCATCATCGCCGAGCGTCTGCGCGACACCGGCCTCGATGTGATCCTGCATTGCAGCGCCGACGGTCAAACGGCCAGCTTCAAATCGCAGATGAAGCGTGCCGACGCAAGCGGCGCCGCGTTCGCGGTGGTGCTCGGCGAAGACGAGATCGCCAACGGCACGGTCGGCGTGAAACCGCTGCGCGATACAAATGCTAACGGCGGTAAAAACGAGCAACAAAACGTGCCGGCCGAAGACTTGACCGAATTTCTAATCAATGCGATGGTTGCAACCGCCGAAGACGGCGACGACTGATCGCGATGTCGTCGAGCCGGTTGGGCGCCAATCGGATTCGACACGCACACGTAGCAAGAAAGAGGAAATCGCCGGGCAATGAGTTACCACGACGAACAAGAATCGATTGAAAGTCTGAAGGCATGGTGGACGCAGTGGGGTAATGCAACCACATGGATCGTGCTGGTGGCACTGGTGGCCGCAGCCGGCTGGAACGGCTGGAATTTCTGGCAACGGCGCCAGGCGGCGGAAGCCGCTGTGCTGTATGACCAGGTCCAGCAAGCCGTGGCGTCGGGCGACAAGGCGAAGATCACGCGCGTCGCCACCGACATGGAAGACAAGTTCAGCCGCACCGCGTATGCGCAAATGACTGCGCTGGGCGCCGCCAAGGCGCTGTACGCCGCGGGCGACGAAGCCGCCGCGAAGGCACAACTGCAATGGACCATCGATCACGCGAAAGATGACGAGTTCAAGCAGATCGCCAAGCTGCGTCTCGCTTCGCTGCTGCTCGACGACAAGGCTTACGACCAAGGCCTCGCGTTGCTAGCCGAACCGCAATCCGACGCGTTCAAGGGCATCGTGGCGAACGGCCGCGGCGATCTGCTCGCCGCTCAAGGCAAGCGTGACGATGCACGCGCGGCCTACAAGCTCGCGCTCGACTCGCTGTCGAAAAACGATAGCTCCGCACGCCAGTTGATTCAGTTCAAGCTGGACGCGCTGGGCGGCTGATCCCCGCATATGAGCGCCGCAATCGGCGCCGCGTGCAACGACCAACCGCTCTCCTTTAATTAATTTCCTGAATGCTTCGTCCACCGATGAATCTGCTGAAACGTTACGCTGTGCCCGTTGCCTGTGCGATGACCGTGCTCACCATGGCGGCTTGCTCATCCACGAAAGACGAGCGCCGCGTGCCCACGCCGCTCACCGAGTTCAAACCCGTGCTCGACGTGCAGCAGGCCTGGAAGGCAAGCGTCGGTAAGGCGGGCCGTTACCTGTTCTCGCCGGTCGCGGTGGGCAATGCGGTGTATGCGGCTGGCGCGAACGGTTCGGTTGCGAAGATCGACGCGCAGACCGGTCAGGACGTCTGGCGCGTCAAGCTCCACGACGATCTCTCAGCGGGTGTCGGCAGCGACGGCACGTTGACAGCAGTCGGCGGCCTAAAGGGCGACGTCTACGTGCTCGGCGCGGACGGCAAGCAACTCTGGACCGCCAAGGCGCCGGGCGAAATCATTTCGCCGCCGCTCGTCGGCAATGGCCTCGTGGTGGTGCGTACGGTCGACGGCCAGATCACCGCGTTCAACGCGCAAACCGGCGAGCAGAAGTGGAACTACCGCAATCGCGCGGTGCCGCTCAATCTGCGCGTGTCGTCGGGCATGACGTTCGCCGGCGACGCAGCCGTGCTGGCCGGTTTCCCCGGTGGCGCGTTTGCCGCGATCAACGTGCAGACGGGTGACAACTACTGGCAAACGCCGGTGTCCTATCCGAAGGGCGTGACGGAAGTCGAGCGCATCAACGACGTGACCGGACCGCCCACGCTGGTCGGTTCGGAAACCTGCGCGGTGACGTTCCAGGGCCAGATTGGCTGTTTCGACGCGAACTCGGGCCGTGCCGTCTGGGAGAAGGCGTTCTCGAGCACGAGCGGTCTGGCGCAGGATGATCGCGCCGTAGTCGCCGCGGACGACTGGTCGGTGGTGTCGGCGTTCGATACCAACAGCGGTGCGTTGCTGTGGAAGAACGACAAGCTAAAGAATCGCGACCTGAGCGTGCCGTTCATTCTGGGTCACGCAGCCGTGCTGGGCGACTATCAGGGTTACGTGCACTTCCTGTCCCGCGACGACGGCACGCTCGTCGCGCGCGTGAAGACCGACGGCAGCCCGATTACGGCGGCACCGGTACTCGCCGGCGAAACGCTGGTGGTGCTCACGCACGACGGCGACCTGTACGGCTACCGCCCGCGCTAATCGCGCGCGGCAATCGCCGTCTGGCGTGCAGGCCGGCTTTGCCGGCCGCACGCATTTTTGTAAGTGCTAGTTTGAGTTTGAGTTGAAGTTGCAGGGCAGAGTAAGCAGAACAATTCCGCCGGACTGGCTGGTCCGGCGAGTCGGATCAGACATGGCGTACGGCCCACGTGGCCATCGGTGGGTGCTTGCGGCACCACCCTCGGCGGCATCTTCGCCAATACCGCAGAGAATCGTATTCGAACCGGCGTGCGAGCCGTCGAGCAGTAAAGACTGAATCTGGCGGCCCGCTGGCGTCGCCCATACAGCCAAACCCCCGTCCGCCCGGACGTGCATATTGACAGCACATCCGGGGCTGGCCGAATTCGTGATAATTTTCGTCAAACGCTGCCGTGTAGCGGCCGCATGGCGTCGCTACGCGGCCGGTCGATTTCGATCCCGCGTTTCACCGTGAACAACATCTGATGAAACCCGTTATTGCCCTCGTCGGGCGCCCCAATGTGGGGAAATCCACGCTGTTCAACCGGCTCACGCGCACGCGTGACGCGCTGGTTGCCGACCTGCCCGGTCTCACGCGCGATCGCCATTACGGCGAAGGGCGAGCCGGCGATCGGCCGTATCTGGTCGTCGATACCGGCGGTTTCGAACCGGTCGCGAAAGACGGCATCCTGCACGAAATGGCGCGTCAAACGCGTCAGGCGGTCGAGGAATCGGACATCGTCGTGTTCATCGTCGACGGTCGCAATGGCCTCGCGCCGCAGGACAAGTCGATCGCCGACTATCTGCGCAAGGTCGGCCGGCCGATCTTCCTGGTCGTCAACAAGGCGGAGGGCATGAAGTACAGCAACGTCGCCGCCGACTTCTACGAGCTCGGTCTCGGCGACCCGCGCGCGATTTCCGCGGCGCATGGCGACGGCGTCACCGAAATGATCAACGAGGCGCTCGAAGTCGCCTACGCCGGCCAGCCGGAAGAAAGCGACGAAGAGAAGCAGACGCGCGGCGTGAAGATCGCGATCGTCGGACGTCCGAATGTCGGCAAGTCGACGTTGATCAATGCGCTGGTGGGCGAAGAGCGCGTGATCGCGTTCGACATGCCGGGCACCACGCGCGATTCGATCTACGTCGATTTCGAACGCGGCGGCAAGCCGTACACGCTGATCGACACGGCAGGTTTGCGCCGCCGCGGCAAGGTGTTCGAAGCGATCGAGAAGTTCTCGGTGGTGAAGACGCTGCAGTCGATCTCCGACGCCAACGTCGTGATCCTGCTGCTCGACGCGCGCCAGGACATTTCGGAGCAGGACGCGCACATTGCCGGCTTCGTGGTGGAGCAGGGCCGTGCGCTGGTGGTGGGCGTGAACAAGTGGGACGGTCTCGATCCGCATGTGCGCGAGCGCACCAAAGCGGACCTCGAGCGCAAACTAAAATTTCTCGACTTCGCCAAATTCCATTTCATTTCCGCCGCGGAAAAAACCGGGATCGGCCCGTTGATGCGTTCGGTCGACGACGCCTACGCAGCCGCCATGGCCAAGCTGCCGACGCCGAAGCTCACGCGCGCGCTGATCGATGCCGTCGAATTCCAGCAGCCGCGCCGACGCGGTCCGGTGCGCCCGAAACTGCGTTACGCGCACCAGGGTGGACAGAATCCGCCGATCATCGTGATTCACGGCAACGCGCTCGACGCGATCACCGAAACGTACAAACGGTACCTGGAAAACCGCTTCCGGGAAACTTTCAAGCTGACTGGGACTCCATTGCGCATAGAGTTCAGATCGTCGACGAACCCTTACGCGGATAAAGGCTAATTCCAGGCTGAAACCCGCGTGTGTGCTGGCTTTGGCCGCCTGGCCAGGCCTGCCGCGCAAAAATGAAAATCGGCTATAGTGTAGCGGTTGACGGTGGATCTCTTTTTCTTCCTCGTCAATTAAGTCAACCTGCAAAAAAATACGGAGTTTGCTATGAGCAACAAAGGGCAATTGTTACAAGACCCGTTTTTGAACGCACTGCGTAAAGAGCATGTGCCGGTGTCGATCTATCTGGTCAACGGCATCAAGCTTCAAGGGAACATCGAATCGTTCGACCAGTACGTCGTGTTGCTCCGGAATACGGTCACCCAGATGGTCTACAAGCACGCAATCTCGACAGTCGTGCCAGCCCGTCCGGTGAATTTCCACCCGGATTCTGAACAGTCCTAACCCCCGTCGCGGCCGGCGTAACGTCGCCCGTTGGCGATTACTTCCGGCCGCCTCACTTTGATACCCTCCAATTTGATCAATGCAGCGCTTGTCGGCATCGACTTCGGTAAGATCGATTTCGAAGCCAGTCTGGAAGAACTCAGCTTGCTCGCGCAAAGCGCGGGCGCGAATCCCTTAGTCACCCTCACCGGGCGCCGTTCCAGTCCCGATGCCAAGATGTTCGTCGGCAGCGGCAAGGCCGAAGAACTGCGTCTTGCGTGTGAGGCGAACGACATCGAACTCGTCATTTTCAATCACGCTCTGGCGCCTGCGCAGCAGCGCAATCTGGAGCAAGCGCTTAATCGGCGCGTGATCGATCGCACCAGTCTGATCCTCGACATTTTTGCGCAACGCGCCCGCAGCCATGAAGGCAAGCTGCAGGTGGAACTCGCGCAACTGCAGTATCTGTCGACGCGGCTAATCCGCGCATGGACCCACCTGGAGCGGCAAAAAGGCGGTATCGGTTTGCGCGGCCCTGGCGAAACGCAGCTCGAAACCGACCGTCGTTTGATCGGTGAGCGCATCAAGGCGCTCAAGACGCGGCTCGAGAAACTGCGTCGTCAGCACGGCACGCAGCGCCGCGCGCGCAGCCGCAATCAGACCATGTCGGTGTCGCTGGTCGGTTACACGAACGCGGGCAAGTCCACGCTCTTCAACGCGCTCACCAAGGCTCAGGCGTACGCCGCCGACCAGTTGTTCGCGACGCTGGATACCACCTCGCGGCGCGTCTATCTCGGCGACGAAGCGGGGCAGGTGGTAGTGTCGGATACGGTCGGTTTCATCCGCGAACTGCCTCACCAACTGGTGGCGGCGTTTCGCGCCACGCTTGAGGAAACCATTCACGCCGATCTGCTGCTGCACGTGGTCGATGCATCGAGCGCGGTGCGGCTCGACCAGATCGATCAGGTGAACGAGGTATTGCACGCAATCGGTGCAGACACGATCCGCCAGGTGCTGGTCTTCAACAAGATCGACGCGGTGCCGGAGTTGGCGGCCCGTGGGGACGCGGTTGAAAGGGATGAGTATGGTAATATTTCGCGCGTCTTTTTGAGCGCGCGCACGGGGCAAGGGCTGGACACACTGCGCGCTGCCATCGCTGAAATCGCTACTGCCGAACCTCTTCCCGAAACGCTGGTCGATCTCTCGGAAGAAGACCGGTCGGCAGCACCACGCGACGACCGCAAGGTCCCAGAACTCGGGCACTGACCCGTTCCAATTGCACTGACCCGCTGTCTACTCTGGTGAACGAACACAGGTGAACGATTACAACGAGCGGAGTATCTGGCTGCGCATGCGCGCCATGCTGTCACTGAACGATCCGCGCTGGGGCCGGGGAGACGGCAATGGCGACCGGCAACGTCCCAACGAGCCGAAGCGTCCGCCGACCAAAGACGGCGAGGGCCCGCCCGATCTCGACGAGATGTGGCGCGATTTCAACCGTCGTTTGAGCCGGGTGTTCGGCCGCAAGGGCGGCGGTGCGGGCGGCGGCCGTCCCGACAACGGTCGTAGCGCGCGCATCGGCGTGGGCATCGTGATCGGCGTGCTGCTGGCTATTTATCTCGGCAGCGGCGTGTTCGTCGTGCAGGACGGCCAGGCCGGCGTGGTGATGCAGTTCGGCAAGTATCGCTACACGGCGGGACAGGGTGTGCACTGGCGTCTGCCGTATCCGTTCGAAGCGCATGAGCTCGTCAATATCGGCCAGATCCGTCAGGTGGAAGTCGGCCGCAACAACGTGGTGCGTCTCGCGAATGTGAAAGACGCGTCGATGCTCACGCACGACGCGGACATCGTCGACGTGCGCTTCGCCGTGCAATACCAGGTGAAGAAGCCGACCGACTATCTGTTTCGCAGCGTCGATCCCGATCAGGGCGTGATGCAGGCGGCCCAGGCGGCGGTGCGCAGCATCGTCGGCGCGCGCAGCACCAATGACATCCTCTATCAGGATCGCGAAACAATTCGCCAGCAACTTATGGCAGCGATCCAGCAATCTTTGGATGAATATCAGTCCGGCCTCGCCGTGACCGGTGTGACGATCCAGGGCGTGCAGGTGCCCGACCGTGTGCAGGCCGCATTCGACGACGCCGCCAAAGTCCGTCAGGAAAACGACCGCGCGAAACGCGATGCCGAAGCCTACGCCGCGGATCTTTTGCCGCGCGCGCAAGCCGACGTGGCGCGCCAGATCGACGAAGCGAAAACCTACAGCGACAAGACCGTGGCTCAGGCACAAGGCGACGCCGAGCGCTTCAAGCAGGTCTACGCGCAGTACTCGAAAGCGCCCGCCGTGGTTCGCGAGCGCCTGTACCTGGACACCATGCAGCAGATCTATTCGAATACGACCAAGGTGTATGTGGACAGCAAGAGCGGCAACAACGTGCTGTATCTGCCGCTCGACAAACTCGTCGAGCAGACTCGCCAGCGGGTCGCCGACGCTGCCGCCGCCTCGGGTGCGGCTGCAGGCGCCACGGCCGCTGCCGCGCCGCAAGCGGCGAGCAATGCCGCGTCGCCTTTGTCCGCACCGTCTGCCTCCGCCACCGGCGCAGCGGCCTCGGCGCCTGCCGCCTCCGCCGCGCCGGCCAGCCAGGCCGCATCCAGCAGCGACCCGCTGCGTTCACGCGACTCCTTCCGCAGCCGTATGCGCGAAGACGACGTTCAATAAGGAGCGCACATCATGAACAAGATCATTGCGCTCGTCGTGGCTGTCGTCATCGTGTTGTTCGCCGCTTCGTCGATGGTGTTCGTCGTCGATCAGCGCCACATGGCCGTACTGTCCTCGCATGGCGACGCGGCGCCGAGCCTGCTCGGCCCCGGTCTGCATGTGAAATTGCCGCCGCCGTTGCAAACGGTCACGCTGGTCGACAACCGCATCCAGTCGCTCGACGCACCGGACGAAGACCGCTACGTGACTTCCGACAAAATCGATCTGCTGGCCAACCCGGTTCTCAAATATCGCGTGACCGATCCGCTCAAGCTGCTGGCCGAAACCCGCGGTGATGCGCAGAGTCTGCCGGACCGGCTCGCGTTGCTGTCGCGCGGCGCGCTCGGCGATGCGTTCGCGAAGGTCACGCTGTCCGACGCGCTTGCGCGGCAACAGGCCGTCGCCGACGAAGCGCGTGCCGCGATGGACAAGGCGGCGGCATCGCTCGGCGTGTCGGTGGTCGACGTGCAATTGACGCGCGTCGATTTCCCCGCGTCGATGGCGGACTCCGTCTACAAGCGCATGATCGCCGCGCGCCAGCAGGTCGCGGCCGACGAACGCGCGAAGGGCACCGCCGAGGCCGACAAGATCAGGCAGGACGCGATCGGCCAGCAACAGGCGATTCTCGCGGACGGTTATCGTCAGGCGCAGACCATCAAGGGCGAGGGCGATGCCAAGGCAGCGCAGATCGCCGCCGACGCTTACGGCAGCGACCCGCAGTTCTACCAGTTCTATCAAAGCATGCAGGCGTACAAGAACACCTTCAAGCCGGGCGACGTGATCGTCGTCGATCCGAGCAACGAGTTCTTCCGCTTCATGCGTAGCTCGACCGGCGGCGCCGCCCCGGACGCTTCCGCGGCTTCGCGCAAACCCTGATAACCGGAACGCCGCGGCATCCGCATCGCGGCGCTTTAATTCGCATGGACATAGCCGGCTCGTTACTGCTCGCGATCGCGTTGATGCTGATTATCGAGGGAATGTTTCCCTTCGTTTTTCCGAGCGCCTGGAGCGACACGTTCCGTAAAATAGCGGAACGGCCGCCGCACCAGATTCGCGTTGGCGGCCTGATCGTGATGGTGCTCGGACTGATCCTGCTGTTTATCGTGACTTGATGGGGCCTGGTGGCCGATGGCCTTGCGGTCCGACGGCACGTGCGATCAGCCGCGCTTATCTGCAATCACCGCGGCCGGATGCGACCCGCCGCCATGGTCCGCGGTGCTCCGAACGCCGCGTCGTGCATCGCCCCGCGGCCAAAAGCCGGATGCGGCGGTCGCAAGCAATCCGGACGTCCGCGATGGCCGCCAAAATCGAGCCGCCGCCCGCCATTCACTCTCACTTACCGGCGCACCCAGCCGCCGTGTTCAACGTCGTAGGACTGTATCGATGTCGACCTGGTTACTTCCCGAAAATATTGCCGACGTGCTGCCGTCGGAAGCCCGCAAGATCGAAGAATTGCGGCGCCATTTGCTGGACCGTTTCCGTTCGTACGGCTACGAGATGGTCATGCCGCCGTTGCTCGAATACATCGAGTCGCTGCTGACCGGCGGCGGCCACGATCTGAATCTGCGGACCTTCAAACTGGTCGATCAGCTGTCCGGGCGCACGCTCGGTCTGCGCGCGGACATCACGCCGCAGGTCGCCCGCATCGACGCGCATCTGCTGAATCGCCAGGGCGTGACGCGTCTTTGCTATGCGGGCAACGTCGCGCATACGCGTCCGCGCGGCCTGCATGCCACGCGCGAGCAGATCCAGATCGGCGCGGAAATCTACGGTCACGCGGGCCTCGAAGCGGACCTGGAAATCCAGCAACTGATGCTCGACGCGCTGCGTCTGGCCGGCCTCGCGAAAGTGCGCCTCGATCTGTGCCACGCGGGCGTGCTCGCGGCGCTGATCGAAGCCGAACCGGCCGCGGCTGAACTCGGGCAGTCGCTTTACGACGCGCTGGCGGGCAAGGACGTGCCGCGTCTGGTCGAATTGACGGCGAACCTGACACCGGTGATCCGCGACGCCTTGCGCGCGCTGCCCACGCTGTACGGCGACGCATCGGTGCTCGACGAAGCCCGCGCCCGCTTGCCGAACGCGCCGGCCATCGCCCGCGCGCTCGACGACCTCGCGTTCCTCGCAAGCCAGGTGGACGGCGCCGAAGTGATGATCGATCTCGCCGATCTGCGCGGCTATGCTTACCACAGCGGCGTGATGTTCTCGGCGTACGTGGACGGCGTGCCGAACGCGGTCGCGCGCGGCGGCCGTTACGACCACGTGGGCCAGGCGTATGGCCGCGCGCGCGCGGCAACCGGTTTTTCGCTCGATCTGCGCGAAGTGGCGCGGATTTCGCCGGTCGAAGCGCGCAGCAGCGCGATTCTCGCGCCGTGGCAGCATGACGAAGCACTGCGCGTGAGCGTCGCCGCGTTGCGCGATGCCGGCGAAGTCGTGATACAGGCGCTGCCCGGCCATGAGCACGATCTGGATGAATTCGCATTCGACCGCGTGTTGGTCGAGCGCAACGGCAACTGGGTCGTCGAAGGGCGCGCCTGAGCGCGTTCCGGCAGACCCGTCCGAGGGTGATCCTGAGCCTCTCTCAGACAGCCTCGAACGTGTCGTTAAAACGCGGTGCGGCCACCGGCCGCGCCACTTTCGCAATACTCAACATAACGTGCATACCGTTGAGCGGAAACGGAAAAATTCGGAAGGTTCCGCGAACCTAGGTAGAATACGTTTTTAACCAGCTTACGAAACAACATGTCTGCCAGCGCAGTGAATGTGAACCCCGGGCGTAACGTCGTCGTCGTGGGAACCCAATGGGGTGATGAAGGCAAGGGCAAGATCGTCGACTGGCTGACGGACCACGCTCAAGGCGTCGTTCGCTTTCAGGGCGGTCACAATGCCGGTCACACGCTTATCATCGGCGGCAAGAAAA